>Ga0116217_10005556_pt1 | contig 11064 bp, 9 predicted proteins | sample Sb_taG_6_FD_89697 | JGI IMG/M metagenome (GOLD analysis project Ga0116217, IMG submission 89697) | Peat soil microbial communities from Weissenstadt, Germany - Sb_50d_4_PS metaG | ecosystem: Environmental > Terrestrial > Soil > Wetlands > Peat | place: Germany: Weissenstadt | collected 2010-09-21 | reverse complement strand
TGCAGCACTGCGAGGAATGGAGCGTGCGCTTCTGCAGCCACTGCTGCCTCACGGGATTATGGCGGAAGAGAATGGGAGTCGAACCCACCAGAGACCGGCTCGCGGCCCCTCCCGGATTTGAAGCCCGGACGCCCCACCGGGGACGCTGCTCTTCCCGATGAAGAATGGTCGGCCTCGGTCGGCTTGCGGAAAAGATCGAGCCGGTGCTTGTTCATGCGCCGCCTCTCGCCCCGGCGCAAGGTCACGCCATGGCGATCGAAGAACTCCAGCACCTGGATGGCGACCTTGCGGCCGTTGTCGAGGCGATCGCGGAATTGCGCCGCGGTGAACTGTCCGTTCGGCGCCGCACTGGCGAGGTCAAGCATGATCGCCGCCATTTCAGCCACGGTCTCACGCAGGAAGAAATGATCGTGTGCGACTTCGTCGACCTTGCCCATTCGGGCAGCAAGCTTCATGAGCCGCCGAACGTCCGCCTCTGGCGTCGACACCAACCCGGCCACATCGCGCACGCGCGGGGGCCGGAAGCGGCAGTCACCGGCAAGGAGCGGCCGCACGCGCGTCCAGGCGCGCTCATCGGCGGGAGTCAGCTTCACCGAATGTTGAGGCAGGCGCACCCAGGCCCCGTCGAGCGCGACCACATGGGTCTGCGCGAGGCCGCGCAAATGGGCGGCGAAGGTCGGCGCCGGCAGGCGCGGCTCGAGCTCGAGGCGCAGCCGTTCCATGGCGAGGCCTGGCAGGTCGGGATTATCGGCGTGGAAGGCGGCAAGCGTCGCAAGAAGGCTCTGCTCCAGCCGCTTCGACACCAAATCCGAAACTGTTATGACGCCGGTGGACGCGCCGATCTGGACAAGAGCAAGTTCGCGAGCCAGCGTTTCCCTTTCGCTGTCTGCGAGAGCGCGGTCACGGGCAAAAGCGGAAAAATCCACGAAATACGGCGCTCGGGCGAGCAGCGCGGCCAAAGCCTGCGCCGGATCCTCCAGCGCGCACGCGGCGAGCTGGCCTAGCCGCACGGGAGTGCGGCGCTTGCGCGCGGGCGCGCGCAGATCAAGGAAGCGGCCTCCGCCGATCGTGCGCATATCCGAGGCATGGCGCAGGATGTAGCGGTCGCCGACGGCGGCTGCGATGGGCCGATCAAGCACCACCTGGACCAGAGCCTCGGTCCCCGGCTCGACCGGCTGATCGGCGAGGAGGACCAAATGCGCGCCGACCTCGGCCGCTGCGTGATGCAGCCTTACCGGCGTCCATTGCCCGATCGACTTCTTCTCGCACGCCAGCACGCGCAGCGTAGCGTCTATGCGATCGGTCGGGGCGTGGAGCGAGGGATCAAGCACGATGTCGCCGCGCGCCGCCGCGTCCTTGCTAATGCCCTCGCCAGCGAGGTTGAGGGCGCAGCGTTCGCCGCTCCGGCCCGTCGTCGTTACGCGATTCTGGGCATGGATCGACCGCACCCGCGCAACAATTCCTCGGGGGCTGATCGTCACGCGATCATCAACGTTGACCGAGCCCGACAGCACCGTCCCGGTCACCACCGCGCCGACGCCGGCGAGCGAGAAGGAGCGATCGACTGCGAGTCGAAAGCGACCCCTTGCGGATAGTCTATCCGCGTGGCGGGCGGCATCGAACAGATGCTCGCGAAGGGCGTCGATCCCTTCGCCCGAGACGGTTGAGACCGGAATGATCTCGGCGCCTGCGAGCGTCGTCCCGGCAATGACTTGGCGAATGACGCGCCCCACCTCCTCGCGCGCCGGGCGCGCTGCGAGATCGGCCTTGCTCAAAACCACGACGCCGCGCTTCACGCCGAGGAGATCGACGATGGCCAGATGCTCGAAGGTCTGCAGCATTGGGCCGTCGTCAGCGGCGACCGCGAGCAGGACGAAGTCGATGCCGGTCGCCCCCGCGACCATGTTGTGCACGAATTTCTCGTGTCCCGGCACGTCGACGAAGCCGAGGATAGAGCCGTCAGGCGCTGGCATATAGGCAAAGCCAAGATCAATCGATATGCCGCGCGCCTTCTCCTCCTTGAGGCGATCGGTATCGACGCCGGTGAGCGCGCGCACCAGCGACGTTTTGCCGTGATCGATGTGGCCTGCGGTCCCGATGATCATGGCCGCGGCTCCGCCAATGACTCGGCGGCCCGCCGCTCGGCCTCGGCGATTTCAGCTGGGGCAAGGGCAGCGCGAACCGGTCCGAGGAACAGATCGGCCTTCTCGCTGCCGTTGGCGCGCGCCCGCAGCAGCCACGCGAGCGCCGCCACTTTGTCGCGCGCAACGCCTGCGCCGAGATGGAGAGTTGCGCCGAGCAGGGCCTGCCCCTCCGCGTCGCCTCGGTCAGCCGCGCATCGCCACCAGCGCGCCGCCTGGGCAGGATCGCGCTCGACGCCGAGAGCGTCGTGGAACATCTTGCCGAGGCGCGTCATCGAAGAAGCGATGCCTTGCTCGGCGGCCGCGAGCGCCCAACGTTGCGCTTCGACCGGCTCGGGCTCAGCGACCTCGCCCTCGAGCAGAATGGAGCTCAGCATGTCCTGCGCGGGGCCGTCACCTTGCTCGGCCGCGGCTCGGAAGAGCGCGGCGGCGCGGGCATAATCCGGCTCGAGGCCCACGCCGTTGAAATAGAGCGTCGCGAGGTTGCGCTGGCCGACGGGGTCGCCAGCGTCCGCCGCAAGCGTTAGCCATCGTTGGGCGAGCGTCGCGTCGCGTTCGACCCCGAGGCCTTCGGCAAAGCACGCCCCTACGTTGTTCTGCGCCCGCGGAACGCCGGCCTGGGCGAGCGGTCCCCAGACTGCAAGCGCCAACGCGTAGTCGCCGCGCGACGCCGCCTCGTAAGCGCGCTGCATGCGGTCAGAAGCCGATTCCTCCGCGGTCTTCGGCTCGCCGCGTTCCCTCAGCCAATCAAGCCAGCGCATCGTCCCCGCCTCGGGCGTGCGGTTTTTGGCCGAGTTTGGTCAAATTGGCGACGAAGCCTGACTCATCCTCGAGACAGCGCAGATCAAGCACCAGCGCCTGGTCCTCGACCCGGCCGATGACCGGCGTCGGAAGCGCGCGAAGCGCGGCGGCAAGCGACGCAAGCGCGCGCCCTCGCCCGCGTGATGCCGCCGGGCGAATCGCCACGCCCGCGCTCGGCACGGATTCGAGGGGAAGGGCGCCCGAACCGATCTGGCTTTTGCAGTCGATCCCCTCGACGCGGAATTCCGGCCCTACGGCCCCCGCCACATTCGCAGCGACGCGTCGCGCAAGCGCGCAAATGTCCGTCACCGGGCGCGCGAGCAGGCGAATCGTGGGAAGCCTCTGGGCCAGCCGGTCAGGATCGCGATAGAGCCGCAGCGTCGTTTCGAGCGCGGCAAGGCGAATTTTGTCGACCCGAAGCGCGCGCTTCATGGGGTTGCGGTTGATCCGCGCCAGAAGCTCCTCGCGCCCGACGACGAAACCCGCCTGCGGGCCGCCGAGCAGCTTGTCGCCGGAGAAGGTGACGAGATCTGCGCCATCTGCGACAGCTTCGGCCACCGTCGGTTCGTGCGCAAGCCCGAAGCGCGCGAGATCGACCAGTGTGCCCGAGCCGAGATCATGCATCAGCGGCACGGCGCGCTCACGCGCGAGCGCCGCCAAATCGCGGGGAGCGACCTCGGCGGTGAAGCCCTCGATACGATAGTTCGACGCGTGGACCTTCAGGATCAACCCGGTCTTCGGCCCGATCGCCGCCGTATAGTCCCCGCGGTGGGTCCGGTTGGTTGTGCCGACTTCGACAAGCTTGACGCCGGCGCTGCGCATGATCTCCGGCATGCGGAAGGCGCCGCCGATCTCGATGAGTTCGCCGCGCGAGACGATCGCCTCGCGTCCTTTGGCGAGGGTGTTGAGGACGAGGAGGACGGCCGCCGCGTTGTTGTTGACGAGGGTGGCGTCCTCGGCGCCCGTCAGTTCGCGGAGCAGCGCCCGCAGGTGATCGTCGCGCTCGCCACGACGGCCCAACGCCAGGTCGAACTCGAGCGCGACCGCATGGCGCATGGCTGAAACGGCGGCCTCGACCGCCGCCTCGGCTATAAGGGCGCGGCCGAGATTGGTGTGAAGCACCGTCCCGGTCAGATTGAACACCGGCCTCATGCTTGGTTGCGCTTCAGCTTCGAGCCGGCTCAGGACATCGGCGGCGACCGCTTCGGCATTCGTCGACGTGGCGCGCGCGGCGCGCGCGGCTTCGAGCGATCGGCGAACCGCGGTCACAGTGGCGAATCGGCCGAAACGGGCGACAGCGAGGTCGGCGGTCGCAGCGCGCAGCACCTCGTCGACCGAAGGCAAGTTACGCAGACTTACAGTCTCGGCGGCCGTCATCTCTAATAACCGATCAGGAACGGATTGACCGCGCCCCGCCTGAAGCCGGCCTCGCGAACGAGCAGGTCGAGGGCGAGCGAAGCGACGTCGTCGGCGATCGAATCGACATCCGGTTCCTTCTGTTGGTTCAGAATCTTCACATAGCCGCGGCACGCATCGCAGGTCTCCGCCTTCACTGTCCCGGGGCCGCCCTCGACCTCCCGATAGGCGATGCCCTTGGTCGAGCCGCACAGCACGCATTTGATGCGCACGTAGTTCCACATCGTCCCGCACAGCCCACATGCGCAGAATCGCGCGCCGTGCGAGCCGAGCCAGCCGACCAGAAAAGATGCGGCCGCCGAGCCGCCACATACCGGACAGGCGCCGTCGCCCACCGGCGTCAGTCGGGCGGCGTCGAGCCTCGCCGCCAGCCTGGCGAAATGAACCTGCAACGCGGCGGCCACGTACACATGCTCGGCTAGCGCCTCCGCCGGAACAGAGTCGGCCAGCAGCCCCCGCGCCATAGCGTCGCGCGCGGCCGCGTCGGTGGCTTTTACCCGCGTCAGCGCCGCTGCCGCCTGCTCTGGCATCTCGATCATGCTGGCAAGCGACAAGAGGCGCTCGATCGTAGTATCGAAGGCCGCGTCCGTGGTGAACCGACTGCGGTCGAGCGGCGGCATGCGGTGTTCACGCGCCCGCTCACGGACGTCCGGGGCCGGCATGTCGGGCTCGGCGAGCCCATCCTGCAAGCGGCTCTGCACATCGCTTAATGCGGCGAGAAAACGCAGGTACGGTGCGAGGTCATGACCCTCGGCAAGCGAGCGAAAGCGCCGTGCGCGCGCGGCAAACAGTGTTAGCGGGTCGGGAAGACGGGCAAATGGCGGTTCGGCGATCTGCCCAATCGGAACGGGATCCTGCCGAGGCGCACCTACTCTACTCATTGGTCACGAACCCTCCGGGCCACGTGGTTACACGGAAGCGGCGCCGTTCAACTGGCACCGCTCCGTTATGCGTCAACTCGCCCGCCGGTGACCAGCTCACGCAGCCACTTGCGATGGTGCTTCCAGGCCCAGCCGCCGGTGACGTAGCCGCGGGTCATGGCCTGCAGCGTCCCACGCTCCCAAATCACCATGGATACGTGGACAATCACGCCGCAAACCGCCAGCACCGCGACGGCCGAGTGGACGAGGACCATAATGCGCTTCTGGTCGATCGTGGTGTAGGGGAAAAAATATACATCCCAAATCACCAAGCCGCTCACCAACATGACGGTCAGCATGATCGCCATTCCCCAGAAGAACAACTTTTGGCCGGGATTGAAACGGCCGACTTCCGGCAGTTTTTCCTCGTCGCCTCCAGCCATCAGCGCCGGCATACCTACGAGCCACCCACCGTCTCCACGCGCAAACAGACATGCCCGCCAGAAGCGGAAGAATAATCCGTAAAAGGCAAGGAACAGGATTACCCCGAGCCAGGGATGAACCGCCCGGGTATTCTCGCCCCCACCGAACAAGTCGGCGAGGAAGAACAAGCTTGGGTGAAACAACGCGAACCCGGAGATCCAAAGCAGGATCATCGAGATCACCGCTGTCCAATGATTGACACGGACAAACGGCGTGTGACGGTCGACCGTGACAGGATCGCCACGATGCACCTTGTCGCCGGGCTGGACGTCATAAGGGGTCGTGGTCGTCATCGTTCGGCATGCCCCGTCAGTCGCTTAGCGCTCTCTTCATCCTCGCGCGAGACCCGGTTGGCTCCGGACACGACCTGCTGCAGGAAACTGAACGCAGCCAAGCCGCCGATGGCCACGAAGCCTGCGTATTTGAACATGCCTTTCCATATCTCGACGATAGGGCTGATCTTTGGATCCTTGGGCAGATTGGCGTAAATCTCTGGCTTGTCGGCATGATGCAGCACATACATTACGTGCGTGCCCTTGACGCCCGGGGGATCGTAAAGGCCGGCATTGGCGTAGCCGCGCGACTTCAGGTCCGCAATGCGCCCTTCCGCGTGCTTCGTCATCTCCTCCTTGGTTCCGAACACGATCGCCTGCGTCGGGCAGGCTTTGGCGCAGGCCGGCCCCTGGCCGACGGCGACGCGATCGGAGCAGAGCGTGCACTTGTAGGCTTTCGGCTTGTCCTCGGTCCGCGAAATGCGCGGGATGTTGAACGGACATCCGCGTACGCAGTAACCGCAGCCGATGCAGTTCTCATGCACGAAGTCGACGATGCCGTTCGAATACTGGACAATGGCGCCCGGCGCCGGACAGGCCTTCAGACAGCCGGGGTCCTCACAGTGAATGCATCCATCCTTGCGGATGAGCCATTCGAGGTTGCCCTCGGGGTTGACCCATTCCGTGAAGCGCATGAGCGTGAACATTTCGGGCGTCAGATCCGGCGGGTTTTCGTAGGAGCCGGAAAAGACGCCGATCTCGGGATGGGTGTCGTTCCATTCGATGCAGGCCGACTGGCAGGCCTTGCAGCCGATGCATTTCGATACGTCGATCAGCTTGGCGACCGGCGTCAGCTGGCGCTCCGGCGGCGGCACGCTCGAGGCCGACCGCTTGACGAGATCGGCGTTCGACAGCTTGGGCGGGCCGGGCTCGACCGAAACGTTGGGAAGCGGAGGAAACATCGACGCCTCCCCTCAGGCCACCGGAGCCGCGATGGACTCGATGTTGACCAGGAACGCCTTGAATTCCGGCGTTTCGATATTGGCGTCTCCGACGAAGGGGGTCAGCGAATTCGGACCAAAGCCCTTCTTTGTCTGACCCATGAATCCCCAATGGAGCGGGATGCCGACGACATGCACCGTCTTGCCGTCGCAGATGAGCGGCGTGATGCGCTTGGTCACGAGCGCCTTGGCGCGAATGGAGTTACGGTTGGACCACACCCGCACCCAGCCGCCGTTAGCGATTCCTTTCTCCTTGGCGAGCTGTTCCGAAATCTCGACGAAGAATTCCGGCTGCAGCACGGCGTTGACCCAGACGTGCTTGGTCCAGAAGTGGAAGTGCTCCGTGAGCCGGTACGAGGTCGCCGCGTAGGGGAATTTGTCGGCGTCGCCGAACTGGGCGAGATCGTCCTTGAAGACGCGCGCGGCCGGGTTCCCGCGCACTTTCGGCGCCAGCGGATTGGCGATCGGCGATTCGAACGGCTCGTAGTGGGCCGGGAACGGACCGTCGCGCATCAACCCCCGGGTGAACAGCCGGGCGGTCCCCTCCGCATTCATGATGAACGGGCCGACGACGTCCGGCTTGGCGGTTGGCGCGATGTCGGGCACATCATAGCCCGTCCACTTGGCGCCGTCCCACTCGATGAGCTTGCGACTTGGATCCCACGGCTTGCCGGAGAGGTCGCAGGAGGCGCGGTTGTAGAGGACGCGCCGGTTGAGCGGCCAGGAGAACGACCATTTCGGGTAGACGCCCACGCCGTCGGGGTCCGACGTGTCGCGGCGCGCCATGTTGTTGCCCTGTTCGTTGAAGCAGCCGGAGTAGATCCAGCAGCCGGAGGCGGTCTTGCCGTCATCGCGCAGGACGGAGAAGTTGACGACCTGCTTGCCCTTCTGCAGGACGACCTTCGTTGGATCGTTCGGGTCCGTGACGTCTTCGACGACGTAGCCGTTGATTTCCTTGGCGAGCTCGTCCGAGGTTGGATCGTTCGGATCGTTGTAGGGCCAGTGCAGGTTGACGATCGGCTCCGGGAACGCTCCGCCTTCCTTCTGATAGAGCGCCCTCAGGCCCTGATAGATCTGCGCCATGATCCAGGTGTCGTGCTTGGCTTCGCCGGGCGGCGTGCCGGCCGCCCAGTGCCATTGCAGCCAGCGCCCGGAGTTGGTCAGCGAGCCTTCGTCCTCGGCAAAGCAGGTCGAGGGCAATTGGATCACTTCAGTGTCGATCTTCGCGGTGTCGACGTCGTTGAACTCGCCGTGGTTCTGCCAGAACCGCGCCGTCTCGGTGTCGAGCGGATCCATGACGACAAGGAATTTGAGCTTCGACAGCGCCTCGGTAACTTTCTTGCGGTTCGGGAATGACAGCAGCGGGTTGAAACCCTGGCAGAAGTAGCCGTTGAGCTTGCCCTGGTGCATCAGCTCGAAGGTCCGCAGAATGTCATAGCCCGGCACGTCGAGCTTGGGCAGATAGTCGTAGGCGAAGTTGTTGTCGGGCGTGGCGGCCGGGCCCCACATCGACTTCAGGAAGCTGACGAAGAACTTCTTGTAGTTCTGCCAATAGCTCGTCTGATTGGGCCGCAGCGGTTTGAAGCCGCGGCTCGACATGTATTTGTCGAAGTCGATCTCTCTTTCATTCGGCAGCGTCAGATAGCCGGGGAGCAAATTCGACATCAGTCCGATGTCGGTCAGCCCCTGGATGTTGGAGTGGCCGCGGAGCGCGTTCATGCCGCCGCCGCGGACCCCGATGTTGCCGAGGATCAGCTGCAGCATCGCCATCGCGCGGATGTTCTGCGAGCCCTTGGAATGCTGGGTCCAGCCGAGCGCGTACATCGAGGTCATCGTCTTTGTCGGCGACGACGTCTCCGCCATCATGGCGGCGACTTTCAAGAACTTGTCCTTGGGCGTGCCGCAGATACGCTCAACCATCTCGGGCGTGTAGATGGCGACATGCTGCTTAAGAAGATTCCACACGCAGCGCGGATGCTGCAGCGTGTCGTCGGCGACTACGTAGCCGTCGGGGCCGAGCTCGTAATCCCAAGTGGACTTGTCGTAGTCGCGCTTCGCCTCGTCGTAGCCGGTGAACAGGCCGTCCTTATAGCTGAAGCCCTCCTTGACGAGGTACGGCGCATTGGTGAACGCCTTGGCGTAGTCCCACTGCACCTTGTCGTTCTGAATGCAGTAATTGATCACGCCAAGCAGGAACGCGATGTCCGTGCCTTGCCGGATAGGCGCATAAAAATCCGCGACCGCGGCTGAGCGGGTGAATCGCGGGTCGACCACGATCAGCTTGGCGCCGCGATTGGCCTTGGCCTCGGTCACCCATTTGAAGCCGCACGGATGCGCCTCTGCGGCGTTGCCGCCCATGATGATGACGAGATCCGTGTTCCCGATGTCGGTCCACGAATTGGTCATTGCGCCACGGCCGAAAGTTGGGGCCAAACTGGCCACCGTGGGGCCGTGTCAGACGCGCGCCTGATTGTCGAACGCCAGAATACCGGTGCTGCGCACCACCTTGTAGGTCAAAAACGCGGTTTCGTTGGTGGTCGCAGATGCCGCCAGAAAACCGGTCGAGAGCCAGCGGTTGACGGCGACGCCGTCGTTGTTCTTGGCGACGAAGTTCTTGTCGCGGTCGTCCTTCATCAGACGCGCGATGCGATCGAGCGCCGCCTCCCAGCTGACCTGCTCGAACTTGTCGGAGCCGGCCTTGCGGATCATCGGATATTTGAGCCGCGTCGGGGCATGCACGAAGTCGAGCAGCGCCGCGCCCTTGGGACACAGCGTGCCGCGGTTGGTCGGGTGATCCGCGTCCCCCTCGATCTCGACGATCTCGGCGCGTTCGCCCTTCTTCAGGTCGCCCTTCGAATAGATCACGACGCCGCAAGCGACCGCGCAATAGGGGCAAGTGTTGCGGGTTTCGATGGTATTGGCGAGCCTAAACGGCCGGATCGCTGCGGCATGCGCCGCCTCGACCTCTCCGAAGCCGAGCGCTCCAAGCGCCGTGGCGGCGATGCCGCCTCCGGCGCCCTTCATGAAATCGCGCCTTGAAACTTCCATATCCATGGACGTTTCCTCCTCGTCAGGCTCGTGCCCACGCAACGCTTCGATCGGGAAAGCGGCCAACATACGGCAGTCGCCTGAAAACGTTTCTGTTTATCCAGTTGACCAAACTAGGTCCGGTCCTCGTCAAATGTCAACGGCGACGCTGCGGCCACCACGGCGACCTGGTCGTCGCCCGCGTTGAGCCGCTGTGGGCGACAGCCAAAACGGTTCACGAGAGCAGGAATTCCCTTGACGGCGACGCCGCGAAGCCGCAGTGCTTTGTTGTGGCTTGGAAATGCGCTCCCGAGGCTCGGGGCGGCAGTTGTGGCAGAGAGCGGATCGGCGCTCCGTACGAAGCTGACCCCAGCGTCAGTGCGGGCTGTTGGAGGGAGGCTCTCTCAGGTCGCTTGCGCCTGCCCCCGCCACTTGCAACCTCTTTTTGCAGATTGGCCTTGTGTCCGACACTCTGGCCTTTTCGGCCACAACGGCGGACGAACCGCATCTGCGCGCTCGAACGCCTCAACCCGGACGGGTTCCGCTACGCGATCAGGGCTAGGGAAGTCGCCGCTTGAGAGTTGGATTGGGCAAAGCGGACCACGAACCAATCGACCGGCAGCGGAGTGACGGGTCATGAACGATCAAGCAATTCGTCTGACGAGCCTCGCCCATGGCGGCGGTTGCGGGTGCAAACTCGCCCCATCCGTGCTTCGGCAGCTTATAGATTCCAATCCCGCCGTACACTCCTATCGTCAACTCCTCGTTGGAACCGAGACGGGCGACGACGCCGCCGTGTGGCAGCTCGACGATCATACCTGCGTCATCGCCACGACCGACTTCTTCATGCCGATGGTCGACGAGCCCTACGATTTCGGCCGCATCGCCGCCGCCAACGCCTTGTCAGACGTTTATGCGATGGGGGGTAAGCCAATCTTCGCGGCGTTGGTGCACAAATCGGCAGCGTGCGGCATGGGTAGGTCGCTGGAGTAGGATGATGGACCTGCCGCCGGCACCTGGGACGATGATTTGCCGATGCCGTACAAGCATAACGAGCCCCGCC
>Ga0116217_10005554_pt1 | contig 11065 bp, 13 predicted proteins | sample Sb_taG_6_FD_89697 | JGI IMG/M metagenome (GOLD analysis project Ga0116217, IMG submission 89697) | Peat soil microbial communities from Weissenstadt, Germany - Sb_50d_4_PS metaG | ecosystem: Environmental > Terrestrial > Soil > Wetlands > Peat | place: Germany: Weissenstadt | collected 2010-09-21 | reverse complement strand
CGAAGGACGCGCTCGAGCACCGGCTGAACGCGCTGGTATGCGCCGGCAAGCTCAGCCTCGCAACAGCGCAAAGGGAGATCGCAAGCGACTGGGTATCGGCTCTGCATTCACTCACTCGCCCCTAGCCAAATAGATGCTCTCCGAGATGCCCTCAGATGCTCTCCGAGACGCCCTCCGCCGGCCTTCGCTCTCACTCGCCGGATAGCCGAAGGCATCGCAGCCTCCGGCCCCCACAGATCCCAAACAGACGCTCTCCGAGACGTTCTCCTCCAGCCCTCTCTCACTCACTCAAACACACACACACACACACACACAACAGATCCGATGAACGGCCGCCCTATCCGTGTCCGAGCACTGGGTGGGGCACGTAGGGCTCCTCCAGCCGCGAGATCTCCTCGTCGCTGAGCGTCAACTGCTCGGCCGCGAGGGCGTCGTGGAGATGATCGGGCTTGGTGGCTCCGACGATCGGCGCGGTAACCCCGGGCTTGTGCAGTAGCCAGGCGAGGGCCACCTGTGCGGGCGGCACGTCGCGCCCGGCCGCGACCTCAGCCACGCGCTCGACCACGTCGAAGTCGGTGGGCTGGCTGTAGAGGTAGTCGGTGAACTGATCGCCGCCGGCGCGTGTCGTCAGGCGGGCGCCATCGCGTGTTCGGCTGCCCGCCAGCACACCCCGCGCAAGCGGGCTCCAGGGGATCACGCCGATCCCCTCCTCGATGCATTGCGGGATCATCTCGCGCTCCTCCTCGCGGTAGATGAGGTTGTAGTGGTTCTGCATCGAGACGAAGCGCGTGAAGCCGTGTCGCTCGGCGACGTGCAGGGCTTTTGCGAACTGCCAGGCGAACATGCTGCTGGCGCCGATGTAGCGCGCCTTGCCAGCACGCACGACGTCGTGCAGCGCCTCCATCGTCTCCTCGATCGGCGTGCGACTGTCCCAGCGGTGGATCTGGTAGAGGTCGACATAGTCCATCCCCAAGCGCCCGAGCGACGCGTCGATCGCGCTGAGGATGTGCTTGCGGGAAAGGCCGCCGCCGTTCTCCCCGGGCGTCATCGGCATGAAGACCTTGGTGGCAACGACGATCTCATCGCGCGTGAGGAGCTTTGCGAGCAGGCGACCGGTGGCGATCTCGCTGGCGCCTTTGGAGTACGTATCGGCGGTGTCGAAGAACGTGATGCCGCCCTCCACGGCCGCCCGCACGATCGGCTCGGCGGCGTCCTCGTCGAGCACCCATGAGCGGTCGCTGTCGTTGCCGAAGCTCATCATGCCCAGGCAGACGCGCGAGACCCGCAGGCCGGTAGCGCCGAGGTTCACATACTGCATGGGTTTGCCTCCCGGTGGTGATTGGCGAGTAGTCGCCGAGCAGTTTGCCGACGACGCGCTGATCGATGATAGGACGGGCCGGCCTGTAGGAGGCGCTCGCCGGAGGAGCGCAACGATCGTCGAGAGGCCGCTCTCGCTCGGCTGGCTCCGTCGGCTGCCGGAGCGACCAGGCAGTGCAGAAACTCCTCAAGTACTTACCCTGCGTACGCCCCCACGAGGAGATCTGAGGAGGGCTGCTCGTGGGGATCCGCGGAGGGCGTGTCGAGGTCCGGCGCCGCTATTGCCGCGACGGGTTCGCTTGCGACCGGCGGTGGGATGTCCTCGTCGCGCTCGATCGGCGTCACGGAGTCCTCATCCCACCCCAACGCCGCGTAGATCTTCTCCTCGATCTCCCGCGCCACCTCGGGGTGGGCATCGAGGAACGCCTTGGCATTGCCGCGGCCCTGGCCGATACGGTCGTTACCGTAAGAGAAGGACGAGCCGGACTTTCTCACGATGTTGTGCTCCAGACCAATATCGATCAGGCAGCCCGACGTCGAGATCCCCTTGCCGAACTCGATATCGAACTCCGCCTGACGGAAGGGAGCGGCAACCTTGTTCTTGACGATCTTCACACGCACACGATTGGCGACCGCTTCGGTGCCATCCTTGAGCGTCTCGATGCGGCGGATGTCCAAGCGCTGGGAGGCGTAGAACTTCAGCGCCCTACCACCCGGCTGGGTCTCGGGCGAACCGAACATGACCCCGATCTTTTCGCGGATCTGGTTCGTCAAGATACAAAGCGTCTGCGTGCGGTTCAGGTTCCCCGCGAGCTTGCGCATCGCCTGAGACATCATCCGCGCCTGCGCACCGACGGTATGGTCGCCCATCTGCCCCTCGAGCTCGACTTTTGGGGTGAGCGCGGCGACCGAGTCGATCGCGACCACGTCAACCGCGCCGGAGCGCACGAGCATGTCTGTGATCTCCAGCGCCTGCTCGCCATAGTCGGGCTGGGAGACCAGCAGCTCGTCGATATCGACGCCGATCTCCTGCGCATACAGCGGGTCCATCGAGTGCTCGGCGTCGATGAACGCACACACACCTCCGAGCTTCTGGGCCTCGGCGAGCACGTGATAGACCAACGTCGTCTTACCGGATGACTCCGGACCGAAGATCTCGACGATACGCCCACGGGGCACCCCGCCGATCCCGAGCGCGAGGTCGAGCGACAGCGCCCCCGTGGAGATCGCGTCGCAGCGCACCTGCGCACCCTCGTCGCCCATCCGCATAACCGAGCCACTGCCGAACTCGCGCTCGATCTGCGTGAGCGCCCCGCGCAGGGCGGAATCACGCTCCCTGTCGCCATTCTCTAGGTCTGTAACGGGCATGACGGGCATGGTCTTACTCCTCAGGTCGGGATGGACCGACCAAGCTACGCAGAGCTTGGGACGGTTCTCTCGATCCTGCGCAGATCCCGGCCTTTGGTCTCGACCGCAAAGACCCGCTTTTTGCGGTTGCGGATTGGTCGGGCCCGGCAAAGGAGGCCCGGCCTTCGGCCGGAAGAATCAGCGGCATCTCGTTGAACCGCAAAGCCGTCGAAGACGGCTGAACTCCCAGCAAACCCCAAATGCAGTGGTCCCGTTCTGGGTGCCCCGTCGGAGAAGGAGACAGAGAACCATGCGCACGTGGCCTTATGGGCGTGTCGCGCGGGGTTCCAGTTAGCCAACCAGGACAGAACAGGAGCCAACCATGTCGGTCAGCAATATCAACCAAGTCGCCCTCACGGGGCGGCTCACCAGCGACCCCGATCTGCGCGTTCTCCCATCGGGAAGCAGTGTCTGCCACCTGCGGGTCGCGGTCAACACCAGGCGGCGCAACGCGGCCGGAGACTGGGGCGAGAAACCCAACTTCTTCGATGTCATCGTGTTCGGTGTCCCGGGCGTGAACGTCGCCAAATACATGTACAAGGGTCGCCCCGTAGCGGTCAGTGGGCGCCTGGACTGGCGCGAGTGGGAGACCGTCGACGGTCGTAAAGCCCAGGCGGTGAGCATCATCGCCAGCAACGTGCAGTTCCTCGGGAGCCCGCCGAGTGAGTCCAACGGCGCCGCCGCGAAAGACGGCGAGGAAGCGCTGGAGGGCATCGCCGGCAGCGAGGAGGAGGCACTGGACATCGCCGACCAGGAGGCGATCGCCGCCGCCACCGTCTAGGGCTGGGAGACGCCACCGTGGTGGCCTACGAGAAAGGAGCCTCTGCGAGCGCGGCGCCCGCGAGAACTGCATGAGCCAATGCAGGCCGCCCCCATCAAAGGCGTGGGCAACACGATCTCGTCGATGCTGCGCGCGGTCAATCCAACAAGGGTGCCAGCACAGCTCAGATGTTCAGCCAAATCTCCCCGCCGCGTTTGACGGCGGCATCGTCGTCAGGGTTATCCCCCAAGAGCCGATCGAGCGCAGTGACTATCCGTCCAGTCGCCTCACGCCGCAAACTTATCCTGGAGGGCACGCACACCAGGCCATAGGTCTTCGTCGGAGTGCGCATCGCCTCGGCGAGCAATAGGCGAAAATCAGTGAGATCCTGTGTGACGATCGCGCGGCGCTGATCGGTCATCAAGGCGAAGTGCACGCGATCTGAGCGGCCGATCAGTTCGCGGTGCTCCTTGACGGCGATCACGTCATGGCTGCGTGCTCGCAGTTGAAGGGCTATCTCTGGGGAGAAGTGCTCGTCCAGCAGCAGCCTCACGCGCCGATCGCTTCCTGAGCGGCACGCCACTTTGCCTCTTCGAGCTCTGAGATTTCGTGTACACGCGCGATCCAGTCATCGATCTCCTCGCGATTGGACCCGTAGTAGCGGATGGCGATCTCGACGATCCGTGGCTCGATCTCGAGGTATGCGGCGGCGTCCGCGATCGAGTCATCGTTGTCATGGAAGACCTTGACGACCTCCCACACGTCCAGACCGCTTCCGATCAGAGCCGGACGCCGGCCGAGCGCACCATCGACGAAACGGATACCGGAAAATTCGTCCATCAGCAGACCCTCACGCAGATAGCGCTCCGCCAACGCCGCGCGTTGTTGCCCAGAGAGCCTCGCCCGCATGCGCAACTGCTCGAGAGTGCTCTGCTGAGGACGCATAGAGAGATGTCCACGAGCCGCCATGTACACACTGTAGCACGCCGTGGTACAAACTCTCGACGATTACAGGCTGCTCGTGATCGCCCGCCCATATCTGAGTGCATGAGGTGCTGGCGCGCGTGATCACTTATCACGGCTGGCCGGGCGTCCGGCATCGTGAACTCATGAAGCAGATCGACCGACTTCTCCCGCATCTGCTCAAGTCACCAGGCGAGTGATGCGGCGATCCTGGGCCTGCGTTAGGCTGCGGCGGCGGACTCGGGGGTTGTAGCTGGCGCCTCGGGACTCACGAGCTGGATGCGCTCTCCTGTGGGTCGCTTCGCCTCGAGCGCGATGCCCATCGCGGCCATCAGCCGAAACGCGTTATCGGTCGTCGGGTTAGCGGTCGCGGAGGTCAATAGCCGCCTGACACTGGAAGCCTCCAAGCCAGCGCGACTGGCCAGCGCGCGCTTGGTCATGCCCTGCGTCTCCCGTGTCGCCTCGAGCATCGTCAGCAATGCGTTGCGCGAGCGCAGGGCCTGAACTCGCCGGGCATACTCGGCGCGCTCGGTCTCGGACAGCAGCGCATTGACGGCAGCTTGATGGGCGGACTTCTTGGGCATGGCCTGAGGGTAGCAGGGCCTGTGGCATACATGCAACAGTCGTGGGTAATGTGCCCGTCGAGGACGGCGGCCTCGGCCTCGACCCCGCGACAGCCACCATGGTCGGCCACGACGACGACGCCTACCTCGCCGCCACCGTCTACACCAAGCTCGCCCAACGCCGCGCTATCACCCACACACAACACGCGATGTGAGCCGCCAGCAACGACAGCAGAACGCACACCGCGCCCACACGTCGTCGCCTGAACCCCAAGCTGCGCCGTACGCCCAGTGCCAACACCCAAGGGAAAGGAGGACACCCACTCCTTTCCACTTCCAATTTATACCCGAGTGGGGGGCTTGTTACAAGCCCCGGTCGTGCCGCATAATCGCCCGCCGCAGGCCAGAACCTACGGAAATAGGAGGAGCGGAATGCGTATGACCGAGCATGCTGTGGTGATCGCCGGAGGCGGTCCGGCGGGGATGATGCTGGCGGCCGAGTTGGCGTTGGCGAAGGTCGATGTCGCGGTCCTCGAGCGGCGTCCCGATCACGTGCTCGTCGGCTCACGGGCCGGCGGTTTTCACTCGCGTACGATCGAGGTGCTGGATCAGCGTGGCGTCGCTGACAGGTTCCTCGCGGAGGGTCAGGTGGCTCAGGCCTCGATGATCGGCACAACCGTGTTGGACATGAGCGACTTCCCGACGCGTCATCCGTATTCGCTGGGGATCTGGCAGAACCAGATCGAGCGGATCATGGCCGGCTGGGTCGCCGAGCTGGGAGTGCGGATCTATTACGGGAGTGAGGTGATGGGCTTTGAGCAGGACGACACCGGCGTCGACGTCGAGCTGGCCGACGGCCGGTCGCTGCGGGCACAGTATCTCGCCGGGTGCGACGGAGGACGCAGCCTGATCCGTAAAGCGGCCGGCATCGAGTTCCCCGGGTGGGATCCGACGAGGAGCAACCTGATCGCCGAGGTCGAGGTGACCGAGGAGCCTGACTTGGGCATGCGGCGCGACGCCATTGGCGTCCATGCAATCGGCAGGTTGGAGTACGAGATCCGCGACGGCGAGGTGGTCTACATGGATGGGGGGCCGGTGCGGGTCATGGTGACCGAGCAGCAGCTCGGGCCCAGCAGCGAGCCCACCCTGCGCGATCTGAGCGAGGCGCTCATCAGCGTGTACGGCACCGACTTCGGGATCCACGATCCCACGTGGATCTCCAGGTTCACCGACATGACACGTCAGGCGGCGGCCTACCGCGCCGGACGAGTCCTACTCGCCGGCGACTCGGCGCACGTGCACTACCCGGCTGGTGGACAGGGCCTCAGCCTCGGTGTGCAGGATGCGGTGAATCTGGGATGGAAGCTGGCCCAGGTGGTCAACGGGAGCGCCCCGGAGAGCCCTTGGATACTTACCAGGACGAGCGCCACCCGGTCGCTGCCCGCGCGCTCCGGCACACGATGGCTCAGACCGCACTCCAGCGCCAGGACGAGCGCACGAAGGCCCTGGCCGACGTGGTGTCGGAGCTGGCGATGATGGACGAGCCTCGCAAATACCTCGCGGGGATCGCCTCTGGTCTGGACATTCACTACGAGCTCGGCGAGGGACACCCGCTGCTCGGACGCCGCATGCCCGATCTCGACCTCGTGACCGCCGATCGCCCGCTCCGAGCCTTCGAGCTGCTGCACGACGCCAAGCCGGTGCTGCTCAACCTCTGTGAGCCCGGCGGCTTCGACATCACTCCATGGGCTGACCGGGTCCAGCTGATCGATGCTGAATATGCCGGGGAGTGGGAGCTTCCCGTACTCGGCGCGGTCCCCGCTCCCAGCGCCGTGCTGATCCGGCCCGACGGGTACGTTGCCTGGGTGGGAGATGGCACAGATACCGGATTGCACGACGCGCTGAGCACCTGGCTTGGAACACCATGACGAGACGCGACGCCGGGCATTTTCGCCCGTTTTTCGCTGGCCTTCGCGGAACTTGAAGGAACGAGGTTTCGTGACTTGTCCGGACGAATGCCGTACACTATGAGGATGGTGTCAAACGCACCCACCAAGACCCGAAGGATCGAGATCCGGATCACCGAGGAGGAGCGCAGCCTCGAGCAGGCTGCGGCGACCGCCAGCGGCGAGAGCCTGAGCGAGTTCGTACGCAGAGCAGCGCGCCGAGAGGCCGAGCGCACGCTCGCCGAGCGCACCCGCTATGTGGTCGATGACGAGGCAGCGCAGCGGTTCCTCGCCGCGCTGGAGCAGCCCTCCCCCGACGCCGAGCGCGGCTTGCGCCGACTCGTCGAGAAGCCGAGCATCCTGCCCCAAGCGTGACGCCGCGGCTCTCTGCGACCGCCGCGTTCGACCGTAGGGCGCACCGTATCGATGCGTTCGGTTGCGGCGAGGAGATCCTGGACCGCTGGCTACGTGCCTATGCGGGCCAGGGCCAGCACCGTGACGCGGCCCGCACGTTCGTGACCACCGAGCCAGACGGCACCGTCGTCGGCTACTACACGCTCGTCGCCGCGCAGGTCGAGCACGAGCAGGCGACCGCCAGCGTACGCCGCGGACTCTCGCGGCACTTCCCGATCCCCGTCGCGCTCCTTGCCCGCTTGGCAGTCGCAACACCCCACCAAGGCACCGGCCTCGGCCGCAGTCTCTTGCTCGACGCACTTCAACGCGTCCTGCGCGCCTCCGAGGAGCTCGCGATTCGCGCAGTCACCGTAGATGCACTCAACGACCACGCCGCGTCCTTCTACCAGCGGTTCGGATTCGAGCCCTCAGACCTCGCGCCCAGCACGCTCATAGTTCCGCTCAAAGCCATCCGGCAAACACTCGGTTCCTGACGGGACTGCGTAGAACGTGCTCATTTCCAGCTACTTCTCGTATCGGGGAGTTTAGCCTGGATGCCGTCGCAGCCCCCTGACAGAATCGCTGACGGACCCTGGGGCCACCCGGCGCCTTTAGTGCGATGCGTGCTCTTCCCAGGCCTCGGTCATCGCGATCCGCTGCGCGAGCGTAGGCGTCCGCGCGTACAGCAGATACGACCACGTGGGCGGGTCGGGATCGCTGAGGTTCGTGCTGGCGAGCTGCTCGAACGCCTGCCGGGTCGCGGCCGGGTCGTGCGTCGCCTGCAGCGAGGACCAGTCTGACTCCGTCTCATAGCGACGCGTCACCAGCGTGAAGAACGGCAGCGTCACCAGCCCCAGAACGACCCACACGAAGAGCGCCACCGGGACCGCCTCGGGCCGCCCCAGGCCACCGCGCCGTCGCGTGGCAAGAGCGACCAGCGCCGTGGCGGGGATCAGAAAGAGCGCCAGCCAGCCCACCTGCTTGAGCACGTGGGCACCCGCCACGTGACCGAACTCGTGCGACATCACGACTCCTATCTCCGCGCGGCTGAAGTGGCCGTCGAGCAGTGTGCTCCACAGCACCACACGCTGACTGGAACCGATGCCGGCCGTCTCCGCGTTCACTTCCGTCGTCGTGCGCCCGAGGTCCTGCACCAGCACGGGCGTGCCCGTGACGCCCTCGCGCGCCTCGAGCGTCCTCGCCTCGGCAACGAGCGCCGAATCGCGTAGCGGATGAGTTTTTGTGATCAGATAGGGAGTGAGGAAAGCTGACAGCAGTGCCAGTGCTGCGAACAGCGGCGCTGCCACAACCCACCACCAGCGGCGCATCTTCCCCGCCAGCGCCATCGCCAGCGCAACCGCGAGCGCGATCCACACGAAGTGCGCTCCGAGCCCGAGGAAGCTGCCGAGGAGCCCGGCGAGGTATCCCTCGTGCACGACGTGGTGGCGGCGCTCCCACCACAGCGCCGCGAGGTCAAACGGCACCTGTGCCAGCCACACCAGCGCGAAGCCCAGCAGCGCGAGCATGATGCCGGTCCCGATGCGGCCCGCCGCCGACTCTCGCATCAGTCGATGTCCGCGGCGCGCGTACACGGCCAGCACCGCGACCGGCGCGAGTATCTCCAGCAGGCTGTCCACGTCGAGGAAGCTCTCGTAGCTGCGGGCGCGGCGCAGGACCGAAGCGCTGAAGGAGCGCTTGGGATCGATGTGCGGCGTGGGCAGGTTGGCGGGAACCGAGCTGCGCCACAGCCAGTGCGCTGCCAGCAGCCACAGTCCCGCCGCGCACGCACCCACCAGCACCCTCTCCGCCCATCTTGCTCGCGTCTCAGCGGCAGCCTGGGCACCGCCCGTCGCCGGTGAGCTCACGGCGTATCGGCGAGCGGCTGCGCTGTCGTCGGCGCCGCAGCCGCCGGTGGCGCCACCGGGCCGGCGTATGGGTAGGAGTCGGTGAGCATCAGCAGGTAGCCATTCGCCTGGGCGAGATAGCGCAGCGCGAGCGCGCCGGCGTTGCGCATACCGACGGGCATCTTGCCCGTGACCAGGCAGGCAAACCAGGCGAGCACGCCGACCGTGTACAGCAGCGTGAGGTAGGCGCTCGCGACCATGAACGCCGGAATGGCGAGGATCACACGGAAGAGCACCTTCCAGCGGTTCTGTGTCCGGGGTGGCGCGATCAGCGGTTCGACCGGGTAGCTGCCCTCCTTGCCGACGAAGCCCGGGAACGGGTTTGCGATCAGAAGCAGATACGCCGACACGTGAGCCTGGTAGCGCAAGTAGGCGGCGAGGAAGCTGTGAATCGCATCGGGTGTCTTACCGTCGAAGAGCACCGCGAACCAGTTGATGATCGCCATCAGCCACGCGATGCACCCCCACAGCGACAGCCACACGAAGTGGGGGAAGGTGAGCAGCAGGCGAAAGAAGACGGTGAGGCGGCTGCGCCGCAAATCGTCGCTGACATTCAGCTGAACGGGATCCTCGCGCACCGGCAACGGGCCGATCGCGACCAGCGGATCGCTCGAGGGGTAGCGGTCGCTGAGCAGCAGCAGGTAGCACCAGAACTGAGCGCCGTAAGAGAGCGCGTAGGCGATCGCGTCGCGCAGGCCGCGCGGCAGACGCCCCCGGATGAGCGCGACGAACCAGCCCAGAAAGGCGGCGGTGGCGAGCAGGTTGTAGCCGGGATAGACAAACGAGGCCCCGGTGATCGAGGAATAGACGGTGGGTCCGACCAGGATGAATGCGATGAACGACGCCGGGATCGCCAGCACGACGCGAAACGCGACGGTCAGGCGCTTCTGACGGCTGGGCGGGTCGATCTCCAGATCGATCGGATAGCCCGGCTTGCCGTCGAAGTTGGGTAGCGGCTCGGCCCCGAGGTTCAGATAGGCGTATGCGTGGGTGGTGCATCTGACGAACCTGGCGAGAAAGCCATGGAGCCTCGCCGGCGAGCGCCCGAGTATCAGCGTCACGACCCAGTTGGCGATCGCCACGACGAACGCGGCAAGCGACCAAAGTATGAGCCACAGAAACAGCGGCGTCGCGAACCACAAGCGGAAGAAGACGCTGCCGTGGCCACGACGGAGATCATCAGAGACGATCAGACGCACAGGCCGCTCGCTCACGCCTGGGGCCCCGATCCGCATCTAGCCGGCAAGCGGTGAGAGCCCCAGCTTCTTGAATGACCCGACCTCCTCGAACAGCACATCGCCGCGTTTCATAACAGCCATCCCGGACGACACCGGCCGCCGCGACATGGCCACTGGATGCCGCGATCTACGCTGGCAAACCCACCGTCTGGGCGGATGGCGCAGCGGTGATCATCACCAGGGCCATGCGTCTCTGAACGTACATCACGCCGCGCACCTGAGACGGCGGGGCGGCGTGGGGGTCCACGGCAGCACCCGTTCAACGAGGATTCGGCTGTCTAGAGCGGCCAGATAGCGCTCACTAATGCGTTCATGTCGGTCCCCCACCATGTTTCGCCGTCCGCAGCAGGCTGCAGATTGTCGTGCGCTCGGGCCTGCGGTGGTTGGTGGATTCTGCTCGGATTGCGGTGGTTTTGCGGTGGATCGTCCAGAGAACAGCCCCGAACACGGGCGAACCGATCCTCGTAATCCCCAGTGTTTTCGGGCTCTTTTCCTACTGTTCGGTCCTGTTCGTCCTGACTAAGACAATCGGGGAGACAGGATTTGAACCTGCGACCGCCCGGCCCCCAGCCGG
>Ga0116217_10005549_pt1 | contig 11070 bp, 9 predicted proteins | sample Sb_taG_6_FD_89697 | JGI IMG/M metagenome (GOLD analysis project Ga0116217, IMG submission 89697) | Peat soil microbial communities from Weissenstadt, Germany - Sb_50d_4_PS metaG | ecosystem: Environmental > Terrestrial > Soil > Wetlands > Peat | place: Germany: Weissenstadt | collected 2010-09-21 | reverse complement strand
GTTCGACGGTTGCAGGAGCTTCACTCAAGAGGCCCCGATCCCTATGACGTTTTCGATCAGCAACCACCTGAAATTCCTGATTCATTGCTAATTTCAGGCGAAGTGGTTAACTAGCTCGACCTGGGTCTAACCTTTAGCTCGTCCGTTCGCGAGCCCGCTCCGTTCCCCCACCTTGTTTTCGCCGGGGGTGTAGCAAAATCCCCTCAATGCGTATAACCCCGTCAATGAGAGCTGGGGAGTTGGCCGCAGATCAAGAACGTTGTTGGCAAAACATCTCTATAACGCTCACTGACCTTTGAAGGGGGTTTTGAGCGTTATGGCCTTCCATGAGAAGGCCGGTCGCCGTCAAGTCCGTTTTTTTTTGTCTTTCCTAGAGTCTCCCTTTCCTTCGTGGCGGAGGGGTGTACAGAGCGGCCCGGAGCGGTCAAGGGCGCGTTCTTTGCGGCGTCAGCGGACCCTTGACGGCGAGGACCGATCTGTCACCATTCCGCTAGGAAGAAAGGGAGCGGTCGCTCGGGGTTTTGGGTCTTTCCTCTGTTCTTCCCCTGCGCCCAAACCAACACTGTCGCCACCCTTCCATCCGCACTCTTCGGTGAGCGATTGCTTCGCCCGACACAAGTTGGGTGTTCTCGTTTCAGCCGGTGCTGCCACCTGTTAGTCGACCTCTCTTCCACCACGAGGGTGGAAGTTGGGCCAGGCCATTGACGCAGTCACCGCCCAGAATCGCGCGACTTCCCGATGGTCGGCTATCCGCCAAGCAAATTTCCTCATCCTCAGTGCGGCGTCACGCGATCTGCTGAACCCATTGCCTCCGCCAGGCCGGCGCCTCGAAGGGGTCCGCGAAATACTGTGTTTCGTGGACGACCTTGCCGTTGCGGAACTCCATAATGCTCACTGTGTATGACGACCGCCCCTGGTAGGTGATCGTGTATTCCGTAATCCAGAGATCACCTTTCCCCAGAATTCGCTTGACGTTGAAACCTGACGGCTTGCCGGGATGATGACTCCGCAAGGCCTGCAAATTGCTGCGCCCGAGGATTCGCTCACCTGACTGGGGATAGTCACAAATGGCGTCGTCATCGTAAATATCATGTTCCGCGTTTGCGTCGGCGACTGCCGACGCGTGCCAGTGCGCATTCAGGGCTTCACGTATTTGTTCCTCTTCCATGGACTGCTCCAGTTGTTGTTTGGCTCCCATATTCATCTACCTTGTGCGATGAAACCAGGGACGCCTGTTTTCACCACCTCATTGAGCCTCTGCCTGGTCTGAATGCGATTGATTTCGTTCAACGCGTCTTCCGGAAGGGCAGAGATGTCAAAATTCTCTCTCGCGCGAGCCGCGGTTTTGGGTGTGGTGAGCAAAGCAGTGCCGCGCTGTACCGCCCATGCCAGCAGCACCTGTGCCGGGGTCTTTCCAACTCGTGCGGCATCAGAAGACTCAATCATTGGTTACACTGCCAAGCTATTTTGCGTCCGGCATCACCGCCCGGATTCAAAAATTAGATGCCGGGTGCCGCAGACTGGGTGCAACTCCTGATTAGTCGGCAGCTCGGAAGCTATGAAGCCACGGTCAATTGGCGAAACATCTCTATATCGCTCATTGAGGGGTTTTGAGCGCTATGGCCAACACACACACCACAGCAAAGCCGATGCCTTCCACTTCAGCGAGCATTCGTTCTGTCTTGGTGAATACGCTGATCGCTCGTCCTCCCACGAAAAATGAGAGGCCCGCGATCACAAAGCAAGAGCTGCGATAGTCCTCGCGACACAGATTTAGGATTCAGATCTCGAGTGTGGGTGAGTCCAGCCTCGACTCATTGCAGCTTCACGTACTCCGCTTTCGCTTCCTTCAGGATTGGGATATCGGGATCGGCGTCCTTCCAGAGGGTGAGGAAATCTTTGTAGGCAGCGAGCGCCCGGACACGGGCGGCATCAGCGTTGGTGCCCTGCGAGGTCCTGAACTCCAAGGCATTGGCACGAGCCACTCCGAGACGCGCTAAGGCTCCCGTCCAGCAGTTCCACACGATGCCGCTGTGGTCGAGAATCTTCTGAAACTCGGCAGCGGCAGCACTTCCCTGTCCGGCTGCCAAGTACGCCTCTCCACGCACGTAGATCGGATAGAGGCAAGAAATACTGCTGGCGAACAGGATTGTCCCCAGTTCGACGGAGTAAGAAGCTTGCAAGGTATTGAGGGCGGCGGTCGGGTTCTTTCTATCCAGCGCCAATTGTGCCCGAATCGCTGGCAGCCAAAGCGACTGTATCTGCGTGTCAAGCGGAAAGCGTTTCCCTAAGGCTTGGGCCAATGAGTCGGCTCGCGAAGTATTACCCGCCATAGCAAACGCAAGTGCGGCTTCGCTCTCGACGTCCTGACTTGTTGGGGCGAGGTTCAAAGCATCTGCCGCTGACTGCTGCGTTGCAGGATTGCCGTAAGCGGCTTCCCGCTGAGCAGCAGTCGCCAGATAGATTGCCCCGTTTTCTTTGCTGTCAACCCGTATGGCGGAGTTCACCGCCCGCTTGGTCAACTCCCGTGCCCGGCCGAGATGACCAACATAAGCCTCGGCGTCAGATGCGAGGGCCAGTCCAAAATTCTCATAATCAGGATGGTCCGCAAACCACTTTTGCTGTTCGTCCATCGCCGCCGAGTCGGCACCGAAAAAGGCTAGAGCGTAGAGAGCATTGTGGAGTGTCACATCGTCGATTTTCCGCGCCTGCGCCTCATGAAGGATCTGCCGCGTTTCGTCGAACCGCTGCAGGGCGAGGGTATAGGCAGCGAGATTCATTCGCCAGGCTACGCGATCCGGCGCAAGGCGCCCGGCTTGGCGAGCTGCCTCCATGGCCCTCTCGTACTGGCCTTCTGCAGCTAACTCAATGGCCAAATTGTTATAGGATTTGAATGCCCGTGGGTAGCTATCAATCAGTTCCTGATACGCGTGGGCCGCTTTGTCCACTTCTCCGGTTACGCTCGAATAGTAGTCGGCGGTGATATTCAGCTTTTCGCGTTCGCTGGCATGATCCCGCAACTGGAATGCCTTGGTGATGTAGTCGCGGGCCCGTCCGGGCTGACTGAGATTGGTGTAGCAGTCGCCGACTGCAACGTAGCCCATGGCAAAATTCGGATCAAGCTCGATGGCCCGTTGGTTATAAGGCAGGGATGCGGCGGTGCCTTTCTCGTTAGCGGCCCTTAGCCCTAGGCTGTACTGCTTCAGAGCTTCCAATGAGGATGTCGTGGCCTCTGCCAGTGGCACATCGAACTTCTGCAGCGAAGCCAGCGATTCGCCCAGTTCGCCACGCATCTTGGACGCCGCCTCTCCCAGCACATCCAGCACTTTCTCCTTGGATGCCGCCGTGACCTGCTGTTCGGCAAGTGTGTCTCCGCTCTGGCAATTCATCGCCTTGAGCCCAAGCACATATTCGCTGCCCAGACTGCCTATCGAACCGGCGAGGTAAACCTTGCTGCCTGCCCGCTGACAAAGTTCGCGAGCCACCTCAGGGGTGAGTTTCGTGCCAGCCGGGTAGGTCATCAGCTGCAAAGTCTTCGCAACTTGGGTGTCAGGGAGCACATTCAGGAAAGGCGATTGCCGCAGGGAGATGCTAAACGCCGTCTTCAGCGTGTCATCGAATATCGCATCGCCGGTGCTGTTGGCAAAATCGGCGAGCACGATGGTGTCCTTTTCTGTCAGCCTTCGGGCAAGTCGAAGGTTCCGATTCCGATACCACACCCCGGCCACAAGGACAATGAGAAAAACCGCAATGCCGAGGATCATCCAACGAAGGAGGCGTGACGGCGCGGGCACGAATGCTGGGAGGTTTTCCGGCTCCGTCACCAGTATGGGACCGGGTTGTGCCGGCCCGTTTCCTGGCACGTTCCCCTTCAACGTAGCGATGAAGCGATAGCCGCGTTTGGGCACGGTCTCGACGTAGCGTGGAGTGCCAGCTTCGTCTCCCAACGCTTCTCTCAATTTCTTGATGGAGTTATAGAGGCCCTTATCAAAATCGACAAACGTGTCGGCCGGCCAAATGCGCTTTTGCAGCTCTTCCTTGGTTACAAGTTCGGGGGCTTGTTCCAGCAGGATTAGAAGGATCTGAAAGGGCTGCTCCTGGAGCTTGATCTTGACGCCTTGCTTGCGCAGTTCTCCCGAATGAGCGTCAAGCTCGAAGACGCCGAAGCGTATCGGTTCTTTCGATGAACGAGCGGCTGGCAAGGAGTGCGCACCCCGTCGCCACGGGAGTCTACCATAGCCGCTGAGACACGGAATAGAACGCTCACTAACTGCCACGCAATGAATAACCTACCAGAATAGAAAAAGAGGCAGAACAGAACAGGTCCGGATGGTTGTCCCGCCTTCATGGCCGTGCGAAAAATGCTACCAGATCGCGCAGTTCTGGGTGGCTAACCGGACGCACAACCGCTAGGAGGCCGCTTGGACTGGCGAAAACTAATAACTAACGAAATAAGGAGAGCGTTATGAAAAACCAAGCCATGGAGTTCAAGTCGGACCTCCGCACGCGCGAAGCCAACGCGGTTTTCGCTCAAGATTCACAACTGAAACCCGAATCCTTTAATAGCGGATTCAAGGAGAGCATCGATATGCCATCCGGAATTACGAAACGTGTTGCCAGCTGCTTTTTCACCTTTCTATTGTTGGCCCTGGCCGTGCCTGGGTTTGGCCAATCCGAGCCTAGACAGTCCGCAGTCGGTCATCCCATCCCGAGCGCGCCTAAAAAGCGCTACATCCCTGCGTCTTTTGCGGGATTGCCGGAGTTACAGTGCCAACTTTATCCCTCCGGAGGCACGCCCTCCAAAGGTCTCACGGTGTACACCGATGAGGACGGGTACGCCCGGTTCCATGCAGTGCGGGCAACCGCCGAGGATGCCGTTCAAAGCCTTGCCTTGGATTGCACGGACTCCGCCGGAAAGTCTTACTCCTATTCTGTCGATCTGACTTCTGACGATACGTTCACTCCGCGCCCGCTGAATCTTGAAAACGAGCGTGGCATCGATCGACCTGCACTGCAAGGCGATCCCCTCAGTTACTCTCAGTCCGAGCTGATCAAGGCTGGCTACGGTCTGCGGCCAGATCCGACGGACACCGCCGCCTATGCCCGCTGGCTCGCTGCCGCGTCAACTCCGGGACGAATGCTCGATTCAAAACGTCCTCGCCTCACTTCAACGCCGGGACCGAGGTTCGAAACTAAACGTCCAAATTACTCTTCGCGCATGAATAGCATCGTTCGCCCGAATACAGTCCATAAAATAACACTACCTTGGTGGGTCGGCGCCACTCTGAACGGTGCCCCGACATATGTTTCGAGCATGGCGAATTTCAACGTCCCCACTGCAGTTGAAGACGGAGACGAAACCGAGGGCTCACAAATCGCCATTTGGAACGGTGTCGAGGGGTCTGGCAACAACTCAGGCCTTATGCAGGGCGGCGTGGGCGTAACGACAATAGGACTGGCTGCCTCGTATTGGAGTTGGAGAGAGTACTGCTGCGGGGACAGCGATAGCAACCAGGGTGCTTACGACACCGCCCACGGTGCATTTACTCCCAACCCCGGCGACAAGATTTTCTCGCAGGAGTGGTATTGCGATGCAAATGGTAACCTGAATCCCACAGGAGGTTACGGCTGCACTTATGTCCACGACACGACGAATGGTGGAATCCTTACTTGCACCTCATCCACCGGCAGTCCGTGCCCGTCGGTTAAGGCACTTCCAAACTGGACTTCCATCGGGACCGACGCAGACTTCGTGATTGAGGATCAAAGTCCTCAATGCTGCGGCAATTCGGACACTGCATTCACTGACTTCACTCCTCAGGTGAATATGTCTGGTTCGGCCTATTCATCCACGACGGGCAAGTATTCCCAAACCGTCACCAGCGATCCGCTCGTTTATTTGCTGGAAGACTTCACCAACACCACTTCGCACATGCAGATCTCTCTCGGAACTACGGATGAAACCTATTTCACTTCTTCTCAATTCGCGGAGGTCGGCGGCTTGGCGAGTAATAATACCGCACGGAACGTCCAGTCGATTGGCGTGGGTCCGAACGCGAACGGATCTCCTAGCGGAATAGCTTGGACACTCGGATTCAACGCGAACTCAGACGGTGACTACAACATCTACCAATGGCAATGGAAAACCTCGAGCTGGTTGAAAGAGCCTGGCGCCGCAAGTCACATCGCGGTGTCGCCGGAGGGCTATCCTTGGGTCGTCAACCATGCGGGGCAAATCTACTACTGGAACGGGAGCGCCTTTGAATCCGCCCCCGGAAACGCCTGCGCGAGTTGGATCGGCGTAGGTCCCAACGCATTCAACTCCACCTACGGAGATCCGTGGATCCTCGGCTGCAATTGGCAGACCAACGGCTATAACGTTTACCAATTGCAAGGCTCCACTTGGGTGCACCAGCCGGGCCAGTTCACGAAGCTGGCGGTAGGTCCGCGCGGCCCCTGGGCAATCGACAATAACGGTGCCGTTTATTACTGGAATGGCAGCAGTTTTCAACAAGCTCCTACCGCGTGCGCAACCAGCATTGGAGTGGGCCCGCTCACGGCTCCGTTTGCGGGGACGTACGGAGACACGTGGATCACCGGGTGTCATCAGGACGGCAATGGGTACAGAATTTACCAATTGTATTTTGGAGAAACTTGGGTGGAGATACCTGGCATCGCAGCCCAGATCTCGGTGTCACCCGACTTGGGAGTTCCCTGGGTCGTAAACACGACAGGGCATATCTACGAATAGCTGGATATGCTCCGACAGAGGTCCTCTGCTCTGCGCAGGGCCTCTGGACGGGAGGCAAAAGCAATAGGGTCCGATGCGGTAGCCAAGAGCGGAGGGACCGCAAGGCCGAGCGCGAATCAGCGATTCGGCCTTGCGTTTTTTCTCCTCACTCCAAAGCCGATGGCTTCGCCGCGCAAGAAGCGCTACCAAATGAAACCCAACTTGTAATACTTTGGAGCGTGCACGGAAGGGTATCCGTGCAGTCCGCTGTCACCTTTTTCGTGCGTCCTTCCGCTCAGGTGTGAAATTCTGGGGCCGGAGTGCCGCATGGCCGCCGGAAGAAACTACCATCGAACGCATCTACAGCGAAGTCACTGGCAACAAAAGCCCGGTGAACTGAAACGCATTCTTCAACGCAACCAAAACTCAAGCGGCATTAATGCATCCTTCTCAATTGGTGTAATATCTGTTCTCGACAGTTAACTATTCCTTATCACAGAAATCCCTTGAAAACAGGGCTACAATTTGTGTGCCAAGGCGGGAGGATTTTATGAAATCGTCACCGCGTCCGCCCGGAACGCCTACCAAGTTCCCCGATTGCTTTTATCTCAGGTTTTGCCTTTCGCGCAGGGTCAGTGCGCTGCTGCTCTCGCTGGTCGTGCTCGCCCTTGGACCCCGACCGGCGCACGCTGAGAGCTACAAATACAAGGTGCTCTATTCGTTCACAGGTCCGACCAGTGACGGAGACGGTGCGGGTTTTCTCCTCCGTGAGCCGGGCGGCACCATGTATGGCACGACGATCTACGGAGGCACATCTTACGATGGCACAGTGTTCAAGTTGTCCGCCAAAGGTAAGGAAAGCATCGTGTACAACTTCGATGCTGGGTACGGTAACTCGCCGAACTCGTTGCTTCCTTACCAAGGCAAGTTCTATGGCGCGACCACTTGGGGAGGCGCTTCCGGCGGCGGCACCATTTTCCGGCTCGACAAAAAGGGCGACGAAACCGTGCTTTACAACTTTCCTCGAAACGAAATTGGTCCTGGTTTGTATCTGGTAGACGACCATGGGACGTTTTATGGAACAACCATCTCGGGCGGTGCGGGCGGCTACGGCACCGTGTTCAAAATTGATCGCTCAGGTCACCTTACGATCCTCTACAGCTTCACAGGGGGAAGTGATGGACGAGATCCGTGCTGCCTGGTGCGCGATGAGGCGGGCAATCTCTATGGATATACTTCTTTTCCCAACTCCGCTGACTCCGTGTTCAAGCTAGATTCGTCCGGTAGCTTCACAACGCTTTACGCGTTCACCGGAGGTGCCGATGGGTATGGGCCGTCTGCGGGCCCGGTTCTGGACAGTTCCGGAAACCTATACGGCGGCACGATTGCGGGCGGCAACGGAAATTGCCATAACATCGGCTGTGGCGTTCTCTTCAAACTCGACCCATCCGGTCACGAAACTGTGCTGTATAACTTCACGGGATCACCGGACGGTGTTGGCGCCGGGGGTCCGCTCATTCTCGATGATCATGGCAGCCTGTACGGCATTACATGGTATGGCGGCGACCCCAACTGCTACAAGTACGCTTACACTCCGGGCTGCGGGGTCGTATTCAAAATGGATGCCGATGGTAAGGAAAGCGTGCTCCACGCCTTTCATGTTTTGCCGGATGGTGAATTCCCGACCTTCTTGATAATGGATTCTGCTGGTGACCTGTACGGGACGACATTCTCGGGCGGGGATTCAAACTGCATGATCAATTCGTACTGGGCCGGTTGTGGAACCGTATTCGAGCTGACACCATAATGCTCGACTCGCGGGTCGCAAGCCTTGGTCTAAGGAGGTGCGATGATGTGGAAATCCGATGGGACAGATAAACAGAGTTCTTCCACATCGTTTCATGAACTTTTGAATTCCTACGCGCTGGCCGCCGGAGCGGCGGGAGTGAGTTTGTTAGCCCTGGCCGAGCCTTCTGCGGCGGAGATCATTTACACCCGGACGCATCACGTCATCGGAAATGGTGGAAGCTACAAGCTGGATTTCAACCATGACGGCGTGACCGACCTTGTGATTCAGAATAAGTACTCACATGGCTGTACATTCGATACGTGCTGGACCTGGGAGTCGCTGAGGGCAAGGCCCGCCGGAAGTAATGAGGTTGTGTACAACGTGTACGGTGCCGTAGACATGAAGCAAGGGATGCGGATTGGGGCGGCGGATGCCTTCCATGAGGAAACGGAGCGCATGGTCATTTGCGGCTATCTGAGCCGTCCGTTCGGAAGCTGGATCAACGTCAACGATCGTTACCTGGGAGTGAAGTTTAAGATCAAGGGACAGACTCACTATGGATGGGCGCGGCTGAACGTCCAGGTGCAACTGCCGCTGACCATCACCGCAACGCTGACCGGCTATGCCTACGAGACAGTTGCGAACAAGGCCATCGTTGCGGGAGAGACAAAGGGCACGGATGTGCTCACGATAGGCCAGGGGCCGAGCCTCGGCAGGCTGGCGCTAGGAAGGAAGTAACCCACTGGCATAACACCTCTTGTCTGAGCTGCGACGGCTCAACGAGTGTAATGTCCATTTCACTCATTGACTGGGTCGTGAGTGTAAATGGACTACCTTTGTGACCAGAAAACCGGATCGGACGCGTCAAGTCGCCCAATGACTTGCCTCACCGTAAGTGCTGAGCGGTTGGACTCGCTTGAATAGTTCCGGCGCGGTGCGCGAAAAAATTGTGGCCCGAGTGGAGCACAAAACGGAGCACAATAAGTGCCGAATGAGGGCCTCTGAGTCCGACTGATGAGTCTCGGCACGACCGTAAGTGATTGAATACGAGTGAGGGCGGCGAGAACGATTCATTTGCTAAACCGTTATACGGGCTAACACCTGTATCGAGGGTTCGAGTCCCCCCTCTCCGCCAGATGTTCTACCACGACTCGGGAGTCCGCGGTCTTGATGTAGCAGTTTTGTGTGACCGCGACGTTAGCGTGCCGCAAGATTCTCTGGATGGTTTTGTCGGAAACTCCTAGCTGGTGAAAATTCGTCGCCAAACCACGGCGAAACGCATGCCAACCATGCCACTGGACTCCCGCTTTGGTGGCCAGAGGCACGATGACGTCTGCCGTCAAAGCGTCCAGGTTGACAGGCTTTCCCGCTGAGCTAACAAGCAATGAAGGCGAAGCAATGCACCGTGCTCGGGAGGCGCTGTTTGCTGTTGTCGGCGTCGAGCCGCTTGTCTCGACATCGGTCCAGATGGATCTCAGTGTGTTCCGCCGCATTTCGCAATTCGTGGGCGGAGGCGCATTCATCGTTGGCAAGAAAGGTGCCTACGCGGAAGCACGAACAAGTAGTGACTTCTGACTAACGTGCATCTGGCTTTCATCGGATTGGATCAGCCGCGAACATAATCTAGTAGGATCGGCAGAGTGGTCACACGAATGCGTCGGCTAAAAAGAAGGAACGGCGCGATAAGGCCCCACACCGCTTCTCATAAGCGATCTTTCGTGAACCTGCCGCGCTCATGGCATTCGGAGCGGGACCCGCTTAAGGGCGAACAAACCACGAATCTGATAGGATCGTTCGCCATGGCTAGGCAGCCTTCTACGGTTTGCCCATACTCAGCACGAGTAGCCTAATTTCAGAGGGGCAGGACACTAGATAACGCGATGAAAATCGGTGAAACGCTTTTGGCCAGTCAAGTCACTATCTCGGGAAGGCGTATTAAGTCATTCTTAAAACGAAAAGCCTATGCTGAGATCGTAAGGAGGACTTGCCATGTCAGGACATCGCCAACCGCTGCGATCGATCACAATATTGATGGTGGCGGCAGCGTCCATAGTTTTCATGTCTGCATGCCACGGGAAACCGCAAGCGGTCATGACCTATCACTACGATAACCTGCGAACCGGCTGGAATTCGCACGTGAAATTCCTGAATCAGTGAAGAGGATGCTTATCCCAGATTCGCCGATGTCGGCATCGGTGCCCGAGGGACGGCCGCTCCAGAAGTAGTCGAGACGGTAAACAAGTTTAACGAAGAAATGAGAAGGCGGTGACCTGCAATATCGCAGGAAGTGGTGCATCTTTGTGCAAGTCACACCCGGACTCCAAAACGCAGCCTACTACGAGGCAAGAAATCGCACGAATAGTGGAGACTCAGGACCGGATTGTGATAGTGCGAAATGCGCCCGCGAACAAACAGCATGGGAATGGGCACCTTCGGCCTGGGAGGGCCGTGCCGAATCATTCTTGAGGGCAACGCAAACTGGATGGTCTTGACGTTTCCTCGGGCAATGCCGTCGCGTGTGCCTGCGAAAAACGGTATTTGCCAAGAGTAC
>Ga0116217_10005548_pt1 | contig 11070 bp, 7 predicted proteins | sample Sb_taG_6_FD_89697 | JGI IMG/M metagenome (GOLD analysis project Ga0116217, IMG submission 89697) | Peat soil microbial communities from Weissenstadt, Germany - Sb_50d_4_PS metaG | ecosystem: Environmental > Terrestrial > Soil > Wetlands > Peat | place: Germany: Weissenstadt | collected 2010-09-21 | reverse complement strand
GCGTAGGGAATCGGTGCAGACTTGCATGGCGCAGCCTCCTGGTGGGAATAAGCCGTGGGCGCCCATCGCCTAGGATACCCGAAAGCCCACTTACCTTCACCCCTTTTCGGGATTGGACCCGTGAGCCACCCTATGCGCCGCGACTTCCTCAAACTCTGTGCGCTGGCCGGCCTCGGCGTCGCCGTCCCCTTCCGCCCGATAGTGGCCCGCGCCGCGGAGAAGAAGGACGAGCCGTATGCCGGTCCGTACTACGTCGTGTTCAACGCCTCCGGCGGGTGGGACACCACCTACCTCATGGACCCCAAGGGGGTCAACGGGATTAACCGCCTCTACAAGGAAGGCGACATTCTGACGACGGGGGCGCACAAATACGCCCCGGTCAAGAACCACGCGCAAGGCGGGATGTGCAACGAGGACTTCTACGCCGAGTTCGGCAACGAGCTGCTCGCCCTGAACGGGTTGGACTACTCGGTCAACAACCACTCGCCCGGCGCCCGGTACATGGCCACCGGCAAGCTGGACAGCCTGGCCTACCCGACCTTCGCCGCGCTGGTCGCGGCGTGTCGTGGGTCGGATTGCCCGCTCGCGTTCCTGACGTTCGGCAACTACTCGGCGACCGGCAACCTCGTCGCCATGTCCCGCGTCCCGTACCTGCCGTCGCTTCAGAAAATCGCCAGCGCCGACACGGTCGAGGGAAACGACAAGGCCCCCTATCACGACAAGTTCGCGCTGGACCGCATCGAGGAGGCCCTCCGCGAGGCGCACGAAGCCTCCGCCGCGCAGCCGCGGTTGCCCCGGGCCGAGCGCGGCGAGAACATGCTGTACGCGGCCCAGGTGAGCTCGAAGGCGCTCCAGCGGGTGACGCAGTACATTCCCAAAACCATCCCCAGGGAGCGGCTGTCGCAGCAAGCCGAGATCGCGCTGGCCTCGTTCAAGGCGGGTGTCTGCGTGTCCGCCAACCTGGACATCGGGCAATTCGACAGCCACGCGAACAACGATCGTGACCAGATGAAGCTGATCCCCGAGTTCCTCGCCGGAATTGCCTACCTGGTCCGGCGGGCGGGTGAGTTGAAGATCCGCGATCAGCTCGTCGTTGTTGTCCAGAGCGAAATGGGGCGAACGCCGAGCTATAACGCCGGCAACGGCAAGGACCACTGGTCGATCGGCTCGGCCCTGTTCTTCGGCCGCGGCATCAAGGGGAACCGCGTGATCGGCGGCACCGACGAGAAGCAGTTCGCGGTCCCGCTCGATCCGCAGACGCTGAAGCCCGCCACGGACAAGGGCATCCGCGTGCGCCCCGAGCACATTCACGAGTTACTACGTGAACTTGCCGGCATCGCGGACCACCCCTTAAGCAAGAAGTTCCCGCTGGGGTTGGCCGACAAGGAGAAGCTCCGAGGGTTCTGGGGATAAGCCGAGCGCCTGGATCCCAGCGGGCGCTCCAATGAAGGCGGTCGCCGCTGGGGCGCCGGGGGCGGGTGGCCGGGTTCCTGTTACACTGTTGCCCATGCCAGACGTTGCGGCCAATCGAGACCGTTGCCTGGGAGTCACCTCATGCCATCGAGAGTGAAGTGTCCGTCCTGCGGGGGCCCCATGGCCCGTCCGGGCTACGCGGTCGCCGGCGCCGAGGTGCATACCGGCAAGCTCGTGTACGCCATCCGCCTGCTCTTCCGTCGCGTCAAGCCGGACGGCAGTCTCGACGCGGTCGATGCCTACGCCGGCGAGTGGATCGGCACCCCGCCTCCCGGCGAGGCGAAGGCGCTCGCCAACGATGGCCGACGCGTCATGGGCATCCACTTGCAGCAGGGGGCGGTCGTCGATCGGTTCGCCCGGGTGGTAGGGAAGTAACCGGCCCCGCGCCGGCTGCGCCGGTCGTCCCGGGACGATCGTAATTGTTAGAATTGAAGTCTGTGGGCGGTCCTCAGGGACCATTCGTGCGAACGGTTAGAAACTGTTTCAAGAATGGCGAGCGGCGCGGCGTCAGCCCGCCGGTTTCGGCTTCACCGGCGGGCTGACGCCGCGCCGCTCGCCATTAGTGAAATGATTTCTTAGCGAGAACTGCCGATGATCTGTCACGCTCGGAAATGCTCTCTCGCCCTTCTCCTTCTGCTGCTCCCAGCCGGCCGTTTGCTCCGTGCCGAACCGCCGCCGGACTTCGCCAAGACCGGTCGATCGTTTCTGGAGAAATACTGCATCGCGTGTCACGGCGGAAAGGAACCGAAGGCGGAGCTGTCTCTGGAGTCGTACCGCGATACGGCGGCGCTCGTGAAACAGCGCAAGGTCTGGGACAATGTCCGGAAGAGGATCGTGGCCGGCGAGATGCCGCCCCGGAAGAAGGATCGCCCTGTGCCGACGGTCGCCGAGGCGGAGGCTTTCGTTTCGTTGGTCCAAGCCGTCTTCGATCACGCCGACCGAAACGCCAGGCCCGATCCGGGACGCGTCACCATGCGCCGACTCAATCGGGTCGAGTACCGCAACACGATTCACGACCTGATCGGCATCGAGTTCGATCCGACCGAGGATTTTCCGTCCGACGCCATCGGGCATGGGTTCGACAACATCGGCGAGGTACTGACGCTGTCGCCGGTCTTGATGGAGCGCTACCTCGCTGCTGCCGAGACCATCATGAGCCGGGCCATCACGCCGAATCCGCCGCCCGTGACGAAACGGCACCTGGCGTCGGTCTACACCGAGCCCGCCAACCCCGATTCCGGCAAGCTCGTGGAGAACGGCTTTCGGCGCATGACCACCGATGGCAAGGTCTTCATCGAGGTCGGCCCGATTCACACGCCGTATCAATGGGAGGTCGATGGCGAATACATCTTCCGCACGCGCGTCTACGGTCAAAGCGGGACCGACAAGCCGCTCAATGTCTCCCTCCTCGTGCATGGCACGGACCTGCCTGATCCGTCACCCAGTTCCGACCTGGCGCGTTTGTCCGGCAACGTGCCCAAGCCGGCACGCCTTCTGAAGACGTTCGCCGTGAAAGCGACGAAACGCGAGAACGCCGAAGTTCTTGAGGTTCGCGTGCCGCCGATGGCCAATCGCCACCGCATGGTGATCGCCATCGACAAGCCGGAGGCCGACCAGCCACCGGCGAAGCTGTACGTGGAATACCTGGCGCTGGAAGGGCCGCTCGAAACACGTCCGGCCAGCCAGCGCCGCTTGCTGGCCGCCACACCAGCAAAGTCACAGGCCGAGCAGACCCGCGAGGTTCTGTCGCGCTTCCTGCGCCGCGCTTTTCGACGGCCGCCGACTGCCGACGAGCTGCAACGTTCCATCAAGCTGGCCGAAACGGTCCTGGCCCGCGGCGAGAAATGGGAAGGCGGCATGCAAGTGGCGATGCAGGCGGCCCTCTGCTCGCCGAAGTTCCTGTTCCGCGTCGAAACCGACGAAGCACCGACTGGTCCAGAAATCCGGCCGCTCGACGAGTTTCAACTGGCGTCGCGGCTGTCCTACTTCCTCTGGAGTAGCATGCCGGACGATACGCTCCTCGACCTGGCAGAAAAGAAGCAACTGACGGCCCATTTCGACGAACAGGTCCGACGCCTCCTGGCCGATTCCCGAGCGTCGGCACTGGTCAAGAACTTCGCCATGCAGTGGTTGCAGATCAAGCGCATCGAATTCATCTCGCCGGACGGGCAGTTGTTTCCGACCTTCAACGACACGCTGCGGGCGTCGATGCTCCGGGAGACCGAACTGTTCGTGGAGTCGATTGTCCGCGAAGACCGCAGCGTGCTCGAGATGGTCGATGCCAACTACACGTTCCTCAACGAGCCGTTGGCCAGGCACTACGGTATTGCGGACACCCTCGGCAACCTGGTGGGGCAAAAGCCGGCGAAGCCCGGGGGCCAGCCGATCCGCGGGGAGCAGTTCCAGCGTGTGACCCTGCAAGATCGCAGCCGCGGCGGGCTGCTGACCCAGGCCAGCGTCCTCACCGTCACCTCCAATCCGACGCGCACCTCACCGGTGAAAAGGGGCAAGTGGATCCTGGAGCAGATTCTCGGCGCTCCGCCGCCGTCGCCGCCGCCGAACGTTCCGGAGCTGCCGGAGAAGGAGAAGGACGTGACCGCCGCGTCCTTGCGGCAGCGGATGGAGGTGCATCGCCGAAATCCCGCCTGCGCCAACTGCCACGCCAGGATGGATGCGATTGGCTTCGCGCTGGAAAACTTCAACGCCGTCGGCGCGTTCCGCACCCGGGATGGCTCATTTGCCATCGACGCGACCGGCGCATTCGCGGACGGGACGAAGTTCACCGGTCCGGTGGAATTGAAGGCGATGGTCCTGCACCACAAGGAAGAGTTTACCCGCTGCCTCACGGAGAAGCTGCTGATTTATGCGACCGGCCGCGGGCCGGAATACTACGATCGGCCGACGGTCGAACGGATCGTGAAAGTTCTGCCCGCGGGAGATTACAAGTTCTCGGTGCTTGTCAGCGAGATCGTGCGGAGCGATGCGTTTCGGAAACGTCGGGGAATTGACAACGGCAAGCTCAGGGACGGCCGTCCCTGAGCTTGCCGCAGAAATGGGAGAACGGGTCGATGTCAGCCAAGGTCATCTCACGCCGGACCGTGCTGCGCGGTCTCGGGGTCACGCTTTCGTTGCCGTGGCTGGAAGCCATGGGGCCCCTTACGGCTTGGGCCGAGAAGGCGGCCCCGAAGACGGTCGCGCCCAATCGGATGGCGTTCCTTTACGTGCCAAACGGCATCAACATGGCCGACTGGACGCCGCAGAAAGACGGTGCCGGCTTTGAGCTCAAACCCATTCTCGAACCGCTCGCGGCCGTCAAGGACCAGCTGCTCGTGCTCACCGGCCTGACGGCCGACAAGGCGCGAGCCTATGGCGACGGCGGCGGTTCCCATGCGCGGGCTTTGTCGGCGTTTCTCACGGGAGTGCATCCCTACAAGACCGACGGCAACAGCATCCGCAATGGCATCTCCGTCGATCAAGCCGCGGCCGCACGGATCGGCGAGAAGACCCGGCTGCCCTCGCTCGAAATCGGCTGCGAGCATGGGGCGATGGCCGGCAACTGCGATTCCGGCTATTCCTGCGTCTATTCGTCCACGATGTCGTGGCGCTCGGCCACCCAGCCGTTGCCGAAAGAGGTGAATCCCAAGCTCGTTTTCGAGCGGTTGTTCGCTTCCGCCCCGGATGCTAACAAGGCCCGGCGCGATGCCGTGCAGAAAAGCATCCTCGATTACGTGCGTGAGGATTCCAAGGACCTGTCGAGCCGGCTGTCGAGCGCCGATGGGCGAAAGCTCGACGAGTACTTCACGGCCATTCGCGACATCGAGCTGCGGATAGAGCGCGTCCAGAAGCTGCCGCCGGTCAAGGCTCCGGACTACCCCGCTCCCCGGGTGATCCCGGCGTCCTACGAAGAGCACATCCGTCTGATGTGCGACTTGATCGTGCTGGCGTTCCACGCCGACGTGACCCGCGTCGTCACCTTCGTGTTGGCGAACGAGGCCAGCAACAAGCCGTACCCGTTTATTCAGGTTCCCGAGGGCCATCATGACCTGTCGCACCACGGCGGCGACGCGGCCAAGCAAGCCAAGCTTCGGCTGATCAACATCTTCCACACCCGCCAGCTCGCCTACCTGCTCACCCGGCTGAATCAGATTCCGGAAGGCGACGGCACGCTGCTCGATCACGCCATGATCGCCTACGGCAGCGGGATTCACGACGGGAACGCCCACAATCACGAAGACCTGCCGATCCTATTGGCCGGCGGCGGCAGCGGCACCCTGTCCCCCGGGCGCCACATCCGCTACGAGAAGGAGACGCCGGTCAGCAATCTCTGGATGTCGATGCTCAACCGCATGGAGATCACGGTCGAAAAGCTGGGCGACAGCACCGGCACCCTGCCGCACCTTTTCGACGCGAACCACAAACCGGCACCGAAAGCGGTGCCGGCGGTGGTTGCTCTCAAGCCGATCATGTGCAAGAAGGGCGAGCTGCTGCTGGAAGACAATTTCGACAGCGGCCATTACGGCAAGGAATGGTTCCGCATGACGGGCAAGTTCGAGGTTTCCCGCGGGCAACTGAAATGCGCCGAGCTGCCGGCGGACAATCATCATTCGGAGCTGTCCACCGGCTCGACGGGCCCGCTGAAAGCGCGAGATTTCGTGATCCAGTTCTCGTTCAAGCTGGACGGCGCCTCGATGCTGGCGATCGGGCTGGAGAACCCGAAGGGTCACGTGGCCCGCGCGATCGCGACGCCGGAGGGCTTCGAGATCCTGAAGTGGGACGGGAAGAAGGATGCCCGCATGATCAAGCTCGACACGGGCACGTGGCATCACGCACTTGTGGAAGTGCATGGCTCCGAGATGGTCGCGCAGGTGGACGATCAGGCGCCGCTTTACTTCGAGGATGAGAGGCTGAAGGTCGAAAAGCCGCGCCTGGTGCTCATCAACTCTGGGCAATTCGCGTGGTTCGACGATGTCAAGGTGTGGAAAGCCGAGCAAGCCGAAGACTGGCCTGCGAAGCGTGCGAAGCTGAAGCGGTAGACGGCAGAGACCGAGTGAAGAGTTCACCCTGCGCCAGTTTACTACCCTCGCTGTAAGAATCCTCGGGCTGGTCGGTGGCCGTGCGGCCGACTTTGCGGACATCCCGCCGAACACCTGAGTGACACTGCTACCGTGGTTCAGACATCTTGCTGCTAGCCGTTGACGCGCCCACGTTCGGACCTTCGGAGGCTGGAGTTCCACATTCAAAATGGCGTGACCACCCGGTATGTTCACGTTTGGGAACCTCGTGTCAGCCTGCCGATGTTGCGCGTCGGTTCGACACACCGACGCGCGGTTTTCAACGGAATGGCAGCTGGTGCTCTTACCTCCAAAGCCGCGTCGCGGACTGTGCGCGCCTGCCTCTGGGCCATCCTCGACGCGGCACGTCACCGCTCCACCCTGCTCAATAACAGCTCGCAGGGTTCTGAACCTGCTACCGTAGTGGGCCAACAGGATGACGATTTCCGCCCGACGGCATCCGTAATTGGGATGTGCGACGTTCGAGCACGGCGCAAAGGTCGGGGGGATCGAAAACCACCCCAAGCCTTCATTACCAGGCGGTGACGGCGGGCAAGCCGTGGGATATCACGCCACCGCCCCCTGCCTGTCTTCGCCCAGGGCTTTGGTGCGAGCCTTGTCGATAATGCGCTTCAACTGGTCGGCCAGCCCGCCGCGCAGTAGTCCCTTCAGTTCGGGTATCTCGGCCGCAGCCTCCGGCATGCTTCGCCATTCCCAGGGGATCGCCATCTGCCGCTTCACGACATCCGCGGCCCGGCGCAGGTTCCTCGCCCTGGACTGCCAGTGCGCGCCACGCGAACTGATCTCCTTGTTTAACTGCTTTTGTAGGTCTCCGATGATGGCTCGCTTGAGGTCGTCCCACTCCAGTTCGCTCTCCCGGGGTCGGGCCGGCGGGTCGAAGGGCTTGTCGGGGTCATGAATCTGGCTGGTCTGATAAGTGGCCACGCCCGTCCTGCGCTTGTTGAGGCGCGCGGCGAAGTGACCTGCGACGTTGCGCGCGAAGGACCTTATGGTCCCGCGTATGCCGTTCCGCCCGGCGGACGACGGGTTCCTGCTTTCCCAGGTCACGTTGTCGGGCTCGTAGAGCTTGGGGTTCAACAGCTTCTTCCACAGCTGGACGTTGGCTTCTTGAGCCCCGTCCAAGACGTCCTGGCCGCGGAGCCTGGCCCGAGAGCTACCTGCCGCCGCTACCAACTCCTGGGCGTAATTGAATGAACCCGGGTCGGCGACGAGGGCCCCGGCTTCCGCCTCGTTCCTGGGGTCGTTGAACTTGCCCATGCGCAAGATCGCGCCGATCATCGCACGGAACTCCCGGTTCGTCTGGTCCACGAAGGCCTGATAGCCCTGGTCCCCCCGCATCTCACAGAGCAGACGCCGCCACTCTCTCGCGAATCCGTCCCCCAACCATTCCATGAAGGTCATCATGCGGATATGTATGCACCACCCCTTCGTTTTCCGGACAATGGTTCCGGGAGATTCGTTGCGGGAGAACTGGCGAAGCGAGCGCTACCTGTCCCTGCCGGGAGCTTGCCGAGAAGGATCGCGCCACAGTCGTCCGGAAGAAATGCCATTGGGGCTGGGACGGGGTCACCACGCGGGAACTATGATTGAGCGCGGGGCTTTTTGGAGGCTGCTCCCGGCTTCCCGTGGCTGCGTCGGGCATTCACGGCACACGAGGACGCCACCGTGCAGCCCTTGTTGAGGACAGTGAACGTGGAGGAGTTGAAGCCGACTGCTGCCGGGCCGACCGGGGATGGGCCCGAAGGTGCCCCGGGCCAGGTGTTCGCCGCCCCTCAAATCGAGGGCGGAACCCCGGCCTTCCGCCGCACCAGCCTCGCCATGTTCGCCGCCGGCTTCTCCACCTTCGCCCTGCTCTACTGCGTGCAGCCGCTGCTGCCCCTGTTCGCCCGCGAGTTCCGCGTCAGCCCCGCCCAGAGCAGCCTGTCCCTCTCCCTCACGACCGGCCTGCTTGCCCTTACCATCCCCGTCGCCGGCGCGCTCTCCGAGGCGTGGGGCCGCAAGCCCGTCATGGTCGCCTCGCTGATGGCCTCCGCTGCCCTGACCGTCGTGGCCGCCCTCGTGCCCGGCTGGCACGGCCTGCTCGTGGTCCGCGCCCCGGAGGGCGTCGCCTTCAGCGGTCTGCCGGCCGTGGCCATGGCCTACCTCAGCGAGGAGATGCACCCGCGGTCGCTCGGCCTGGCCATGGGGCTGTACGTCGTCGGCACCGCCCTGGGCGGCATGGCCGGACGCCTCGTCACCGGCCTCCTCGCGGACCTCGGCTCCTGGCGGCTGGCCGTCAGCATCATCGGCGCCTCGGGCGTACTCGCCGGGCTGACCTTCTGGCGGGCGCTGCCCCCCTCGGCCCACTTCCGCCCGCGCCCCCTGGCGCCGCGCGAGGTCCTGGCTTCGTTCCTGGGGCACGTCCGCGACGAGGGGCTCCCGTGGCTGTTCGCCGAGGGCTTCCTGCTGATGGGCAGTTTCGTGACGTCCTACAACTACATCGGCTTCCGGCTGCTGGCGCCGCCCTACGGCCTCAGCCAGGCTGGCGCAGGGGCGATCTTCGCCGTCTACCTGGTGGGCATCGGCAGCTCGGCCTGGGTCGGCTTGCTCGCGGGGAGGCTGGGGCGCCGGAACGTGTTTTGGGCGACCGTGCTGCTCATGCTCGCCGGCCTGGCGCTGGCGCTGCTGGAGCCGTTGGTAGCAGTCGTTGCCGGCATCGCGGTGCTGACGTTCGGGTTCTTCGGGGCGCACTCGGTGCTGAGCAGCCGGGTGGGCCTGCGGGCGCGGCCGGCGCGGGCGCAGGCGTCGTCGCTGTACCTGCTGTCGTACTACCTGGGGGCCAGCGCGGTCGGGTGGTGCGGCGGGCTGTTCTGGGAGACGTGGGGCTGGGGCGGCGTGGCCGGCTTCTTGGGCGGTCTATTGGTGGTCGCGCTGTTGATTTCATTGCGGTTAACCGCCCTGAAGCCCATCGGTTCCGCGCCCCAGGCCCCTGCGGCCTTCCCGTGAGAGCGCCGTACCCCTTCGAGCGCCGGGAGCGGTCGTCGCATCCGCAGGTGGGATGACCTGCACGCCCTCATCTGCCGCCAGCCGCTTCACGCGAGTTCGCCGCTCGGTCCCGCCAATTCTAACGCATTGGAATCCGCTGCCAGAGCTTTCCGACTGCGCCGCCAACGTCTCCCGGCGGCGGCTGGTCGCCCGCTGTGGGTGACCAAGGGAGCGCCGACGATCCGGCCAACGGCCTCCCGCCGGGGTGTCGCGGCCCTCCGACCGGCCGCGGGAGCATCTCGACGACCCGGGGCGGCCTGGCCCCGCGACGAGCGCGGCGCGTCGTTCTGGCCAGACCGACAAAAGAGCCCGTAGGCCAAAGGGCCTACGGGCTGAAAGGGACGGGCTCGCGCCCTCCGGCGATGGAACGGCACTTACCAGAATCGCCACCTGTCCTTCCGCTTGGTGACCAGCCTGCAGTGTGCTCGCGGCGCGGAACGGCGGCCGGCCCGTCAGCATCTCGTACAGGATGGCGCCCAGGCCATACACGTCGGTGGTCGCACCCATCTCGTGCAGGCGCCCCAGCGCCTGCTCGGGAGCAGCGTAACTGGCCGTGCCCAGAAACTTGCCGACGCTCTCCGTCGATTCCACGTCCAGCCACTTGGCCAGGCCGAAATCCGTGATCTTCGGCGTTCCGTCGGCCGCCACCAGGATATTGGCCGGCTTCAGATCGCGGTGAATGATCTGCTGTTGGTGGGCTGCCTGGACGGCCTCGGCCAGCCGGGCCACCAGGGCGGCCGCCTGCCGCGGCGGCTGGGGGATGCCGGCCAGCTGCTCGGCCAGGCTGCCGCCCTCGACCAGCTCCATGGCGATGAACGGCCGGTCGCCGTGCCGGCCCAACTCATAAATCTGCACGATGCTGCCGTGGTTCAGGCTGGCGATGGCCAAGGCCTCGCGCGTGAAGCGCGCGTGCTCTTCCGCCTCCGCCTCGTTGACCGGGCGCAGCAGCATCTTGAGCGCCACCGCGCGGCCCAGCGCCCGTTGCCGCGCCCGGTACACCACGCCCATGCCGTCGCGGCCCAGCTCGCCGAGGATTTCGTAGCCGGGCAGCGCGGGCGCGGTTTCGTCGGTCGCTGCGGTTGACGACGCAGCCGCTGCCTTGCCAGGCCGAGTCACGCCAGGCGCCAGCGACAGGGTGTTGCCGCGCAGCAGGGCGTCGAGCGCCTGTTTGCAGCCCTTGTTGCAGTCGTCAACGTGCGCCTCGATGCGCTGCCGTTCCGACGCCGTCATCGGCTCATCAGGATCGAGAGATCGGCGGAGGAGTTCCAGGGAAGGACAAACGCTGTCGGCAGGCATCGTTTCCTCGATTCGGGAGCCGCACGCGGAGCACGTTTGCCAGGGGCCGGCAAGGTCGGCGTGGATTGAGGGCACCGCCCGGCAAGGTGTTTCCACAAGAATGCGCGTTAAACCGGCCGAGAGTCGCGTAGTTACTGGTGAAGACGCCGGCCGACGTGGCCGGGCTTCGAGGGAAACGGGACGCGACTCCAATCCATTCCCCTCT
>Ga0116217_10005547_pt1 | contig 11071 bp, 11 predicted proteins | sample Sb_taG_6_FD_89697 | JGI IMG/M metagenome (GOLD analysis project Ga0116217, IMG submission 89697) | Peat soil microbial communities from Weissenstadt, Germany - Sb_50d_4_PS metaG | ecosystem: Environmental > Terrestrial > Soil > Wetlands > Peat | place: Germany: Weissenstadt | collected 2010-09-21 | reverse complement strand
GCGCCGATGAGGCCCGCGGCCAGCAGCAGCGGCCAGGGCAGCATGGGCGCGAAAGCGAGGCTGTAACCGGCGATGCTCATTGTCCGAGCCGCTCCAGGATCGCCGGCACATGGACCTGGTCCGACTTGTAGTTGCCGGTCAGCGCGTACATGACAAGGTTGATGCCGAATCGGTAGGCGAACTCGCGCTGCCGGTCGCCGCCGGGCACGGTGGCGTAGAGCGGCTGGCCGTTGTCGTCCACGGCCCAGGCGCCGGCCCAGTCGTTGGAGCCGATGATGACCCCGGAGACGCCGTCATTGATCCGGCCTTCGCCCTGCTCGACCCAAAGCACTCCGCCGTCGTACCGGCCCGGGAAATCGCGCAGCAGGTAGAAGGCCTTGGTCAGCACATGGTCGGGCGGCGCGGGAATGAGCGGCGGCACGTCCATGTCGCGCAGCATCCGGGCGAGCCCCTGGTTGCCGCCGTTGAGGCCGAGCTGGTCGGCGGTGTCGAACAGGATCATCCCGCCATGCTTCAGGTAATAGGTGAGGCGCTGGACCGCGTTGTCGGAGAGCGGTGCCGCGTCTGGCGGCACGCGCCAATAGAGCAGCGGGAAAAAGGCGAGCTCGTCCTTCTCGATGTCGAGACCCATGGGCGCGCCTAGATCCGCGGCGGTGCGCTGGGCGACGATGAGGGTCAATCCATAGAGCCCGGCCTTGCTGATGGAATCGTTCTCCTCGTTCCCGGTGATGACGTAGGCAAGCCGCGTGGTGCCGGCGGCATCCAGCGCGAACTTCTCGGGATCATCCGTCTGTGCCCTTGCCATTGCCGGCAGCAGCATCAGAAGCGCCAGGCCGGCGACCGCCGGGCGCCGCCAGCCCGAAAGCAAGCCGCGCAGGGTTAGCGCGATCACCAGATCGATCAGCAACAGGAGGAGTGCGCCTCCGAGGAACCAGGGCTCGAGGTCCAGGGTCTCGGCGCCGGCCACCGGATTGAGAGTCACGCCCGCCGGCATGGCGCCGAGCGAGGCAAGGGGCGGGAGCGCTGAACCCAGGTTGAGGGCGCGGCGCTGGCTCGCCTTGCCGTAATAGCCCGGCGGATGATGCGGGCCCACGGCATTAGCCGCGATGTCGGTGGGCAGGAGCGGCAAGGCGGTCGGCGGCGGCTGGATCATGCGGCCATAGCCGTCCAGGGATTGAAGGGGCGGGAGCGGATCCTTGCTTTGCCCGCCATAGACGCCCTGGCCCAGCGCGGTCAGCCGCTGGAGCATTTCGACGAAGAGACCCGAGAGCGCCAGGTTCGACCAGCTGGCATTGGCGGTGGTGTGGACGAGCACGATCCAGCCGCTGCCTTGCTTGTCCGCGGTCACCAGCGGCGTGCCGTCGGTCAGGCGCGCCCAGGTCTTCTTGCCCAGGTCGAGCTCGGGCTCGGCCAGCACCTGGCGCTGGATCAGCACGTCGTTCGGTATGGAGAGGCCGGCGAAGGGGCTTTCGGCCGGGAAGGGGGCAAGCCGCGCCGGCTCACTCCAGGACATGGCGCCGCCCAGCTGCCGCTCGCCGCCGCGCAAATGCACCGGCAGCAGGTTGTCGGCATTCTCGGCGAGCTTGGGTCCGGCGAAGCGCAGCAGCACGCCGCCCTTGTCGATCCAGGTCTTGAGCTTCGCCGCCTCGGTTTCGGGCACGGCGCCGATGTCGGTCATCACCAGCACCGAGAGCTCCCGCTGCAGCAAGGTATCGATGTCGCCATGGCGCAGCTCGGCATAGGGTGCCAGCGCCCGATCGACGTAGAAGGTCTCGCTCAACAGCGGCTGGCCGTTCTCGTCCGCGGCGCCGGAGACGATGCCCACGGGCCGCTGGCGCCAGCGGTCGTCGATCAGCAGCACGCTGCCCGCCGAGCCGGCGCCTTCGAGGGAAAGCGACGCGATGCGATTGCGCAGCTCCGTCGGCAGCTTCAGCTCATGCTTGGCCGTGGTCTCATCGACGGCGAAGCTGACGGTTTCGCGGCTGAGCAATCTTCCGGCATCGTCGAGGGCGCGAACGACCGCCTGCTGAGGCTGGCCGGCGGCAGCGCGCTCGACCTTCAGGACCAACCCCGCGGGACCGACCTCAGGCGGACGCAGCAGCAACGGCAGGCCGCCGGGACTGTCGGCGACGACCGAGAGGCGGCCCAGCTCCTTCAAGCGTTCGGCGAGCCGCGGTGCGGCGTCATGGTCGGCACTGGCGAGGCCATCGGTGACCCATAGCACGGCCATATCGCCGGCGAGGCCCTTGGGCAGCGGCGCATGATCGATCGCGGCGAGCGCCCCGGCCCGATCGGCGGCCCAGGGCATGGGCTCCAGCGCCCGGATCTTCTGGCGCGCTTCGGCCGCGGTCATCAAGCCTATGGCTGCAACCGGTCCGCCGTCGGCGGGCGGGGCGGTCGGCAGCAGCAGCACCGGGATATTGGCGCGATCCGCCTCGTTGACCGCCTCCTCCATGCGGGCCTGGCGGTCGGCCCAGCCGGGAGCCGCCGCCCAATCGTCGTCGACCACGATGGCCAGCGCCCGCAGGCCCTGGATCCCGCCGCCGGCATTGATGAGCGGCTCGGCGAAACCGACGATCACCAGCACCGCCAGCAGCAGGCGCAACAGAATCAGCCAGAGCGGCGTGCGATAGGGCGTCTCCTCCCGCGGCCTCAGCTCGAACAACAGGCTGATGGCCGGGAAGCGCTGTCGGCGCGGAGAGGGCGGCGTCAGGCGCAGCAGCCACCACAGCGCCGGCAGGGCGGCGAGGCCCAGAAGCAGCCACGGCGAAACGAAGCTCAAGAGCCCGAGGCTCATGCGTCATACTCGGAAATCTGCCGGTAGAGCGCGAGCAAGGCGGGTTCCGGCGGCCGGTCGGTGCGGCTGGTGGCGAAGGTCCAGCCCAGCGCCCGGGCGAGCGCCGCGAGCCCCTCGCGATGCGCCCGGTAGCGCTCGGCATAGGCTTCCTGCACCGTCTCGACCCGGCTCAGCAGCAGCTCGCCTTCGCCCTCGAGGCCTTCGAAGCGCACGCGCCCGGGGAAGGGCAGGGTCTCCTCCACCGGATCTGCGATCATCAGGAGATGGCCGACGACGCCCCGCTCGGCATAGGGCCTGAGGGACGCTTCCACGGCGGCCAAAGGCTGGAGGAAATCGCCGATCAGGAGCAGGCGGGCATGGCGCGGCAGCGGCGCCAGGGCCGGCAGGCTCGCTGGCCCGGTGCTGCCCAGCACGAGCGCCATGCGCTCGAGCGCGCCGCGGCTGGCCGAAGGAAGCGTGTCGCTGCCCAGCAGGGCGACCCGCTCGCCCGCGCGCAGCAGCAGGGCGGCCAGCGCCAGCAGAAGCACATCGCCGCGCTCGGCCTTCAGCGGCAGGCCCGGGCCCGAGCGCCAATTCATCGAAGGGCTTCCGTCGCGCCAGAGCCAAACGCTCTCGGCCGCTTCCCATTCCCGCTCGCGGAGATAAAGACGGTCGGTCCGCGCCGACTGGCGCCAGTCGATGCGGCTCGCCGGATCGCCCGGCTGGTATTGGCGGAATTGCCAGAAGGCATCGCCCGCCCCCATTCGCCGGCGGCCATGGACGCCCTGCTCGACGGTGGCGGCGACCCGGAGCGCCCCCACGAGGAGGGGCGGCAGGCTTTCGGCCAGCCCGGCCGCCTGCTTGCGGACCGCCTCGGGCGAGGCGTTCAGCGGAACGGCTGGCACAGCCTGTCGATCAGCGCGTCCAGAGTCACCCCATCGGCTCGCGCCGCGAAGTTGAGAGCCATGCGATGGCGCAGCACCGGATGGGCCAGCGCCACCACGTCGTCGACCGAGGGCGCCAGGCGCCCATCGAGGGCAGCCCGCGCGCGCACCGCCAGCATCAGCGCCTGGCTCGCCCGGGGACCTGGCCCCCAGGAGACATGGCGGGTGACCTCGGCGAGGCCGCCGGTATCGGGCCGGCCGCTGCGCACCAGGGAGAGGATGGCACTGACCACGCTGTCGCCCACCGGCATCCGGCGGATCAGGCGCTGGGCGACCAGCAGCTGCTCGCCGGTCATGGCCGGCAGTGGCTTGTCCTCGACCGCGCCCGTGGTCGCCACCAGCATCTGGCGCTCCGACGCGGCATCGGGGTAGCCGATGTCGATCTGCATCAGGAAGCGGTCGAGCTGGGCCTCGGGCAGGGGATATGTTCCTTCCTGTTCCAATGGATTCTGGGTCGCCACCACATGGAACGGCTCGGGCAGGCCATGGCTGCGTCCGGCCACCGTCACCCGGCGCTCCTGCATGGCCTGGAGCAGGGCCGATTGGGTGCGTGGGCTCGCCCGGTTGACTTCGTCGGCCATGAGAATCTGGCAGAACACCGGCCCGGGGATGAAGCGGAAGTTGCGCTTGCCGGTTTCCGCTTCCTCGAGCACTTCGGAGCCCAGGATATCGGCCGGCATCAGGTCGGGGGTGCACTGCACGCGGCGCTCTTCGAGGCCCAGCACCACATGCAGCGTGTCCACCAGCCTGGTCTTGGCCAGGCCCGGCACGCCGATCAGCAGCACATGGCCGCCGCTCAAAAGCGCAATAAGAGTTTGCTCGATCACCGCCTGCTGGCCGAAAATCACCCGGCCGATGCTTTGGCGGGCGAGGCGAAGGCGCTGGCCGGTGGCCTCGAGTTCGGCAGCGAGCGCATCGGCGCTGGTGGGAAGCGTGTCGGTGGCGGTCAAGGGCTGCTCCCGGCCATTAGGTAAGGACGCATGGGAAGGGCAAGCATAGACGGATGAAAGGTCATGCGTCGAATCCTACCGGTATGCTGGCGGGGCCCGCGGGCGGCAAGTCACAACCCCGTCAACCAGGCTCCGGTCGGCGCGAACCGGTGCTCTGCGGCGATCTCGACATGCGCATCGCCAAGGACGGCAGCTGGCACTATCGGGGCTCGCCCATCGGACGCCTGGCGCTGGTGAAGCTTTTCGCCTCGGTGCTGCGCCGCGAGGACGACGGCCAATATTGGCTAGTGACGCCGGCCGAACGGGGGCGCGTGCTGGTCGAGGACGCGCCTTTCACGGCCGTCGAGGTGACGGCCCACGGCAGCGGGGATGACCGGCGCCTGGTGTTTCGGAGCAATCTGGATGAGGAGGCGACCGCCGGGGACGACCATCCGATCCGGGTCGAAACCGATCCGGCCAGCGGGGCGCCGAGACCATATATTCTGATCCGCGATCGTCTGGAGGCGCGCATCCTGCGCCCGGTGTTCTATCATCTGGTGGAGCTGGGCGAGGTCGAAGGAGATCGGTTCGGCGTATGGAGCAGCGGTCGGTTCTTTCCCCTGGGAGTCCTCGAGCCCGGCCTTTGAGCGCGGACGAGGTGGTGGCGCGCCTGGCCGCGGCGCCGGTGCCGCGTCTGCGCCTGTCCCAGGAAGCCGCGTCTCGCGGCGACCACGATCTCAATCCGGGCCTCGAGCCCCGCCAACCGCTGGTGCCGGCCGCGGTGCTGGTCCCGCTGGTCGATCATCCCGAGGGCCTCACCGTCCTGCTCACCTTGCGCACCCTCCATCTCCACGATCACGCCGGGCAGGTGAGCTTTCCCGGCGGGCGCATCGAGCCTGGCGACGCCGATGCGGCGGCGGCGGCGCTGCGCGAAGCGGAGGAGGAGGTCGGCCTCAAGCCGGCGCGCGTTCGGCTGGTGGGCCGGCTCGACACCTATCTGACCCGCACCGGCTACCAGGTGACGCCGGTCGTGGGCCTGGTCGAACCGCCGCTTGAGCTCTCCATCGACCCGCAGGAAGTGGCCGAGGCCTTCGAAGTGCCGCTGGATTTCCTTCTCGATCCGGCCAACCGCCGGCGCGACAGCCGGCTCTATCAGGGCGTCGAGCGCAATTTCTGGGCCATGCCTTTTGACCGGCATTACATCTGGGGCGCCACCGCCGGCATGCTGGTGAACCTCGCCGAGGTCCTGGGAGGGGCGGCGTGAAGCAGTTCCTGGAAATCCTGCTGCCCCTCGTCCTGCCGACGCTGATCTATATCGCTTATGTCGCGCTGGCGCGGGCGCGCGGCGCTACCGGCCGGCCGGAGATGCCCTGGCTCTGGCTCGCCGCCGCCGGCGGTCTCCTGGTGATCGTCACCTTCGTCGCCGTCGCCCTTCTGGGCGGCGCTCCACCCACCGACCGTTATCAGGCGCCGCGGCTGGAGAACGGCAAGATCGTGCCCGGCCAGTTCCAGCCGGCCAATTGACCGGCCATGGAGCGTCTGGCGAACCAGCCATGGATGAACGCGCCCGACACCAGGGCGGTGGTCGAAGCCCTTTCGGCCGGCGGCAGCGAAGTGCGCTTTGTCGGCGGCTGCCTGCGCGATGCGCTGATCGGCCGGGGGGTGACCGACATCGATATCGCCACCCCCGATCCGCCGGCCCGCGTCATCGAGCTGCTCGAGGCGGCGGGGCTGAAGGCCGTGCCGACGGGGATCGAGCACGGCACCGTGACGGCGGTGGCCCATCACCGGCCCTTCGAGATCACCACGCTGCGACACGATGTCGAGACCTACGGCCGGCGGGCCAAGGTCGCCTTCACCGACGACTGGGTCGCCGATGCGGCGCGGCGCGACTTCACCTTCAACGCACTCTCCTGCACGCCCGACGGCAAGCTCTACGATCCCTTCGGCGGACGCGCCGACCTCGCCGCCGGGCGCGTGCGCTTCGTCGGCAAGGCAGAGGACCGGATCCGCGAAGATGTGCTCCGCCTGCTGCGCTTCTTCCGCTTCCATGCCCATTACGGCAAGCCGCCGCCCGACGAGGAGGCGCTCGCCGCCGCCCATGTCCTGGCGCCTCTCTTGCCGACGCTTTCGGGCGAGCGCATCGCCAGGGAGATGCTGAAGCTGCTCGCCGCGCCCGATCCGGCGTCGGTGCTGGAATTGATGCGCCGGCAGGCGGTGTTGATCCATGTGCTGCCCGAGGCCACTCATCTCGATCGCCTGGCGAGATTGGTTGAGATCGAGGGCGCCGAAGGGCTCGAAGCCGATCCGCCGCGCCGGCTGGCCGCACTCCTCGCCGGGCCCGAGGTGGTCGGTGCCGTGGCCGGCCGCCTGCGGCTTTCCAACGTCATCCGCGACCGGATGGATGCAGCCCTCAGGCCGCCGAAGGCTCTGCCGAGCCTTTCGCCGGGCGAATTGAAGGCGCTGCGCTATCGCCTCACGGCGGAGACCTATCGGGACCGGGCGCTCATGGCCGCGGCGGAAGGCGGCGGCACGGCAGGTGACGACTGGCGCGCCGTTTTCGCGCTCGCTGGCTGGCAGCCGCCGCGATTCCCGATTCGCGCCCAGGACGCTCTCGACCGCGGCGCAGTTCCGGGTCCGGCGCTGGGACGGCTGATGAAGGAACTCGAGAACTGGTGGATCGCCGCCGACTTCCGCCCCGACCGCGCTGCCTGCCTCAAGGAACTGGCACGACGGCTGGAGCGCTAGCAAGCACCCTCACCCACCCATGGCGAAGCCATGGGTGGGTGAGGGCGGTCGCAAGAAGCGGATAGAGCGCGACAGTCGGTCCATGCGACTCCTCTGCGTGAACGCAGAGGTGAGAGGACATGCAGCGGCGGATGAAGGGCCTGGACTGGGCGATGCTGCTGGGGCTTGCTCTCGCCTTCGGCAGCGCCTTCTTCTTCGTCCATCTGAGTTTGCGCAGCTTCGGTCCCGTCAGCGTCGGGCTGGGGCGGGTCGCGATCGCGGCCTGCGTGCTGACCGCGGTCGCGCTCATCCGCGGCCGGCGCTATCCCACGGCTCCATCCACCTGGCTGGCGCTCCTGGTCATGGGCGCGCTCAACAATGCGATCCCCTTCAGCCTGATTTCCTGGAGCCAGCTCAGGATCGACAGCGGGCTCGCTGCCATCCTCAACGCCACTACGCCCATCTTCATCGTGCTGCTCGCCCATCTCGTCGGCGACGAGAAGCTGACGGCGCGGCGCGGCGCCGGCGTGCTGCTGGGATTTCTCGGCGTCGCGGTGCTGATCGGGCCGGCGGCGCTGGCCCGTTTCGATCCGACAGACCTGGCCGAGCTCGCGATCCTGGGTGCCGCCTGCTCCTATGCCTTCGCCGGGCTCTGGGGCCGGCGCTTCCGGGCCCTGCCGGTGGAGGTGGCGGCTTCGGGCATGCTAATGGGCAGCACGGCGATCCTGCTGCCCATCGCACTTGTCTTCGAGCATCCGTGGACGGTCCAGCCCCGCCTCGACAGCCTGGTGGCCATCGCGGCGCTGGCGGTGATCGGCACGGCCGTCGCCTATCTGCTCTATTTCCGTCTGCTTGCCCGGGTCGGCCCCACCAACCTGCTGCTGGTGACCTTCCTTCTGCCGGTGGTCGCCCTGGCGCTGGGCGCCGGCTTCCTCGGCGAGCGGATCCGGCCGGTCGAGCTGTTGGGACTCCTGCTCATCATGGCTGGGCTTGCCGCCATCGACGGGCGTCTCCTCGCCTATCTCGGCGCCAGGCTCAGGGCCACATCGCCTGAGGCGGCAGCGACATCAGTATCGCCTCGGGATTCCCGCCGGTCTTGAGGCCGAACAAGGTGCCTCGGTCGTAAAGCAGGTTGAACTCCACGTAGCGCCCGCGCCGGATGAGCTGATCCCGGCGTTCCGCCTCGCTCCAGGCTTCATCGAAATGCCGGCGGGCGATCGGCAGATATGTCGCCAGAAAACTCTCGCCCACGTCGCGGACGAAAGCGAAATCCTTTTCCCAATCGCCGCTGTCGAGATTGTCGAAGAAGATGCCGCCGATGCCTCGCGGCTCGTCGCGGTGCTTCAGGTAGAAGTACTCGTCGCACCAGGCCTTGAAGCGCGGGTAATAGGCCGGATCATGGCGGTCGCAGGCGGCCTTGAGGCCGGCGTGAAAGGCCGTTGCATCCGCCTCGTCGGCGCGCATCGGCGTCAGGTCGCTGCCGCCGCCGAACCAGGCTTGGTTGGTGACAATATGGCGCGTGTTCATATGAACCGCGGGAACCAGCGGCGATTGGAGATGGGCGACCAGGCTGATGCCGCTGGCCCAGAAGCGGCCGTCGGCTGCGGCACCGGGGATCTGTCGGCTGAACTCCTCTGAAAAGCGGCCGTGGACGGTGGAAACATTGACGCCCACCTTTTCGAACACGCGGCCGCGCATGATCGCCATCATGCCGCCGCCGCCGTCGCCCGAGGCGGGGTTGCCCGCCTCCGCCGGCCGGCGCCAGGCCTTGCGTTCGAACCGGCCCGCCGGCAGATGGCGAAGCGGCCCGGCATAGTCGTCCTCGAGCCGTTCGAAGGCCTCGCAGATGCGGTCCCGCAGGGCCTCGAACCAGGCCGCGGCCCTGGCCTTGCGCTCCGCGGTCATGTCGGGATCGTCTCCGCAGGGAGCTCCCTTGTCTGCCGCAACGCCTCGCCCAAGGCCATGGCGCCGGCGAGGGCCACATTGATCGAACGCAGGCCCCGGCGCATGGGGATCCGCAAGCGCGCCGCGGCGGCTTCATGCACCTCGCTTGGCGCGCCGGCGCTTTCGCGCCCGAGAAGGAGGGTGTCCCCGGCGGCATAGGAGAAATCCTCGTAGCGCCGCTCACCCTTGGTCGTCAGCAGTATGAGGCGCCTCTCGTTAGTCGCCAGGAAAGCTTCCCAGGAGGCATGCCGCGTGAGGTCGACCGCGTCCAGGTAGTCCATGCCGGCGCGCTTCAGATGCCGGTCGCTCCAGACGAATCCGCAGGGCTCGATCACGTCGACGGCGACCCCGAGACAAGCGGCCAAACGCAGCAAGCTGCCGCAGTTCTGGGCGATGTCGGGTTGGTAAAGGGCAAGGCGCATGGGCTTCTAGGCAAAGGGCGAGAATTGCATTATACCGCTGCCCCGGGGGCGAAATCGCGCATCTGCATAAGCCCGTGACCGGAGCTGCCGGTCTGCGTCGGTTTGTCGCAGAATCCGCGGCGATGGGCGGTTGCGGGCCGATGATATAAGGGCGGGCCCGCGCGGTTTCACGGATCGAAGGAAGGCTTCGAAAGATGGCCCACAGCGTTGACGACAGTGGACAAAGCGGCGGGACGCGGCGCGATTTCCTCTACCTGGCAACGGCCGCGATCGGCGCCTACGGCATCGCCTCGATCGCCTGGCCGCTGATCGATCAGATGAACCCGTCCGCCGACGTGCTGGCGCTGGCTTCGGTCGAGGTGGATATTTCCAAGATCGCCGTGGGCCAGCGGATCAAGGTGCTCTGGCGGGGTCACCCCGTCTTCATCGGCCACCGCACGCCCGAGGAAATCAAGGCGGCCGACGCCGTCAACATCGCCGATTTGCGCGATCCCCAGACCGACGCCCAGCGGGTGCAGAAGCCCGAATGGCTGATCATCGTCGGCGTCTGCACCCATCTCGGCTGCATCCCGCTCGGCACCGCGCCGGGCGACCCGCGCGGCGACTACGGCGGCTGGTTCTGCCCCTGCCATGGCTCGCAATACGACACTTCGGGCCGCATCCGCAAAGGTCCGGCACCCCTCAACCTCGCGGTGCCGGACTACAAGTTCCTCAGCGACACCTCGGTTCGCATCGGTTAGGACGCCCCATGAGCGCGAGCGCCAAGCCTCCCGTCTTCAAGAACCCGGTGGTCCGCTGGATCGACCACCGGCTGCCCATTTTCAGCTTCATGGATCATGAGCTGAACGAGTATCCGACGCCGCGCAATCTCAACTACATGTGGACCTTCGGTTCGCTGGCCGGGATCGTTCTGGTGATCATGATCATCACCGGCATCATCCTCGCCATGCACTACACGCCGAGCGCGGCGCTCGCCTTCAATTCCGTCGAGCACATCATGCGCGACGTGAACTACGGCTGGCTCATCCGCTACATCCACATGAACGGCGCGTCGATGTTTTTCATCGTCGTGTACATCCATATTTTCCGCGGCCTCTACTACGGCTCCTACAAGGCGCCGCGCGAGCTGCTGTGGCTGCTCGGCATCGTCATCCTGGTGCTGATGATGGCGACCGCCTTCATGGGCTACGTGCTGCCCTGGGGCCAGATGAGCTTCTGGGGCGCCACCGTCATCACCAACCTGTTCTCGGCCATCCCGCTGGTGGGCCAGCATGTCGTCACCTGGCTCTGGGGCGGCTACGCGGTCGACAACCCGACCCTCAACCGCTT
>Ga0116217_10005546_pt1 | contig 11071 bp, 7 predicted proteins | sample Sb_taG_6_FD_89697 | JGI IMG/M metagenome (GOLD analysis project Ga0116217, IMG submission 89697) | Peat soil microbial communities from Weissenstadt, Germany - Sb_50d_4_PS metaG | ecosystem: Environmental > Terrestrial > Soil > Wetlands > Peat | place: Germany: Weissenstadt | collected 2010-09-21 | reverse complement strand
CGAGCTTTCCACGGCGACTCCTCCAAAGCAAGCCGCAACGGCCAACGCTTCAGCGTCCAGAACTTCTTCATTGAACGTCCCGAAGGCAGTTACGTGGCAAAAACCGATTCTGCCCAACTGCTGCAGCCTGCAATGCTCGCCTAGAGGCAGCCATCGTATCCTATAAGAACGACGCTCCATGAATGCCGCCCGCATCGCCGCCCTTCTCGAACCGTTCCTCGATCAACCGCTACTCCCCTCCCAACTCGATCAAATATCGACGTACATCGATCTATTACTCCGCTGGAATGCCCGCATCAACCTGACCGCCATCCGCAAAGAAGAAGAAATAGTAACCCGCCACTTCGGCGAGTCCTTCTTCCTGGCAAACCATCTCTTCCCCAAAGAACGTGTGGCGCGGACACTCTTGTCCGCGAACGCCGACAGCGCCCGACCGCTGGAAGATTCACACCTATCAAGCCCGTCTCATCCTGAGCGTAGCCAAGACATGCGCGAAGCGCATATCTTGGCAGAGTCGAAGGACCCCTACACTTCCTCCGTGCCCGCGCCGCCGCAGGGAATTCTCCCCGCACCCTCAAATTTTCTGAGCGTCCTCGACATCGGCTCCGGAGCCGGGTTCCCCGCACTGCCCCTGAAAATCTGGGCACCACACCTCCATCTCACGCTAATCGAAGCGAATCACAAAAAGGCTGCCTTCCTCCGCGAAGCAGCCCGAGCGCTTACATTGACAGACGTCAATGTAATCACCGACCGAGCCGAAATTCTAGCCGCCCGCCCCGATCGTCCCCAAGCCGACGTAGTAACCCTCCGAGCCGTTGAGCATTTCGACGCCATCCTCCCGCAAGCCGTTACCTTTCTGGCCCCCAAAGCAAGCCTAGCCCTGCTGACAAGCACCACCCAGCTCCCCCAAGTGACTACCCTGACCAATGTAAGTTGGCACGCCCCATTGACTGTCCCGCAGTCACGTTCAAGAGTATTACTGATTGGATACAGGACACACGCAGTATCTACATAGCAGTTTTTACCCCCTAATAGTGGTCCGCCGCGCCACTTTGTAGGCACCTGTCTGGATGAGAAGTGGTAGATTTATTGATTAATCTCACTATGAGACGTGATCAGAGTTTTGATGTTCCACGTGGAACACTTCTCATTTTTCACAAGCAACTGGAATGCAAATCCGCCACGGAACGTCGATATGTTCCACGCGAAACACATTCTCACCTGAAACGCCGAAGTTAGTCGCCGACGAGCCAAAGTGTTCCACGTGAAACACTGGATCGTGTTTTGCACAGCAATCGGCATTGATTTCGTGGATGCGTTCGCATATTCTGACCCGCAACACATAGAAAGAAAAATCATGGGACGTGTCATCGCAGTTGCTAACCAGAAGGGTGGCGTCGGCAAGACTACGACCGCCATCAACCTTGCCGCCTCACTTGCCGCCGCCGAAGTCAACACGCTGCTGGTGGACTGCGATCCACAGTCGAACTCGACCAGTGGTCTGGGCTTGGTGAAGAATCCAGAGCGCATCAGCATCTATGACGTAATCATGGGGGTGGCAACGGCTGAAGAGGCCCTGCAGCTCACCGAGCTCGAACAGCTGTGGCTGATTCCATCGCACAAGAATTTGATTGGCGCGAACCTTGAGCTGGTGTCGGCGGAGCGGCGCGAGTATCGTCTGCGCGGCGCGCTGGAGAGCTTGCGCGAACGCTTTCAGTTCATCGTGCTGGACTGTCCGCCCGCACTTGATCTGCTGACGCTGAACGCGTTGGTCGCCGCAGATGGAGTCTTGATTCCGATGCAGGCGGAGTATTTCGCGCTCGAGGGCGTCTCTGAACTGCTCGACACCATCGAGAGGATACGGGTCGAGCTCAATCCTGGGCTGGTGGTTGAGGGTGTGGTGATCACGATGTTTGATGAGCGGACGAACCTGGCGCAACAGGTGGCTGAGGAGTTTTAAAAATATTTTGGAGACAAGCTGTGCACGACGACGATCCCGCGGAACATACGGCTGGCGGAAGCACCGAGCCACGGGCAGCCGGCGCTGGTGTACGACGTGCGGTCGCGGGGGGCGGAGAGCTATATACGGTTGGCGAAGGAGATCCTGGACCGGCAGGCGGCGATGGTGAGCGGGTCAGGGGAAGCCGCTTAGATCGATGTACGTAAATATTTATATTAATCGATATAACTTTACTCCCAAGAACACCGTCTTAACCACAGGGGAACACAGGGTCGGACATTTCTATTGGAGAGGGGAACTGGTTGGATGACTACATCGAATGCGGTGACAGTCGATAAGACGATCGCGAAGGCTAGCGAGAAACTGGCGGAGAAGCGGCGGGCTTTGGGGCGCGGGCTGGAATCTCTTTTGCCGGGGCCGCGGGTGGTGAGTATTCCAGTAGTGGCTCCTATGGTTCCGCAAGGTACGCGGACGGATGGGGCGGCCGATTCTTCGTTGCCTCCATCTCCTTCTTCTCCCCCGACTTCTTCTCTTTCTGCCTCTGCTGCTGAATTCGCTGGTGGACGGCCGGGGGCGACCGTCGCTCCACTTCCGGGTACCTTGGACGCTTTGCAGGCGGTGGCTACCGGGCAGACTGCGGATGGGGAGACGGTGTTTCAGTTGGCGATGGATCAGATCGACCACAATCCGCACCAGACTCGGAGGGAATTCGATCCGGCCGCTCTTCAGGAATTGGCGGACTCGATCGCGGCGCAGGGGGTGGTGCAGCCGATTGTGGTGCGTCCGGGGAAAGAGGGACGGTTCACGCTGATTCTGGGCGAGCGGCGGTTGCACGCCTCGGCGCGGTTGGGGAACACGACCATCCGGGCGATTGTGAAACGGGTCTCGGAACAGCAGGCGGCGGAGATGACGCTGGTCGAGAACCTGCAGCGTGAGGACCTGAATTGCATGGAGCAGGCGGAGGCGTTCTCGAACTTGAGCACGGAATTCAAGCTTACGCAGGAGCAGATTGGTGCGCGGGCGGGCGTGTCACGGGAGAAGGTGTCGAATTTCATGCGACTGCTGTCGCTGCCGGAAGGCGTGATCGGGGCTCTGCAAAAGGGACTGTTGACGTATAGCCACGCGCGGGTGCTGTTGACGCTGCGGGATGACGTCCAGATCTGGAAGTATGCACAAAAGGCGATGGCCGAAAAGATGTCGGTGGCGAAGCTGGAGGACCTGGTGCTGGGGGTGAGCACGCCGGCCGGTCTGGGCGAGCCGAAAAAGGGAGGCGGAGCGCGGTGGGTGGATCCGAATGTGAAGGCGGCGCAGCGTTCGCTGGAGGAAGTGCTGGGGATGAGGGTGCGGATCCGGGATCGGAAAGGGCGAGGCAAGATTGTGATCGAGTATGGGACTCTGGAGGATTTTGATCGGGTGGTGCGGATGCTGAAGGGGAAGTGAATTGCTCGCATTCAGACGGTGACGATAGCCCGAGTGCCGTCCCTAGCGGGACTTGATTTTTCCTCTTGCCTTCCCGGCACTTACGTGCCGGGCTTTCCTGTTTTGCCGCTTCGCGGCTGTGCGCGTTCAACTTCTTGTGCATTCAATTCTTCGTGCCTTCGGGCCGCTTCGCGGCTGGGGGGCGTGCTGGCGACGGGGGGAATCTTGCGAGTAACAGTTGGAATGAGCCTGCCATTTGGAGTTTGTGGATTGGTGGGTGCGGCTTTAAGTTGTTCACGAAGACCGCCTCGGACTGCCCGCTTGTCCCACTTATTACTCTGCTGATTCTCGATCGGCTATTGGCGCGCGTAGTTGGGGAATTGTCGGGGGAATCTGGGCACTAACAAGTGGGACGGTGCACGCAATTTGGCGGTGATTTCTGCTGCAATCTGCTTGTCTCTGCTTCTCTCTACTGCAATTTCCCGTACTCCGCTTTCGCTTGCTTCAGAATTGGGATGTCTGGGTCGGCGTCTTTCCAGGCGGCAAAGAAATCCTGGTAGGCGGACTTGGCGGCGGTGGTGTTGCCTTGGAGGGCTTGGGCGCGCCCCAATCCCAGATGGGAGAGATTGTAGGTAACGTCATTGGGGCTGACACCGCGGTGGTCGAGAATCTTCTGATACTCGGCCGCCGCCTTGGCGCCGTCTTTCGAGCCCAAGAAGGCCTCGGCGCGAATGTAGTTGACCCAGTAATGCGCGGTGCCGGGTTCGGTGCCGAGTTCATAGGGGGTGGCGATTTCGAGGTGCGCGACGGCCTGTGCCGGTTGGTTGTGCAGCAGGTCGCTGCGAGCATGGACGAGAGGGACAAGGACCTTGTTGAGGATGGTGTCGGTGGGATACTCGCGGACAAGATCTTCGGCAATTTTCTGGCTGGCCGCAAGGTCTCCGGTCTGGGCTAGCACCCACATGACAGCTGCCCGAGTGTTGCGGTCTTGGGAGAGAGCGAGAGCCTGCGAGATTTTCCGGCGAGCTTCCGGGAGGTTGCCCAGTTCGGCCTCGCACTCAGACTGGATAACGAGAATGATGCCGCTGAATTCCTTGTAACCGAGGCGTTGGGAAACACTTTCACTTTGGGCAAAAGCGGCGCGGGCGGGCTGCAACCTGCCCAACGCGCACTCGCTCCGGGCGTAAATAAAGAGGAGGATGGGTTCGTCCGGTTTTCCGGCAGCCAGTTCCAGTTCGTGGCGTTCGGCGGCTTCATCGCCGCGAATGAAGGCGAGATCGATGAGGGTGAAATGCACCGACCGCACCTCCGCGCCCACCTTCTCCGCCACCGCCCTGGCTTCGTCGAAGCGACCGAGGCGTTCGTAGGCGTCGGCGGTGTTTTGATAGGCATAAACGTCTTTTGGGTCGATGCGCATGGCCTCGCTGGAACTAGCAAGAGCCTTTTCCTGCTGCCCGATGGCCTGGTAGCGCAAGGCGAGATTGTCGCGAGGCGTAGTGTCGCGCGGGTAGGTTTGCACCCATTGTTCGTAGATCTCGATGGCCTTCTCCAGGTCGCCGGTGACAGTGTCGTAGTAATGCGACGAGATATACAGCCTTTCGCGTTCGCTGGCTCTCTCCTTCAAGTCAAAGGCCTTGGCGATAAAAGTGTCGGCCAGCCCTTGCTGGGTGAGGTTGTCATAGGCTACGCCCAGCGTGGCGTTGGCCATGGCGAAGTTGGGATCGAGTTCGACGGCGCGCTTGAGATGGGGAAGGGCCTTGTCATCGTCAAGTCTCTGATGGTCGGCCTGGCCGAGGCTGAAGGCCTGCAAGGCTTCGAGTGACGAGGTGGTGGCCTGTTCGAGCGGGGTGGCGAACTTCTGCACCGAGCCGATCGATTCGCCGAGCTTGCCGCGCAAGCTGGAGGCAGCCTGGTCGAGCGACTTGAGGATCTGCTCCTTGCTGTCGGCCTCGATTTCTTCGCGTGCCAACACGTCACCGGTTTGGGCATTCAGCGCGGAGAGGGTGATGACGTAGTGCGTGCCCAGGCTGGCGATGGAGCCGGTGAGCATGGCCTTGGCGCTTTCGCGCATGCAGATCTCGCGGGCGACGTCGTTGGTGATGCGTTCGTCGGGCTTACGGCCCATGAAGCGCAGCGCTTCGCGGATGCGGGATTCGGGCAGCAGGTTCAGGTAGGGAGATTGCTCGAGTTGGACAGCGAGCGCCTGCTTCAGGGTTCCGTCGAACACGGAGTCGCCGGTGGTGTTGACGAAGTCGGCGAGAACGACGGTGTCTTTCTCGGTGAGCGCGCTGGCACGGCGGGCGCGGAGAAATAGGCCTCCGGCGATGAGGGCTGCGGTCAGCACGGCGGCGACGACGACGGGAATCTTCCAGGATGCCTTCGAAATTTGTTTCGAACTCTGCCCGGTACTCTGCCCTGAAATCTGCGCCGTCGCTATCGCCGGCGTCACTGTGCCCGACGAAACGGCGGCAACCGCCGGGATCGAGCCGGACGAGATTGCTTGTGCCGCGGGCTTTGATCCTGAGTCGTGCGCCGCCGCGACTGATCCCGAACTGGCGGCGACGGCGCGCCCGGTGTCGGTGTCGCGTTTCAAGCGTTGCAGGTCGGCGCGGATGTCGGCGGCGTGCTGGTAGCGAAGATTGCGATCCTTTTCCAGCGCCTTGTTGATGATGTCTTCGAGCTTCTGGGGCAGATCGGGATTGAGGCGAATCGGGGAAACGGGAGCGCGATCGAGGATCGCCTGAAAAATCAGCGCCGAAGTGTCTCCGCGAAACGGCACCATGCCGGTGGCCATTTCATAGAGCACGGCTCCGAAGGAAAAGAGGTCGGTGCGGGGATCGAGTTCTTTTCCCTTCGCCTGCTCGGGAGACATATAGGCCACGGTGCCAATCGCGGAACCGGGGCTGGTCAGGTGCTCTTCGACTAGCGAGGATTCGACGGTCACACCGGCCGGCTCCGATGGCTGAGTGGCGAGTGGTGTGACCTTGGCCAGTCCGAAGTCGAGGATCTTGGCGTGTCCGCGCTTGGTCACGAAAATGTTTGCGGGCTTAATATCGCGATGGACGATGCCCTGCGTGTGCGCGGCGTCGAGCGCATCGGCGATTTCGATGCCCAACGAAAACAATGCATCCAGTTCCATGGGACGATTGCCGATGATGTGTTTCAAGGTCGCGCCGTCAAGGTACTCCATGACGATGAAGGCCTTGCCGTCCTGCTCGCCAATGTCATGAATGGTGCAGATATTCGGATGGTTGAGCGCGGAGGCAGCGCGCGCTTCGCGGCGGAACCGTTCGAGCGACTGACGATCTCCGGCCACATTTTCGGGAAGGAATTTGAGGGCGACGAAGCGGTCGAGGCGAGTGTCCTCGGCTTTGTAGACGACGCCCATGCCGCCGCCGCCGAGCTTCTCGACAATGCGGTAATGCGAGATAACTTGGCCAACCATTCCATCACCCGGCACAGGGCTGAAATCTTACGTTTGAGCATCGGGCAAGTCAATCGAATGGTGGCGCGAAAGCGCGATTGGACGGTGCGGTGGTGGCGACTCTGCTCACTCTCTCCGATAGTTCACTCCCTGTTCATACTCTCCAGTAGTCGGGGCGCCATTGCTGGACTGCCTTCTTGATGTCGACGGCAGCGAGCTTCTCGTTCAGGGCGCGGGCGGCCAGGGCGGGAAGTTCGGCGTCGGAGGCGAAGCGCAGAGCGATGAGTTGCGATTCGGTGAATTCCGGGATGCGGGGACGAAGGGCTGGGTCGAGCAAGGACGCGAAGCGCAATCTTTCTTCTAGGCGTATGACGCGGTCCTGTACTTTGAGGGCGTAGAGGCGAATCTTGAAAATGGCGGCTAAGGCCGCGAGCATGACGACGACTAGCCATGCGGAATGCAGGCCTGGGCGTCTGACCAGATGGACGATGGAGGCGATCAGGGTGATGGCAAATACGGGCATGATGAAAAAATGGAAGGGCGGATCAAAACGGCTGTGGTTGGAGAGATTCTGGGGAGATCTTTCGGCCATGGGAAGGGGCTCCTTTTTGATTGAAGATCGAAATAATCATCGCACGTTTGGGAGCCTTCAGCGTTATTCGTCCAGGAGGAGGCGGATCTTGCGGGTCAGGGCATCGAGCGAGAAGGGCTTTTGCAGGACGGCGGCAGTGTCATCGACGGGGGCGGTGTCCCAGGTGGAGTGGTCGGGATAGCCCGACATAAAGAGGACTTTCATGTGCGGTCGCGATTGGGCCAGACGGTGGGCTAATTCCTGGCCTCCGAGATTGGGCATTACGACGTCGGTGAGCAGGAGGTGAATCGGGAGCTTGTACTCGTCCGCGATCTGGACAGCCTGGTTGCCGTCTTCTGCCCACAGGACCTTGTAACCGCCTTGCTGGAGGAATTCGCAAACTAGATCGCGGATTCCATCCTGGTCTTCCACCAATAGAACGGTCTCGGTTCCGCGGGCGGGAGTGGTCTCTAATTTGGAGGCGGGCTCTTTCGACTCGGCCTCGTCCGGCTGCGCCTCGGGGAAATATATGTCGAAGGTGGTGCCGTGTTCCAACTTGCTGGAAGTCGTGATCCAACCGCCGGTTTGCTTCACTACTCCGTAGACGATGGCCAAGCCTAGGCCGGTTCCCTTTCCGGGTTTCTTGGTGGTGAAGAAGGGCTCAAAAATGTGGGCCTGGGTGTCGCTGTGCATTCCGATGCCGTTGTCATTCACGGTGAGGACTACATATTTTCCCGGCGGGATTGGGGCATGGCTTCCGGCATGAGGTTCGTGAAGTTCGACGTTACTGGTCTGGATGGTGAGGCGTCCGCCCTGGGGCATGGCATCGCGCGCATTGACCGCGAGATTCAAAATCACTTGCTCCATTTGACCCGGATCGGCCTTGATGCGATGGGGCGAGGTGGCGGGCAGAATATTCAACTCGATGTTGGCGGGAATGAGGCGATCCAGCATCTTCGCGACTTCGGTCACGACGGCGCTTAAGTCGAGCGTCTTGAGTTGGAGCACTTGCCGGCGACTAAAAGCCAAAAGTTGCTGGGTGAGGGCAGCGGCGCGAGTGACGGCGCGTTCAATTTCAGCGGCATCCTTGTGCGCGGGATCATCCGCAGCGAGGCGGCCGCGAAGGCGTTCATTGTGCGCCTGGATCACCATCAGAAGATTGTTGAAGTCGTGAGCTACACCGCCCGCCAGGTGGCCCATGGCTTCCAGCTTCTGGGAGTGGCGCAGCTGTTCCTCCAAACGCTTGTGCTAGGTGATGTCGTAGAGCACGCCGTGCATCAGGAGTTCGAGGTCGCCAGCGGCCGCGGGCAACATGACGGCCTCGTCCCGGAACCAGATGACACGGCCGTCGCGGGCAAACATGCGGTACTCGGCCTGGAATATGTTGTGAGTCTCCTGAATGCGCTTCTCGGCCGCTAGGGCAATTTCACGATCTTCGGGGTGGATGTGGTTCAGCCAATTCATCCGGTTGGAGCGCCACTCCTCGGGTGAAAAACCAAGGATGGATTTGATTTGAGGACTCACATAACGCCATTGCCCGGCGGCGCCGAGTTCGGCGATGTAGGTGATCGCGGGCAAGCATTCTACCAACGTGCGATAGCGATCTTCCGCGGCGCGAAGCTGGGTCTTGTCTCGATCTCGTTCAATGGCCAGAGCGACGAGATGGGTGGCGTGGGTAATGATTTGGAGATGTTGAGCATCCGGGGTACGCGGCTCGCGGTAGTAGATGGCGAAGGTTCCCAGCATACTGCTATCCTGCGATTAGATGGGCGCTGACCAGCAGGCTCGCAGGCCGTGAGCGAGTGCCACTTGGCGATAATCCGCCCACAAGGGGTCGGTCGCTATGTCGGAGACGATGACTGGCTGCTTACGATAAACGGCGGTGCCACACGATCCCGCGTTAGGCCCGATCTTCAACGGGTCGACGGCTTGACAGTATTCTTGCGCAAGACTGGGAGCGGCCCCACCTCGCAAAGTTACGCCGTCGGAGTCCAGAAGAAGGACGGAACACAGCATTCCGGAATTAAGCTGCTCAAGGTCAGCGCACAGAGCGTCCAGTATCCTGGGCAGCGGAGTCTGGCCCGTGATCATGGCCAGTACCCGGTCATCGAGCAATGACAGCGACAGAGCCCGGGACGCCGACGGCGGCATGACGGGTGCTTTTTTAACTCCCTCAGACATTGCGATTCGTTTCCGTCCTTTCAAAGCTTGGCGGGTTTATCAACAGAAGTGGACTTCGGACTTGGATTTCCGACCCAACACACCTGATGAAAGTATAAAGCGAAATTGGAGGGATTCCATTCCCGAACGGGGTTTAGAACGCAACTTTAGTATCGAAAGTAACGCAAGCGGCTATCGCCGGGGATTCAGAACGGTGTGGTTTCGGGGGTGGGGCGGGAGCGCGCTAATCCACCACATTCACGACGCTCCTGTTTGAAACGCAATTCAAGCAAACGATTCCACTGCCGCGTCGTCGTTATCGAAGACTTCGAACAAGTTGAGAACGCCCACCAGGCGCAGGGTCTGGATGGCGAACTTCGAAGGCTGAACGAGCTTGAGATTTCCCCCGCGCTGTTTGGTGGATGCCAGAATGCGCATGACCAGACCGATGGCGCTGGAGTCGATCATCGGTACCTCGGCGAGATTCAGCACCAGGCGCGTGTCTCCGTTGCGCAGTGCTTCTTCCATGGTTTGGCGCAAACCGTCCACCGCCGGACCCATGCGGAGGGGCCCGCGGAGTTGGATCAGTTGTACTTCCCCGCGCTTACGGACGTTAATGTCCAAACTTTTCTCCTTGGTGTCGCCTGGCAGGGCAATCAGTGGGGGGTTGCTTCCTGGCCGCGGGTTAGGTTACGGAAACGAAGGGCATTTTGCAAGGGGTTGAAAAATTCATCCCCAAAGATCGAAAAATTTGCCATAATCATCCCCCGCAGGAGGGACCATGCGCAGCGCCGCCGTCCGAAGTCAACCTTTGCGATACAGCATTTTTATCGTCACCACCGATGAACGGGTCAGTCCGGAGGCGGAAGCTTATCTGGCATCCGACTACGACTTGCGACTGTTCCAGACTTGGGAAGAACTCATCGGTGCGCTCAAGAAGCAGCCTCCGCAGGCCATACTGCTGGACATCGACACCATCGCGGAGAACACCCCGGATGGTGTTGCGGCGCTGGCCGAGCTGCGTTCGATGGAACCCGACCTGGTGCTGGTGGCGCTGACGCGTTCGAACAGCCGCAGCATTCGCCATAAGGCAATTAACGCCACGGTGGACGAGTACTTTGTCGCGCCCATCGACTTCCAGGAAGTTCACGTCGTCCTGACCCGGGCGCTGGAGAAGCGGACGGCAGAGATCGAGTACCGGGCGGAACAGGATAAGGAGGCGGAGCGGCAGTCGTTCCACGAACTGGTCGGCGCCAGTGAGGCCATACGCCTGGTGTATGAGGCAATTACGAAGGTTGCACACAGCAACAGCACGGTACTGCTACGCGGGGAGAGCGGCACCGGTAAGGAACTCGTGGCCCGGGCGATTGTTGCGGTGGGGCCACGTTCGGAGAAGCCTTTTATCAGTATCAATTGCGCCGCCCTGCCCGAAAATCTCATCGAAACCGAGCTGTTCGGCCACGAAAAAGGAGCTTTCACCGATGCTCAAACGGCTCGGCCGGGGCACATCGAACTGGCGCACACGGGCACGCTTTTT
>Ga0116217_10005544_pt1 | contig 11072 bp, 8 predicted proteins | sample Sb_taG_6_FD_89697 | JGI IMG/M metagenome (GOLD analysis project Ga0116217, IMG submission 89697) | Peat soil microbial communities from Weissenstadt, Germany - Sb_50d_4_PS metaG | ecosystem: Environmental > Terrestrial > Soil > Wetlands > Peat | place: Germany: Weissenstadt | collected 2010-09-21 | reverse complement strand
TCCCGCGCCAAACTCAAAAAACCACCCCCACCCCCCCTCGCCGCAAGTGACCACCCCAAAGCGTTGAAAGCAATCAGGTAGAATAGGAACCGGAGAAAGGCCCCAATCCAGTACGGGTGAGGCTCCGGAGCATGGCCACGTGGACGGGACACCACCGCTGAAAGCGATACCCTTCGAGCCAGCGGTGCAACACCACACACCGAGCCACCATCCCCACCCGTTCTAACCCCAGGACACCACCAGCAGGACACCCCGAGCCCAATCCCCACTGTTGCAGACGAAGTTTTTGCTTGTGTTCGATACCGAACGGATTCGAGGGCAAGGAAATGCTATAGTCGCGCCGGTCCTGCGCGAGGCCCATTCGGGTGAGCGCCGGAGTATTCCCCCTCGGGGGAGGGCGGGGACTGCTAATGAAGCGCCCGCAAACGGATGGGTCTTCGCGGAGGACATCGTCGCGCACCCCCGCGCACCGGCCGTGGAAATCGCTGTGCAAAAGACGCCGCGCCGTCACCGTTGCCAGCATGTCGGCACGCGATCTGGTGTCCAAAACGGACACCATTCGACAACCCTTCGCCTCCGGTGTCCAGAAAGAGAAAGAGATGGACACCGCCCCAAAACCAGAGTAGGGTAGCGTTGCAAGTCAAACGAAACAAACACCCGAAAAGGCCCAGAAGCGCAACGGGAAGTACCAAGGTAATGCCCCAGGATGATTACCTGTTTTGCGTCCACAGGCCTTGTGGTACTCTCGAAAGTACCCCATATTCTCTGGAGTTTGGCTGGGTTTCTCTGTGCCCTTGGTGTCTTCAAACAGCAAGCCGGGAATCCACATCGCGTGGAAGACGGTCACCTACCGCAGCGTGGCGCTGTTGGTGCTGGCGGTCCTGCTGATTATTTTCGTTGGCATGCGCTTTGCATTTCCGCAGTTCACCGAGAACAGCATCAAGGCAGCGGACGGACTTGGCACCAAGTTGCTGGAAGTCGTGGCCGGGGCCGCGGGCAATCCTGAGAAGTCGGGCAGCGCGGGTGCGCAGCAGGCACACTTCACCGCGCTCGACGGCACGGTTCGGGTGAAGAAGGCGAACGGCAACAGCTGGGGAACGGCAGACTACAGTATTCCGCTGGAAAAAGGCGATGTCGTCCAGACCAGTTCGGAGGGCATGGCCAAGATCGTATTTAACGATGGCACGAACTACACGGTGAAACAGGACTCGCTGATTGTGATCGAGGAGAATTCGACCAACGATCAGCAGCAGACCAACGTTGCAGTCGCGGTGAGCACAGGCACGGTGGACTTGGCGACGGCCACGTATGTTCAAGGTTCGAGGTCGCAGGTGATTGTGGCAGGTGCGACGGCGTCCCTGGCGCCCGATAGCGCGGCTATGGTGCATAACGATCCCAAGGCCGATCAGCATGAGATTCTGGTCAAGAAGGGAACTGGCGACATTACTCGCAACGGCGAGACTGTCCGCTTAGCGGATTGGGAGAAGGTGAGCTTTCAGGCGGCGGAGCAGCATATGGACAAGCTGAAGGAGATCGGTCCTCCGACGCCGATTTCGCCGGCCAACATGATGCCCATGTTCGTGTCGAGCGATCCCAAGCCCATTGAATTCTCCTGGACCCCGATGGCGAATGCGAAGGGCTACCGGCTGCGCATTTCGCGGAACCCGTACTTTTCATCGACCATTGTGGACCGCAAAGTGAATACGGCCGACGTTCTGGTTTCGGGGCTCGAGCAAGGCGCCTACTATTGGGTTGTGCAATCTCAGGATGCCGCGGGCAAGGAATCGGTCGAGAGCGAAAAGAACCGTTTTACAATTATCCCGAAGGGTGGCGACACGGCGGCGATCAATCTGGATCTGGATCCGCTGATCCAGCATGGTCACGTGATCGAATTAACGGGAAAGACTGAGGTGGGGGCCCGGGTGATGGTGAATGGGCGCGAGGTCCCGGTGGTGGGGAGCGATGGCGCCTTCCATTACTTCACGCCGCCGTTGGCGACTGGGGAAAGCACGATCACCATTACGGCACAGAATGCTAAAGGCGGAGTGAACACTCTGCAGAAGAAAGTAGTGATTCAGTGAGCGGGACCGGACTAGAGCCCAAGCCCCTTAAGGACAGTTACTTTGGTTTGCTGAAACCCATGGCAATCGCTCATAGAATTAAAGATAGAGATTAGATTCCAGAATAACCGGACAAAAACCGGAAAAAGACCGACTCCATCAGAGAGAAAGTTTTCGCATGTCATCGAACAACGGCTTTCATTCGAGCGCATCACGCTGGCACAATCTGCGGTCGCTGTTTAGTGTTTTTTCGAGCGACCTCGCTATCGACCTGGGCACGGCCAACACGCTGGTTTACGCGCGCGGCAAAGGCATCGTGGTGAACGAGCCTTCCATCGTGGCCATCAACAAAAACACCGGCGAAGTGGAAGCCGTGGGCAAGGAAGCCAAGGAGATGCTGGGCCGCACGCCGGGCAACATCGTGGCCATCAAGCCCATGAAGGATGGCGTGATCGCCGACTTCAAAGTCACCGAGAAGATGCTGAACTATTTCATCCAGAAGGCGCACAACCGGAAGATGCTGGTGCATCCCCGGATTGTGATTGGAGTGCCATCGGAAATTACGCAGGTGGAAAAGCGCGCGGTCATGGACTCGGCCTATCGCGCCAAGGCCAGCGAAGTGCATCTGGTGGAGCAGGCCATGGTCGCGGCGATTGGCGCCGGACTTCCCATCACCGAGCCCAGCGGCAACATGGTCGTCGACATCGGCGGCGGCACCACCGACATCGCCGTGATTTCTCTGAGCGGCATCGTCTATTCGCGTTCCGTGCGCATGGCCGGCAACCAGATGGACGAAGCCATCATGAATTATCTGAAGCGGAAATATAACCTGCTGATTGGCGAGCGTACCGCCGAGCAGATCAAGATCGAGATTGGTTCCGCGTATCCGCTGGACAAGCCGCTCACCATGGAAATCAAGGGGCGCAACCTGATCGAAGGCGTTCCCAAGACCATTACCGTGGATGACAGCGAAGTTCGGGAAGCGCTCAGCGAATGCGTATCGACCATTATGAATGCGATTCGTGTGGCCCTCGAGCGTACGCCTCCCGAGCTGTCGGCGGACATTAGCGATCGCGGCATTGTTCTCACCGGCGGCGGCGCGCTGCTCAAGAATCTGGACAAGCGCATCCGCGAAGAAACCGGGCTTCCGGTTTCGATCGCCGACGATCCGCTGTGCAGCGTGGTGCTGGGCACCGGCAAAATGCTGAGCGACTTCAAACTCTTGCGCAAGATTTCGATCGAGTAGCGCGATCGCCTGGGTGCACTTTCGTGTTCCTTCGTGGTTGAAATCAAAAGCAGAAAACCACGAAGGACACGAAGTACACTAAGGGAAGCCCGCCATGGAAAACCTCATCAGCCGCTACCGCAATGTGACGATCCTCGTGGTCGTATTGTTTGCCCAGGTGCTGGGGCTGGCGATGCAGGTGAGACGCTCGACCCAGGATGAATCTACCCGCCTGATTCGCGTCTGGGCAGTAGACGCCGTCACTCCTCTGGAAAAAGGCATCGTGTGGTTCCAGCGAGGCGTCAGCAATCTGTGGCACAACTATTTTTATTTGCGCGGCGTACGGCAGGAGAATCGCGACCTCAAGCTACAGATTGAGCGGCTCCGCATTGAGCAGGTTCGCCTCAATGAAGACGCGGAGCAGGCTCGGCGCCTGCAGGCCCTCCTAGGCTTCAAGGAACAATTTATCTCGAAGACACTAGCCGCGCAGGTCATTGGTTCGAGCGGAAGCGAGCAATCGCGGTCGATTTACATCGACAAAGGCACGCGCGACGGAATCAGGCCGGATATGGCGGTCATCACCGCTGAGGGAGTCGTAGGCAAAGTGTTGCGCGCCTTCAAGACTACTTCGCAGGTGTTGCTGATTAATGACCAGACCAGCGGGGTGGGATCGATTCTGGAGAAATCGCGGTTGCAAGGCGTGCTGCGCGGTACGCCGGTAGGCGAAGTGGTGCTGGAAAAAGTGATGTCCGATGAAACCGTCCAGCCGGGAGAAAAAGTGGTGACCAGCGGGGGCGATCAGATTTTTCCCAAGGGCTTGCCCGTGGGCACGGTCACGAAAGTTTCGCCGGGTCCGGAACTCTTTCTTAATATCCGGGTGAAGCCCGCCGCCGACTTAAACCGTCTCGAAGAAGTGCTAGTGATCACGCAGCAGGAAGAAAAACAACCTTCCCTGGCAGACGGAGCAGCGCCGATACGCGCCGCGGACATTCTGGCGCAGCGCCTGCCTTCGGTTCCCGACAGGCCTCCGGATGATCCCAACAAGCCTCCGCCTCCGACCAGCGGCCTGAAGATTTTGCCCGCACCGACCACGCAGGCAGCGCCGGGTTCGACGGTAAGCCCCAAGCCGAGCGGCGGGAATGCGTCCAGTCCGAGCGCAGGTCCATCGAGATTAGGCCAATCGAGATTAGGCCCATCAATGCAGGGCCAGTCAGGATCAAGCCAGACCTCGACCACTACCGTGATCTCGAAGCCGCATGCAGATTCAGCGGGAAGCGCGACTAGTCCCGCAAGTGTTTCTTCCTCGACCAGGCGAACCGGCAACCCATCTGCGGTGAAGCCGGCGACCACACCGAAGCCTGCCACCCCCGCAGTGAAAATTCCAGACGTCACGAATGCGGCACCGGACAGCCAGTCCCAGCCAGTCTCTCCGAAGCCTGACGCACCAACAAAACAGCCGGCGACCGAACCCGCGCCGACCCAGGAACAACCTCAATAGCGTGCCCATCACTTACACATCGAATGAACAGGTTGAGGTTTACCGGTTCAGTCTTCCGGCAGCCATCCTGATCCCGCTGATCGCCGTATTTCTCCAGGCATTCATTCCCTGGCGATTCCATTTCTTTTCCATCTTTGATTTGCCCTTGCTGGTCGTGATTTTCTTTGCCGTGGCGCGGCGCAGCCCGGTCGCAGGACTGCTCACCGGTGCTGCGATCGGCCTGTTGCAGGATTCGCTTACGGGCCATCCCCTGGGCTTGTACGGGATCGCCAAGACGGTGGTGGGATACGGGGCATCGTCGCTCGGCGTCAAACTAGACGTAGAGAACGCCGGTTCTCGGTTTCTGGTTGTTCTCTTTTTCTATGTAGTGCATGAGATCGTCTACTTCACGATCGCCCGCGGACTGGTGGGACTGACCCTGCAATGGAGTTGGCCGCGCGAATTGGGCTCGGCGCTGGCCAACGCCTTGCTCGCGGTTGCTCTGTTCGCGCTGCTGGATCGGTTTAAGCAAAGAACATGAAGCAGGTTTCAGGCTTTCGGCTTCAGATCGCGACTTTGAGGTTTCCCCGCCGTCTATGCCCTTCCGTCACCCGAAACTGCAACGCAAATCTTGGGCTTGGCGGATTACAATAAGCTTATCTTCCCGAAAGGATTAGGTCAGCGCGGAATCCGGTCCGGCGTTGGGACACAAGAGCCCGAAGCCTGACACTCTCCAAAGTCTGACACCCGATGTTCGGCCGCGACGAAAAAGTATCGCAGGTCCGCCTCACCGCGGTGCAGTACATCATCCTGGCCATTTTCATGATCTTGGCCTACGGATTATGGCGCCTGCAGGTGGTGCAGAGCGACATGTACGCCTCGCTGGCGGAGAAGAATCGCATCCGCAACGTACCCATCTTGGCGCCGCGCGGCAAGATTCTGGATCGCGAAGGACGCATCATTGTCGACAACTACCCTTCGTTCACCGCGCTGTTGTTGCGCGACTCCTCGCGTGATCTACTGGCCGACGCCGGTCTCATTGCCCAGGGCCTGCACCTCGACGCGAAAGAAGTCAGAGACCGCATTCGCCATTTCGCTTCGATGCCGCAATACCAACCGATTTTTCTGAAAGACGACATCACGCCCGATGAACTGGCCTTTGTCGAGTCGCACCGCAATGAACTGCCTGAGTTGGATACCATCGTCGCGCACCGGCGGCTTTATCCGCGCAACGGCTTCATGGCTCACCTGATCGGCTATGTCGGCGAAGTCAGCGAAGAGATGCTGAACCAGCCACGCTGGGAGTTCTACAATCCCGGCGACGTGGTGGGGAAGTCAGGAGTGGAGCTGCAGTACAACCAAATCTTGATGGGCAAGAATGGCTCGCGGCGTGCCGTCGTCAATAGCCGCGGACGAGAAGTCAACCGCTTGGATGAGACCCCGGCCGAAGCCGGCAAGCAACTCAAGCTGACCGTGGATCTTGATCTGCAGATTGCGGCCGAACAGGCTTTGGGGGACAAGAATGGGGCGATTGTGGCGATGGACCCGCGGAACGGAGAGATCCTGGCCATGGTGAGCAGGCCAACCTTCGATCCCAACGATTTTGCGGTGCGGGTCTCACGCGATCAATGGAGCAAGCTGGTCAACGACGACGATCACCCGCTGTTGAACAAAGCGATCCAGGCTCAGCTCGCGCCCGGTTCGACCTTCAAGATCATTATGGCCACGGCCGGCCTGCAGGAAAACGTCGCTCAGGACATGCACGTGATCTGCAACGGCGGAGCAACATTTTATGGACGCCATTTCAAATGCTGGGTAGCTACGGAGCACCGCACCCACGGTGTGGTGGAAATCAGCAAGGCGATCTACCAGTCCTGCGACGTTTTCTTTTACACGCTCGCGGAGAAACTTGGCATCGATCGCATTGCAAAATACGCGACCATGTTTGGCCTGGGACAAAAGACCGGTATCGATCTGCCGCAGGAAGTCAGTGGTGTGATGCCGTCGGAAGAATGGAAGGTGCGTAACTTCAAACAGAAATGGTACGCGGGTGAGACCATTTCCGTGGGCATCGGCCAGGGAGCCGTCGCGGTTACTCCCATCCAATTGGCCCGCGCGATCGGTGCGATTTCGAGCGGCGGTCTGCTGGTGCGTCCTCATGTCACCAATCCGGCTGAGTTGCCAGCCAATATCATGCCCGCCATCGATACGCCGAGCCAGGTGAAAATCCCGATTGATCCCGAGAATTGGGAAATCATCACCGACGCCATGTCGAATGTGCCTACGCCGATGGGTACGGCAGGCAGCGCGCATCTGCAGGGGATCGATTTCGCGGGCAAGACGGGAAGCGCGCAAACGGTCAGCAACGCGCTCAAGGCCAAGACCGCCAATGGGAAGTCCAAATACAAAGACAATGCCTGGTTTGTGGGCGTAACTCCGCGAAGAAATCCGGAGATCGTAGTGGCGGTTCTGTTTGAAGGCGGAGAGCACGGACAGTTTGCCGCCCGGATTGCCGCCCAAGTCGTTAAGGCCTACGTCGAGAAGCAGCGCCGGCAGCCCACCAAGGTCGCGGCAAGCAATAAGAAAGTGGAAATCGGAGCGGTGTGGAATTCCGCTAGCCCGGATGATTCCGAGCACGACACTTTGCATGGCGGCAGGTTCGTGATTGATGTGCCGAAGACGCGTTTGTCGCTGGCAGCGGCAGCGCCGGGAGTGCGGTAGCAACGAACATATTGGAGAATCCCCTTACAGCGTCGAGACGGGACTGATCGACCAGGGATCCTTCGACTCCGCCTGATCGGTCGCTCGCGACCGATCAGGCTCCGCTCAGGATGACAGTTTTGCTTTGAGGCCAACGACCAAAGGCCAACGACGAACCACCAATGACCAACGACTGACTTCATGTCACGCTACATTTCATTCCGCGATTTTGACTGGCTGCTGTTCATCTTTGTCCTGCTGATCTGCGGGCTGGGCGTGTTGGAAATCCGCAGCGCCACGGCGCATACCAAGTTCGCCGGGGCCCACATCAAGCAGCTTTACTGGATTAGTGGCGGGGTCGCCGGAATGTTTCTGATGAGTTTCATCAACTATCAGAAGCTGCTCGATGGCGTCCATTGGATGTACATCGCTTCCATCGCTTCGCTGCTGACCGTGACCATCTTTGGGCAGAAGTATCTGGGCGCGCGCCGCTGGATCAAAATGCCCGGTGGAGGACACTTCCAGCCATCCGAGTGGGTCAAGCTGATCCTGATTCTGGCGGTGGCAAAATACTTTGCCGACCTGCATCAGCGGGAACTTTCCTGGCCTGACTTTATCAAGGCTGGGGCTATCGTGGGCGTCCCTATGCTCCTGGTGCTCGCTCAACCCGACCTGGGGACGGCTCTGACCTACATCCCGATCGCAGTCATGGGGTTATTTCTGGGTGGAGTGCGCTGGAAGCAAGCTCTGACCGTGGCAGTCCTGGCGGGACTCATGATGCCGCTTGCGTTCCATGTGCTGAAGCCCTATCAGCGCGAGCGGCTGACCAGTTTCATGCAACCCGAAGCCGATAGCCAGGGTTCGGGGTACCAGGTTATTCAATCTCTGATTGCGGTAGGTTCGGGTGGACTCTGGGGGAGCAGTGCCGCCTCCCAGACTCACCAGGCGTTTTTGCCTGTCCCACAAACCGACTTCATCTTTGCGGCGTTTGCCGAGGAGCATGGATTTGTGGGCGCACTGACGGTAATGCTGTTATACTTTATCGTGCTGATGCGTTTGACCCAGAACGCGCAAACGGCGCCCGACCGCGCTGGCACGTTCGTGGTGATGGGTGTGGTGGCTGTGCTTAGCTTTCACATCCTGGTCAACGTTGGCATGGTGGTCGGTTTTATGCCGGTCACCGGAATACCCTTGCCCTTAATGAGTTATGGCGGGTCTTCCGTCCTGTTTATGTTTCTGGCGCTGGGCATTGTGATGAACGTCCGGATGCGCCGCTTCGTTAACTGAAGCAGGGGAAGAAGGCAAGGAGAGTTTGCCGCGCTTGCCATTTGCGGCTCAAAACAAGATCACGATCGCCCTCGCGTAAAGAGGGCACTCACCGGCCAACAGCAGTGAACGGCCGGGCAGGATTGAAGCTAAGGCGCTGCCAGGCGGGTAACGGCCCCCCCAAAGACCTGAGAAGGTTTTTGTGAGAGCGGTCACAAACCTTGGGCAAGCGCAATGCGATAAGTGCAAAAGATTTCCAAGCTTGTACCACGAGTCCGGCCTCGGAGAAATCTCCGTGGCCCCAGCCGTCCCCTGCGCGGGGCGGATATCGCATCGCTCCATCCTCCCGGCTTTTCCCTGCCTATGTTCCGGTGAATCCTGCGGCCGCTTGACGGCGCAGAACCGGAGTCCGTATGACGAAAGAACTATTTGTGTCCACTACCCCTCACGAAACCAAAGTGGGGTTGGTGGAAGACGACCTACTCGCCGAAATCTACCTTGAACGCGAGAATGAATACACCCTGGCTGGATCCATCTACAAAGGCCGCGTAACCCGTGTCCTGCCCGGCATGCAATCCGCATTTGTGGATATCGGCCTGGAGCGCGACGCGTTCCTCTATGTTTCCGACTTCATGGAATTGCAAGACGAAGACGAAGTCGAGGAAATTCCCACCAACCTTGCTCCATCCCAACCTTATCAATCGCCGCCGCGGACGGAGGATCAGCCTTCCGTGCCCGAGGCCAGAAGCTTTGCCCCTGCCAGCGAACCGCACGCCGCCCCGGAAGCGAATGCCGCGCCCACCGCTGAGCCGGGGGAGAATCGCGAACGGTCCAACGGTGGAGAGACCCGCGAGGGACGCGGGGACTGGCGTAGCCGTCGCCGTCGCGGACGCCGCGGTGAGCGCATGCCCGAGTCTAAGTTTGCCCGGCCTACTTCAGAGTCGCCGCGCACCGATCGTTCGGAGAGAGATCGTCCAGAAAGATCGGATCGTCCCGAGAGAACCGACCGTCCCGAGCGAAGCGAGCGTTCCGAGTACGGTCCGCCGCCGGGCTACCAACCGATTCTGTTGCCCGGAGAGTCGATCTCAAAGTATCAGCGTCTGGCGCAGACTCAAGCGCGCGCCGGATCAAGGCCGGCCTCGCAGAATCCGGACGCGCCAGCCCCTATTACTGCGGCGTTTCCCGAGGATGAACCGTTATTCGCGAAGCCGGAAACGGAGCAGCAACCGGCGACTAGCGAACCTCGTGACGGCGCAACGCGAGACAAAGCAAGGGGCGCGGCCGCGAATGCGCAAGTCGGATCTTCCGAGTGGGATCGCGAGCGAAAGCGTTTGCACGAGATGAACGTTGCCGCAGTTTTCGGAGGAGCGGCCGCCGAAGCTGTGGAAGTGCGCCACGACGAACACCCGGTTACGGACCACGAACATTCGAACCAGATTCCAGTCGCTGCGGCGGTTGAGGGCACGATCGAGGAAGAACTCATCGAAGAGGATGAAGCCGATCTCGCCTCGTACGTTGAAGATCTCGAGGAGGACGCGGCCTTCGAAGAACTGGAAGAAGAAACTCGATCAGCCGAAGAATATCGCGAGCCTGTCACGCGGGAAATCGCAGCCTCTGGCGAGTCCGTACAAACCGTCAGCGAGACCGGGACCGCAGAACCGTTTGTCATCGAAGGCGGCATCGACGAACCTGTTTCTGGCGAAGTGGACGAAGCGGTTGCCGAGCAGGAAGAAAAAGAGGCGGAAGAAGCGGAGCTTGAGGAAGCTCAGGCGCAAGCTGAGGCTCTCCTCGATGCTGAAGCCCGCGGCGACGGTACCGTGGATGCGCGAGTTGAAGTCCGCGCTCCGGCGGGGACTGCAGCTTATACGCAGCGTGCGCCGCGTCCTGCATTCGATCCACGACGTGGTCAGCGTGGACGCCGCGGTGGGGGTGGGCGACGCTTTCGCCGTAATGAACCCCAGAACGTGCCCCTGATCACCGAACTGCTCAAAGAAGGTCAGGAAATCCTGGTTCAGATCGCCAAGGAACCCATCGGCAAAAAGGGCGCCCGCATCACCAGCCACATCGCTCTGCCCGGCCGCTTCCTGGTCTACATGCCCACGGTCAATCACACCGGCGTGTCGCGAAAGATTTCTTCGGAAGAAGAACGCCAGCGGTTGAAGCGCATCATCATCAGCGAACGCGAGAACGGACACGGCGGCTTCATTGTGCGCACGGCGGCGCAAGGAGCTTCCGAAGAAGAGCTGCGCGCCGACATTCGCTTCCTGAAGAATCTCTGGTCCGAGATCAAAACCCGCGCCGATAACGGCAAAGGGCCAACGCTCATTTATCACGACTTGAACGT
>Ga0116217_10005542_pt1 | contig 11075 bp, 10 predicted proteins | sample Sb_taG_6_FD_89697 | JGI IMG/M metagenome (GOLD analysis project Ga0116217, IMG submission 89697) | Peat soil microbial communities from Weissenstadt, Germany - Sb_50d_4_PS metaG | ecosystem: Environmental > Terrestrial > Soil > Wetlands > Peat | place: Germany: Weissenstadt | collected 2010-09-21 | reverse complement strand
TACCGGCTTTCCTGCCAGTGCAGGAGAGCGCCGAATTCAAGGCGCTCAAGCCGAACTCGGACTATGTGTCGCTCGCCAAGACCGCGGTCTTCGATCCCGTCTCGACCTTGGCGGGCGTCGCGTCGCCGGTCTATGACGCGGCCGGCAACTATGTCGTGCCCGCGATGAGCGGCGAAATGGAGGCTGCCGACGCCGCCAAGCAGATGCGCGACGACCTTCAAAACCAGGCCAAATAGGGTTTAGCTTCGGGCGAAGCCGGCCCCCTCTCATCGGGGACGGCCGGCGATATGTCTGGCGGCGGCCGGAGGCCCTCGAGGTGATCGTCAAGAGCAGACGCAACGAAATCGTCGTCGCCTATGCCCTTATGGCGCCGTTCATCATCGTGTACGGCGTGCTTTTCGTCTATCCGTCCGTCAAGATGTTCGAACTCAGTTTCACCGACGCGCCGCTGATCGGGGAGGGCGCGTGGGTTGGCTTCAAGAACTTCTGGCGCCTCCAATCGGATCGGCTCTTCTCGACCGCGATCTGGAACACCACCTATTTCGTCCTGCTCTCCGTCGTCCCGAGCACGCTCATCGGGCTCGCCGTCGCGCTTGGGGTCAACCGGCTGAGGGGCCGACTGCAGGGCGTGGTGCTCGCCGCCTTCTTCCTTCCCTACATCCTGCCGGTGTCGGTCGTATACCGCATCTGGAGCTGGATGTTCGATAAGGACTTCGGCGTCGCGCAATACGTCATCACTCCATTTACCGGAGGCCAGCACGTCTCGGTCTTCCGTACGCTTCCGTTGTTCATGCCGGCGGTCGCTTTCGTCACGATCTGGTGGCTTCTGGGCTTCAACGTCCTCTTATTCATCGCGGGCTTGCGCAACATTTCGAGCGAAATCTATGAGGCGGCGGCGCTCGACGGCGCCGGCCGCTGGACGCAGTTTCGCCGCATCACCTGGCCGCTGATCTGGCCGGTGACCGCGCTCGTGCTCACGATCCAGCTCATTCTCCAGCTCAAGATCTTCGATCAGGTCTACCTGTTCGCCAACAATGTCCGCACCGACGCGACCATGGTGATGGTCCAATATATCCTGAAGCAGGCGTTCCAGATGAACAAAGGCGGTCTCGCTGCGGCCGCGTCCGTGGTGCTGTTCCTGGTGATCGTCGTCGCGTCGGTGTTGCAGTTTCAACTCCTACGGGCCCGAGGGGAGCGATGACCGCCGCCGCCGAGGCTGGACAGGAACTGGCCGCCGCGCTCGCAACCCGCCGGCTCGCGCGTTTGCGCCATTTGGACCTCTTCGGCCTCGTCATCACCTTGACCACGCTCGGCTTCGCGGTCGTCTGGGCGTTCCCGCTCTATTGGGGCCTGGTGACGACGTTCAAGCCGGAATACGAGGTGGTGCGGCCGGGCGTGCAACTTTGGCCGGAGCACTTCACGCTGGAAGCCTACGTCCACGTGCTGATGCGGACGAAGATCGGGATCTGGTATCTCAACTCGCTCATCACCTCGGGCGCCGTGACGGCCATTGTCGTGACGATGGCCGTCGGGGCGGGCTACGCGATTTCGCAGCTCAGGTTTCCCGGCAGGCGCCTGTTCTGGTGGACGATCCTCGCGAGCTTCATGATTCCGATCCCGTCGCTGACTGTCCCTCACTTCATCCTGATGAGCCAGTTCCACTGGATCAATACCCTGCCGGGCGTGATCGCGCCGCAGCTCATCGCACCGGGCGCCCTGTCCGTCATCATCTACAAGCAGTTCTTCGACTCCGTGCCGAAGGATTTTCGCGAGGCGGCCGTGATCGACGGCGCGAGCGAGTTCCAGCTTCTGTTCCGCATCTATCTGCCGATGAACTGGGGCATCACCACCGCGCTGGTTATCATCACTTTCATCGGTGCATGGAATCTGTTCCTGTGGCCGTTCGTCGCCGTGAACACCGAGGATAAGATGAACATCACCGTCGGCATAACCCAAGTGCACGACGCGTTCGGCGTCAGCTATGCGCGGGATCTCGCAGTCGCGATGCTCGCAGCGTTGCCGGTCGCCATCGTGTACCTCGTCTTCCAGCGTCGGGTGACGCAGGCCATCATGCTGTCGGCGGGCATCAAAGGCTGATGCGCCGTCGCGCGACAAACGGGAAAGCGGGATGCCGCACGTCGAACTGAGGCGCGTGACCAAGCGCTACGGGCCTGTGACCGCCGTCAGCGATCTCAGCCTGTCGGTTGAGAAGGGGTCCTTCACCGCGCTGCTCGGGCCGTCGGGCTGCGGCAAGTCTACGCTTTTGAGGATGATCGCCGGCCTTGAGGAGATCACCGTCGGAGATTGTTTCATCAACGGCGTCGATGTGACCGACGCCCCTCCGGCGAAGCGCCGCATCGCGATGGTTTTTCAGTCCTATGCGCTCTATCCCCACATGACGGTCAGGCAGAACATCGCCTTTTCGCTCTCCGTCGCTGGCGCGCCAAGAAAAACGCAAAGCGAGCGCGCGCTCGAAGTCGCGCGCATCCTGCAGCTCGAGCCGTTTCTCGACCGGCGGCCGGCGGAGCTATCCGGCGGCCAGCGCCAGCGGGTCGCGATCGGCCGGGCGCTGGTGCGCAAGCCGGAGGTTTTTCTGTTCGATGAGCCGCTCTCCAATCTTGACGCGAAGCTGCGCGTGCAAATGCGGCTCGAGCTCGCCAAGCTCCATGCGGATCTCGGCACGACGATGATCTACGTCACTCACGATCAGACCGAGGCGATGACGCTCGCCGACATGATCGTCGTTCTCGACAAGGGGCGCATTTCCCAGGTCGGCTCTCCGCTCGAGCTCTACAACGCGCCGGCCAACAAGTTCGTCGCCTCGTTCATCGGCTCGCCGAGCATGAACTTCATCGACGTGAGGATCGCCTCCGTCAACGGCCAAACGGCCTCGGTCGTCCTGCCCGGCGGACGGGAGACGATGGTCCGCGTCGGCGCTGAAGGCGCCCCTGGCGATTCGACCGAGCTTGGCGTTCGCCCGGAGCATCTGACCGTTGTCGATCCGCAGGATCCGACCGCGTCTTTCAACGGCGCGGTGACCATCGTCGAGCGCCTCGGCAATTCGACCCTCCTTTACGTCGACACTCCCGGGGGGCAACTGATCGTCGAAGGCAAGGGGAATCTCGAGGTCAAATCCGGCGAGCCGGTCGGGCTCAAAGTGATGGAGAGCCAGGTTCACCTGTTCGGTCCGACCGGTTCGGTTCTCTAGCCCGACCTCAAGGATGTGATGGCCCTTGCCGATCAATCAGGGCGCAGTCGTCAATCTGAGGACGATATCTTGATCGTAATTGCCAAACCCGCGGCCGAAGATGTTGACGCCGCCGGGATGGCGCGCGTCGGCCTTGACCTCGATCCGGAGCCGGATCGAGTGATGGCCGGAAATGTCGAGATCCTGAGGCGTAATCGCCGAAATTCTCACCCCGTCGACGAATGCGCCTTCCGGCGTGACGCGCCAGCTCTTGAGCTTGCCGTATTGGCTGCCCTTGAGCTTCCACCAATCGGGGGTATAGACGCCCCGCTTGTCGCCGAAGTCGCCGGGGCTGGTCCAGACGCCGACTTCCTTCGCGTTGATCGCGATCGTGATGTCGGAGGGCCAGTCGGCCGACGTGCCCGGCACTTCGGACGACAGCTCGAAGGAGAAATCGAGCGCGACGACGTCCTTGCCGACCAGCCGCGCGTTGTTGGGGAACTGGTATTCGACGAAGCCGCGCGTGAACCACATCAGCCCCGCATTCATCCGATCGGGGTTGAGAAAAGTTCCGGGAACGTCGAGGAGACCGATGATGCCCTTCGGCGAGCACAGACCGCACGGAGCGGTGACTTCGCAACTCGTGTAGAGGCCGATCGGCATGGCGACTTCGATCGTGTTGGCGGAAGCGTCCGCGAGATCCTCGCGAAACATCACCAACACCTCGTCGAAGGCGGAAAAGCACAGCTTCTGATTGCCCTTGCGGCCTTTCTGCGTCTCGGCGCGAATGAGGCCGGCCGCTTCGAGGACTTGCAGGTTGGATGAGACCGTCGACTGCGGCAGATCGAGCGCGGCGGCGATGTCATTGACGTTGACCCCGACGCCGCGGTGCAAGAGCCTCAAGATGCGCACGCGCACAGGCGAAGCGAGGCCGCGCAGCACCTCCGGCCGCTCCTCGGGATCGATGACCAAGAAATTGCGCGCCATGTCCCCGTTCGTCCCGTCGACTCGGCTTCCCAATCGGATTTGTATCAGCTTTGCGGATAGTTCAATATTTTCCGCGGTCCGCGCGCGCTTCCGGACCGCGCTCTTGTCATTTCCGCCGTCCTTGCCCATGGAGGCGCCCATGTCCGCCAACGCCTCGTTCGCCAATGAGGAGCCCGCCTATAGGCGCGCCACGCTCAGTCTCGACGGCTTCTGGGACTTCGCGTTCGAAGGCCCGACCGCGCGTCTGACCGGAGACGGCCACCCCATCCGCTCGCCAGGAATCTGGCAGACCCATTTTCCCGAGCTTCGCAACGCGCCGGGAACCGGGCGCTACCGACGGCGGGTCGAGATCCCGCACGATTGGGCCGGTCGCAGCATCGTGCTGGTCATGGAAGGCGTGTTCCATGAGACCACGATCCTGGTCGACGAAGCCCTCGTCGCATCGCACGGCGACGGCTGGACGCCAATCGAAGTCGATCTGACGGACGCGCTCGCCGGGAAAAGGACCTTTGTCCTTGGGGTCGACGCCCGCGTCCCCGACGACCGCAACGGCGCCGGCGCGCGCCTCAGTCTGTCGCTGATCGGCAAGCAGGACTGGTACGGCCTGCAGGGCGGGATTTGGAAGCCGGCTCGCCTGGAGGCGCGCAACGCCGTTCACTTCACTGACGTCGCGGTGCGAACGTCGTTCGACCTCAAGACGGGCGTCGTGACGGTCAGCGGCAAGCTCTCACGCGCCGCGGAAGCGACGACTCTGCGGGTGAGCCTGTCGCGCGGCGGCGAAGCGGTCGCGCGATTGGTTTTTCATTTCCGGTCGGCCGATTTCGAGGCGGCGCTCGCCGTTCCCGACGCGGCGCCGTGGTCGCCGGAGGCGCCCAACCTCTACGCCGCCGTCATCGAACTCATTTGCGGGGGCGCGGTCGTCGACGCGGTCGAGAGGGTCGTCGGGTTTCGGCGCCTTGAGGCGAGGGAGGGGCGGATTTTCCTGAACGGCCGGCCCTTCTTCATGATGGGCGCGCTCGACCAGGATTGGCATCCCGAAGAGGAGTGCCGGCCTCCAAGCGCCGAGTTTCTCGAACAACGCTTCGCCAACGCCAAGGCGATGGGCCTCAATACGCTGCGATGCCACGTCAAGATTCCCGATTCTTTGTATTTCGATCTCGCCGATCGCCAAGGGCTGATCGTCTGGCTCGACATGCCGTACGCGGAGTTTCTCGCGCCCTCGACGCGCGAGGCGTTGCGCGACGTGTTTCGCAAGTCAGTCGCCACGCACGGGTCTCATCCGTCGGTCGCAATCTGGACGCTGTTCAACGAGGGATGGGGCATCGACCTCGATGATAACCCGGACGATCGGCGCTGGCTCATCGAGACCTTCGATATGGCGAAGACGCTCGTCCGCGACAGTCTGGTCGTGGACAATTCGCCCTGCTTCCCGCGCAACTACCATCTGAAGACCGATATCGAGGACTTCCACTGGTACAACGGGTTTCCCCACCAGAACGAAGCTTTCGCCGCGACCGCGCGAGCATTCGCAGGCCACGCCGCGTGGACCTGGTCGCCGCACGGCGACGCTCAAAGAAGTGGCGGCGAGCCGCTCATTTGTTCGGAATTCGGCGTGTGGGGGCTGCCGCATCCCCGCGATATTCTGGAGAAGGACGGAAGCGAGCCCTGGTGGTTCGAGAGCGGCCACGATCGGGACGACGGATGCGCCTATCCGCATGGGCTCGAGACGCGGTTCAGGGACGCTCGGCTCGCGCCGATCTTCGGCGACGTCGACGGGTTCGTGGACGCGGCGCAGGAGTTTCAATATCGGGCGCTCAAATATCAGATCGAGACGTTGCGCTGGGAGCGGCCGATATCCGGCTATGTGATCACCGAGCTCAATGACGTCCAATGGGAGTCGAATGGGCTCATGGACGTCATGAACCGTCCGCGCCGTTTCGCCGTTTCGCTGGCCAACCTGCAGCAGCCGTGGCTGGTCATTGCGAGAGCGCCGCGGACGACGATCGGCGTCGGCGAGAGCGTCGAAGTCGCCGTCCGCCTCTCCTGCGCCGAGGATGCGCCAAAAGGCGCCAAGCTCGCCTGGCGGTTTGCGGACCAAACGGGCCTTGATCCCGTCGGCTCCGAGCCGACCATGATCAAGCTGGTCGGCCCGCCCGCGGATGCGAGCGCCATCCATAATCTCGATCTCGAGGCGATCGACGGCGCCGGGCGCTTGCTTTCGCGCAACAGCCTCGAATTCTGTGTCGTCCCGCCTCTGCAAGGGCCAGCGCCGTCGCTCTACGCCATGGACGCCCCGGCGCATGACATCCTCGCGGCGCTTGATTGGCCCAATCGCGCCGCCTCACCGGACGAGGCGGATGTCCTCTTGGCGACGCGGTTGACGACGCCTGTTCGCGAGCGGCTCATCGCCGGACACAAGGCGCTGCTGATCGCCAATTCGCCGGACGCGCTCGTCGATCCCGAACGCAATCTGCCGCTCTCCGATCGCCACAACTTTCCGAACGTGGAGCTCAAGCCTCGTCAAGGAACGCCCTGGGAGGGGCAATGGATGGGGGCGTTCGCATGGCGGCGCGTGGATGGCCCGTGGGCCGCGCTGCCCAATGGTCCGATGCTTGACGAACATTGGGCGGGCGTTCTGCCCAATTACGTGTTGACCGGGTTTCTCTCGACCGCCTTCGGCGGGTTGGTCGATTCCGGCGTCGCGGTCGCCTGGCTGCATAAGGCTGCGGCGTTCGCGAAGCGAAGCTTCCTTGGGCGGGCGTGGATCACGGTGTCGACATTCGAGATGACGTCGCCAGAGGCGCAGCGGAACCCGCTGGCGCCGCATCTCCTGAAGGCGCTGGCGGAGAGCTGATCAGGGGTTCGGACAGGGCGAGCCCCTATAGCTCCCAACCGCTCGGTCGTTGTCATGCCCGCGAACGCGGGCATCCAGGTCGCCGCCGCAGGCTGCACTGACTAGGTCACGCGTTGAGCGTTTCGTAAAGATCCGTCCAATCTGGATTGAACCGCTCGATCAGGTCGAGCTTCCACCGGCGCTCCCATTTCTTCAGCTGCTTTTCCCGCGCAATCGCTTCCCTGACGTCTCCGTAATGCTCGTAGCAGACAAGCAGATTGACCGCGTATCTCGACGTGAATTCCGAACCGACGCCGTTGCGATGCTGATAAGCGCGCGCCGCCAGATGGTTTGTCACGCCAACATAAAGCGTCTCATTGCGCCGGCTCGCCATCATGTAGACGCTGTAGCGGCGCTCGGTCATCGAACGATCCTGCCACGGAGCATGGGCGTGAGCCAATACGCCATGTGCGGATGGTCCGGCGCCTGCACTCTGGACCCCCGCGTTCGCGGGGGTGACAAGGTTGGATGGGCCTGTCGCGTCATCCGGACTTGGGGAAGCTTGGGGCTTACGAGCCCACGCCAATTGCGCGTGAAGGCGTCGGTCGCCACTCAAGGTCCCGCCTCGTCTTGCGGCCGGAAAACGGCCGCGCTACAAAGACTGGGAAAAGCTTTTCCTACTCGGCCGCCGCTGATCCTTTGAGGCGGGTCAGGGAAGAGCCCCTTCGCCAAGATCGCCGGAATCACGCGAACAAGCCTCGGGAGAAACGCCATGACGACAAGGACGCTTCGCGCGGCGCTGGCCGCCTCGCTCATTGCCTCGACCGCCGTCGCCGCAACGGCCCGCGCCGACACGATGACGATGTGGGTCCGCGCCAGCGGAACCAACGCCGCTTCGACGCTCGTCAATCTCTGGAACTCGACGCACAGCGACAAGATCGAGCTGACCACCATCCCCGACAACCAGATGGTCACCAAGCTCGCGACCGGCGTGCAGGCCGGCGAAGTGCCCGATCTCGTCTCCTTCGACCTCATCTACATGCCCGACTTCATGAAGGCCGGCTTCCTCACCGACCTCACCGCCGACCTCAAGGCCGACCCGAACTTCGCGTCTGTCGCCAAGGCCTATGTCGACATCGCCACCTACGAGGGCAAGCTCTATGGCGCGGGCTTCACGCCGGACGTTTCGATCCTGGTCTGGAACAAGGATCTGTTCAAGAAAGCCGGCCTCGATCCCGACAAGCCGCCGCGCAGCGTCCCCGAAATCCACGAGGACGCCAAAAAGATCCACGCGCTTGGAGCCGACACTTACGGCTTCTATTTCTCGGGCTCCTGCCCCGGCTGCAACATCTTCACGACGTCGCCGATGATGGTGGCCTCGGGCTCCAAAATTCTGCCGGCCAACGGCAATGACGACGCGCTGACCGGCGACGGCGTCAAGGACGTGCTGGAGCAATTCAAGGAGATGTGGAGCGAGGGCCTCGTGCCGAAGAGCGCGCAGGCCGACAACGGCTCGAATTTCGTCGCCCTGTTCAAGACCGGCAAGATCGGCATTCAGGGCTGCGGCGGCTTTCTCATTTCCGACCTCAAGCGCGACGTGCCGGGCATGAATTTCGGCGTCACATTCCTGCCCGGCATGAAAGACGGCGAAGTCTCCTCGTTCGTCGGCGGCGACGTCGTCGCGATCCCCGTCGGCTCGAAGCACGTGCCGCTCGCCAAGGCGTTCATCGCCTGGGAGCTGACCGATGAGGCGCAGCTCGATGGCCTCGCCAAGAACGACATCCTGCCGTCGCGGCCCGCGCTTGCCGACAACAAATATTTCGCCGCCGATCCCCGCATCGTGACGACGGCCAAGGCGCTGGGCGTCGGCTATGTGCCCTGGGTCTATCATTTCGCCGATATGGTCAACTCGGACTCGAGCCCTTGGATCAACATGCTGCAGCGCGCGATCTTCGACGGCGACGTCGACGGCGCGATCAAGGAGGCGCGGGAGAAGATGAAGGCGATCGCCGCCGAGTAACGCAGCCTCTCTGCTTCTTGCGCGGACCATGCGACGGGCGCGACATTCGGAGCAATGGCAGGGCTGGCTCTACATGGCGCCGGCCCTAATTTTCGTCGGCGTGTTCGTCCTCATCCCGCTCGGCCAGCTGATCGCGATGTCGATGACCGACCGCTCGCTGCTCGGCGGCGGCCGCTTCGTCGGCTTCGGCAACTACGTCAGGATCTGGAACGACGCGGGCTTCTGGCGCGCCCTCCTGTTCACGGTCAAATACACGATTGTGCTCACCCCGATTCTGATGATCCTCGGCTTCGGGCTCGCGCTCTTGACAGTGGACAATACGCCGCTCAAGCGTCTTACGCGCACGGTCGCCTTCCTTCCCGTCGTTATCGGGCTCTCGAGCTCGAGCCTCCTGTGGTTCTGGCTGTTCGACGAGCAGGTCGGCCTCATCAACAAGCTCTTGACCGACCTCCGCGTCATCGCCCAGCCGATCGTCTGGTTCGTCAGCGCGGACCTCGCCTTCTGGGCGGTGGTGATCTCCATCACCTGGAAGGTGGTCGGCTTCGGGATGGTGCTGTTCATCGCCGGCATCCAGTCGATCAACCCGGAGATCATGGAGGCGGCGGTCGTCGACGGCGCGCGCTATTGGGCGCGCGTGTCCCGCATCATCCTGCCCTTGAGCCGCCGCATCATCCTGTTGACGACGCTCATCAGCGCCATCGGCTCGATGCTGGCGTTCGACCAGTTCTACATCATGACGTCGGGCGGCCCGCGCGGCCAGACGTTCACGGCCGTCTACTGGATCTACCAGAACTCCTTCGTGTCGTTCAAACTCGGCTACGGCGCGGCGCTGTCGATCGTGCTGACGCTCATCATCCTCGCTTTTTCGACGCTGCAGATCGCGCTGACCGCAAGGAGCGAGGCGAAATGACCAGCGCCGCGCTCGCCCCCGACGCTCCCGCCATCGCCGCCCGGCGTCCGCGCCGGCTGGCGCCGACGGCCTATCTGACGGCGGCGGTTTCGATTGCGGTGATCGCGGTCATGGGCGCGCCCATCGTTCTATCGACGCTCGCCTCGATCAAGACCGCGGCCGACGCGTCCGCCTCGCCGCCGCACTATCTTCCAGCTGCGCTGAGTTTCGAGAGTTACGCGAAGGTCTTTGGCTACCAGTCGGGTTTGGCGACCTATGTCGGCAACTCGGCGCTCGTCGCGTTCACCGTGATCGCCTCGTGCCTGGCGATCGCCGCGCCCGCAGGCTATGGGCTTGCCCGCTTCGCCATGCGCGGCAAGGAGATCGCGTTCCTGGTCCTTCTCGCGCCGATCATGATCCCCTATCAGGCGATCCTGACGCCGCTCTATCTCGATCTCGCCAAGATCGGGCTCGTCAACACCCATCTGGGATTGGCGATCGTGCATACGATTCTGCAATTGCCGTTCTCGATCTATCTCATGCGCAGCAGTTTCGAGGCGATTCCGCGTGAGATCGAGGAGGCGGCGGTGATCGATGGATGCTCCTCATGGAAGCGTCTGACAAGGGTCTTCCTGCCCTTGGCGACGCCGGGCCTGGTGACGGTCGCCTTGTTCGCCTTCATCAATTCCTGGAACGAGTTTCTCGCCGCCCTCATCTTCATGAATCGCGAGACGTCGTTCACCGTGCCGATCCTGCTCGTGAGCGTGCGGCAGGGGCATTTCGGCGCCGTGGACTGGGGCGCGCTGCAGGCGAGTGTGATCATTTCGATCATCCCGTGCCTCGCGGTCTATCTCGCCCTGCAGCGCTACTACATCTCCGGCCTGCTCTCGGGCGCGGTCAAATGAGCGATCTCGTTGGCGACACCATCGACCCCGGCGAGGAGCGTCCGGCGCACGGCGCCTTGACCATTCGCGATCTCGCCCGCCTGGCGGGCGTCTCGATCGGCACGGCCTCCAAGGCGCTGAACGCCAATGGGCGCCTTAGCCCAACTTCCATTTTTTAGGGGCGATTTTTGACGGTGGGGCAGGTGCGGTCCGTGGCAAGCCTTTGAAATTGCTTGGGGGAGCTGGAAGGCGGCGCGTGGTTCGGCAAAATAGTG
>Ga0116217_10005540_pt1 | contig 11076 bp, 7 predicted proteins | sample Sb_taG_6_FD_89697 | JGI IMG/M metagenome (GOLD analysis project Ga0116217, IMG submission 89697) | Peat soil microbial communities from Weissenstadt, Germany - Sb_50d_4_PS metaG | ecosystem: Environmental > Terrestrial > Soil > Wetlands > Peat | place: Germany: Weissenstadt | collected 2010-09-21 | reverse complement strand
GAAATTGTGGAACGACTGGAGCCCGCGCTGTCATCCTCCGAGATATTCGCGGCGTTGTTTGAATTGGAGCTGGCAGGAAAGGTGAAGCAGTTGCCAGGGAAGAATTTTGTAAAGAGCTTCTAGCTGCTAGCTTCTGGCTACTAGTTCAGAAAGACGGTCGGCGATGGAGGACTTCAAAGATCTAAGAGTGTGGGTAAAGGCACACGAGCTTACTCTCGATGTCTATCAGAAGACTCGCTGCTTCCCGAAAGAAGAAATGTATGGTCTCACCAGTCAAATGCGCCGTTCGGCTGCGTCTGTCGGAGCGAACATCGCTGAAGGATGTGGTCGCAGGTCAGATGGAGAGATGAGGCGCTTCCTGCAGATCGCCCGGGGTTCGGCAAATGAACTGGAATATCATCTACTGCTAGCGAAAGATTTGCGCTTGCTTCAGGCCGCTGAGTTCGCAGATCTCGAAGCAAGGGTGCTCGAAATTCAACGCATGCTGGCCTCGTTCGCAGCAACTGTGAAGAGTGCGAGTGCCAGCTAGAAGCTAGCAGCTAGTAGCTAGTAGCTCACCAACGAAACTTGTTGCCAGCTTGCCATTCGTGCTAGTTTCACAAAAAGGGTAATAATCTACTGAGGACACATTGACCAAAGGTTTAGTTATCGTCGAGTCGCCCGCCAAGGCGAAGACCATCCAGAAATATCTGGGTAAGGGCTTCACCGTCGAGGCGTCGCTCGGCCACGTGAAGGATCTACCCAAGAGCACGCTCGGCGTCGACGTCGAGAATGATTTCGAGACGGAATACGTTGTCATTCCGGGCAAAGAGAAAGTTGTTGCCAGGTTGAAAAAGCTGGCGCTGGGTATGGATACCATCTACCTCGCCCCCGATCCGGATCGCGAAGGAGAAGCCATCGCCGCCCACCTGGCGGAAGAATTGGGCGAATCCAACGGGAAAAAGAAAAAGAAAAAAAAGAAGGGCGATGAACCTGAGCGCATCCGGCGCGTCACATTTAACGAGATCACGCAGCGTGCCGTCCGTGAAGCTTTCGAGCACCCGCGTGACATCGACCAAAATCTCGTGGATGCGCAGCAGGCCCGGCGCGTTCTCGACCGGTTGGTAGGCTATCAAGTTTCGCCGCTGCTCTGGGACAAGGTTCGGCGTGGCCTGTCCGCCGGCCGGGTGCAGACGGTTGCGTTGCGCCTCATCGTCGAGCGGGAACGTGAAATCAAGGCGTTTGAGAAGAAAGAATATTGGACGATTGACGCGAATCTTTCCAAGCCTCCGGCATTCGACGCACGTTTCTTAGGCAAAGGCGAAGAGAAGATCGAAGTCACCACCGGCGAAGACGCGGAGAAGATTCGCGCTGCGCTGGAAAAAGCCGACTGGGTAGTTCGCACCGTCGATCGCAAAGAGCGCCGCCGCAACGCGACTCCACCGTTCACCACCAGCAAACTGCAGCAGGATTCTTCTCGCAAGCTTCGCTTCAGCGTCAAGCGCACTATGATGATCGCGCAGCGCCTCTACGAAGGTGTGGAACTGGGCGAAGAGGGCCTGGTCGGCCTAATTACTTATATGCGTACGGATTCCGTACGCGTTTCGAACGAAGCTCTCGCCGAAGTCCGCGAATACATCAAGTCTCAGTATGGCGATCAATATCTGCCGGAAGCGGCCAACGTCTACAAAGAGAAAAAGGCGGCGCAGGCTGCTCACGAGGCCATACGACCGACTTCGGTCCTTCGCCATCCCGATCAGGTCAAGCAGTATTTAAAGGAAGACGAATACAAAGTTTACAAGCTGATCTGGCAGCGTTTTGTGGCATCGCAAATTATGCCGGCGGTATTCGACCAGACGACAGTGGACATCGACGCAAAATCGGACGCCGAGACATTCTGGTTCCGCGTCACGGGATCGGTACTCAAGTTCGACGGTTTCCTCAAGGTTTACGAAGAATCCAAGGAAGGCAAGGACGAGGAAGACGAAGAACTAAAGCACAAGCTGCCGCCGCTGGATCCCGGCCAGGTTCTTACACTGAAAGCACTGAAACCGGAGCAGCACTTTACCGAGCCTCCGCCGCGCTACAACGAAGCCTCGCTGGTAAAGGAACTGGAAGAGCGCGGCATCGGACGGCCTTCCACTTACTCGGCGATTCTCAGCACCATTCAGGAGCGCCAGTATGTACAGAAACTCGGCGGCAAGTTTACGCCTACGGAAATCGGCCTGGTAGTGACCGATCTCTTGGTCGAAAATTTCGCCGACATCTTCGATGTCCAGTACACCGCGCGTCTCGAAGAAGAACTGGACGAGATTGAAGAAGGCAAAGAAAAGTGGACCGACGCGCTGGCTGACTTCTACAAGAAGTTCGAAAAGGATCTCCGTTACGCCGCCAAACACATGGAGAACATCAAGCGGATGGAGAAACCCACGGACGAGAAGTGCGAGCGCTGCGGTTCGCCGCTGGTCATCAAGTGGGGCAAGCACGGCTCGTTTTACGCTTGCAGTTCTTACGATAAAGAAGATCCCAACAGTTGCACCTTCACCAAGGAAAACCCCATCAACTTGCCGGACCTGGACTCCGCCGACGTGCAGGAGACAACGCAGGAAGAGTATTGCGAAAACTGTGGCCGGGTGATGGTGCTGAAGCGCGGGCGCTTCGGTCAATTCATGGCTTGCACCGGATATCCTGATTGCAAGACTACGCGCCGCCTCGATCAGGGCAAAAAGGTTCCGGATATTCCGCTAGATGAGCTGTGCCCCAAGTGCGGCAGAAATATGATGATCCGCCACGGCCGCTACGGCGAGTTCACCACCTGCAGCGGATATCCCGAGTGTAAATATGTGAAGCAGAATTTTATCGGGGTGAAGTGCCCGCTCTGCAAGGAGGGAGAGCTGGTCGAGAAGCGGGCGCGTAAGGGGAACACGTTCTACGGCTGCGGAAACTATCCCGAGTGCAAGTTCACTTCCGCCCACAAGCCGATTGCGGAGAAGTGTCCCAGTTGCGGGAGTGAATATTTGGTAGAGAAGTTCTTGAAGTCAGGTCCGGTCATTGCTTGCCCGAACAAAGAATGTGAGTATGAACGAGCGGTGCCTGTAGAAGCCGCAGCCGTCGGCAATGATTGAGCAGTCGGCTGTTCGGTAAACCTGGCAGATGAGCTAACCGCTGGCTTTGCTGGTTGAATTTCTAATAAACTGCACCGTTTCGTGGATTTACGCATCCCCTACTATGGGAAGACCATCCGGCTTTCCCGTCACACCATCCTAAAATTCGCTTGGAGGTTTTTCATGTCTAAGAAGCCCACTTCTGCCGATGCGCAACTGATTCTGCAGCTCTACGATCTTCGTCGCGAAGCCGAGATTCGGAAGGCGCGTAACTGGTGGCTGGTAACTTTCTGGCCCGAGAGCGCCGAAGATTTCATGAAGGTAGGTTCTACTCTGGGGACACAAGAAAATAACTGGTTGCGCCAGGTGGCGGGATACTGGAGCATGAGCGCTTCGCTGGTACTTTCGGGGGCCATCAATCAGGAACTCTTCCTCGATCCCAGCGTCAGTGGAGAGATGTTCTTCATTTTTGCGAAAGTAAAGCCATTTCTCGGCGAACTGCGCACCAAGATGAAGAATCCGCGAATGTTCGCAAATATAGAAAAACTGATTAACAGCACGAAGCAAGGGCGCGAGTGGTTAAAGTACGTGGAGGGCCAGGTCGCCGCACGCCGGGACGCCACGGCAAAAGCGGCCAAAGCCAGCTAAGAAGTGCCTTCGCGTGTTTGTCATCCCGAGCGAAGCGAGGGATCTAGGTTCTTTGCAATAAGGCAACACACCGAGATTCCTCGTCACTTCGCTCCTCGGAATGAAAGAAGCGAGGGTCGACTTCCCTACGCAATATATTCCCGGATGTACTCGTCCTTCGACTGCGCCAACTGGTGCGCATCGCCATCGAATATGACCTTGCCGTCGCGGAGAACAAGGAATGCCATCGGCACTTCGCCTCGGGCACCCGGCGGTAAGGGCCGCATCTCGTTTGCTTTGCGATCGAAGTAGTGAGTCGCCATAATGAAGGCATCTTGCAGGCGATGCGTAACTAGCAGCGAGCTGGTTTTGTACACGTCGCGCTGTTTTACGATCAACTGGACAATGGTTGTGGAAGTGACGGGATCAAGGCCGCCGGTCGGAGAATCATAAAGCAGAATCTCAGGCTGGGTAATAATGGCGCGCGCAATGGCAACGCGACGGCGCATTCCGCCTGAGAGTTCTGCAGGAAACTTGTCCACCGTATCTTCCAACTCAACGAATCTCAAGGCCTCCCGCACCCGCTTTTCAACTTCCTCTTCGGATACATCTCCCTCTTCGAGCAGCCGGAAGGCGACGTTTTCGCGGACCGTGAGCGAATCGAAAAGCGCGCTCTCCTGGAAGACCATGCCAATTTTTCGCCGCAAGTCAAACAACACATCTTCGGGCATCTGGGTCACATCCTCACCCAGAACATAAATGTGTCCGGAGTCCGGTTTCAACAACCCGAGCGCCAGCTTGAGGATCGTGCTCTTTCCAGAACCGGCGACGCCGAAGATTGCTTTGGTTTCCCCTTTGGCTAGATGGAATGAGATTCCTTCGAGCACCGGCTTCTCGTCAAAAGCGATGGACACATTGTCGAATACAACGATATCGGTCGCCGCATCCGGTTCCGATGGTAGGCGCTGTTCGATCGCAGTAGGAGGTGCGGCCATGATTCAGCGGTAACCGAAAATCGCCATCAATAACTTGGTCACGAAGAAATCCACCAGGAGGATAAAGACCGAAGACGCAACCACAGCCTGAGTGGTTGCCCTGCCCACGCCCTGGGTCCCGCCGCGTGCGGAAATTCCATAATAGCAACCCACGGTGGAGATAATAAACCCGAACAGCAGCGGCTTCACCAGACCCATAAAAACGTCTTGAAATGTCAGGATCTGCCAAGCTGTGCTCCAGTACTCGTGCCAGTCCATCCCGAGCAACACGCGGGCAACCGCGCCCCCTCCGAACAGTCCCAAAAGGTCAGAGATGATGGTCAGGAAAAAGAGCATGAAGACAGTGGAGACCACGCGCGGGGTTATCAGTTTTTTTGCCGGGTCGGTGCCCAGCGCACGCATGGCATCGATTTGCTCAGTCACGACCATCGAACCCAGTTCGCTCGCCATGCCAGACGAGTTTCTCCCGGCTACCATCAGCCCGGTCAACACCGGACCCAGCTCCCGAACCATGCCAACCGAAACCAATTGACCAAGCAGAGAAAGCGAGCCAAATCGCGCCAGCGTAGTGGAGCTGTTCAAAGCCAGAACTGCCCCGGTGAAAAATCCTGTGAGCACCACGATGGGGAGCGACCCCACGCCGATCAGATCCGCCTGCTGCAACATGTCGGCGAAATAGCGCGGATAGCGGAACAGGTTGGCGATGGATTGTCCGGCGAGCAGGGAATAATCCTGCACGGTCTGGACGGTATCTCTGACGAATTCCGTAGGAGAGATCAGTTCCATGCGATTCGGGAATCGTGTGGCCGCGTCTCCGAACTATAGCAGAGGCTAAGAAAGCTTTCAGCCTTCAGCCGTCAGCTTTCAGCGAAAAAGATGTCTGGCAAAGCAGTCGGCCCTGGGTCGAAGGCTCCTATTTGAAAGGGAAGTCAGAGCTATAAACTGATCGCTGACAGCTGATTGCTGACAGCTTATTCTTTAGCTTTCTTCTTGATGTCGATGTTCAGGCGTTTGATTTTTTGATTCAAGGTGGAAAGAGGGATGTGGAAACGCTCCGCCGCATCGGTCTGATTCCAGTTGCACTTCTCCAGCATCTCGACAATGATCTGCCGCTCGCAATCTTCGATGATGTCGAACAGTGATGCGTCCGTTCGGCGTTCCAGCGCGGAAAATGCGGTGGCTCGACCTGCGATCTGGTCAGGAAGCAGTTCCGGGCCGACTTCCACTCCTGCGGATAGCACCACGGCGCGCTCGATTACATTCTCGAGTTCGCGCACATTGCCAGGCCAGGAATAGGTCAGCAACGGACGCAAAGCTTCCGGAGTGATGCGCCGCGTCGGGCGCTCATTTTCCTCGGAATATCGATTTAGAAAGAACGCAGCCAGCAGCGGGATGTCCTCTTTACGCTGCCGAAGCGGAGGAAGGTCGATGGTAATTACGTTCAGGCGGTAAAACAGGTCCTCGCGAAACTTACCTTCGCGAACCTGCTGTTTCAGATCCACATTGGTGGCAGCGATGATGCGCACGTCCACCTGAAGTTCGTGTACTCCGCCCAGATGCATGAACTTCTTATCCTGCAGCACGCGCAGAATCTTGCTTTGCGTGTCCAGGCTCATCGTGCCAATTTCGTCCAGGAACAGCGTGCCCCGGTCGGCAATTTCAAACAGACCTTTTTTCGAAGCGACTGCGCTGGTGAACGCTCCTTTCACATGCCCGAACAGGATGGATTCCAGCAGATCAGGTGGCATCGAGCCCGTATTGACTGGAACAAAAGGACGCTCGCGACGCGGCGAGTTCAGGTGAATGGCCTTGGCAATGAGTTCCTTGCCGGTTCCGCTTTCACCCTGCAGCAGCACTGTGGATCGGCTGGGCGCGACCTGTGCCACCAGGTCGAAAATCTTCAGCATGGGCTCGCTCTTGCCCACGATGTTTTCAAAGTTGTAGCGTTGCTTGAGCGCGCGTTTGAGTTGAACGTTCTCTTCTTCGGCGCGATGGCGCGCAACCGCCGCACGCACATCCGCAAGCAACTTCTCGTTATCCCACGGCTTCTGGACAAAATTGGCAGCGCCGGCCTGCATGGCCTTCACCGCATTTTCAACCGTCCCGTAAGCGGTGACCATGATGATCGAGAGTCCCGGATCCTGAAGGTGAATCTCGGACAACAGATCCATGCCATTGCGATCCGGCAGCGCCAGGTCGAGCAGCACTAGATCGAAGCTCCGTTCGCCAATGCGCGCCAGACCCTCTTCTCCGGTCGACGCGGATTCCACTCCATAGCCTTCTAGTTCGAGCAGCGTTTCCAGCGATTCGCGGATTGCCGCCTCGTCGTCGATGATCAACACTGAGCCAGCCGCCGGCACCGATCTTTCCCCCGAGTTCTGCCGCACGATCACCGCCGCTTCAGACATTGACAGCCTTCCTGGTCAAAGGGAAATCGAGGTAGAAGGTCGTGCCTTCGCCATGCCGGCTCTCCACTCGAATCTTTCCCGCGTGCTCCTGAATGATGCCGTAGGTTACGGACAAGCCCAACCCGGTGCCGCGCGACTGGCCTTCCCGAGGAGTTGTCTTGGTAGTAAAGAACGGATCGTAAATTCGGTGGATATGCTCCTGTGCAATGCCCGTGCCCGTGTCCGACACCATCACGCTAACGCTTTCGCCATTCATGGTTGCAATGCGCAGAGTCCCGCCGTTGCTCATTGCGTCTTTGGCATTCAGGAACAGGTTGAGGAACACCTGCTGCAGCCGCCCGGCATTCCCATTGATCAGCGGGATCTGCGGGCTGCGCTCATCCTGTACCTTGATCCGCGTGACTTTGAACTGATGCTCCAGGAGCGCCAGCGTATCCGAGATGATCTTGTTCACATCGATGGCCGTGAATTCGGTGCCGCTGGTGCGGGAAAAATTAAGCAGGTTGTTGACGATCTCGGAAGCACGGAAAGTCTGCCGCGTGATCTTTTCCAGAAGCGCGCCCTTTTGCGGATCACCCTGCACTTGCTTCGACAGCATCTGCGCGTAGGAGGAAATGACTGCCAGCGGCGTATTCACTTCGTGTGCAACCCCCGCGGCCAGCAACCCGATCGACGAAAGTTTGTCCGCCTGCGAAAGCTGCGCTTCCAGTTCAATTCGCTCGGTGATGTCATCCATGATGATGAGCCGGCCAATCACGCTGAAGTCCTTCGTGACCAGAGGCGCGATTGCGACATTGACCACCCGGCTCTCTCCCGTCGGCGTTCCCAGGCGGAATTTGTACAGGTTGTGGATACCCGGATTCTGCCTCACCCGGTAGAACTCTTCCACAAATGCAGCCGGGAAAACCTCTCCCAGAGGCCGGGTCAGAGCCTGCCACCGTGGCAGTGCATACATCACTTCCATTTGCGAGTTCCAGGACTCGATACGGTCCGCAAGATCCACCGCGAGCACGCCCACGTTAATCGACTCCACGATGTTTTCGTTGAAGTCTTTCAGACGTTCGTATTCCGCAACTTTTTGCTGCAGCGACGCGTACAGACGCGCGTTCTGAATCGCGATTGCCAAATAACCCGCCAGCGTCTCCAGCAGTTCCACATCTTCGCTGGTCAGGAAATCTCCTTCCACCGTCTTGCCCAGGCCAAGCACCGCGATGATGTGCTTCTGGGCGCGGCAGGGAATGTAATAATTCAGATCCAGCTTGGCAATGGCCTGCTGCGCATTCAAGGTTTCGCGCGGAACCTGGTGCGTGTTGTCGAAGAACAAATGCCCGACCGCGTCCTCGGGCCGCGGCGTGCCCAGAAAACTCAAATCCAGCCCCGCAGTCTGCGTCATGCCGAAAGACTTCGCGATCACGAATTGCTCAGAAGTCTCCCCGTCGGATAGGAAAACCGCCATCCGATCAACCAGCAGCGTCCGCGACAGGCGGTCCACGACTGCGCTCAGCATCTTGTCCAGATCGGTTTCCGAACTCAGCTCGCGTCCAAACTCGATCAACGTTTTCCGGTAGTCGTAGCCCGTGCGATAGAAGAACTGGTCAATGCGCTCCTGAATCCACTTCCGCACCGGATCAAACAGCAGCGCCGTGGCCACGATCGCAAGCACCAGGCCGATCGGTCCCGAGCTGGGAATCTGCAGGTGAACCAATTCGGCGACGCCCGCCACCACGGCAAAATACGCCCCCGCGATGGCGCCCGCCGCCAGCGTGTACACCATGCCGCGCTTGAAGATCAGGTCTACGTCCATCAACCGGTAGCGGAAGATGGCGTAACCAAAAGTCAGCGGCAGGATGCCCAGCGACAACACCGAAACCTTCATCGCCGTCGTGGGCAGCGCCCCGGTCAGGTAAGGGAGCACGTAGAACAGCGTGAACGGCGTGATCGCCAGAATCGTTCCCCGGGTCACCCACTTCAGCTGTTGCCGCAGGATCGGCGTGCTTGCCCGGCGGTAGTTGTACACCAGCACTCCCGCCGCAGCGATGAAGTACACCGCCTGGCAACCCATCTCCAACCGGTCCAGGTTCCAGCGCAGCATTTCGCTGGCTTTGAGGAACGACACCGCCAGCACGTGGACACTCAACAGCAACAAACCCGGAACATAAATCCCGAATATTACCCATCGGTGCCGGCGGACGAACCAATGCCGCTCCGGAAAGGTCAACACGAAATGCAAAAACAGGGCAGCCTGGAGCAGTCCAGCTACGACATTGCCCCAGTAAATGGTCCAATCGAAGCCGTTAAATTTCCCCGTGTAATGGAACGAGTAGAAAATGAACGATACCAGGCAGAAGATATAAAACTGGGTCGAGCCCGGCGCGGTCCAGCGTCGCAGCAATACATACAGCCCAATGCCAAGATAAATCAGGCCAATCAGGCGCAGCCAGTTGTACGGAGACCGTTCCGCCGGAACCGGAATCAGCACCACATCCACCGGTACCGATTGCCGTATCAGGGAATAGGCAGCCTTCGACCAGGCGCCCACGCGATACAGTTCGCGGGTTCGAGCGGCTGTATTATCGACCGGATGTTGGCCAATCGCCGTGAGCTGATCGCCCACCTTGATCCCCGCGCGAGTACCCGGGCCGCCAGCCTCGACTCGGTCGGCCGTAAGCTGCCCGTGATGCTCGACCCACCAAACTCCGTCCTCAGGAACTTGGAATTGGCGCTCGGTTTGAAGGTTATAACCGGCGTAGACCACGGCAGCGGCCGTCAACAAGGCCAGCAGGATGGCTGTAAATCGGATTTGAAAATCCCTGTTCATGCGCCGCACAGGCTCCGCCGCCCGCAGGGACAAACTACCTTGCTCTTCCTTCTGCACTTTCACTGCCATCGGCGGGGACATGCGACACCTCTAAAACGCCTCATTACAACAGCTTCCAATATTATAGAGGCCCGGCCATAACCAGAGTATGCTTTTTGGAATAGTCCATGTGGTATTTTGTAACCCACTGACCCGCATGTCGTTACGAAAGAAGATGCCTGCCAACCTATTTAGATGCCTGTCATCCTGGAAGAGCGGAGTCCTTCTTTAGATGTCTGTCATCCTGAGGAAGCGGAGTCCTTCGCTCGCGAAGGACTCCCAACGAAGGATCTCTGCACTGGTTCCCACCAAGCAGACGAAGCCGCCTGATTCAAGGCAAGCTCCCCCAGCCCGTGTAGCGCGGACACTCCTGTCCGCGTGCCGTGGCCGCATTGCCGTGGTGCGGAAACCGCCCGAGTGAAGCAAAGCTGTTGGCCGGCGCGGCTTTTGGGTGGCGCAGCGCTTCCAGCGCTGCGGTAACCGTCTCCAACTGAATGAGAGGCTTTTGCCCCCGCCGTGGCAAACAATGTGCTTCTCCGCAGCCTCTTCGACCGTGCCGAACAAAGCCGCTCGGGTTTGCCGTGGAGCGGTGTAAGCATGCAGCCCACGGCGTAAACCGTGGGTAGAAGTGAGAAGCCGAATGAGCCCCAGCGGCGCGACAGACTGGCTCTCGCGCACAGACCTAACGCGCTGGATCCCTAATCTGGGTGGGGTACAAGCTAGAGTTTCGAATCGACTAAAGACCTCACTTGACGCAGCGCTCCAAAACGGCTAACATGGTGCTAATAACATTAGCTGTTTGATAACAGCGGTCGGTTGCGCTCTTTGACAACTTAGAAACTGCACAAGTCCTTTAAAAGGGATATTTTAGAGGGGTATCTCGAATCTCGCACCCGTTTTCATAGACTTATTGAGGCTCGCATAATATAGAGTCATTCTGGCCACAAAGAAGCTTGTTGCCAGAAGGCGGTGATCAGTCGGGGGCGACGGCGCATGCGACGTAGCGTGCGGCGTGCGGCTTCACTGAGCTGGTAGTAGTCCTGGGGACAGACATTCGGCAGTTCGTGCTGCTTCCAGTGGGCCCAGATGAATTCCACCGGGTTCAG
>Ga0116217_10005536_pt1 | contig 11081 bp, 10 predicted proteins | sample Sb_taG_6_FD_89697 | JGI IMG/M metagenome (GOLD analysis project Ga0116217, IMG submission 89697) | Peat soil microbial communities from Weissenstadt, Germany - Sb_50d_4_PS metaG | ecosystem: Environmental > Terrestrial > Soil > Wetlands > Peat | place: Germany: Weissenstadt | collected 2010-09-21 | reverse complement strand
TGGCGAGGTTGAACATCGCCAGATCGCGTTTGTTGTGCTTGATCTGAAGTCGGACGCGAATGGCCCAGACCTCTTTCGGCCGCAGGGGACGCTTCTGTCCAACGAGACGTCCTTTGTTCCACGGCGTACGCAAGGGATTGCTTTTCGAATTGATTTCGATAGGCATGGTCGACCTCCTCGCCCGACCGCTCCACCGCATCGCCCTCGTCCAGAGGACCGGTCGTTGTACCGCAACAGCGCAGACCGGCCGAGCAGATGCCGCGACCGGGAACGGCGGCTCTCAGTCAGAAAGCTGCCGAAGGCGCTACGGTAAGGTTGCGCTAAGACCGGCCATTCGCCGTGTGTTGGACGCCTCAATTGGGCGGATACCGGGCCTACATGGTTGGCCCTGGGAAGGACCGGAGTCCCGGCCATAGCCGTCGTTCCATTTTGAGCGCGGACTGGGCTTTACCGCCCGAAGCGGTTGTTCCCGGACCGCACAGCGAACGGGGTCAAATCCAATCGAGGGAATGGCAAGCTAACGCTCGGCTGGGGCCGCCGCAGGCGCTTGCCCTTCGCGGGAGTCGAGGCAGGCGGAGCGGGTGCGCCGCCCACCGGCGAAAAGGCGCCGAGCAGGGCCTGCGGCGCACTGAACATCCTTTCGGCGCCGTCGGCGTTGATGGCGCTCGCGAGCGATCGGCCCGAATGGGCCGGTTAGCCTCTTCGTGCGAGAGCGGGTCAAGATCGCCGCCGAACCCGCGGTTCAGCTGGCGTAGGCCGTCGCATAGACGAGCGCAAGCGTAATCGCGAGCAGCGCGAGCCCCGCCGACGGCCAGCGGCGGAAGATTGCGTCGACCCGGCTGAACAGCGCGCCCGACGCGAGCGACCGGTCGAACGCCGCCTCGCCGATGACGATCATGTCGCCGGTCGGAATGCGCGGAACTCTGTCCGCGACGCGCCCGAGCTCGAGCGCCAGCACGCCGCCGACGAGAACGGGCCAGAGGCCGTCCCAGAGTTTCGACAGCGAGAGCGCGTCCCCGAAGGCACCGACGAATCGGAAGAAAAGATAGGGCAGAAGAAGCGCGCCGGCGGCAGCCCATGGCCAAGAGCGGACGAGCCGCGACGGGCTCGCGGCCGAATCGAACTGCAAGGAAAACGGCAGGCGCGACACGAAATGCAGCATTAGCATCGCGCTTCCCGCCGAAGAGGCCGCCGCAAGGCCCGCAGCGACGCCGTGGCCGAACAGCGGTTTCAACGCGGCCTTTGCGAGCGCCCCACCCGTGAAAGGCAGGCCGGCCAGGCTCAGGGCGAGCGCGACGGCGAGAAGCGACCAGACGGTCGGGAGAACCCCGCGCGATGCGAAGGCGCCGACGGTGAGGAAGAGCGCGCCCTTCACCAGCACATGGTTGGCGGCATAGAAGGCGACGAGCGAAGACCCGCTTGGATCGCCCGCGGCGAGCGCCATGCCTAGTGCGGCGGCGATGAGTCCCATCTGGCTCACGCTCGAATAGGCGAGGACCGCCTTGGGGTTCCTCTGCGTCACGCCGATCGCGACGCCGTAGAAAGCGGTCGCAAAGCCGATGACCGCCAGCGCTTCGCCCCAGCCCGCAATTGGATATCCAAGCGGCAGGAAGCGGATGAGGCCGATCACGCCCGCCTTGACGCCCGCGCCGCTTAGCACGGCCGCGGCCGGGATCGGCGTCGCTGCGTAAGAGATCGGCATCCAGCCGTTGAGCGGAACAAGGCCCATTTTCGCGCCGAAGCCGGCGACAAGGAGCGCGAACGCCACATCGCGCCAGGGCGAGCCGGGCAATGCGGCGACTACGTCGGGAATTCTGAGGCTGCCGTGCGGCTCGCCCGCGGCGAGCATGCCGAAAGCAAAAAGGAGAAGGGCTTCGCCGAGGATGGCGAAGGCCATGTAGACGCGGCCGGCCCGCTGCGTCGCCGGCGACGGATCGAACGCAAACATGCCGTAGGCCGGTATGCTGACGAGCGCGTAGACGAGGTAGAAGGAGAGAAGGTCGTCAGCGACGAACACGCCGAGGCTGCCGATCATGGTGAGGAGCCAGGAGACGGCCGCGCAGGGTTCAGGTCGCCCGGCCCGATCGACGAAGACGCCGGCGCTGACCGCGATCCACAGAAGCGCCGCGACCGCGAGCAGCAGGGCGGCCGGCAAGTCCAGCCGCAGACTGAGTTTTAGCGCCGGCGCCTGGAGATCGAGCGGGCCACTCGCGAGGGCGGCGAGGGCGGCAAGGAGCGCGGGAATCGGCGCGAGCCATTGCAGCGCGAGCGCAGCGGGATGCAGGCGCCCGGAGAAGCACGCAACGAAGAATATCGTCGGAACGGCAAGGCTCGCCGCCAGAAGGATGGGGCCGAGGGTCGTCATGGCGGACCCGCCGTCATGAGCGCCGGCCGGCCGATGTCGAGGAGTTGAAAGAACGATTCCGGCGCGAAGCCGAGTGCGACCGCGACGACAGCGAGCGTCAGCGCGATCGCCTCGCCCGCGCGCCGCGGCGGGGCCTTCAGCGAGATCGCGTTGCTCGTTAGCGCTGGGGCGAGAATTCGGTACATGTAGCCTGCCGCGAGCAGGCCGCCCACAATCAGCACGAGCGCCCAAAACCACTGGCCGGAGGCGATCGAAGCGCGCAGTAGCAGCCATTTCGCAGCGAAGCCTCCGCTTGGAGGCAGGCCCATCAGCGACAGGCCACCAAGGCCGAGCGTCAGGAACGTCATCGGCATCGCCCGTGCGGCGCCGGAAAATTTTGCGATTTTATCGTGCCCGAGCGACTCGTAGAGGAGGCCGGCGGCAAGGAACATGGCGGCCTTTGCGAAGGCGTGCGCGAGGACCTGCATCACGCCGCCGTTCCACCCGTCCGCCGTCCAGGAGTGGAGCCCGGACCCGAGGGGGAAGATCAGGAAAAGATAGCCGATCTGAGCTATGGTCGAATAGGCGACGAGAAGCTTGAGCCGCGGCTGTCGCAGCGCGAGCACGCTGCCGAACACGACCGCTGCCGACCCGAGCGCGCCGAGAATCGCGTCGAAGCCAATCGCCGGTAGCCCGGGCAGGACATAGAACCAAAGGCGGACGGTCAGGAAAAACGAACCCTTGACGACGAGGCCGGAGAGAACGGCGCTCGCCGGGGCCGGAGCATTGGCGTGCGCGGGCGGCAGCCAGAGATGCAGCGGAAAGAGCGCCGTCTTCGCGAGGAGCCCCGCAGTCATCAGCGCCGCCGCCGCGGTGACGGCGGGGATGGGGCGAATCCTCTCTGCCAGAAGCGCGATGTCGAGCGTCCCGAACGCCCCATATAGGAGCGCGGCGCCGAGCAGGTAGAAGATCGAGCCGAACAAGGCGAAGAGCAGATAACGCAGGGCGGCGGCGAACGTCTCCGCCCGGCCCTCTACACAAGCGAGGGGCACGGCGGCGAAGGTGAGAAGTTCGAGCGCGACATAGAGATTGAAGAGGTCGCCGCTGACGAAGACAATGGCGAGCGCAGCGGAAATCCCCTGCAGCATGATCCAGAAAGTGAACGCCTTGCGCGATTCTCCCCCGCCGGGCGGGCTCGCGAAGCCCGCGCGTGCGTACAGCCCCGACGCGGGGACGATCAGCGCCGACGCCAGCAGCATCACCGCCGATACGCCGTCAGCCCTCAGGGCGATGCCGAGCGGCGGGGAGAGTCCCGCAACCGTGTAGACGATCGGGCGCCCTGCGCGCCAGACCTCCGCGAGGACCGCAAGCGCGATGACGAGAGCGATTGGCGCGGAGCCGAGCGCGATCCGCTCCGCTGCGCGGCTGCCGAGTGCGAAGGACGCGAGAATTCCTGCCGAGGGCAGCAGGATTGCGAGGACGAGCAGAGCGCCGCCCTGGGTTGTCGTCTCGGCCGCGGTCATGTGTCCTCGGCTCCGTCGTCCAGCCTCGTTCCGCCTTCGGGATCGAGCGCGATACACCCGGACTCGTCCGCGAGGCGCAGCATGAGCGCGACCGCAAGCGCACTCGCCGCGAACGCCACCACGATGCCGGTGATCACCATCGCTTGCGGCACGGGATCGAAAAGAAAGGCGCCGACTGCCCCACGCCGCGCGACAAGTCCGAAGACGAGAAAAACCCCGCTGCCGATCAGATTGAAGGCGAGAAGCTTCTTCAGTGGCTCCGGGTTGACGATGAGGGCGTAGAGGCCAAGCCCGACGAGACCTGAGCCCACGAACCCGGCGATCGTCGAGGCGCTCATTGTCCAGCCTCCCGGCTCGGCGGCCCTGCGACGAGCAGCGGCAACGTGACCCCGATCGACAGCACCATGAAGGCTTCGACGAACAGGATGAGGGGTTTCGCGAACCCGACGGGGTAGCCGAAGAAGCTCCCGGCCATGTACGGCCCGGCGACGCCGACGAGCAGAAACACCGCCGGTCCCGAGATCAGCGCGAGCCGAAGCCAGCCCGAGCCGATCGGCGGCGGCTCGGTCAGGCGGGCCATCATAACGATGATCCACATGGCGGCAAGGATCGCGCCGCCCTGGAAGGCACCGCCGGGATCGTCCGCGCCGACCCAAAACATCTGGACGCCGATCACCACGCCGATCGGTGCCAGGATGCGGGCTAGGAAGACGAGCGCCGCGTCCGGGGCCGCGGGTCCGAGCGGCGCAGGTTGGCCGCCCCAGAACCGTTCCGGTGCAACTGACCATACGCCCACGACCGCGAGCACGAGCACAACCTTTTCGAGCATCGTGTCGAACGAACGATAGGCGATAAGGACGGCCGTGACCGCATTGCCGAGACCGGTCGCGGCAAGATGCCTGTCGGCCTCGGGCGCGAGCGAAGCAGCGGGATTGGGCAGATACAGGACCGCAGTCGCGAGGACGCCGGTGACGAGGACAGAGAGAAGAGCGGCAGCGATCTTCAACGCAGCGCCCGGCGGCGCGTCCGGCGCCGGCAGGCGCCTGAGCCGCGTCGAGGCGGCCACGAGAAGGACGCCGGTAACGCCGCTGCCGATCGAAGCTTCGGTCAAGGCGACGTCGGGCGCGTAGAGGCGCACCCAGACGATCGCGAGCAGAAGCCCGTAGGCGACATAGCCGACGACCGCGCTGAACATTTCGCGCGCGGCGATCGTCCAGGCGGCGACGCCGAGCACGATGGCGGCGAGGGCGAGATCGAGCGCGTCGAACAGGGTCACTCAGGGACGTCCTGCCGTCGCAGCGCGGCGCCGATCAGTTGCGCCACGGTCGCGCTCGAGAGCTGCACGAGCGCCCAGAGCACGATGAGCTTCAGCCCGGCCAGCGGCGAGCCCGCGCGCGGCAGGAGTCCCAGCACGACGAGCCCGAGGCCGAGATTGTCTGCCTTCGTCAGCGCGTGGAGACGCGACAGCGAGTCCGGGAAGCGCAGGAGCGCGACGGTTCCGGCTAGAAAGAAGAACACGCCCGCGGCAATTGCGAGCGCGCTGAAGAGTGTCAGGGCGAGGCTCATCGGTCGTCGGCCTGTCTGGTCTTCACCGCTCCGGCCGAAGCGGTGACGAAGGCGACCGAGGCAAAGCTCGACAGCAGCGCGAGCCCAAGCGCCACGTTCTCGACGCCCGCGACCTCAGTCGCCGAGGCGGCAAGGAGCAGTGCGGCGATGCCGCCCGTGCCGAGGAGCTGGACGGCCATCATCCTGTCGACCTCCCGCGGCCCGTAAAGGACACGGGCGAGGCCGGCTCCGACCGTCATAAGGATGACTCCTGCGGCGACGAGCAGAGCGTCAGTCATGGCCGATCATCCGTATGAAGGAGGCCTCTTCGGCCGCGAGCTCCGCTGCGATCGGCTGGCGGACGTCGAGTCCGTGGACGTAGGTCTTGTGATCGTCGTCAGGGTCGAAGCCAGTCAACAGCGTGCCGGGCAGGAGGCTCGCGATCACGCACAGCGCGTTGCGGGCGAGGCCGGGCGGAAGTCGAAGCCGGGCCTCGACGATGCCAGGCTGGAGATCGAGCGCGGGCACCAACGCCCGCCGCGCGACGTCGAGGCCCGAGATTAGCGAAAGGCGCAGAAAATCGAGCAGGAACACCAGCGCAGCGCGAAAATTCAGACGCACCCCGGAGGGCGGCGCGAGCATCAGACTCGCCCAAGTCGCCGCCGCGGCGACCGCGACGCCGACGGGCAGATCCGACGGCTTGCGGCCGGCGACAGCAAGCCAGAGCAGGAGAAAGGCGAGCCCGCGCGCGAGCGCCGCATTCATCGTCGCCGCGCCTTCGTCAGACCCAGCGCCAGCCGCACACCCGGCGGCCGCGATGCCACCAGCAGACCCAGCGGCGACGGCGCGGGCGCCCGTGAACGACCACCGCCTGGACGCGCTGCACGTCATCGGTCAGACGATCGGCGAGTTTTCCAGTTTCCGCGGCCCCGAGCGGCAGGGCGTGCGCCGAACCTGGCGCGAGCGCGAGCCCCGCGCCGGCACCGCAAACCGCGGCGACGAGGAATTTACGTCTGTCCATCGCATTCATCGCTTGTTTCCCTTCACCGAGCCAATCGTCATCCCGATACCATTTCCGGACTGGCGCCCGGGCCTTTCGCGCCCGCCGGCGTCTCCCAAACCTGGAAAAAGATCACATACAGGGCGGGCAGTACGAGCAGTGTCAGAACGGTCGCGACGAAGAGACCGCCCATGATGGCGAACGCCATCGGTCCCCAGAACACGGTCGGCGCGATCGGGATGAAGCCGAGCACCGTCGAGATCGCGGTCAGCATGATCGGCCGGAAGCGGGAGAGCGATCCCTCGATCACGGCGTCCCACGCGCTGCGCCCCTGCGCCCTCTCCGTCTCGATCTGCTCGATCAGAATGACCGCGTTGCGCGCGATCATGCCCATCAGCGCAAGGATGCCCAGAATGGCGACGAAGCCCAGCGGACGTCCCGCGATGAGCAGCGCGCCGACGATCCCGATAAGGCCCATCGGCACGATGCAGAGCACCAAGGCGAGCCGGCTGAAGCTGTGCAGCTGCGCCATGAGGAAGAGCAGCATCAGGAACAGCATCAGCGGCACTTTCGCGAAAACCGACGCCTGCGACGCTGCGCTCTCCTCGACGGTCCCGCCGACGCCGATGCTGTATCCTTTCGGAAGCGTTTCCCTCAGCTTGTCGATAGCCGGCTCCAAGGACTCGACGGCCGACTCCGGCGTCGCAGCGTCGGCGACGTCGGCCTGCACCGTGAGTGTGGGCGTCCGGTCCCGCCGCCAGATCAGTGGATATTCCTGATCGAAATCGAAGCTCGCGATCTGACTCAGCGGAACCGTGCGCCCGTTCGGCAACGGAACCTGCAGGCCGCGCAAGGTCGACAACGAGACGCGTTGCTCGTCCTGGGCGCGGGCGACGACATCGACGAGATAGATGTCGTCGCGCACCTGCGTGATCGGCGCCCCGGTCATCACGGTGTTGAGGAACGCCGAAAGGGCCTGCGAACTGAGGCCGAGAAGACGCGCCTGATCCTGGTCGATCTCGACGCGGACTTTCCGGGCGGGCTCCATCCAGTCGTAGTTCACGCGCCGCAAAGCGGGGTCGCCGCCCATAATCTGTCCGAGCTGCAAGGCGATCGATCGGACCGTCGTGATGTCGGGACCGCTTACCCGGTACTGGACTGGCCAGCCGACCGGCGGACCGAGCTCGAGCGGCGAAACCCGTGAGACGGCGCCGGGCAAATCTTCGGCGAGTTTCTTCTCGAGCGTCGCCTGGAGCCGCTCGCGCGCCGCTACATCCTTGGCGATGGCGACCGCCTGCGCGAAAAAGTCGTTGTTGAGCTGAACGTTCAGCGGCAGGTAGAACCGGATCGCGCCGCGCCCCACATAGGTGCTCCAGCTTGCGACGTCCGGGTTGTCCTTCAGCATCGCGTCGAGCTTCGAAGCAGCCTTGTCGCTGGCGTAGATCGAGGCGTTCTGCGGCAGAGTCAGATCGACGACGAGTTCCGGCCGGTCCGATGCGGGGAAGAACTGGCGCGGGACATAGGGCAGCGCCAGCAGCGAGAGCACGAAACAGCCGAGCGTCAGCGCGACCGTCAGCCAGCGATGGCGCATCGCGGCGAGCAGGATCGAACGAAACAGCTCGACCACGCGGCTCGGCTTCTGCGGCGCGGCCTTGTCGGGCGCCTTCAGAAGCCAGACGCCGAGCAGGGGCGCAAACAGCACGGCGACGAACCAGGATACGATCAGGGCGATCGTGACGACGCCGAAGATGGAGAACGTGTATTCGCCGGCCGAGCTCTTGGCGAAGCCAATCGGCACGAATCCCGCCGCGGTCACGAAGGAGCCCGTCAGCATCGGAAAGGCGAGCGATTGATAGGCGAAGGTCGCCGCCTTCTCCTTGCTTTCGCCCGCCGCCATGCGCGACGTCATTACGTCCACGGTGGTCATCGCGTCGTCCACGAGCAGACCCAGCGCGATGATCAGGGCGCCGAGCGAAATGCGCTGGAGGTCGATGCCCAGAGACTCCATGATGGGGAAGATGATCGCCATCGTGAGCGGAATCGACAGCGCGACCACCGCGCCCGGACGGAAGCCAAGGCTGATGATGCTCACCGCCATGATGATGGCGATCGCCTGCCAGAGCGACTCCATGAATTCGCCGATCGCGTTGTTCACCACGACCGGCTGATCGGAGACGAGCGCGACGTCGACGCCGAGCGGCATGTCCGCCATCGCGCCGTCAAGCGCCTTTTTTACGTTGCGGCCCAGCGCCAGAATGTCGCCGCCGTCGCGCATCGCGATGGCGAGTCCGATCGCCGGCTTTCCGTTGACGCGAAACATCGGCTGCGGCGGATCGGCCAGCGTTCGGCGGACTTCGGCGATGTCGCGCAGCCGGATCAGACGTCCGTTGGAAAGGAAATTGACGTCGAGGAGATCGTTCTCGGACCGGAAGGCGCCGGTCACGCGGATCGAGAGTTTTTCGTCGCCGGTCTGCAGGGCGCCTGCGGGGATGACCGCGTTTTGCGCCTGAAGCGCCGCGACGAGGGCTGCGCGATCGATGCCGAGTCCCGCGAGCACCTGCGTCGAGAACTCGACGAAAATCTGCTCATCCTGCGCCCCGAGAATCTCGATCTTGGAGACGTCAGGAACCTGAAGGAGGCGCGAACGGATGTCCTCGACGTGGTCGCGCAGCTCGCGGTGGCTGAAGCCATCGGCGGTGAAGCCGTAGATGAGGCCGTAAGTGTCGCCGAAGTCGTCGTTGAATCCGGGTCCGACGACGCCCGACGGCAGCGTCCGCCGGATGTCGCCAACGTTCTTGCGCACCTGGTACCAGATGTCCGGTACCGCGGAGGCGGAGGTCGAGCCCTTGAGATTGACGAAAATGGTGGTGAGGCCGGGGCTCGTATAGCTGCGGATATAGTCGAGCCCCTTCGTCTCCTGCAGCTTGCGCTCGAGCCGCTCGGTCACCTGGGCGAGCGTGTCGTCGAGGGCGGCGCCTGGCCAGGCGGCCTGAACGATCATCGTGCGGAAGGTGAACGCCGGGTCCTCGTTCCGTCCGAGCCGGTTATAGGACATGAGGCCGGCGACGGTGATCGCGATCATCGCGAACACCATGAACGAACGGTGCTTGAGCGCCCAATCGGAAAGATTAGGCCCCATCATGACTGCGCTCCAAGAAGCCTGACCTTCTGGCCCGGATGCAGAGCCTGAACGCCCGCCGTCACGATTAGTTCGCCACCCTCAAGCCCGCCGGAAATGACAACCGTGCCGGGGTCGAAGCGCAGGACCTCAACCGGCTTCAGCGCCACGGTCAAGTCCTTTGGGTCGACGACCCATACCGCGGGATTGCGGTCGGTCGCGGTAAGCGCGCTCGCCGGGACGGTGATGCCGGTCCCGGTGGTTGTGTCCAGCCGCCCGGTGACGGTCGCGCCAAGCCGCATGGCGGGCGGCGGGTCGTTGACGCTGACGCGGACCTTGAAGGTGCGGGTGACGGGGTCGGCTTGCGGATCGACCTGGCGAACCCGTCCCTTTGCGGTCACCGACGGATCGTCGGTGAGGGCGATCATGATGTCGGCGTCGGCGGGCGCCGAACGGATCACTTGCGCCGGCACGTCGAACACCGCGTCCCAGCCGGTCTCGCGCGCCACCTGAAAGACCATCTGTCCCGGCTGGACGACCTCTCCCGCCTCCGCGCCGCGCGCGGTGATGGACCCCGCGACATTGGCCTTGAGCTCGGTGTAGCCGACCCTGTCCTCGGCGATCTCGAGTTGCGCCTTGGCGTCATCGACCGCCGCTTGCGCCGTGCGGTAGGCTTGCCGCGCCTGGTCGAACAGGACCCGGGTCGTGAAGCCGCGATCCAGCAACTGCTGCTGTCGCTGAAACTGGTTTGCGTCCTGCTCCAGGCGCCCTTGCGCGGCCGAAAGCGCCGCACGCGCCGAACGCAGGGCGTTGAGCTCGTTCTGCGGGTCGAGTTTCGCCAGCACCTGATCCGGCGTGACGCGATCGCCCACGCCCGCCGACCGCTCGAGGATTCGCCCGCCGATGCGGAACGCGAGCGCGGTTTCCTTCTCCGCAAGGATCTGGCCCGTGAGAACGACCGACTGACCCAGCTCGCCCTTTTCGGCGATCACCGTGCGGACCGGCCGCGGCGGCGGCGCTTCAGCCGTTGTTTCACGCTTGCAGCCCGCGGCCACGAGCGCGAGCGCCGCCAAGACCAGGAGCGTCAGCCGTGGCCCGCGTCTCGGTGTCATGGGTAAGCCGGATGGAGACACGATACGATCCTTCCGATGAGCGGCTCGTTTTCGGGCGGCGGAATCAGAACGACCCCACGAGGGATCCCAGCACGATCACGACGGCGAGCGCGACGAGCGCGCCGACGATGGCGACGATGAACACGTCCTTGTAGGATTCCGAATGGTTCGAGCCGCAGACGGACAGGAGGGTCACCACAGCGCCGTTGTGCGGCAGGCTGTCGAGCGTTCCGGAGCTGATCACCGCAACGCGATGAAGGAGCGCCGGGTCCATGCCGATCTGCCCCGCCCGATCGAGGAAAGTTCCCCCCAGCGCGTCGAGCGCGATCGTCAGGCCGCCGGACGCGGAGCCCGTCAGTGCGGCCAGGATGTTGGTCGCGACCGCGAGCGAGACGAGCGGGCCGCCGCCGATGCCGAGCACGGCGTCGCGCACCACCCC
>Ga0116217_10005531_pt1 | contig 11087 bp, 8 predicted proteins | sample Sb_taG_6_FD_89697 | JGI IMG/M metagenome (GOLD analysis project Ga0116217, IMG submission 89697) | Peat soil microbial communities from Weissenstadt, Germany - Sb_50d_4_PS metaG | ecosystem: Environmental > Terrestrial > Soil > Wetlands > Peat | place: Germany: Weissenstadt | collected 2010-09-21 | reverse complement strand
TCGGTGTCTGGCTCGGCGGCGTCGCCTCGACCGCACCGGTTCCTACGATCTGGTGTGGTGGCTTGCGATCCTGTTCGGCGTGCTTTCCGCGCTGATCAATTTGCCGATCGTAGAGAAGCCGGTCGCGCGCGTTGCCGCCGTGCCGGCCTAAGCCTTGCCGTCATGGCCGGGCTCGCCCCGGCCATCCACGTCTGTTATCCACGGAGTTGTAAGACGTGGATGCCCGGCACAGAGGCGAGCCAACGGGCCCGGCCCAAAGTGGCCGGCCCGATGACAGACTCCGCGACGCCGTTCTTCGAACGGCTATGGCCGGGCATGCCGAAATGGAAGCCGGAGCAGTCGCGTGGCAACATTCAAGGCAATCGTCGTCGACAAGACCGATGCCGGACAGACCGTCCGGCTCACCGATTTCGACGAAAAGGATCTGATGGACGGCGACGTTACCGTCGCGGTCGAATATTCGACGCTCAATTACAAGGACGGGCTGGCGCTTACCGGAAAATCGCCCGTGGTGCGGCGTTTCCCGATGATCGCCGGCATCGATCTCGCCGGCACCGTGGAAGCCTCGTCGCATCCTGCGTGGAAACCGGGCGACAAGGTGATCCTCAACGGTTGGGGTCTCGGCGAAACGCATCTCGGCGCCTATGCCGAAAAGGCGCGCGTCAAGGGCGACTGGCTGGTGCGGTTGCCGGCGCGCATGAGCGCGCGCGAGGCGATGGCGATCGGCACTGCGGGTTACACCGCCATGCTGTCGGCAATGGCGCTGGAACGTGCGGGAATCGAGCCCGCGCGCGGCGGCATCGTCGTGACCGGGGCGGCCGGCGGCGTGGGCTCGGTCGCGGTCGCGCTGTTGGCGAAGCTTGGCTACACGGTCATCGCTTCGACCGGGCGTCCATCGGAAGCGGACTATCTCAAAGGGCTCGGCGCGGCCGAAGTGATCGAGCGCAAGGAGTTGAGCGGCCCGCCGCGCGCGCTCGGCAAAGAGCGCTGGGCCGGCGGCATCGATGCGGTCGGCTCGACCACGCTCGCGAATGTGCTGTCGATGACCCGCTACGGCGGCGCTGTCGCCGCTTGCGGACTCGCCGGCGGGATAGACTTGCCGACGACGGTTGCTCCCTTCATCCTGCGCGGCGTATCACTAATCGGAATCGATTCGGTGATGTGCCCGCTGGCGCTTCGGCAGGAGGCATGGCGGCGGCTCGAAACCGATCTCGATCGCAGCAAGATCGCGGCCATGACCAGCGAAGTCGGATTGAGCGACGTGATCGCTGCCGGTGCGCGCATTCTGGCCGGCGACGTGCGCGGACGGATTGTGGTAAAAATTCGGTAAGCAGCGAGGAATTTGCGCGGGAAAATCGCGACAGTTTTGGCTATGGTGCGAGGCCTTATGGTAAGGGGACGGTTAAGAAATTTTGTTAACATGGGCTTCGCGTTGAGAGTGGAGTCGCCGATGTTGGTGCGCGTCGCTGTTGTTGCGGGTATGTCCGTATTGGGTGCGGTTTCGGCGATGGCCGAGGAACTCGGCCCGGAGCAGGCCAGGGCGTTCGTTGTCGGCAAGCTGTTCTCCTACACCTGCTTCGATGGAACCGCGGGCATGGGCCGCGTCTTTGCCGACGGTTCGGTCGTCGGCACCATCCGGCCTGGCGGCCGCGGCGAGGTGCGTTTCGCCAGCTTGCCTCCCGGCACACTGCGGGTCGAAGGCTCGTCGATGTGCGCCCACCTGTCGGGCTTGATCATGCAGCCGTGCTTCCGGGTGGAAAAGATCGACTATCGCAGCTTTCGCGGATCGATCTCCGGCTTAGGCTTCGCTTATTGCGACTTCTCGCAGCACAATGCCCGCGCTCAGATGATCAGCCGCGCGCCGGAACGGCGGACTCGCATGACCAGCCGCATGGCGCCGCCCGCGGCACAAGCCGCGCCTGCCGCGCCCATCCAGGCGGCGCCGGTCGTTTCGGTGCAGGCGTCTCCAATGGCGCCTCCCGTGACGCCGCCTCAACCGGCGGCCGTCGAGCCGGCGCAACCGACGCCGATCGAGCCGGCGCAGGCCCCGCCGCCGACGGCGACGTTACGGCCGGCGATCGCCGACTAAGCGAAAGATAGAAAGCAGCGAACGGCGTTATTAGCTATTCGCCTTATTCCAGCTCGAGCCGGAACGGCGTGCCTTCGGTGGCTATTTCGCCGCGGCCGATCGTTTCGATCGCAGCGATCATGCGGCCATCGCGGCTAAGGAGCCGGTCGGCGAGCGAGACGATGCGGATATTCGGCGTCGCCGTCGGCGCGGCGCGCCGCAAAGTTCGGGCGATATTGATCTCGTCGCGATGTGGATTGAGCGCGCAGACGGCCGCGAAGGCGCTGGCGGTTGAGCGGCTGATGCCAGCGTAGCAATGCACGACCAGTGGCGTGCGGCGATCCCAGCGGCGCACGAAGCTCAGAAGATCGGCCACATGCTCCTCGTCCGGGATGATGTAGCCGTCGAGCGGCGAGGAGATATCGTGCAGCCGCAGCCAAAGATGGTTTTCCTCGACGATGGCGCTTGGCCGTTCGATGCGGTCCTCGTCGGCGAGGAGCGACACGACGTGGCGCGCGCCGGTGTCTTCGACTGTGGCGTGCAGGCGGGCGAGGGAACAGACGTGAATCATCGAATCAAAGCTTTATTTTGCCTAAGCCTCATATAGGCATGACGCGGCACAAGTGTGACGCCTGCTTGGCCGGGCCGGCTTCTGGAAAGTTCCATAGAGCGTTCCGTCCGGCCTCAAAGCGGCCCGCCTGCGCCTTGCTCGCCCGATGCCGCCACGCCCGCGGGCCGCCTGCGCGGATACAACAGGCGCTGATAAAGCCAGCCGATGCCCAAGAGCACGATGCCGAGCCCGATCACCGAGAGCGCCCGGTAGATGCCGCTGATGCTCGCGGTATCGACGATGAAAACCTTGGCGATCGTCAGCGTGATGACACCGAGTGCAAGCAGCCGCGCCGGTTGCGACCGCAGGAAAAAGCCGACCGCCAACAACGCGATGCCGAAGGCGAGCCAGGCGGTCGAATAGCAATATTGTTCGGCGTCGCTGGTCGGTCCGGACAGAATTTCGCCGTGGAAGAAGCGGCGCACTTCGAGCGTCAGATAGAACAACGCCAAGATCGCCGCCGTGCTCGCGGCAACGACGCGATAGGGCATGGGCCGCGTGGCGCGGGCAATCAGCGCCAGAATAATGGCGAGCACGGCCGGCAGGCCGTAGGCGAGCAGGATGATGTTGAAGAAGATGCCGCCGACCGGATTGTCGTTGAAGCGCGGGCCGACTGCAATGATCAGGTCGAACACGATGACGCAAAGCGTCAGCGCCGCGACCAAAAGCGCACCGACATTGTGCACGATGCTGCCCGTTCGACCGCGGATGCGCTCGAGCGCAATGGTCAGCGCCAGGCCGGCATTGACGTCGAGGGCTGTTTCGGTGATTTCGCTCACCGGCTGGTAGATGTCGCCGCCGGTGATGTAATGGCGGATTTCGAGGATCACGAGCAGTACCGTGAACAGGATGGCCCCGGCGTCGGCGATGCGCGCCGGCAGATCGTCGCCGTGGCGCCGCAACAGCCATCCGGCCGCCCAGAACGACAGCGCCGGAACGCCGTAGCCATAGAGCAGCCAATTGAAAATCGGCGTCGTGCCGAGCTCGGTGCCGACGATGCGCGGCTCGTAGCCGATGCGCGCGAGCGTCACGGCGACCATGACCGCGGCGACCCAGCCCAACGCCAGCAGCGGCCGTTTCTCGCTGACCCAGGCCGCTGCAGGCGCCATCAGCGCGAGCGCGATCGTGAGCCAGCCTTTCTCCAACGCGAAGGTGAGCGCCAGCGCCAGCCCTGCCAGTGTGCCGGTTGCGAATATCGCGCTCGCTGCCGGCAGACCGGGCCGCGGCGCGCGCTGTACCAGCGCTTCGGTCGCGACCGCGAAAATCGCCGCGAGCAGCAGCGCGAGCCCGGCAAAGGGCAGCGAGCGATCCAGTCCGGCGATCCGATAGTAGAGCGCGATCAACATCGCGAGCGGCACCACCACGGCGCACGCCGCCCACAGCATGGGCGCGAGCGGTCGCGTCGATCGGCCCTGCACCACAAAACCGGTGACGCCGAACATCGCCGCCCAGGCGGCGGCAAGCAGAAGGTGCGAACCGTAATTGTAGCGCTGCGGATCTGCGATGGCGGGCGCGGCCGGACCGGCCGACGCGATCAGATTCGAGAGGTTCATCGGCACCGCCCAGTCGGCCATGACCGCAATGGCGAGGACCGCCGCCACCGGCACCGCGCCGGTTGCGGCTTCGCTGCGCCAGGCGATTGCGACCGTCGCGGCGGTGAGGATGACAAAAGCCGCGAAAGCAACGCTGTCCTCGCGGGTCGTTAAAACGAGGAATGCGGCGACCAACACGTAAACCGATAGCGAAAGCGTCGAGACCCACTCGACCTCGCCGGGCTTGGCCGCCGGGCCGTATAGCAAGCCGCATACCAGAAACACCGCGGCGAGGACGAAGCCGGCAAGCGCGTTGAAAACATGTGCGCCGATCGCCTCGACTGGAAAGACATCGTTGCCAGGGATGGTCCATAACGCGCCGAGGATCATTGCAGTCACGGCAAGCCACAGCCACAGCCGCGCGCGCGCAAGCGCAAAAGCGGCGGCGGTGACGATCGCGATGTAGATATAGAGCGACCAATAATCCGGCTTTTCAGATGCGACGAGCAGCGGCGTCACGAAGGCGCCGACCACGCCCAGACCCGCGAGCGCCGGGCCGTGAAGCAGAGCGGCGGCCAGCGTCAGGAGCGCAACGAGGCCGAGCAGAATGAACGCCGCACCCGGCGGCAGAAATTCATAGAGCGCATAAGCCGCATAGACCGTCGCATAGGCCACGACGGTGCCCGCCGCGGTCAGGATGCTGGGAATATCCGCAGACGGCAGGCCCGGAAGGCCCGCAAGCCTGGCGTTGCGGCGCGCCCATTCGCCGATCGCGATCAATGCGAGTGCGAGCAGCGCCCCGAGCGCAGTACGGACGCCGGGGCCGATCAGCTCCTGCTGGATCGTGTAACGCACCAGGAAGATGCCGCCGAGCGCGAGCGCAATGCCGCCGACCCAGACGACCCAGCGGGTGCCGAACCACTCCTCAAAGCCGATCGAGCGCGGCGGTGCCGCAGGCGCTGATGGCGGGGGCGATGGTGGCAGCGGAGGTGGGGTGGGCAATTCTGCCGGTGTGCTGGCCGCCGGCGCTTGCGCTGCTTCTGCCTCGGTCTTCGACTCGATGGCGGGCGCTGGTGCTGGCGCAGTTTCAGATGGAGGCGGCGCAGACGCGGCCGCTGGCACTACCTGTGCGGCGGTCAACGGCTCGGGCTCACGCCGCTCGAGCTCGAGCGCGCGCAGTCTTTGGTCGAGGCGTAAAATGAGGCTTCGCTGCGACAGCGCCACCACAAGCGCCACGATGGCGATCAGCGGAATCGCCAGCGCCGCGAGCACGAGGATGAAGAAAAAATCGTCCATCGCAGCCCCCACTGCGCCGATCTCGGCGCCGGAGTCTATGGGAGGCTCGCGGCGAGCGAAAGGTTCAACACCCGCTATTCAACGAAAGACTTTTCCTCGCCTTTGACAAAAAACTTCTTAAATCGTTCAAGATAACGCGCTTGCGCCGTTTCGGCCGGCCAGGGCTTGAGATAATCGCGCTCCATCGACGTCGAAATCAGCGGCGGGCGGCCGAAGAATCGGCGCGCTTCCGCAATGTCGAAGCCGGCAAGCCGCGTTGCTTCGAGAAAGGCGGCTTGCCGGTCGGCGGTCTTGATCAGCTTTTCCAGTTCGGGCGCCGATTTCGCCGGCAAGCCGAAGCGCCGATGGATCGCCGCGAGCAAACGCCGTTCGACCGTCTTGTACGCGTCGCCGATCACCACCTTGAACGGCGAGATCATGTCGCCGATCACGTATTCGGGCGCATCGTGCAACAGCACCGCGAGCCGCCGGCCGCGATCGAGCCCTGGCGCGCGCCTGTGCGCCAGCGTCTCCACGAGCAGGCAGTGTTGGGCAACGGAGAAAATATGCGCGCCGCTGGTCTGCCCGTTCCAGCGCGCCACCCGCGCCAAGCCATGGGCGATGTCCACGATCTCGATGTCGAGCGCGGACGGATCGAGCAGATCGAGCCGGCGGCCCGACAGCATGCGCTGCCAAGCCCGCGGCGAAGCCGTGCGCGTGTCCGTTTTCATATCGGGGAAAGTAGCTTTCTGCCGATACTTCGCAAACGGCATAAAAATTTGACCCTCCCCTGAAAGGGGAGGGCCGGATCGACGAAGGAGATCCGGGGAGGGGTCATGGCAAACGACAGACCCCCACCCGGCGGCCGGCCCTTGTCATCGGTCCGGCCACTTCGGGCCGGATCCGTCGGGCCACCGACTTCCCCCCTTTCAGGGGGAGGAACTAAAAGCCCTACGCCGCGGCCTTCTTGCCCCACAGGCGCTTGCTGGCGATGTCGGCGCCCTCGCGCAGCGTTTTGAGCTTGAGCCACACCACGTCCTCGGCGACCCATTCCCAGCCCGCAAACGTGCCGAAGCCGCAATCGACGCCAGCAATGATGCGTTCGCGGTCGCCGACCACAGCGACCGCCGACTCGATGCGTTGCGCTACTACTTCCGGATGCTCGACCAGGTTGATCTTCGAGTCGATCACGCCGGGTATCAGGATCAAGTTGTCCGGGAATTTGTGCTTCTTCAGCGCCGCATATTCATGCTGGCGGCGCGCGTTGGCGAATTCGATGCCGAGCGCGCCGACATTGGCCTGGTAGAACGCCTGCAGCAGCGGCTCGAGCCCGATATCGTAGATATGCGGGCCTTCCCAGTTGCCCCAGCAGACATGCAGCCGCACCCGGTCGCGCGGGATGTCGTGCAGCGCCTTGTTGAGCGTCGCAATGTGCAGCTCGACGATCTTGACGTATTCGGCCTCGGTCTTGTCTTGGAACAAGAGCACGCGTTCCATCGCCAAGTCCGGAGCGTCGATCTGCAGGATCAGGCCGGCATCGACCACGGACTTATATTCGTAATGCATCTCGCGTGCGATGGCGTCGAGATACCCCTCATAGGTGGAGTAATGCGCGTTCAGCATCGTCGTTGCGATGATGCCCGGCGACGGCTCGGCGAAGAACATTTCCGGGAAGGGCGGCTTGATTTGCGCGGCGGCCTTCTTGAAGCGCGCCAGCTCGGTCTTGATGGCTTCCTTGTCGTGATACTCCAGCTCGCCGACGCATTCCGGACAGCCGAACACTTTGCCGGTCTTGGGAATGCGCGCCGAAAACTTTTCGGTGAACAGCGGATTTTCGAGCCATTCCTTGCCGAACGGACGTTTCGATTCGCCGCCAAAGCCGTGCATGCGCTTGGGGACATAAGTCTGAAAGCCGACGCGGCCTTGTTCGCCGTCATTGGCGACGTCGACGCCGGCCCAGCGCTGTTTCTCCATCACGTGAAGCACGCGCTTCTCGACCTTCTCGGCAAGCTTGGCCTGATCGACCTTCTCGCCGGCCTCGTCGGCGATCAAAAGATCGTTGAGCTCGGCGCCGCGCGGCAGGCTGCCGGTGTGCGTAATCATTATATGATTGGTGCTTTTGTGCATGAATTCCTCCCTTTTGAATTCTGATTAGCCGCCAAGTGTTGGTTAGCCGCCAAGTGTGTACGGATTATGCCAGCCCGCCGCTCCGGCGCGCAAGTGACTAGCCGCTCACGACCCGACGTGAAGCTTGCGCTGGCGCGCGCCGCTGCTGTTCTTTTTGGTGCCGATGCCGGGCGTGGCGGATTGCGCGCGCTTCGATCATGACGCGCCGCGCGAGAGTGCTGCCCACACATCGAAGGGCACGGTCCCACACGATTTTCTGCGGCGCGATTAACCTTTTAGCTCCTGTCACAGCGCTTGGCACCGGCCGCAAAAGGAGTATGCTTCATTTGCACAAAGATCATCTGTGAATCGCCGATTGTTCGTTCGATCGGGATCAAAAACAGATGCACAGGGGAGGAATGTATGTTGTCAGCTCGCAGTCTAGCTGTCGGCGTTTCCACGTTGGGCCTGGTGGTCGCCATGGCCACGGTCGGCTACGCCGTCGACATCAGCAAGGTCAAACTCTATCCCGACAAGAAGGGCACGGTGGCGGATCTGCAGCCGATGTCCAAATTCTGCGGCACCAAGCCGATCAAGGTCGCGCTGGCGGATGGCTGGGGCGGCAACTATTGGCGCCACATCACCCGCGCCGAGTTCGAGGATGAGGCATCCAAGTGCAAGAACATCACCGATGCCCGCTACACCGATGCCGAGTTCAAGCCGGAGAAGCATATCGCTGATATCGAAGGCCTGATGGCGCAAAAATATGACGTGATCGTCGCCTTCCTCGACGGCGGCCCCGCCATTCTCAAGGCGACGCGCGAGGCGACCGGGGCCGGCGTTGCGGTCGTGCCCTATGACACCGGCGACAAATTTCCCGGCGTGATCGGCAAGGACTATCTCGACCGCGCCACCGAAAGCCAAAGCGAAGTCGGCGCGCAAGCCGCCGAATGGCTGGTGAAGACACTGGGCGGCAAGGGCAACGTCATCATGTTCGGCGGCACGCCGGGCAATCCGATGACGGAAGCGCAGACCCACGGCTGGCGCCCGGTCTTCGCCAAGTATCCCGGGATCAAGGTGCTGGAGCAGGAGCCGGTGCCGACCATGTGGGATCCGGCTGTCGCCCAGCAGAAGACCGCCGCGCTGATCGCCAAATATCCGCAGATCGACGGCATTTATAGCGAAACCGTCGGCCCGATCCGCGCCTTCGTCGCCGCCGGCAAGCCGATCCCGGCCTATGTCGGCCAAGCGCTGATGGATCTGAGCTGCATCACCGCCGAGCATCCTGAAATGAAAATGATGAGCATTGATGCTCACACCTGGATGGTGCGGCTCGCGTTGCGCAAGGCCGTGGCGGCGGCGCAAGGCATCGACAATGACGAGCCGAGCCTGATCACGCTGCCGATCATCGAAGACACGACTTCGAAAGATCCGAAGCTCGCCTTGAAGTGCGACAAGTCGATGCCGATGGACTCGATCCCGGGCTCGATGCTGACCAACGACCAGCAGAAAAAGGCGCTGGGCAAGTAACCCGGACGGCTTTCTCGATCGTGTCTGGTCTGGTGTTTAAGTCCGCAACGGCGAAGGCCCGCGCCTTCGCCGGCCTTCCCCGGCGACGGGGGAGGTGCGGGCTGAGTTGTTATTTTGATTGTGCGAGCATGATCTCATCATCTCATCCGAAAGCCGGGTTCCATTTTTCGGGATCATGCTCTAGTGCTGCCGATTTGAAGTTCGTACACCGTTTGCGGCAAGCTCGTTTAGGAACTTCAAATCGAAAGCGGCACTAGAATCACATACTCGCTAGTGCCCCTTTGCTTCCGAAGTTCGTGTCAAAGGGTGCCGCTATCGATCACGAACTTCGGAAGCGGGCACTAGGGGGACCGGATCAGGAGATGGCGGACGAACGGACGAGCCGTCTGCGAATGCCCAGACTGGGCGTGGACCTGACCGAATTGCCGCTGGCGGCGAAAGCGTTCATCGCGACGGCGGTTCTGGTGCTGATCGGCGGAATCGCGGCGCCGAGCACGATCTCTACGGCGGCGATACTCTCGACCTTGCCTTACTTCGCTATTCTGGCTGTCGCCTCGATCGGCCAGCATCTCGTCATTCAGCAGCGCGGGCTCGATCTCTCGACCGCCGGCGTCATGTCGTTCTGCGCCGTGGTGGTGACCAAGCTGCCGGACAGCAGCACCGACGCCGGCGTGGTGATTTTCTGGATTGTCGCGGCGCTCGCGGTCGGCGCCCTGATCGGCGCGATCAGCGGATTGATCGTGACGCTGCTGCAAGTGCCGCCGCTGGTCACCACGATCGGCATCAACGCCATTCTGTTCGGCTTGACCTATTTCGTCTCGACCGGCGCGTCGGTGCAATCGCCGGTGATGATGGTGAAATTTTTTGTCGGCAGTTTTCTTTACGTGCCCACTTTGGTGTGGATGCTGCTGCTGGTGGCAGGCGTGACGGTCTTCGTGCTGACCTTCACCACCATCGGGCGGCGGTTCATCGCGGTCAGCGTCAATCCGGCGGCCGCGCATGTGGTCGGCATACCGCTCAAGACCTACAGCATCCTGACCTACGCGATCGCAGGCTTGATGTATGCCATCGCCGCGATCATGCTGTCCGGCTATCTGGTCTCGCCGACGGTGCTGTGCGGACTGCCTTACCTGCTCGGCACGATTGCCGCGGTCGTGGTCGGCGGCAATCCGCTCGGCGGCCTCACCAAAGGAAGCGTCGTCGCCACCGTCATCGGCGCGTTTTTTCTGACTTACCTCGCGCAACTGGTGACCGCGCTCGGCTTCGGCAGTTCGGCCGAAGATTTGGCCGATGCGATCATCGTGCTGGGCGGCGTCGCGCTTCCCGAGATTGCCCGGCGGCTGCGCTATGCATGACGTTCTCGGCACGGCGATCGTCGCGACCACGGCGCATGTGCCGGTGATGACGCTTGCGGACGTGCGCAAGAGTTTCGGGCCGGTGCGGGCGCTCAAAGGCGTCGACGTCCTGATCATGCCGGGCGAGGTTCACGCCATCGTGGGCGAGAACGGCGCCGGCAAATCGACGTTGATCGGTATCGCTGCCGGCGTGTTGCGCGCCGATTCCGGCGCCATCTACTACGACGGCAAGTATGTGGGCGCGCCCGATCCGCGGCAGATGCGCGAAGACGGCGTCTCAGTCGTGTACCAGCATCCGGCGCTGGCGCCCGACCTGACGGTGCTGGAAAATCTTCAGCTGGCGGCGCCTGCGCTCGCCGGTCCCGGGGGCGCGGACGAAGCTGAGCGCATGATCGCGCGGATCGCGACCGCCGAGCTGCGCATGCCGATCAACAAGCGCGTCGGCGAATTGTCGCTCGCGCAGCGCCATGTCGTGGAGATCGCCGGCGCGCTGGTCACGCACCCGAAAGTCCTCTTTCTCGACGAGCCGACCGAGCCGTTGCAGCACGGCGATGTCCGCAAGCTGTTCGATCTGATCGGCGAGCTCAAGCGCGACGGCGTCGGCATCGTCT
>Ga0116217_10005528_pt1 | contig 11098 bp, 8 predicted proteins | sample Sb_taG_6_FD_89697 | JGI IMG/M metagenome (GOLD analysis project Ga0116217, IMG submission 89697) | Peat soil microbial communities from Weissenstadt, Germany - Sb_50d_4_PS metaG | ecosystem: Environmental > Terrestrial > Soil > Wetlands > Peat | place: Germany: Weissenstadt | collected 2010-09-21 | reverse complement strand
TTCTGTCGGTATGACACCGGCAGTTCTGTCGGTAACCCACTGTGTCCGAGGGGGGACTTGAACCCTTGAACAGGTGAAATATCCCTGGTTCGGGGATATTGATCCAATTAGCCTGCGCTTGGAAGCGCCGCGCCGTGCGGCGCCTCGCCAGCCCGGTCCCGGCCTTGCCCGCCCCGCGGGAGATCCCGGCTGAGGACCTGGCCGGCTGGCCGGAACCGCAGCCCGCTGCAGTCCCGGCATCATCGAACGGCTACGGTGGCCAGCCCGGCCCGTTGGCGGAGGCCGGTCCTGGTGAGCGGATCTGAGCCGGACTTTGACGCCGCGGTTGCTGCGTTCCTCCGGAATACCAGGCCCCGGCGCTCACCGGCGCTCCGGTTGCGGGCGCGCGGACCGAGGCCGAGCACGAGGCGGAGCCCGGGCTATGACACGCCGCGCGAGAATCCTCCCTTCGGCCCGCTGCGGCGGGCCGGGTACCTGCGCCGTTAAGAGCATCGATCACAATCCGGAACCCGGCACGCGCGTATGCGGACCTTCCACGACGTCCAGTGCCAGATCCCGGACCCGCGGCCGGGCCCGCACCTGGACGGGTACCCGGAGTGTGCCTTGACCGGCCTGCACGCCGCAGGTCACGACTACGTGCGCCATGCCGCGGAGGCCGAGGTGCCGGAACCTGAGGCCGGGCTGTGACGCCCGCCGAGGCGATCGAGGCCGCTGAACTGGCCGGGGCCGAGAGCCGTTATCACCATCGGGTGGCCCGCGAGATGCACGCCCGCGGGCACGAGCCAGGCCCGATCGAGGGCTACGCGCTCGCGCTCAGTGACGTGAAAGCTGTCCAGCACGGCATCGTCGGCGATGCGGAGCTGGAGGCCTTGGGCTATGGCCCTGGTGGCCGTGCTCACTTTGCTGACCCGCGCCCGGGGCTTCCCTGGCCGGGGCACCCAGCGCGAGGCCGAGTTGGAGCTGGAGGCCGGATGACCTGCCGTCGCATGACCCGGAGCAGATCGCCTGGGCCGACGCTGCTTACCGGCAGCGGCTGCCGGTGCTCACCCTGGGGCTCATCCCGAAACCTGAACCCGAACCCGAGATGGAGGCAAGTGCATGAACGGCCACAGCACCAAGCCGGGCCCGCTGACGGAGGCCGGGTGGTGACCGCGGGCAGTGACCGGACCCCGGCCGGCCCGAACGCTCACCCCGCGGTGCAAGCGGCATACGCCGCGTACCTGGCCGCCTGGACTGACGTCGCGAACCTGCCGGGCCTCAGCGAGTGCCCCGCGTCGCAGGCCGCCGCCGCGCAGGAAGCCCAGTACCGCCTCTACGAGGCAGACAAGGCCCACCACGAGGCCTGGCACGCCGCCAACAAGGAAGCGCACCCGGAGCTGTACCGCGACGGCGCGGGCCCCGACGTCATGACGGCCGCCCACTGGCAGGCCAGGTATCCGCTGCTCAACATGGATCACCGCGGCGTGCCCACCCCGTATGACCTCGGACTGACCGCCGACCGCGCGGCCCGGGATGAGCCGGCCACCCCGGAAATGATCGTGCCGGACCTGGAGATCGGGTGACCGAACCCGACCCGATAGCAGCCCTGGCCGCGCAGCTCGAGCAGCTACGCGGCCAGATCGGCTCTCTCAGGGCCCGGCACTCCGAGGATTACGGCCACGTCATCGTGCTCATGCCCGAGGTCAGGAAGCCCGGCGAGAAAATCGACGCGGCGATCGCCCGGCGGCAGGCCGGCGAGCCCCGGCGCCGTACTGCATCGGCCTGTCCCGCGACGAGTACGCGCAGCAGCCCGGCGCCCTGCGGGAGTGGGCCGGGCAGGTCGCCCGTGTCCAGTTCCCGGCGTACATGGCCAAGGTTCCCCGCCTGCCGGGGAGGCGCACCCGGAGGCGTCCTGGGAGCTCGCGAACCTCATGGCGGAGTGGGGCCGGATCTACGGCGACCCGGACAACCGGGACCTGCAGGGCGCCCTGTGGTGGTTTGAGCGCTGGTTCCCCGGCGCCCTGGCGCGCCTCGGTCAGGCGATCCGGTGCGACGCGGCCGGCTGCCGCATGCCCAGGTCCTCGCCGTGGGAGCGGGCTCCGCCCCGCTATCCCCGACCGTCCCGAGGGCCCCGGCGTGCTTCCCCTGCGCCGGGGCTCACCACGACAGCATGAGCACGTGCGGCGCTCGATGACCACCGCGGCGGCAAGACCGTCGTCCGCAGGGAGGTAGCCCAATTGGGAGCCTAAATGGCTGCCAACGGCCATCATCACCCAGCCACACCCAGCCACACCAGGCGACGTAATGCCTGTTCGGATGGCACGTCTAGCCTCGTCTGGCATCACCCAGCCACCCTGCGGAATTGCCTGACCGTCAAACAGGTCCACAAGGAGTTGGTCCTAGATTTCGCCGACCCCGGCGGCAGCACGGCAGCTCCTTGCCCCGATCACCGGGACTCTGGCGGCTCTGAGCTGGCGACGCCTGCGCGGCCGCCGCCGCAGGGCGGCCGTCCGCGTCTGCGTCTCGGCCGGTCCCGTTCCCGCGGTGGCGGGCGTCCGGATGTCCGCTATGAGGAGCCAGGCTGGGCGCCGGGTGACTGGCTGGCCGTGCTATCGCCCTGGTGGCCAGGCCCGATCGCGGTGAACGCGCCTGGGCGTCGTCGAGCTGGGCGGCGATCATGTCCTTGACGTCGGCCTCCAGGCCGGTGTCCGCTGGCCAGGCCTGAAATCGGAGCGGCCCCGCGGGGCCGCCGTGCCGAGCCCGGGCGATACCGTGCCGCTAACGTCAGCGGACCGGGATCACACTGATTTGGCCAATCCAGCGCGCGACGCTGGTTATCACGCTCTGTTCCGGGCCCTCGTGAGCTTGACGCAATATATCCGCCGTTATGCACGCCAGCCTTGGTCTGCTGAGACTTCGCCTACCCCCGCGCCGAACAGGCTGATCTGAACTGCAGCATGTGCAAATTAGCGATCAGAGGCGCCGTCTGCTGCCAATGAATGTATGTGCCGCACTAAGCCCCGATCCACCGATGAATTGCGGTGATCGTTTCTGGGCATATCTGTGCACGAGGAGTTTCGCCAGGTTAGGGGATTAGGTTCGGGCTGTCCGAGCTTCAACATATGCGGAAAGAACACTAGGCTCCTGAACGCCGTTCACAATCGCGCTTCCGGCATGGTCAGTTATCTCTCCTGGCCTGCTTGGATCATTGAGGTAGACGCCGAGTACGTCTTCCGACAGATTAGTGACCCGGATGTAATAGGTCGTGCCAGGAATTACGCGAACGTCAGGTACAGGGACCACTGTGTTGACGTTGTTCGCCAGCGGCGAGATCCTGCTGCTCAGGACTTTATGGGCCTTATTAAGAAGCTCGATTTTAAGGTAATGTGGTCCGCCGTGACGGTTGTTCGCGGGATTCAGGCCGACAATCACTCCCACCTGATCAATAAATGGAAGACTGGAACGGAAAGGCTGATCAGCATGCTGATTCGGCGAAAGGTCGTAAGAGGTTCCCTTGTCGGAATCTACGTCGTATACCTTCGTGACCCTGAGCTGAGGCGGAGCTATCGACGGGGGATTTGCAGATGATGACGGTGACGGATGAAGTTTTCCTGCACCGAACTGCCTGTACTGGCTGCTAGTAAGGACGCCAGTATCAGCTCTATAGAACAGCCATCCGTGCTGGAAGAACTGCCGAACTCCGTTGTCAAACGGCTCTTGCTGGCTTGTAGGGTACCCGTATGACCCGTCAGGGCCGCCAAACCTTCCGTTATATTCTTGCCAGAATGAGTAAGATACCCAGTACCACTGGCCACCGTCTTGCTTCAGCATCGCGCTCGGCGGATGATAGGGATCTCCTTCGCCGAGGCGGACCATGGAACCGTCCCGGAGCCGTATTCCGCTGCTCAGCGGATAACCAGCTTGCTGAAAGCTGGTACCTTGACCAGCTATTCCAAGAAAGCCCCGATACTCATCCGCGTTGAGCACGACCACCCTCGCCGGATCCACCGCTGTAATCATGCTAAATCCCTCTGGTCCCTGCAATGTCTGCTGATAACCGCCAGCCCAGGAAACGATCTCCGTTACCGCGCAGCCAAGCGTGGCGCTCCCTCCCGCTGACGCGTAAGCAGCCTGGAATTGCTTAGCATAGTCAGAGTTCCCCGAACCTACGGCGACGCATCCCAGTGATTGGATAGGTGGGATATGCGCCTCAACTGCCCGGACCGAGAACAGGGCAATAATGACGCTGGCTACTGCTGCCATGGGAAGCAGAGCCCTCTTCACAATGCGTCGCCATCCTGGCTGGCCCATTCTTGCCGCATCTGGCCGCTCATGAATGAACCAGGTAATGAGCCCCGCCGGCACTAGCAGGCAGAAAAGCCAGAATATCTTGACCGAGACGGGAAGGTCCAGAGTTGTAATGAAGATTGCAGGAAAGGCGTACAGGGCAGACCACACGCTCACGATCTCGGCGATAGCGCCGGGCGGCCTGCCGGGATGGCCGTCTGGCTTGGCAGACACGGTTTCCTGTGGCCCGGAGGATAGGCCAGGCGTCGAGTCGCCGACATCTACCGCTCTTTGGACAGCGGTGCGCGCCTCTGGCACGCGTGGTGATGGCACCCGACTACCAGCTTGAGATTCACCAGGCGGCCGGGCGCCAGAAACGGGCTGTACCTGTACCGCCCGACGCTTGACAGCAGACCGGCGGATCAAGCGCTGAGTCGGCAGAACCAGATGGCTAGCCTCGATCAAGCGGCGAAAAACGGCCCGATGTCGCGGAGGCCTTACTTCTAGCGACTCACCCTGGGTCGGCAGGGCGGCATGTTCAGGTATCACCTTGCGTGTACGTCTACCTGCACGTGCGCTGGAAGCCTCACTAGAGGTCACAGGATCGCGTGACCCGTCCCCGTGAATCACCACTACCTCCGCTACCGTCTTGTCCTGATACTGAGAGTAGGATATCGGTAACATTGTGACACATCAGGAGCAAGGGTGAGCTAAAGGTGACCTCGCGCCGGTCCCGCCGGCCGCTAGCCGGTCACCCCACATCGCCCGGCGGGCCCGGTCGGCGAACAACGCGACCGCCTCACACTCACCCGCACCGGCAGGCTCACCGGCAGACGCGAGGGTTCAGCGGCACCAGCCGGTACCGCGCCCCAGGCCACCGCTAGCAGCTCCCGGCTGGTCGCCGACACCCGCGCCGCCAGCAGCCTGGCGCACAGCTACGCGGCCGCCCTGGCCGGCGGGTGTGGCACGAGCCGGGTCACTCAGCCGAACGTGCGCTGTACGCACTGCGGATTTAATCCCAAGCATCGCATGGAACGGTTCTGGTACCCGCTGACCACTATCAAGGCACGTCGATCGACGGCACACTGAGTGACCGGGGAAGTCAGGGAGAACGCGCACAGTCCCGCCGGTATCTCACTAGGGTTGGTCCACCAGGACGTCGTCCATGCCGCGCCGAGCAAAAGGTGATCTGTGCGCCCGTTCTGTCTCGCATCGGCCATGCGGCCTCAGCGAGCCCATGGACCATGCCGATGAACTCCGGGTCGGTGCTCAGCTCGAGATCCGGACTTGGTGCGGCTTGAGGCCGAATGCCCGCCAGATCGCCGAGATGGCCGTCCGGGACATGCAGGTCGCGGCCACCATCGACCGTGTCGACCAGTAAGTGTCCTGGCTGGGGCCCGCGCTCGTACAGCGTCTTGGCGACGACCAGTTCGACCTGCTCACGGGTGATCGTCCGCGGCATCTTAAGGTTGCGGTCATCGGCTAGGCCGTCCAGGTGGTCTTCCAGGAATCTCGACCGCCACTTGGCCGCCGTCGCCCAGGTCACCGCCAGATCAGCGGCCAGCCTGCACCAGCCGGCACGATCCGCGTGGCATTTGGCGCCATCAGGTGGAAGCCTGTGGCAGCAGATGTCGCCGTCAGAGAAGATCAGAGTCATCTATGAAGGGCGGAACTGGCGGCTTCGCGCGGTAACGCAATGCCAAGGCGATTGTCATCTCCTTGGCGCATCGTCGATCACGGCCAGTTGGTGGCGACCTCGTCTATAGCGTGCACGGCGGCCGGGATGACGCCAGGGCCGCCCAGCGCGGTGAGAATCGGGCCTAGGTCCTGCAGGTGGCTGAGGAACTGCGGACGGTCCAGGCGGGCCAGCCCGTGCAAGGTCGCCGCGTACACCTCGTGCAGTGCCGGCGGGGGAAGCCTTGCGAGCCGGGCTGCGTGCCGGGTGACTAGCTGGATCCGTAGCAACGGCCCGCCTATCTCCTCGGCCACCGCGAGGCATTCGACGAGCAGGCCCCGCTCAATGATCGCACTCAGCCAGTCCGTGTTCCCGCGCTGCCGTGCCACCTCCAGTGCCGCTGGTAGCAGCGGTTCGGGCAGGTACAGCGGTACAGGCGTCTGCGTGATCGCCGGCTCGATGGCCGGCACTAGGTGCTCTGGCAGGTACGCGGCTAGCGTCGCCGTCAGGTTGACATCGAGCGGGTCGGCGAATCTGTCGACGATCATCCGTACTGCCTCTTCGGCGGCGCCGCTCAGGTAGGGCTCCGGCAGGTGCGGCAGCAGCACGCCGAACAACACGATCCGGTACCGCAAATTCCAGGTTTCGTAATCGCGCCCGTAGCGCGCGGTCCGAGCCGCGGCGATGGCGTATTCCGCGAGTGTGCCGACCAACCGCTCGCGTTCCGGCGAGTCCGGTAGCGCCCGGGCGAGGTCGAGCGCCCCGGTGACCGCCGCCTGGGCGTTCGCGGCCCCCATATATGCGGGCCAGGCCGACCGGTCGGCGGCCGCCTGCACGAACCGTAGCGCGTCGGCCCTTTCCGGCGCTGGCAGATGCCGGGCCAATGCAAGCATCGCCGTCGCGGCAAATGAACGCTCCGGCCAGTAATCAGAGTCGGAATAGTGCCCGACGCGTTCATGGAGCATCGTGAACGCCTCGGGCGCCAGCGACATCGGCAGATACCGGGCAATAGCGACGAACGACTCGCTGGCCACGCCGTCGGCTGCGGCTGTCGTGGTCAGCCAGGCCCGCACGGCGGCGGTCGCTTCGTCCGCCTCCGATTCGGGCAGGTGCGGTGCGAGCACCTCCAGAGCCGCGACCCGCGCCGTTTCGTCCTGGATCATCTTGACCACGGCCAGTGCGTCCAGCAGCAACGGGCCGGGAAACCGGTCAGCCAGCGGCGCCAGCCGCTCGGCGACGTCGCGGCTGTCGGGCCTGATGCGCCCGAGCACGGTCATCAGCGACGGCTCGGTCAGGAACCGCCCGAGGGCCCGTGCCGACCGGAACCGCGCGCCGGGATCGCCGATCCGCCCGGCGAACTCGAGCGCGGCCGCCAACGTGTCGCCGGGCAGTTGCGGTGCGAGTGCCGTCAGCACCGCGGCCTGGTAGGGAGCGGCGATGGTGACCCTGTCCGGCACTTCGTAGGGGGACGGCGCGGTGCGGATCAGCTCGACCAGTCGGCCGACCGGATCGTCGTGTGGCGCCCTTGGGACCGCCGAGACGGACTGCTCCCTCATCGCACGTGCGACGGCCTCGCCAGGCGACGCGGACAGGGTGCCAGCACCGGTTCCGGCCGCCGGCCCGCCGGACGCGAGCGCGGCGGCGGTCTCGGCCCGCCGGTCCGCGTCGCCGATCGTCCTGCCCGCCGCCTCCACCAGCTGCCGCCGGGCTTCCTCCCGGTCGGCTTCGGTGGGCGTGGATGCCGGACTGAGGCCGGACCAGACAGGTGTCGCGCGCAGCAGCGGAGCGTCGGCCAGCCAGGCGAACAGGTCCGCCGATGCCTGTTCGAATGCCGCATCGTCGGTCAGGTCGCAGACCCGCCGCAGCTCGGCGCGAAGCTCGTCCGCCTCGTTCCGCGGCCAGCCGGCCTCGGTCAGGACCTCCGCCAGCCGGTTAAGTGCCGTGCTCCGCAGCCCGGTGTGCTGGAACAGCTCGCCCGGGCCACTGCCGTAGTACCCGCCGTATCCGCCGGCCACCCGGCGCTCGTCGGATAGCTGCCGGGCCTGGCCGAGCGCTCCCATCGCGGCCTGCCGGCGCAGCTCCGGCGGCAGCAGCGGCAGGATCCCCGCGAGCGCGGCCGCTCGCCGTTCGCCGGCCGATTGCAGCCCGCTGGCCGGCAACGAGCTCGCAGCGGCGAGTGCCTCCCGGCGCGCATCGCCCCGCAACGGCTCGGGAATGGCCAGGGCGAGACTCGCCAGGGCATCGATGCGGTCGGACTCGGATCGCTTGAGCCTCGCGTAACCGAGTGCCTGCTCGGGAGCCCAGATACCGGCCAAGGCCAGCCGGGCCAGCAGATCGGTCGGCAGGAGTCGCGTGCCGATGCTGGCGACCGTCAGGGCCCAGCGCAACTCCTGCGCCAGGAGCGGAGCGGGACGGCGGGCTGCCACCGCGGACCGGTCGGACGACTCGGCGGCTCGCCAGGCTAGATCAACGTCGGACAAGACGCCGTCGTAGCTGCCGTTGCGGCGCTCACGGCGTTCGGCAATCCAGGCCGCGTCGACCAGCGTCTGGAGCGTCTCGGCATCGCCGGCCTCGAAGAGGTGGGTGGCCAGGTAGTTCAGGCCATAGTCGTCGCAGCCCGACCAGTCATCACGGTGGGTTTCGCGATATGCGCGGGCGATGGCCTGGTGGGCGGCCGTGCCGTCGATCCAGTACTCCTCGGCGCGTTCGGCGTCTAGCAGCAGCTCGCCGAAGGAGGCGTGGTAGAGCGCGAAGGTGCGGGTGCTGGCCGGCGCGGTGTCGTCGGTGCGCAGGAATTGGCGCAGGTCGGCCAGTACGCCGCGCACGGTCGAGAGCGCCAGTCCGGCGTACTGGGCGAGACGGCGCTCGTCGGCGGGCTGCTGCACCACGGCGAGGATGGCCAGGACGGCTACGATATCGCCGTACCGCTCCCGCTGCCGCTGGCTCCTTAGGCGACGCAGGAAGTCCAGATAGACACCGTCCAGGCTGATGGGCAGCGAGGCCAGGGCCGCGCGGGTGACCGGAACAGTCTGTTCGCGCAGGTTGTGCATCAGGTGCCGGGTGTAAAGGAAGTTGCCGTCGCTGCGATCGCGGACGGCGGCGACGAACTCCGGCCGGGACAGGTCCGGGGCGAGCTGAACCGTGGCCGCGAGTCGCGCGACGTACCGCTCGACGTCGCGCAGGACCAGGTCGTAGCCGGTGCCGTTGTGCGGGGACATCGCGCACATCCGGGTGCTCAGTGGGCTGAGCGACCGCAGCAGGTCGGGGTCGGGACGGCAGGTGAGCAGGAACCGCACGGTTGGCCGCAGGTGCTCCGATTGCGTGACCAGGTCGGCGATGGTGACCCGGCCCGAGTAGTACAGGCTTTCGTCCAGCGCATCGACCAGGATCACGACCGGGTCCGTGACGGCCTCCAGGGGCTCGCGGACCAGCCGGTCGAAGACGTCTTCCGGTTCGGCGTCGACGACCAGGGTCTCCACGCCCACGACCCGGCCGGTGTTCGCGCCTTCGACGGTCTGCTGGATCGTAACGTTCGGCGCGGACCGGCTGGCCAGCGCGGCGGCGAACGTCGGGTGGCGGGCGGCGACTTGGTGGCTGACAGATTCGGCGAAGGTGCGCGGGTTGATCCAGCGGTGGTCGCGTGCCCAGCAGAAGTGCACGGCATCGAGGAAACCCGCGGTCGACGCCAGGTAGGCGGCGACGGCGGTCTTGCCGGCGCCGGGCTCGCCGGTCAGCAGGAAGCAGCGTTCGCTTCCCGGGTCGGCATGCCAGGCCGCGACGGCGTCGAAAAGCCACTCCCGCCCAGTGAACTCGTCGGTCCGTTCGGCCAGATAGCTGGTGAAATCGAGGGTCACCCGCTGATCCGGCCCTTGACCCCGATCACCGTGCCCTCGGCGGTCACCTCATCAGCGTCCTGTCGCACCACCACCGTGGCCGCGGGACCGATGTCGCCCTCGACGCCGACGGCCAGGCCGGCCACCGTTCCGAGGACTTGCTCCACCGCGACGCGGGTGCCGGTTGGCTCGCGGCGCTCGCCCCGGAACGTGAACCGCTGTCCGTAGGCGGCCTCCAGCAAGGCACGCAACTCACCGGCGGCGCGCGCCAGCTCCGCGTCGGTGTCTTCGACGTTCTCCAGGTCCTGTGCGTAGGGCGCTAGCTGCTGCCACAGCTCGAGCATGGTGGTGTGGGCTTGCGTCAGCACAGCCGGGTTGACCGTGGTTCCGGTGGGCTGGGCGTCGAGGACGGATGTGTCCACGATCGGCACCTCAAGCGGCTGTTCGCGGTCCTTCCGGCGTGCCCGCCACGCCTTGATGACCTCCGCGGCCTGCCCGTACAGGAACTTGATGCCCTCGGTCGCCGCGGCGCCACCCAGGACCGCGAGGGATAGTGGGTCCGCCATACTGCCGATGATGGGCTGGACTGCGGACCCGGTCAACCCCCACAACAGCTCCGTTGGCAGAGGCGGGACGTTTTGCGAGTGGTTCAAGGTGGAAGTTCACACAACCAGAACTGACTTATCTGTACTTCACGCGATATTTGCCTTGAGTAACAATAATCCGCAAATATTCGGCAGGGACTCACTGACGTGGAACGGTCCGCATCGCGTTGCGTAATCAGCCCTCGTCTGGAGCAGCGCACACACTGCCGCCGGCGCGCGTTTCAAGCGCTGGTCGGGTTCGTTCGCGTCAGCGCATACCTGGGTGTTCTGGAATAGAGGTACCGTCGCCGCCAACGGTCTGGAACGGCTGGAAGAGCTGCTTCTCAAGGTCCTGATCGGCTGGATGACCGGGGCGCGTCCGGCGGGGCGGCGGTTTTACAGACCGGGGACTAAAATGTCGTGACCTGGGCTAACGCCACGACGGCTGCGAATATGCGCACGTATTTGGCATGACCAGACGCCTGGAGGGCGCTCGCGTCCTCCAGCACGCGCTCATGGCCTCCCCTCACTGATCAGCGCTCGGCCTCGCTGATCGCGAGGCCTTCTTAATGGCCAATGCGCGTTCTTGCAGCGGCCGGGCCCCCGCCAGGTCCCCCAGGTCCTGCAGGATCGTCGCCAGGTTGTTCAGGTCGCGGGCGACGGTGGGGTGGTCCGGGTCGTAGGCCGCCTCATCGATGGCCAGCGCCCGTTCTTGCAACGGCCGGGCCCCCGCCAGGTCC
>Ga0116217_10005527_pt1 | contig 11099 bp, 9 predicted proteins | sample Sb_taG_6_FD_89697 | JGI IMG/M metagenome (GOLD analysis project Ga0116217, IMG submission 89697) | Peat soil microbial communities from Weissenstadt, Germany - Sb_50d_4_PS metaG | ecosystem: Environmental > Terrestrial > Soil > Wetlands > Peat | place: Germany: Weissenstadt | collected 2010-09-21 | reverse complement strand
TCCTCCTGCAGACTACCGCCAGCCTGTCGACCACGAGCCTTGCTTTCGGAAATCAGGACGTGGGAACTACGAGTCAACCACAGGTCGTAGTTCTCACTAATATCGGTTCTTCCGCGCTTGTCATTAAGCACATCGGCATCAATGGAATCAACTCCAAGGATTTCGCTCAGACCAACAACTGTGGAACAAGCTTGCCGGCCGACTCCACTTGCAACATCAGCGTCACGTTCACTCCGAGAGCCGCAGGAGCGAGATCGGCCTCGCTGAACGTCAGCTACCAGGGAGTCGGCAGCCCGCAAAGCGTCTCGCTCACCGGAACCGGCGTAGCATCTTCCACCGTTTCGCTAAAGCCCTCCAACTTGACTTACGCGACGCAACTCGTGGGCACAACAAGTTCGCCGAAGACCGCAACCTTGACGAACACGGGTGGCCAAACCGTCAACATCTCCGCCATTTCGGCCACGGGACCGTTCAACCAGACCAACAACTGCCCGTCCAGCTTGCCGGTTGGAGGGAATTGCAAGATTCAGGTGACGTTCACACCCACGGTAGGAGGACCCGCGAACGGGAAACTCTCGGTCACGGACGATGGCAGAGGCAGTCCGCAAACCACAAGCCTCAGCGGTACGGGTACGGTGGTCGAACTCCAACCCATTGGCGTGAATTTCGGCAACCAGGAGGTTGGGACCCAGAGTCAGCCAGTGCCGGTCACGCTGACGAACGTCGGTGCGACTGCGCTCTCCATCAGCCAGATCGCATTCACCGGGACCGACCCTGGAGACTTCTCTCAAACCAACGATTGCGGAAGCAGCGTTCCTGCCGGAGGCAATTGCACAATCAAGGTCAGGTTTAAGCCGAGAGCCAAAGGGCAACGCTCCGCGAATCTAGCGGTAAGCGATGACGGAGGAGGTAGCCCACAGACGATTCCGGTGGTTGGCACCGGGACGTAGAGTCCCGGTTGTTAGAAACCGGGCTTTCGCATGGGCCGGAACGGAATCATGACTACCGTCTGGATCGCCACCGGATCGCCATTCCTGGTGGCCGGACGGAATCGCCAGCGTGACAGTGCGGCGCTGGCATAAACGTCTAGGCGATCGTCGACTCCGCGGAGAATTCGGACCTCGCCGACCGATCCGTCGCTGCGAATCACGGCCGAGAGCATGACTATGCCCTGAACATTCTGCCGCATCAACTCGATCGGATATCCAGGATCTACTTCTTGCGTGGCTACCGGAGCAACCAACTCACCCGGCTTTTCAGCTTGCTTCAACTCGGCAAAATGCATGACCCAACTCCCGCCCGCGGAGTTTAAGTTGGGCACGTTCAGCATCATGGCATAAGACTTCCGGTCGCCGAAGACCTTGCGCTCCAGTTCAGTGGTTGCATTGGCCGGCAACTCCGAAGGATGCGGCGGAACCGCGGTAACCCGTGGCGGCGTTGCGCTGGCGATGAGTGGAGAGTCGGATGACACCGCCTTCGTCATGCCCTGAGTACTGCCGGCAACCGCCGAACTGTTCCCCGGTTTGGGGCTGGCGCCCACAAAAAGTCCTGGGGGGACGCCGTTTGAGCTGTCGCCCGACCCCGACGCGCTTCCACTGCCATGGCCACCGCCTATACCGCTTGCGGCAGCAGAATGAGGATCACCGGAAATATCCGGCGTCCCTGCGGCGCCTGGTTTGCCTTCCGGAGTCGCGGCAAAAGTTCCCCGTCGGTTGCCTGCGGGAACATCGACAGGTCCACTCGGAACCACGGGATGGAGGTTCAGTGCAACCAGGCGTCCATCGCCAGAGCCCCCGGATCCTTGAGTCGAAGGCGGGGGCGGCACGACTGCACCGCCGGAATTCCCCATCGGCGCCATGCTCGACGCCGCGCGTTGCTCCCCCATCGGCAACTGCGGCGCAGGCGCCACCGGCTGGGCGTGTCCTATATTGATATCGGTTAATCTGCGCGAAGCCGCGTCCGCAACCACGGGCGGAGGCTCGACAACCGCCGGTTGCGGAGCATGAACATCTCGGCTCGAATTCGCGGAGTGGACATCCGGTGCTGGCGCTACCACTGAATCCGATAAAAATGGAGTTTGCTTCAGCGCAGTCTTTACATCAGGAGCCGGTGCAACCACGGATGAAGGCAGCACCGGAAGCTTCAAATCCGAAGGCGAACCCGCCATCGCGGCAGTGGGAATCGTAGGAGTCGGATGCCCCAAGGCCACGATGTTTGGCAACGGCACATCGTGATCCAACTTCAGGTTGGGAGGTGTGACAATTGTCTGCGTGCGATTGTCCGCCTCGGGTGGCACCGAGATGATTGGCTGAGCCGCATGCTCGGGCTCGCCCCTCTGCGGCAACGGGGTGTGCGCCCCGCCAGTGTCGAGCGGCGCCAGGTATTCAGAAGCGTCGTAATAGACGACATCGGATCTTTGAAAGACCGGGCGCTCGACGATCTGCGGCCGGTGTGGCCAAAGCTCCGACCATCCCCACAAAGCCGCAATCACTAGGATGTGGCCAAATGTCGACTGCAGGAACTGGAACCAGGGCACCCGCCTCTGCACGAAAACGTCAGGCCAAAAATCCGCGGGGCGTGACACCAATTGCAAAGGAGCTTTTGCCCGGGGCCATAGCAGGTCCCTAAGATTACGAAAAAAGACCCTGGGCCACGGTTCAAGCTCGACCAGTAAGGTCGGCACAGGCACCGGGTTCGGCTTGTGCTTGCGCTTGCGCGAGGTGTCGATCAGCAGCGGGCCCTGTTTCATGCACTCCTCGCGACCGGCGAGAATCCTCCTATTATAGATGCGCCCGCAGTCCCAGCCTCAGTGCAAAGAGTTCCTGGCCGTGAATTTCCGTGCTCTAATACCGATATGAAACTGGCAGAGGTACTTCCCCTGATGTTGCTCGCCCTTAGTTCGCTGCTGGCCGGGCAGAATCCACCGCAAAACCCAGCTCCCGCAAAGCCGGCGGAGGACTACTCGGGAATGTACAGCTTTCAGCGGGAAGGGGAATTCGTCCAGCTCACCGTCGAGGATGCGGGTCGCGTCACCGGCTTCGTTTCGCGCTTCGGCGACTCCGAAAGCGACCGCGGTGCCTTCCTCGATCAATTCTTCAAAACCGGCAAGCTCGATGGAACCAAACTAACTTTCACGACCGACACCGTGCACGGCGTCTGGTATGAATTTAAAGGCACAGTCGAGCGCGGAGAAGGCAAAACTCCAGCCAACGAGGGCTACTACGTCATGAAGGGCACGCTGACTGAAAATCGCACCGATGCCGACAAGAAAGTGACATCAAAGTCCCGCGAAATAGTATTCAAGTCCTTCCCCCACGAGGGGTAGAGCGGACACTCCTGTCCGCTGCCGTAGAAGCGGATGAAAATCAAGCTCCGATACCGAACAGACTGCATCAGGTCGCGAGCGACGTGAAACTAAACTAGTATGGCTATGTGAAACGAATTGCTTTGCTTCTCCTTGTTGCGGCCGCACTTTTCGTGCTTCCAAGTTTAGAGAGCGTAGCCCAACAATCACATGCGGTGGAGAACCCTCCGTCATATCTGGGCTTTGATCGCAATAATTATCCCGGCGACCAGAACTTGAAGGTTCTTCGCGAGACTTTTTCCTACACAGGTTTCTGGCTCAACCATCCACCCAGCGCGAGGACCAACACATGGAGTGGCAAACGAAAGACGCTACAATCAGCAGGTTTCGGATTCCTGGTGCTGTTCAATGGCCGGCTGTTCAATGAGCTGAAGTCGGTTTCGTACGCCAGCAAACTTGGCAAGTCCGACGCGCAGGCTGCAGCAGCGGCGGCGCGGCGGGAAGGATTTCCAGCGCGAACCGTGATTTTCCTTGATCAGGAGCAAGGCGGCCGGATGCTGCCCGAGCAGAAAGCCTACATCTATGCATGGGTGGACGGAGTGACCGCAGGCGGTTTTCGGGCCGGCATTTACTGCTCGGGCATCTCCGCCGCGAAAGAAGGTGGCGAGGATATCGTCACTGCGGACGATATTCGCCAGAATGCCGGCGCAAGAAAGATCGTGTTTTGGGTCACAAACGATGCCTGTCCGCCCTCGCCCGGTTGCGCCTTTCCCAAACGGGCGCCAAGTCCCGCCGACAGTGGCATTCGCTTTGCCGAGGTATGGCAATATGCCCAGTCGCCGAAGCGGCCCGAGGTTGCCGCGAGTTGTCCGGCAAATTACAACCCCGATGGCAATTGCTATCCGCCTGGAATCGACGTCGGACAACACTTGCACATCGACGTAAATACGGCGACAACGGCGGACCCCTCGCAAGGCAGGACTCCCTGACCGAAAACTGTAGAGACGTTGCTTGCAACGTCTCGGCGCGCGAACAGACACGAGACGTAGCGAGCTACGTCTCTACAGGCGCGTAAGTTGCGTTGTGCCCCTCTCACAGTGCACAATAGCTTATGATACTCAGTTACTTGCGGTGGTTACTTTGGTCGCCAGAAAAAAGCGACGCTTTCCCCCGCCGCTGAGCATCTTAACTATTGTGAAGAGTTAGTGGCTTCAACATCCCCGCCGGTTGGGCGCGGCGTAGTTTCAAACGACGCGTAGTGAATCGGCTGGAGCCGCTGGAAGCTTTCAACATCCCCGTTCCGGACCAAGCGTGAGCCTATTGCGGAATAGCCGCAATCGCATTCGCATCCGGAGCTGAAGGCGAGACATGACAATGGCAACCGCAGCAGCAGTTTGCAGTCTGGAAAATTACCTCGTCCTCCCCGACCATACGATGGACGACCGCATTGCCGCCGCCCGCGAGGCTTTGGGCCGCGAGTGCGTGATTCTGGGACACCACTATCAACGCGACGAAGTCATCCGCTTCGCGGATTTCCGCGGCGACTCCTACAAACTCTCGCAAGAGGCCGCGCGGGCCGGTGGAAAGTACATTGTCTTTTGCGGCGTGCATTTTATGGCAGAGAGCGCCGATATTTTGAGCCGCCCTGGCCAGGTGACGATCCTGCCTGATATGAACGCCGGCTGCTCCATGGCCGACATGGCGGAAATTACCCAGGTGGAAAATTGCTGGGAGCAACTCATCGCAGCCGGATTGACCTCCGATGCCGGCGAGGGTATCACTCCCATCACCTACATGAATTCGACTGCCGCAATCAAAGCCTTCTGCGGAGAACGCGGCGGCGTAGTCTGCTCATCCTCCAATGCGTCGGGCGCGTTTCAGTGGGGCTTCGCCAAGACGCCTAAACTTCTATTCCTCCCTGATCAGCACCTGGGCCGCAACACCGGTTTCAACCTCGGCATTCCTTTGAACCAAATGGTCGTGTGGGATCCTTACCTGATCAACGGCGGCCTGACGCCTGATCGGTTGCGTGCGGCAAAAGTAATTTTATGGAAGGGCCACTGTTCCGTCCACCAGCGTTTTCTGCCCGAGCACGTAGATAACGTTCGCGCCAAGTATCCCGGCATACGAGTGATTGCGCATCCCGAATGCCGATGGGAAGTCTGCCAAAAAGCCGATGGCATCGGCTCGACCGAAGGCTTGTTAAAGATGATTCGCAATGCGCCATCGGGGACGATGTTCGCGGTTGGCACCGAAATCCACTTGGTCAACCGCATGGGCAAAGAATTCGCCGCGGAAGGCAAGAAGGTCATCACACTCGACGACTCTGGCTGTCTGTGCACCACCATGTTCCGCATCTCGCCGCAACACCTGTGCTGGGTGCTGGAGAATCTGGTCGAAGGCAACATCGTGAACCAGATCAAAGTGAAGAATGACGTGAAGTATTGGGCGCGGGTCGCGTTGGACAGAATGCTGGAGATTCAGTAACGGTCGTTGGTCGCTAGTCGTCGGTCGTTGGCAAGAATCACGTGGGGACAGCCGCCCTCGGCTGTCCGCACTGAGCGAAGCTCGGCGATTCTGCTTAGCTCACTCTCTATTAGAGCTACAATTCTCCGATGACCATTGTGTTCACACGCTGGCATTGGACGGCCTTTGTAGTCCTTTGGTGCACCCAAGTTCTGAGTTGGCGGTTCTTCCTTAGCCATTCACCCGACGGCCCCGCGGTGATCCATTTCTTTCGAAGTCTAGGCTGGTGGTTCGGAGGTTCAGCGGTTGTGTTCCTGACCGCAGGATATGCATTCTTGAGTACGGTCATTTTGGCCCGGTTCTTGGATGTCATGATCCAAGGCAGGAAGCGGAGAAGTGCCAGAGGTTGACGTGGCAGATGGCTTCCGAATGGTCGCTCAACGCTGGCGCAAGCTGAAGCTCACTGCCGAGCTTCGCTCAGTGCGGACAGCCGAGGGCGGCTGTCCCCACGTGATTCTTGCCAACGACCAAGGACGAACGACCAACGACCCCCCGAATGAATTAGAATTGAAACATACCCCTATGGCCGACCGAACTTTCACCCTTGAAGAAGCCCAATCCCTCCTGCCTGTTTTGGAGTCGCTGCTGCGCACTGCAATTGACGGCAAGAAGCTGATCGAGGCCGTGGACACCGAGCTTCAGGAGCTCGCGCACCGCGTTTTTCTGCAAGGCGGCCTGCTGGTCAATGTAGTCCATATGGCCCGCCGCAAAGCCGAGCGCGAAAAAGCTATCCCGCGCGTGAAAGACGCGCTGGCTGAGATTGACGCGACCGGCGTCCAGGTAAAAGATCTTGATATCGGGCTGCTCGACTTTCCCTGCAAAGTAGACGGCCACATCGTGCTGCTTTGCTGGAAGCTGGGAGAGCACGGGATCAGTTACTGGCACGACACTACCGAGGGCTTCGCCGGCCGCAAGCCCATCGACGAAAAGATCATCAAGGCGAAGAAGACAAACTGAGAAGAAGCACTAAAAAGCTAAGGCCGCCTTCCCGCATTCCATTTCGGCTGGAAGTCTGAATTCACCAGCCACTCTACCGGCATTAATAACGATCCAATCGCTGCATTCATGTGTTTGAAGTCCAAGTGAGCCAGATCGTCGCTGGGCTGATGATAGTCTCGGTGCAAGCCATAGCTTGATATGGTCTGCGCTACAACGCCTTTTTTTGCCAGAACAAAATTATCGGAGCGCGCAAAGAAGTTCTCACCAGGATGCGGATCAGCGACCAGATGAGCACCATGCGTTGCCAGTTCCGGACCAAGATTTGACCGCTCCCATCCCGTCAGCCAGAGGACATCGTCTTTCACCGCTGGATCCGGTCTGCCGATCATTTCAAATTCCAGGTTGGCGGCAATCTCTTTCAGCGGCACGGGAGGATGGTTGCGGAAATAGGTTGATCCGATCGCGCCCATCTCTTCGCTGCCAAACAGGGCGAACAGCACGGTGCGCCGCGGACGCTGTCCTCGGCCCAGCACACGCGCGATTTCGAGTACAGCCGTAGTGCCCGAAGCGTCATCGTCTGCACCGTTGTAGATGTCGTCGCCGTGGACCGGAACCCCAATTCCCAAGTGATCCAAATGAGCCGAAAACAGGATTGCGTGGCGTTGCAGCGACGGATCGCTGCCTCGCAGTATGCCCACCGCATTCCAGGTGTACCCTTTTTCTTCGGACGACCGCGCTTCGAATTTCACCACGCTACCTTCCGGCAGTTGCTCGATCGCTTCGACCGCATCCGGCTTCAACTCCAGCACATTGAATTTCTTATCGTCTGCGGAGCCATCCTTCAACTGGTTGGCCACCTTGGGCAGTTGTTTGCCGGCCTCCTCGAAGTGATTGACCTCGCTATTGCGCGCGAGTGTGAGTATCGCAGACGCGCCTGCTGAAGCTAGTGAGAACGCTGTCTGCTTGACTTTGCTTTCATCCGAACCCGCAATCAGCACGACCGCGCCCGCCTCGACGGCTGGATTCCCAGTGTCGTTAAGCTTGTCCACATTTAGTTTTCGCAACGGTCCAGAAAAGTCCGTTTGCGTCAGAACCACGACCAGGAAATCCTTGCCGTACTCCCAAGCGATCGGCTCAGCCGAACGGTTACCTGCCGGTCGCGAGATCGTTAGTCGTGGCGGAGATACGACGTTCCGTTGAATGGCGGGCACACGCTGAATGTAACCGCCATCGTCACCCGCCGGTTCGATGCCGTACTGGCGTAGCTGCGATGCTACGTAGGTCGCGGCTACCAGTTCATCATGCGTGCCGCTGCCACGTCCCTGCAGCGCGTCCGAGGCCAGGAATTCTTCGTGGGCACGAATGCAGCGTTCACAAGCCCTCGCGGCGACTCCAAGGTTCCCGGCTGGTTGTGGCTTTTGTGAAGGCGTTGCGGCAGCCTGCGCGAGGGCCATCGACGGCAGGAATGCAAAGAGAAAGAGAAAGAAAAGCAGCGGGGAGAGCCGACATCGTTTTCTCATGAGCGACTGTCGAGTTTACAAGGTTTTACCTTCCTTGACGGATTCTTTACCTCGGATTGGCCTTCTGATCATTACTATGTTTGGAGTGGGACCATCTTGAATCGATCGTTAGTGCTGCTGTGTCAGATTGTCCTCCTCACGTGTCCCTCCATGCTGCTGGGAATTCAGCCCGAGGAACATTCTCCATGACTACAATTCAGACCATGCGACGAGCTTGCGGCCTGCGCGTCGCCCTCATTTTCCTGCTCGTGACTCTTTCGCCGGCGCAGGATCACGAAGCCCATGACCAGGGCGTCGCCACCATGTCGGTTGACGTCAAAGTGGTCACGCTTCCGGTCACCGTTCGTGACAAGAAAGGGCAGATTGTCCGCAATCTGACCAAGGATGATTTTGTTCTTCAGGAAGATGGCCGCCCGCAAGCGATCAAATACTTTACACAGGACACCAACCTGCCGCTTACCCTCGGACTGCTGGTCGATACCAGCCTGAGTCAGCGAAATGTTCTGGATCAGGAGCGAAATGCCAGCAAGGTCTTTCTCGACCAAATGCTTACAGACACCAAGGACAAGGCATTCCTCATTCACTTTGACCGCGAGGTGGAACTTCTTCAGGACCTCACGCCATCCCACGACAAGCTGGAGGCGGCCCTGCAATTGCTAGATGCCCCGCAACTTGAGCGCAGCGGCAGCGGACGATCCGATCCCGGATCCTCTGGATCGGACCCCTCCGACCCTCAGTCTTCCGGGACTGGCCAACCTCGAATGAGCCGAGGAGCGGGCACTCTGCTTTACGATGCTATCTTCCTGGCCTCCAACGAACTGATGAAGAAGCAACAGGGCCGCAAAGCTCTTATTGTTCTTTCCGACGGAGATGACCGAGGCAGTAAGGAGTCGCTGCAAAGCGCGATCGAGGCGGCCCAACGCGCCGACACTGTGGTTTACTCCATCCTGTTCGCCGACAACCATCAGGACAGCAACGGCTATGGCCACCAGGGCGGTGGAATGGGCCGGCATGGCGGAGGCCTCCCGGGTGGCGGAGGCTGGCCGGGAGGTGGCGGGTCCGGAGGCGGTGGTCGCGGACGCAATCCGCAGGAACCCCGCGTGGATGGCAAGAAAATCCTCGATCAGATTTCAAGGGAAACCGGCAGCCGTCTCTACGAAGTCTCCAAAAAGCAGGCGATCGATCAAATCTACGACAGCATCGCTGAAGAATTGCGAACTCAATACAACCTGGGCTACGCCGCGGATAAAAGTAATGCTGAAGCCGGTTATCACAAGATCACCCTGGTAGCCAAACAGAAAGACTTGGTGGTGCAAACGAGAGACGGATATTACGCGGAACGATGAGAAGAACAGCACTTAGCAGAAATCAAAGGTCTGGCGGAGAGGGAGGGATTCGAACCCCCGATACCCTTTCGGGTATGCCGGTTTTCAAGACCGGTGCCATCAACCGCTCGGCCACCTCTCCGGAACTCCGGACCTGATCAATTATCTTACATCGCCGGGCGGGACTGGTTTCACAAATGGGTTTATTCTTAAACTAGCGCTGGGTCTTGTCAGGGTTGCGACCCATTTGCTTGAGATCATGAAATCGCATCCTCAGCTTGCGTTGCTGAGTTTCCTGCCGACCGTTCTGGTGGTGGTTTGGCTCGCGCCGCAATGTGCGCGCGCGCAAACCCAGAACGGCTCAGACACTTCGGCCAGCGACTCGAATTGGACGGCCACCACCCGGGAGCAACTGCCCAGCAGCCTCAATCCGAGCAGGATATCTGAAACCCATACCGCGTCGGGCGGCCGCACGGTTGACAATCAGAGTATCGAGACAATGGGACTGTATGGCCGCTATGCGCCTTATCTGGATCTGCAAAAGGAAACTGTCAAGGTCGATGCCAACACGGTGCGAACCGTCGAACGCGCATTCGGCAGAGATTCCGAAGGCCGGAAAACGCTGGTTCAGGTGACGGAAGAGGAGAAGCGAACCTTGCCGGGAGGTGAGGTGAAGGTCGTGCGCACCACGTCGAATCCCGATGCCAACGGTGGTTTGCAGGTAGTGCAGCGCGAAGTTCAAGACACCAAGCAGATCAATTCCAATGTGCAGGAGACCCAGAGCACGGTTTTCACGGCTTCCACGAATGGCGGTCTGGCTGCATCCATGCAGACCACAGAACGCGACACAAAAACCGGCGACCATACGGTCGAGTTTCGCAAGTCGACTCTGTTGCCTGACTTGAATGGCGGCTGGCAGACCGGAGAAATCCGGGAAGGCACAATCAAGGGCGATGGTAAAGATCGCATCAAGGAAGAACGCGTGCTTCGCCTGGGAGCTGACGGAAATCTTACGGTAGTCGAGCGGACGGTCAGCAAGGAATCGGAGAATGCTGCAGGCGAGAAACGCGGCACGATGGAAACCTATTCAAATAATCTTCCGGGAACTCCGGTCGATGGCAGCCTGCGCCTGAACCAGCGGGTGACGACAGTTCATCGGAAGAGCGAGGACGGTAAGGAATCTACCACGAAGCAAGTAGAGCAGCGGAACCCTGCGCAGCCCAGCGACAGCCTGCAGGTTACGCGGGAAGCTATCGATATTGTGCGGCCGGGCCTCGACGGCACAACCCGGCAGACCCAAACGCTTCGGTCGCTGGATTCAAACGGGGGCCTCGGGGTCGTGTCCGTCGATACTCGCAAACAAGACAACGCCTCTTCGGTCCAAGTTAATATAGCGCCAGCAAAGACTCCTCAGGCCGCGCCCAGTCACTAACCGCAATTACTTGGTGACCGTGCCGCAGGCAATGCGATCGCCCGAGTTTCCCG
>Ga0116217_10005526_pt1 | contig 11101 bp, 13 predicted proteins | sample Sb_taG_6_FD_89697 | JGI IMG/M metagenome (GOLD analysis project Ga0116217, IMG submission 89697) | Peat soil microbial communities from Weissenstadt, Germany - Sb_50d_4_PS metaG | ecosystem: Environmental > Terrestrial > Soil > Wetlands > Peat | place: Germany: Weissenstadt | collected 2010-09-21 | reverse complement strand
GCAAGTCGTCGTAGGCCAAGAGTTCCCTCGTTGCGAAACGCGATTATAAAGCACTCTGGGAGGGTAAGAGCTTTAACCACAAAGGACACAAAGGTTCACAAAGGACCCCGAGCGCCCTGATAATTAGGATATCTTTAGATTTAGCAGCACCGAGGTATGGCTTTGAAACGACGAGTAGTGATTACTGGCATGGGAGTGGTGAGCCCTAATGGCGTGGGGAACGCTGCGTTTTCCGAGGGCGTTCTGCAGGGCCGGAGCGGAGTCCGCCGCATATCGCGTTTCGACTCTTCTGAAATTCCGGTGCGGATTGCCGGCGAAGTTCCTGACTTCGACGAACTAGCCTGGGTAGAAAAACGCGAACGCAAACATGTTTCGCGGGTGCTGCCACTGGCTTTGGCTGCTGCGACGGAAGCTTTAAACACCGCTGGCTTCGATCCCGCTTCCCTGCCCCTCGAGCAGAAACGGCGCTTTGGCGTGATCATCGGTTCGGGCGGCGGCTCGCAGGAATTTACCGAGGAACAATATCGTCTCTTCTTTCATCAGCAGTACAAGCAGATGAGTTTGTTCTGCGTGCCGACGGGAGTGATGGGCGCGCTTTCCAGCGAACTGAATGTGCGTTTCGGGTTGCGCGGCGCCAGCCATGTAATCACGACCGGCTGCACCTCATCGACCGATGCGTTCGGATATTCGCTGCGGCAGATTCAATCGGGACGGCTGGACATGGTACTGAGCGGCGGTGCGGATGCCCCCATCGCGCTGGGGATTATCAAAGGATTCATCCTGATGAAAATTCTCACTGACTCCTGGAACCATGCGCCGGAGCGGGGATCGCGCCCGTTCTCGGTCGACCGCGATGGTTTCGTGCTGGCAGAGGGAGCGTGGATGTTCGTGCTGGAAGAATACGAGCATGCCCGGGCGCGCGGCGCAAACATGCTGGCGGAAATCCGCGGGTATGGGTCCACCTGCGAGGCGTTTCATCGGGTGCGTCTGCAGGAGTGCGGCGAGGAACCGGCGCGGGCGATCGGATTGGCGATGAAGGAAGCTGGAATTTCCGCGCACGATGTGGATTACGTGAACCTGCATGGAACCTCCACGCAGTTGAATGACCGCATCGAAACCCGGGCCCTGAAACTGGTGCTGGGCGAACAGGCGCGGCAGGTTCCGATGTCGGCGTTAAAATCGCAGATCGGCCACCCGCAGGGAGCATGCGGTGCAGCGGGCGTGGCGGCTGCAATTGTGGCCATGCACAGCGGGCAGATCCCGCCCACAATTAATTTAGAGACTCCTGATCCGGAGTGCGATCTTGATTACGTGCCCGACGTGGGACGCAAGAAGTTGGTCGAACACGCAGTCTGCAATTGCATCGCCTTCGGCTCGAAGAACTCCGCTCTGGTGTTGCGAAATTGCGCTTGACGGCAGCATGCGTTTGCATGACTAAGAACATAGCTGCCAACCACGATCACTGGGCTCTACGTGTAAAATACTTCGCAAGGAGAACTCCTTGAAACAATCTTTCCGGACGCCCGCGAATCTGTCAGATTCAACCCAGCACCGACTCAACTCCTACGCGCTTGCGGCTGCCGCAGCTGGAGTGGGACTATTGGCCCTCAATCAGGCAGCCGAGGCAAAGATCGTCTACACGCCAGCCGACAAGAACATCACGCCCAATCACACCATTCCTCTTGATCTCAACCATGATGGAACTACCGATTTCCGTCTCAAGGATATGCACTTCACCAGTACTGTTGGGTTGATCACACGGGGATTCTGTCGGTTCTTCCCGCTCATCAGGGCAACAAAGTACAGGGATTCTCCCAGTTTGCCCGGCATTACGCCTCTGCCCTGCAGGCCGGAGTCACGATTGGACCTAAGGGACAATTTGCCGCCGGTCCAAGAATTATGGCTACCGTGTTCAGCGACACCGGCGCCCGTCGCGGCCTCAGTAATTCGTGCAATGGTCCGTGGTCGAAAGCCGGCAAGGGTCGCTATCTCGGTTTGGAATTCCTCATTAAGGGCAAAGTCCATTTTGGCTGGGCACGTTTGAATGTTAGTTGTCAGGGGACGGACGTCCTCGCAACCCTGACCGGCTATGCCTACGAGACTATTCCGAATAAGTCCATCATCGCAGGCAAGACGAAAGGCCCGGCGGATGAGTCGAGTGAAGAAAATTTTGGCCCCAATGCTTCCCTGACCGATCGCATTCCAGACACTCGACAGCCCGCTACGCTGGGCATGCTTGCGCTCGGAACTGAGGGCGTCCCGCTGTGGCGGCGAAAGGAGTCGGGACTCCAAGACGACTGATCTATCGCCGCTGCTTCCGCCAGTATGGCTACTAAGCAAGCAGACGGCGAACGATATTTTCGACCGTGGGCCAAGCGTTGGAGCGGGGATCGATCAGATCGAAATGGCCCGCGGTTGAGACCTCAGTGTAATGCACATCTTCTCCGCGCTTTTTCTTTTGCTCGGCATATTGGCGGCTGAAATACGACGGTACTACATCGTCCCCGGCGCCATGAATCAGCCATTGCGTCGTCGCGTGGTCGATCGCGAGTTGCACGGGATCGGCTTCGCGATAGTGTTCGGTCACCAGGCTGGGCTTGCCTCCGAGAAAATCGACGACTGCGTTGTCGCTGAGGTGTTGTTCCCAGGCTTGCTGCAAATCTAGCACGCCCGCTAGCGAGATCACCCGTTTAAGCGACGATTCGTGGGCGGCCAGGCAGAGCGCGAGTTGTCCGCCGGCGGAGTGGCCCATGACCAGGATCTTTGTCGAATCGAAGTCGTAGCGCTTCGCAATTTGCGGGAGGTAACGATAAGCGTTGCGGATGTCCTCGAACGTGCCCGGCCAGCCTCCGCCCAGGTTGCCCACCCGGCGATACTCGACGTTCCAAGTGGCAATGCCTTTCGCAGTCAGCGCGGCACAGAGATGTCCGGCATGGGTGAGCGTGTACTTGCTGCGCCAGAAGCCTCCGTGGATATTCATCACCACCGCGAATGGCCCTTTGGTCTTGGGAAGGCGAAGCTCGGCAAACTGATTGGGATCGGTGCCGTAGGTGAGACGGGCATCGGCTGGAGGCGGTGGGAGAGTGAGAATGTCGTCGGAAGACATGGGGACAGGATTCAGTTGCCGATTATCTCTTCTCGATTCTCCGAATGAACAACAGCGATCAGGACCGTCGCCTAAATTTTACATTCCAGTAGACTCTGGAACCAACTCCACAATCGTTCCCTCGCCCCAACCATATTTCGCGAAAGAGAAACCAGCGATGGCTCGATGCAACTCGGGATTGGCTTCAGGAGTGACGAAGCGGGCATGGACGGCGAAATTCTGCCCGGCGACGCGTACTTGCGCTTTTGGATTGGCTCGCAGATTCTGCACCCAGTTTGAGGTCGGATATTCGGCGACCAGGTAGAAGCGTCCCTCGCGACGCGTGAACCAGATCTCGATTTCGCGCGGCAGACCGCTCTTACGGCCTCGAGTCGTGAGATACAGATACTGCTCCCGGTCGAAATTACTGTCCTTTGAGTTTGAGTTTGGATTTGTTTTCTTCAAGAAATTCGCGCAACTTGTCGGCTGCCTCCAGCAGGCGCGTCCACTGTTCGTAATAGAGCGTGACCGGGAAGCGGCCGAGGCCATAGACGCTGACCCCGCCTTTTTCGCTGACTCTGAATTCCATGCTGGCAACGCGGCGCGGGCCCTGCTTTTCCAGTTCAGCTAAGCGGGCCTTCAGTTCTTCATAAGTTGGTTCAGCCATTTTCTTACCTCGAACGAGTGTGATGAGTACATGATAGGGATTGTGTGGGAATTCGTCGAGGGCAGTTGCGGAAAATCCTAAAACGTGGAGGGCGCTGAGCAAGAATACATCTCGGCTCGAGCCTACGCTGATTATTCAATGAATGCTTTCATGCAGAAGACGCTGCCTCCGGATTTTTCAAACTCCGAGGTATCAACCAGCACCGGGGTCAATCCTTCCTGAGCCAGGATTCCTTGAAGATTTGGGGTTAGACGAGGAGTAATGAAGCGGCCGTTTACCACGATCCCGTTCCCCATGAATTGTCGTGCTTCGTCCCGGGTAAGTTCGTGGATCCTTTTCCAGCCATCCTGCACCGACTGTAGCGACTCTGCAGAGAATGCGCCGGGGTAAATCAGCGCCGCCTCATCATTCAGCGGGCACAGACAGGTATCGAGGTGATAGCAGTGCCCATCCACAAGTTGGAGGAAGATGACGGGGAAACCCAACTCCCGCATGGCAGCGGCAAACTTCTCTACTCCGCCCCGGGTCGAGCGGAAGCCATAGGCCGCCCAAATGCGCGAGCGGTCGGGATGCCAGAGCAGATCGCCGTGGCCCTCGAGGTACTCTCCGTCTAAATCGAGATCGACGATCTTATAGCCGCGCTGGCGGAACCAGTCTACGAAAAACCCAACTTCTTTGTGTCGCGAGGGGTAGCGCATGCGGCTGGGCACAATGAAATTGCCCAGCCGCTCGTGATGCCCCACGAACATCTGATTGGCGGCAAAAACCATGTCGTCGAGCTCCTCGACCGGCTCGATGATCTCCACCGTTAACCCCGCGTCCACCAGCGCACGCCGCAAGTTTTCCCACTGTTGCCGGGCCCTCGCACTGTCGATGGGAAGGCCCATATACGGATTCTTTGGCTCACGCACGTCGAAGAACGTGGGCGGGCACATCAGTGCGGTCTTGGGCATGAGAAGTCATGATAACGGCTGGCGATGGCCGATTCCAGCTTAGGCTGCGAAATCGGTGCAGCCGAGATTCCGGCAGCGCCGACTGCGGGTGGGCACTTGGGATTGGAGGCGCAAATGAGGAGAACCTGCACTCTGATGCATTCAAACACGTTCACTTCACCAGTATGTTTATAACCCTTCGGTCACTGGCGTGCTTCCGCAATCTACGCCCCGGAACAGAACAGCACATTCAGGAGGGAATCGCGTGCTTCATAAATGCGCAAATCCAAACTGCACCAGCCCCTTCCGCAAGCTGAGCCAGGGGAAACTTTTCCTGGTGGATACGCAGCCTCTCGAGGACATAAATACAAAGGGCGCGCGGTCGAAAGGCCAGCCTTCTCGTCGTGTCGAGTACTACTGGCTCTGTGACCAGTGCGCGTTCGCCCTAACACTCTCTTACGAAAAAGGGCGGGGCGTGGTTGCAGTCCCCCGGCTTGAGAATGGCAAAAAAATGCCCGTGGCGGCTGTGCATGGGGTGGAAACGCCGAACAACGGAAGTAGCCGAGCTGAACAGTCCGCCTGACAGGCTACGAAACGTGGGAGCAATTTATGGATAAGCCAAAGATGCACGAGTGTACGATTTGCGGGGACGAAAAATTGCCCGGGCAAATGTGGTTTCTGGTTGCTGAGAGTCACTGGGAAGACAAGCTCAGGGTTCTCGAGTGGCAGGATCAGATGGCTACGCGACAAGGGATTTACGCCGCATGTAGCGCCGCACATGTGGAGGAACTAGTCATCCATTGGATGACTACCGGCGGACTGGACTATCCATTCGCCACGGTTGGACACAAGCCCCGGAGCCGCAAACGAACAGCCGCCTCTTTTTTGCCCATAATCGAGGAGCCCAATACCACGGGCGCACGACAGATCGGCGAATTGGCAGTCGACCGGGACTGCGTGCGGCGGGCACTCAAAGACGATCCCGAATCTTTGCGAGTTATCCTCGACGAACTTGTCCATGCCTTGGAGCGGGAAACCACCGGCGCTGCGGCCCGGCTGGAATCGGCTGATGCCATGTCCTACGGCTTCCCTCGCGAGATATGAAACCAGTCGCGAAAGCCTGATCACGACTCCCAGGACTTTTTCCAGTCGTGCCAGTCCGCGGTCACCGCTTTCTCCATATCTTTGGCGGCGGCAAACAGCCAGTTTGGCTTGAGGCGGGCCAGATGGCGGCGAACATATTTTTGCGCGTCTATGGTACCGAGGTGGATGTTGGCCGTTTCCCATCCCATGGCAGAAAGCAGTCGGAGTTCGTCGCGGTTGGATGGCAGAACGCTTAGCTCAATGCGCGAACAATGTGGCGACAAGCGGCGGACGATCCAGCGTCCGCGCAATTGGACAAAAGGATCAGGGTCGCGCACAGCCCGGCTGGTGAGCGCATGGTACAAAATCTCCGCCGGTCCCTCATCTCCCTGCGCCCAGTAAACCGAAGAAGGTACCAGCGCCTTGGCTTCGCGCGCAATTTTGGCACCGTGGCACAGTGCAATGGCCACCAACCGAATGTGCCCAAGACTTCCCAGACCCGCCACGCGCCGGACTGTCCTGTAAACGAGCCCGTGCTCCGGCATGAGGTGCTCCAGAGCTTCCTTTGCGCTGACCGGGACCTCACCACTCATTTTGGGCAGACTATCCACCTTCTGCCAAAAATGAACTGGATCGCGTAACACTCCCGTCGCCACCTCGCGCAACCAGGTATTTTCCTCTTCCAGCACAAAAGGGCGGCCGCCGTTGGCGAGAGATTCTTTGTAGCCCTCCAGAATTGACGCGCATGCGTCCTTCGGCTTCACTGCGAGATGGCCCACTGCGATGGCGAACAGCGCGCTGGTGGCCAGCCGCACCAGATCGATCGTGTACGGCAGCACCGCCGCTTCGTCGAAATCATTGACTCCCCAAACCAGGCGGCCCTCGATGTCACGCCACGTGCCAAAATTCTCAACATGGAGATCGCCCACGGCAAGAACCTGGGGAGCCTTGGCCAACTCGGGGCAAACCTCGGGCCAGGTTTGCATCCAGCGATAGAAGGTCGCACGGAGGAAAGGAAACACTGCTTCCGCCATGCGCTCGTGTTTCAGGCGAAGATCGGGCTTGACCAGCTTCGTGTGGCGGCCAAGCCACTCTTCAAACCGGTCGGTTGCTTTGACAATATTCATTGCCGTCCGGTTGGCACCATAGACCGGGCCCAACCGAATGTCAACGCGGGCAGAACTTGCAATAATCCGGTCGGGCGCTCAGTGGAACGCCACCGCACGCGATCCTATCGCCAGTCGGCGCAAATGTTCCTTCTGTGCTAATCAGTTCGCGAAATATGCCGCATTCACATCGACAAACTTCTTCGCCTCATCCGGCGCATCGTCGACGGCATAAATCGAATCCGAGGTGCACACTGGGACACAAGCCCCACAGTCGATGCAGCCCGCCGGATCGACATATAGCTGGGTCGCCGCCTCGAACCCCGGCTCGTCTTTCTTGGGGTGAATGCAATCGGTGGGACATACGTCAGCACACAACAGGTCTTTAATGCACGTATCAGTAATTACATAGGCCATGGACCAAGCTCCGGAAGGAAGAATTTCACGCATGCACAGAGTACGACACAGCGAGGTGGCTCTCCGTGACCTATCTCTCATCGCCATGTGTCCAACATCACAAAAGAGCACAAGTTCGAGCCCAATCTCGACTCAGAATTGCCGTGTTTGCCATGCGCCTTAGTAAAAATTACATAGCCGCGAAGGTACGTAAGCGACCAAACTCACGAATCTACAGTGTTTCCCGATTTGGCAAAGATGGTGCTTTCACCAAAACAATCTGAAACCGTGCTGCTGAAGTCTTCTCTGGCAATACATTTCCATCGAAGATTCGGGCTGACTGCGTTCACGCGGGCAAGCCCGTGTAAATTCCGCGCTGTCTCGCACAGCTTGAGTTCAACAAGCAGATTCGCAGGAGGTGTCCCGTGGCAGCATTTCGCATCTTGGTGGCAGACGACCACGAAGTCGTGCGCAAGGGCCTAATCGCTATCCTGAAACAAAAGCCGGAGTGGCAGGTGTGCGGGGAAGCGACCGATGGACGCGAGGCAATAGAGCAGGCCAAGCAATTGATGCCGGACGTGATTGTTATGGATATCAGCATGCCCCGCCTCAACGGACTGGAAGCCACGCGTCACCTGATGAAGGAAAACCCGGCCACAAAAGTCCTCGTTCTCACCTTTCACGATTCCGATCAAGTCATTCGGAGCGTCCTCGACGCCGGCGCCCGCGGGTTCCTGCTGAAATCTGATTCGGCCTGTGAACTGGTGGCAGCGGTCGATGCCCTGCTCGGCAACAAGACATATTTCACTTCGAAGGTGGCAGCCATGCTGCTGGAGGGCTATCTGCGAGGAGGTTCAATGTTCGGCGCACACCCGAGCCCGCTGCCTCCGCGCGAGCGCGAGGTCGTGCAATTGCTGGCGGAAGGAAGCAGCACCAAGGAAGTAGCCGTGTCGCTGGGCTTAAGCTCAAAGACCGCCGAAACTCATCGTTCCAATATCATGCGGAAACTTCAAATTCATTGCGTAAGTGATTTAGTGCTCTACGCGGTGCGCAACAACATCGTTCAGGTAATGCAGGCAGGAGCGGAATAGTTTGGGAGCGAATCGAAGCTGGAAAAAACTTAAGCCGGCCGGCCAATCCACCATAGGATCTTGGCTACGATCCGCCACCCATTGGTCGAAACCGCGGTCGATTCGTACTCCCGGTTTTCCGGAACCAGGACCTCGGTGTGATCGAAGCGCTGCAACCGGGATACGATTAGACCGTGCTCCTTGTGGGCGGCTATTACAATTTGACCATAAAGCTGAGGGTGACTGGTCTGCGAGGTGTCGATCACCACGATGTATCCGTCATGAATCAACGGCATCATGGAGCGGCCGCGAACTCGCAGACAGCTGGTATGCGCCGGGTTGGGACACCACTTGCTGGGCGCGGCCAACATTGATTCCGGAGGGACGTGATTAAGTTTCTCCGCCGGATCACCCGTGCCTCCATGGGTAGCCGCCACAAGGGGCAGAACGGGAATGGCTACCAGTTCACTCCCGCGCTTAGGAGCCCGCCGCGATCCGGCGTGTACAAACTCCAGCTTGACCCTGCGGTCTTGGCGCATGCGCGATCGCGCTGCGGGCAAAACCCGCATCAAATCGTCGCTGCTCAAGCCAGCCTGTCCCCAGAAATACCAGCACTCGGGATCGCCGGTGAGATTGCCGAGCTGAATGTAGATGTTTGCCGGGGGCTCTTGAACGCCGCGTTCCCAGCGAGAGACGGCCATGGCAGAAGCGTTCATCTGCTTCCCCAGATCAGATTGGCTCATTTTTAGGCTGCGGCGCAGGGCGAGGATCCGTCTGGCCCACTCCATCTTTGGACCGCTTGTATTGCTCATGGCCAGCCTGCTAGACTTAGATTAACGAGGTCGGTTTAACAGCCGCGTTAGGCGACACCCTGTCGCCAGTCTTTAGGAAAGGTTGTCATGTACCGTGACAATGCTAACACAAATGTGGATCCGAAAAAACCGTCTCCGCAAGCATTATATCGCGGATTGTACGTAAGAATCGCGCGAAAACTCGGGGTCGACGCTTCCTACGTGAGCCGAGTTGCCCGCGGCGATCGGCGCTCAGACGAAGTCGAAAGCGCCTTGCGCCTGGCACTCGACGAAATCGAGCAGCAACTGGGGCGCGCCTCATCCCCCGCCGACAGCGGACGTTCGCGTCCCGCAAACGCGGCCAAACGGCTGAAGATTCTCATGCAGCAAAATCGTGGCCGCATCCGTCAGCAATGGCTGACCCATAGCCAGGCCGACCCCAATCTCAACCGCGTCAAGATCGCTTCTAAAACACGCACCGCGCCTATCCTGCCGGTTATTGACGAAACCATGAAGGTCATGAAGTTAAACGTAAAGGAGATGGCAGGCGTGCCCATGAAAGCAGCCGAGCAACACGGCCGGCTGCGGCAAAGTCAAGGTTTCACGGCGATGGGCCTGGTCGAAGAATATAACCTGGTCCGGCGCTGCGTCTTTGCGTTAGCCCAGGAACATAGTCGACAGATGGACGCGCATCTCCTGATTCAAGATCTCACACAATTTGGCGAGGCGCTCGATCTTCAAACCCAACGCGCGTTGCAAGACTATCTCGCTGCCAATTAACAAAAAGCCGCCAATGTAGGCGCGGGCGTCATCGCTCGTGCTGAATCGGAATAAACTGTATCGGTCGGTTAGCACGACGCGGACGATCGCGCCTACACGGGCAAGCGCTTCAGCAGAGCCGCTGCTTTGCGGAACCAGGGCCGTTCGCGACGGCGCAAGTATCCAGGCATGGTCGGCTTCTTGTCCAGAATGCGCTGCGCCCACACCCGAGCCTCAACATTTCGCTGCTGCGCCGCCAGGAAGCAGGCGTAGTTGTAGTAAGTCTCCGACGAGGTCGAGATTTTCGTCACTTCCCCAAACAAGGCGCCGGCTTTGTCAGGCTGCCCGGTATTGGCGTAGGCGTGGGCCAGCAGTGCGGCCGCGCGCTGAAAATCATATTTGGGATCCTGCGAGACCACCCGTTCAAGATCAGGCACGGCCGCAGCGAAATCGCCCATAAAAGTGGCCGCCATCCCCCGCCGATAAAACGGATCCGGCGAGTCGGTGCGCGAGGAAATCGCCTTGTCGTAACACTGGCGGGCGCGCGCGTAGTTCCCTTCCTCGAGGTACAGATCGGCCAACTCCTCATAGTTTCCGGCTGAGGGATTGTCCAGAATGGCTGACTCGAGTTCGTGAATTCTCCTGCGCCGGGGAAATACTTTGAACGACTGGCGCATCAACCCGGCATCGGGAATCACTTCGGCCGCGATGTAGATCAGCGCCCCCAGCCCGCCGAAGAAAATAATGATCCAAAGCCAATAGCCATCCGGGCGCCGGCGAATGAAGTGGACGATAGCCACTGCCTGGAGAATTAAACCCCAGGGAAAGAATAAGAAAATTAGCGATCCCATGCTGTGATCGGACTATAGCATGGTAATGGAGGGCGGGCCTCTGGCCCGTCTGGGTCGATACGTTGACTAACGTGACTAAGCGCGGCACAGCGTTTAGGGCGCAGAGCTGCAATTCCCGGCAACAAGGAAAACTTTCATGCATGCCACCTCCCCGCAGTTTCAAGAACAGAGGTCCAAGCCAGCGTCAGCCATTTTCTGGGGCGGTCTCATCGCCGGCGTATTGGACCTGACCTACGCCGTCACTTTTGTCACTCTTCAAGGTCTCAAGCCAATCGTCCTGCCACAGGCCATCGCCAGCGGACTGTTCGGCATGAAATCCTTCGACGGCGGCCTTCCGACCGCGACCCTTGGTGTTGCCCTG
>Ga0116217_10005524_pt1 | contig 11103 bp, 14 predicted proteins | sample Sb_taG_6_FD_89697 | JGI IMG/M metagenome (GOLD analysis project Ga0116217, IMG submission 89697) | Peat soil microbial communities from Weissenstadt, Germany - Sb_50d_4_PS metaG | ecosystem: Environmental > Terrestrial > Soil > Wetlands > Peat | place: Germany: Weissenstadt | collected 2010-09-21 | reverse complement strand
TCCGCCTGTGGGATCCGGTCGGCGACGTGGGAGTGGTCTGGTTCGATACGCATGGTGATTTCAACACCCCGGACATCGACCCGCTCGGCTTCCTCGATGGCCAGGGTCTGGCCATCGTCACCGGCCGATGCTGGCAGGCTATGGCCCAGCAGGTCCCGGGGTTCGAGCCCATCGCCGACAGGTCGGTCATGCTCATCGGGGCGCATGATTTCGACGAGGACGAGAGCGTGGCTCTGGCGCATTCCCAGATCGCACACATCACGCCGTCCCGAATACGAAGCGAGGGCGTCGAGACAGCCATCGGTGCGGCTGTCGAGGCCCTTGTCGAGCGGGTCAGTCATGTCTACTTGCACATTGATCTGGATGTCATCGACGCGGACTGCGCCCGGGCCAACTCCTTCGCCTCTCCCGGTGGTCTCGATCCCCATCAACTCTTCGAGGCGATGCACTTTGCCCTAACCAAGCTCCCGATCGCTGCCGCTGGGCTGGCTGCATACGATCCCACGGTGGACGGATCGGGTCAGTTGTGTGGAATCGCAACGCAGTTGCTGGACATACTGAGGGAGAAGGCCGAGGGCTCGTGACCGCCCATAGGTGCCCGGTTGCGACTGGGCTGTTGATCCGCAAGCCCTCAGCACTTGACCGGGACCGTGACCCTAACTGGCGCGCATGGGCACCGGATTTCGATTGCAGTCACCAAGGGTAGGTTCATCGTGAGCGTGCCTCTTGGCCGATAGGAAGGACGGCGGCCTGGACTTCGACGAGCTGGCGTGGGACCGGAGAGACGCAGGTCGCCTCAGCAGATCGCCGACTGGCTGCCCGAGGCGTTCCCCGATGACCCGGAGATGCGGGTGAGCCACGAGACCATCCACATGTCGCTGTTCGTCCAGGGCCGAGGGGCCCTGCGCCAGGAGCTCTTTCGTTGTCTGCGCCAGGGCCGGGCCATGCGCCGCCCCCAGGGACATCGCCAGGCAACGGGTCAGGGAAAGATCCGCGACGTGGTGATGATCTCCGAGCGTCCCGCCGAGATCGTTCGACCAGGCCTGCCGGTCCCTCGACCTCGAACCGCCGGCGGTACTTGTAGAGAGTCTGCCGAGATATCTCCAGGTCCCGACACAACGCCGTCACCTTCAACGGCCCCCGCTGGAAAACACGGCCAGCAACTTCGCTTCCATCGACACCGCCCTTTGCGCCATGCCCAATGGGCTACTTGGCGACAGCTCGAGTGTCAGCGATGTCCCGCGAGAGATCTGTCAGCGATCTCTAGATATTGCACAGGAGTCCCTGGCAACGCGGATCCAACGAGAACACCAATGGCTTGTTGCGCCAGTACTTCCCCAAGGGCACCGAGCTCTCGGGCTATTCCCAGGCACATCTGAACGCCGTCGCCAGAGAGCTGAACGAACGACCTCGACGGACTCTCGGTGGCATGTCATCATCTGAGGCGTTCGCCGAGGCTGTTGCGTCGACTGGTTGAGGTCAAGCCCGCTACCGGGCGGCTGGACCTGACCCGGTTCGCGTTGTTTGGCCGGGCTCTAGCGAGCTGACCGGGCGGCTCTCTCAGGACCAGTCCATGCCACTTGATGGTTCGGATTCCGTTCCTCCGACCCCCTAGAGGGGGTGTCGGAACTGGAATCTGGAATCGATTCTGGGGAATCAACAGAATCGATTCGGAATCTTGGAATCGTCCGGCCATCCCCTTCCCCAGGCAGCACTACGTTGGGGTAAATGCCGTCTCCGAACTGCCCGAAGTGCCAGTCCACTCAGTTGGACGAGGATTGGGGCACCCACGGCGATGACTGCCCGCTCGGTGACCACAGGCATCTGGTCTGTGCGAACGCTGATTGCCTTTGGGCCTTCACAGTGATCTCCGGACCGAGGAAGGTCTAGCGAAGGCGAGGCTGGACTTACGAAGGTTCTCCATGCCCAGCGCCAAATCTCAGTGTCTCCGTGCGACTACCTGCCAAGCAGCCAACTCGCTCTACGTGCCACCTCGCGGCCTACTGCTTTAGCGATGGTTCGGGTGCCGCCAGATGCTCGGCTCTTCGGGCGTCCGGGGCTCAGGTACGCGAGTTGACGCAGCACTCGGCGCGGAATATCGACGAGGACCAGCAAAAAGAGCCCGAAGAGAGCGACGGCTGCGCCCACAAGGGTCATCGTCTTGAGCCCCGGTCCAGTCCCAGTGAATGCCAGGGAGCCCGAAGCAGCGGTGGCTGGACCCGAAACGGGTGTGCCCAATACAGTGGTCGTGGCGCCCCCTCCGCCCGAGACAACGGGTTCCCAGCGCAGGCCGTCGTTCTCGGTGCAGATGATCGGTCCGTCAGCACCTTCGACCGTCTGGCCACGAAGCGATTTGTCGCAGTACTCACCCGCTCGTAAGCAGTTACCGTCGGGGCCGCGATCACACGGGATCGTCGAAGTAGTCGTGGCGGAAGTCGCGGTTGGGGCCGTCGTGTTCGCGGGCACGACCGTGCTCGAAGTGCTCGTTGGCGTCAGGCTCGTGGTCGTAGGGGCTTCAGTTGTTGTGGTCGTCGGGGCCTCAGTGGTGGTCGGAGCCTCTGTCGATGTGGTCGTCGTAGTGGATCCCGTCGTCGTGGTGCTGGTACTCGACACGCCGCTCCCCACTGCGATCACGGGGGCGATGGGGCTTGCCGTAGGTGTGGTCGTCGTGATGCCTGAGGGCGTTACCGTGTCGTTGGGGTACGCCGTGCAGGTGAGCGACAGCGGTGCGCCCGACACCGTAAGCGTCAGGCTGGCAGCGGAGTCCTCCTGGATGGTGACATGGTTGCTCGTGGCCGTGAACCCGCTCACCGTCGCCGCTGTCGAGGGCAGCGCCACGGTCACCCCGTCCGCAGGCACCGGGCTTGGAATGGGCACGTTGAAGTCGAGCGGCCCCTGGGGCGTGGTGGCAGGGACGGCCCCGCTGGCGTCGATCTGTGCCGTGGCCGAGCCTTCGAGGTTGGGCTGCAGGGACGCCGCCGCACTGGCCAGGGCCTCGGGGAGGTTCACCATCGTCTGGTAGCCGGTGAGGCTGAAGGGCTGCCCTGAGGTAGGAGCCGACGGCGACAACGTGGCCGAGGTCACGGCGTCGTTGAGCACGACGTTCCCCACTGGAGTGTCCGGACAATACAGCTCGTAGGGACCTGTGAGCGCCGTAGGTGGGGTCGTGCCTGTGGTGGTGCTAGAGCCTGACGAAGTTGTTGTGGTACCCGATCCCGCCGTAGCTGTGGCGATGACTGGCGAGGCCTTTGCCGCCGTTGGCGCCGACGAGACAATCCCGGTCGTCTCAGAGTTGTTGGGGTACGGCGTGCAGGTCAGGTTGAGGGTGCTGCCCGAAATGACCAGCCCAAGCGAGATGGCCGGGTCCACGGTGAGTGTGATCGCACCCCCCGAAGCCGTGAACGGCCCCACCGTTCCCGCCGTGGAGGGCAGGACCAGCGACAGGCCGGTCGACGGCACGGGGCTTGGGATCGGCGCGTCGATGGTGATGGGAGCAGCAGCGACTGACGCAGGAGTGGCGCCAGTGGCGTCAACCTTGAGATTGGCGGTGCCTGTGATGGCGGAGTTCCCGAGGGCGGCAGCGGCCGACACGATGGAGTTCGGCAGCAGCACCGTGGACTGGTAGTTGGTCAGGTTGAACTGTTGGCCTGGTCCCACGGAATCCGGTGTGATGATGCCAGTCGTGATGACCCCGTTGAGCACGATATTGCCGACGGGTGTACCTGGGCAGTACAGCTCGTAGGGTGAGGAATCGGCAAAGGCAGGCACCCGGAGCCTTGAACCAATGATGCGACAACGATGGCAATGCCGAGGAAAAGGGTGGCGAACCCCGTCAGCGCGATTCGTATGGCCTTGGCCTGCAAGAGGCGCATTGTCACTGCTTTCCTTCTCAACGCTTAGCGCCAGTTCGACGCTCAACGCCCCCCCGGGCTGATTTACAGAGCAGTTCATCCCTGCCTTCCCCACGATGCTTCAGACCGCTGGTCACCGACCTCATCAATACTGACGAAATCCACCCTCACGCCTGGCACTCACCGTCGATCTTCCCGATCTCAACTCGACTATCCGGTCCTGCGTCCGCTGGTCAGGCCAGCGCTTCGCCTTCGTTCCCTGCGCCATGGAACGCCCTAGCCGCCTGATTTTCCGCTGCGGTGACCTCCTCCTCGCACGGCAGGGCAGAGCCAGCATCTCGGGAGATCGTGATGGTCAACGTCTTCGTGGCCGTGTTCAGCGTGGGGTGATGGTCGCTTCACCTTTGACTTCGCGGCGCTGAAAGGGTGAGCTCAGAGCTCTTAGGAGACAACCGTCAACGTGAACGCCTGCGTCACGACGTCCTTGGTCTTACCGCTACCAAATGTGGCGGTGATAGTGAGGGGTAGGTCCCCGCTGCCGGGCTGTGCTTGGTTGATATTGGCGTGCGGCATCGTCGAGGTCAGAGCCACACGAGGTGCACGAAGGAGGTGCATGGCTAATCACCTGGTCGGGCTCTGCCACCTGGGCCAGGTGTTTGCCCGGTGAACCGGATTGCTTTCCCTGCTTGCGGGCGGCGCCCCGACGCTCGGCACGAGACGGCGCCGGGGGCTTCGCCCCTTCGGCAGATGGTGACATCGACGAGTTTCGCGGGTTGCGGCCGGGGCGCCCTTCCAAGTCGGCCAGCTTCGACTGGAGCATCGCCACCTGAGCCCGAAGAAGTTCGTTCTCGGACGCCGACTGTGTTCGTAGGAAGGAGCGTCGGGAGAGGATCACGGGTCGGAATTCCCCACGGTACGCGCGGTGTTCCCCTGGTGGTAGTCAGGTGGTCAGGGGCCTGAATAGTTACATAACTTGTTACAATTGGGTCATGATTGCAGCCGATATTTTTAGGCCTGGGCAGTGGACTGATTTCTTTCTTCTGGTCGGAACAGGCGCAGTCACGCTCACCGGCTTAGTTTTTGTGGCGATGTCACTCAACCTCAAGGTAATCGCTATCGACGCAACACATCGTTATCGAGCCATAAACACACTTACAGGTCTGGCTCTGGTTTTCATGCGCTGTGCGCTTGTACTTATGGGAGCTCAAAACCATCAGTCAATAGGCGCAGAACTGTTCGTAGTCTCTGGCATTTCGGCAGCCATTTTTGTCAAGGGCTACACTAAAGCGATTAGGATGAGCAATGGGCTCAGACTCTCTCGCATAGTTGGCGGAAGCCTCGTACACCTGGCTGAGATGATCGGTGCGGCACTATTTTTTCTTGGGTACTTGCCCGGTTTGTATATTGCAGCGCTAGCGATGGTAACCAACACTTGTTATATGATTACGGCAGCTTGGCTACTAGTCATCGGCGTTTTCGATCAGAAGACCGGCGCTGATGCCATTGACCCTGGGATCGCCAACGCCAGCTGATTCCATGACCCGACTGATCACCGACCTACCGGTCACCATGTCGTCGCCTGAGCACGGTATTCGCTGGTGTAAACGCGATTGCCGGGCCTTCGACCAGCGCTAGGGTGTTCGCACAATGCCACGGTGGGACTGCTCGAAGCTCGCGTCATGTTGGGACCACCCTCGCCCGGGAGTCACGTGCCCTCGTATCGTGCAGTGCGCCTTGCAATGTCGAAGGCTGACCAATGAAAGAGCGGGCGGGGGAGGTCCGTGGCGGATAAGACCTCAACCCCGCCCTATGGCGTCCGTCTCCCCCTGAACGAGCGCCATAGGTGACGTACCCAGGATCGGGCAGGACGATGCAGGTAGGGGCAAGGAAAGGCAACGGCTTCCAATGCCATTTCCATCTGTGTGAGAGCCTGGGAGACAATGCCGTCTCGCTCATTGAGGAGTCCGAGGAGGATGTGCTCGGTCCCAATAAGACTGTGCTTGAGGAGGCGGGATTCTTCCTGGGCCAGCGCCAGGACCCGGCGGGAGCGGTCGGTGAAGCGCTCGAACACGCTCCATAGATCCCCACCTTGGCGAGGTCAACGCCACGGCTGCCCAACCCACCTGCTCAGTATCTCAGGGGCTTGGCCTTACTGACTCGATGATGAGACAATCAAGGCGATTAGGTCGGATCTTGTAGTTGATGGTAAGCGTCGGAAAAGTCTGGTCGGCTTCAAAGAGTCGGGGAGGCTCAAATGCAAGAGGCCTCGGATTGGGTGGGTGTCATTCTTGTTGCTGTCATCGCCGCAGTCTTGTACGGCATTAGTATCTGGGCGCTCTGGGCGCTGGGACCTGCGATAGCCTTTACTTTGCTCGCGGCCGCTCTTTACCTGGAGGCTCGTTCTCCAGCCGACACGCATCAGAGCTCCACGTAGGATTCAACCTGAAGACGTCAGGAATCATCCCGTATCGGCGAACCGAAGCACGCTCATCAACGATGGCGCAGGTGTCCGTGCTCGACGACCGGGCTCTATCACGTGCTATGGACTGTTCTGGCTACGTGACCAAATGAACTGACGGCCGGGTGACGGAAACTTTCGGAAACCAATTCCTCCTTGGTGAGTGGGTCAGCGACCACCTCTCCTCCAGATCTGTGAGATTCGTGGTCAACGCGGCATCTTCGATGGCCCGCCTCAAGCGATTTTGCGAAGGTCCCGGCGAGGCGAGATGAGTAGGACCTCAAACCGAAGGCTCTATCGCCGATGGGGGTGTGGGCTCTGTCTGCGGTCGTCCTCATCACTGTCAGCGCTGCTGTCATAAGCGGCCAGAATGACAAGAAGAAGTTCACCGAGCCAGTCGATCGCTCATCCTGCTGCCAGCCAACATCGAGAAGAGCGCCCTCGTCAACGACTACTGGCCTCATCATCATCATCATCATCATCATTCCACCGGGCTCCGTCTCCGAGTGCCGTTCCGGCAACCACCCCTCCGCCCCGTGCCACCACAGTCTCAGCCCGCTCGGCACCACCGGCTGATACCTGCCGGGCCACGATCTCGAACAGCACGCCAGGCGCCAGTGGTGATGAGACCGTCCACGTCTCGTCGAACGTTCCATAAGAACTACGCGACAAGGACCGGAAGCGATTCGCGAATGACCGACGGCAGTGGCTCAGTCTCAATTACGTTCAATATCGGTGACAAATTCGTTGGCTACACAGTGCAGGTCGTTGTAGACGTGAACAATGGAGGGGTGACTTGTTCTACGGGCTTCACCCAAAGTAGACCGACGGAAGTGGTCGTGGCCGCTTATCGTTGATTGAGTGTCTCGCAGCTACAACAGTGTCCGAGCCGATCAAGGGTCTGGCCCTGTGCCCTGGGTCGAGCTACCTCTCCGCCGGGAAGGGCGGTCAAGGACGTCACATTCAAGCACGATTCGGGTGCTCTCTTCTGGTCCTTGTTGATCCGCCATGAGATATCCTGAACAGGATGAAGCTCGTGATCATGATCCCGTGTCTCAATGAAGAGACGACCCTTCCTTTGGTCCTGAGAACGATCCCAGAGGAGATTGAGGGCATCGACCGGATCGAAGTCCTCGTCATAGACGATGGTTGCACAGACAAGACCGTCGAGGTAGCAAGAGACCTCGGCGTAACAGAGTTTGTCCATCATCCACGAAACCGTGGGCTTGCGCACTCATTGCGCGACGGCATACAACGGGCTCTAGAGTTGGGTGCGGACATCTTGGTTCTCACTGACGGAGACAACCAATATCCTCAAGAACGCATACCGGATCTGATTCGCCCCATTCTCGAAGGGCAAGCTGACACCGTAATCGCGGACCGACAGGTTCAAAACATCGAGCACTTTTCTCCCACGAAGAAGGTCCTGCAAAGGGTGGGGACCGGAGTGATGAATCTGGCGGCCGGAACGGATCTGCCGGACGGAACCAGTGGCTTTCGGGCCTACTCGAAAGAGGCGGCTATCAAACTGAACTTGATCGGGCGTTTCAACTTCGCCGCAGAGACCACTATTCAAGCAGCGAACAAGCGACTCGCTCTAGCCACCATCACCATAGAGACAAATCCCAAGACACGTGAGTCACGACTGTTCAAGTCTTCGTGGGAGCACGTCCGGAAGAGCACGATCGCGATGCTCAACAGCTTCACGATGTACAAGCCATACACGGTCTTTCTCAGCATCGGAGGGGTCTTCTTCGTCCTCGGGCTGATACCGTTTGTTCACTATCTGTACTTGGTGCTCACTGTCAAGAACCCAAACGGAGCCCATCACTTGCAATCGCTCGTGATCGGCGCAGTGTTGCTCAATGCGTCCTTCGTCTCGGTGACACTGGGTATCGTCGCGAACCTCATTCGCGTTAACAGATCACTACTCGAAGATACCCTCGAAGTGATCAAGCGCCACCAGTTCAAATGAGCTCGACCACCACCACGGCCGATTGGCAGGTCCTCCGTTGCTCGTCGTAGCCTCTCGGCGATATCGTCAGCCGACTCGGCCCGAGCAAGGGCAGTCGAGGCACCACGCGAACTGGGGGCCCATCGCGCACCGCAACGCCCCGCTCGTGCCAGACGGTTGATTGCCTTTCGATTTCAGCGAACGCTTCTGTGCATCCGTTGACCCGGGTAGAAGTCCGTTTCCACTGCATGGTCGACGACAAATCCCAGATCCTCGTAGAACTTCTGCGCGTGCGGGTTGGCGGTTACTTCAAGCGTGCCGAATGATCGCGTTCTCGCAATTGCCACGGCGTCGAGGACCAACGCCCGTCCAACCCCCCGTCTCATCCACGTTGGTTCCACGAACAGGTCCTCCAACTCGATGGCGTTGTGTTTGACAAGCCAGGAGGCGAACCCCACGACTTCAACTTCGGATTCGACGGCCACCCGTGTGCGCCCCTGTCGAACGGCGTCGTCAGAGAGCACCAGCGACTCCGGATGTGCCAAGAGGTGAACTCGATCCCCCTCGTTCGACAGCGACGCTCTCCGGAACAGCCCGCGTAAGGCTTCCACGTCAGAAGCAACTGCTGTGCGGATGGCGAACGTCACCGACCTATCATGACCGTTCGTCTGAGGCATCACTGAGATTACGTCCCTTCCCTAGCCGGGTCTGCATGGTCGTCGGGGAGGTCCCCGGACTGCCGGCTCCGTGCTCCTGTGCGCGGAGATGGTGGGGGTGGTGCGACACGGCCTGCCCACTTCAGAGTGGTGTCGGCTCGTGCTGGGAGCGGTTCGCTGGCAGCTCGCCGTACGGTCGGTGGCAGGGATCTTTCAGTCGGGGGGCAACACGCACGGTGGCCACGAAGGGAAGTCACGACACCCCGCACAACGTCCTTCTCGTCTTCTGTGGATGGGCAGTCGGTCGGATCTCGACCACGATTGCCATATCCGTCTATCTACCGCCCAAGCGTTGGCTCCAGATGGACGCTCCGACCCGCTGATTCCCGCGTTCCGTTCGGCGCAGCGGCGCCTGATGGGGGAAGCCCGGGTCCACGCGGGCAAGTCCACGGGCGCGTACGACTTGGACTCCTTGTGGCTCGTTATGCGGCCGGATCGAGCATTCGCGCCAGCTCGGCGGGTGTGGCGTGCGACGCAAACGCATCGAGCTTGGCCAGGGCGGGAAACACGGCCGTCACGAACCGCCCTTGTAGGTCTGCCACCGCGGACCTGTCGGGGTCCTGATGGAGCGCTTTCACGAGATTGAGGCGCGAGGTCTCCACCCATGCCACCACGTCGGGAGCACTCTGCCACTCGATCTCGGTCCCGATCCCCGTCAAGATGTGTCGTATCCAGTCGAACGGCGTGTGGGGCCACGGGTTCGCTCGGCAGAGCCGATTCTTCTCCGCCGCAGACCGTTCTGACGCCTCGACGAAGGCGATCAGCCCTGCGGAGAGGCTGAGGCTGACGCGCGTGACCGGCTGAAGGACGATGGTGTCGTCGGCGAAGATCGGCTTGGGTGGATTGTCGCTCAGTCCGGCCGAAGCGCAGTGGATATGCAAGTGCTCCGGACTGGTTGCGATCGAACCCTGTTCGAGCGTGATCGTGTCGAGGTCGATTCGCTCAACGTGTCCGAGTCTGACCACGTTCTCGATGCGGCGCAACTGGTCGAGCTCTCCGAGACTCGCCGTCGCACCTTTCAGCATGGACGGCTGGATGGACCGATCGATGCGCAACATCACCTGGTGTTGCTCGAGTCGTTCGTATACCTGCTCGATCGAGTCGCACTCGGCGACCGCCTCTAGCTCCAGGACGACTCCTGCGAACGTTGGCACGACACCATCTCCGGGCTGGAAGAAGGCGCGATTCAGGATCCACGAGTCGCGAGGACGAATCCACGCGATGTCTTGGGGCGATGTACCGTGATCGAGCAACCAGCACCCGGCGTCCATGGCGGTCTTGCCGCCGCCGATGATCACGTAGCCGGCGGGAGGCTTCATTACGTTCGTGAGTGCACCGACCGGGACGCACGTGGCCCCTTCCGACACTTCGAACGGTGGCGGGTCAGTGGTCGGAACGCGCGACGCCATGTAGGTGGCGTCGACGACAGCACGTCGCACCGACACCGCTGTTTCCACGCCAGTCAATCTGGATCGGAATCGCCTGTCGTCGATGTAGTCACACATGGGGAAGAAGCGCACCCGGCCCGACGCCAGCAACCGGTGGCGCATGATCTCGTCGTAGTAGCAGCAGATATCTGTTCCACTGGCTCGCTCGTAGAAGCCTGCGTCTCTTCCGTCGGACTCGACTCGATCCTGTCCGAGCGGGGTCGAGTTCACTCCGTAATTCATGGACGGTTGGTGCAATTGGACGAACGGGTAGGAGTCGAGCCAGTGGCCGCCCGGCCGATGCCGCCGATCGATCATCACGACATCGGCGTCTGAGTTCTCGATCAGGGTATCGACGAAGCCCATCCCGAGTGCCCCCGCGCCGACGACGAGGTAGTCGGTTGCTATCTCCGAATTCCCCCTCATGAGGCGGGAACTCTAGCCTAGAGCCCAAGCAGGCTGTGGACTCCGACCACGCGACGAGCCGAGGACAGCGCGCGAGGATTGACGAAGCCGGAGTGGCCCCCGAAGGTGCATCTCGAACCCGATCCTACGCTTCTCCGATCGCATTCGCAGCCGCATCCCGAATAGCCGTCAGCTTACAAGGACCTTGTTCGGATCATGGAGCACCACGGTTCCGGCGATGATGTCATGGAGGCACCTACGGTCCTTGCTCGTGACCATGAGAATGAACGAT
>Ga0116217_10005520_pt1 | contig 11106 bp, 11 predicted proteins | sample Sb_taG_6_FD_89697 | JGI IMG/M metagenome (GOLD analysis project Ga0116217, IMG submission 89697) | Peat soil microbial communities from Weissenstadt, Germany - Sb_50d_4_PS metaG | ecosystem: Environmental > Terrestrial > Soil > Wetlands > Peat | place: Germany: Weissenstadt | collected 2010-09-21 | reverse complement strand
CGACGGCGCTACCGGGATCCGCCGGTTCACCCATATCAGCTTCCCGCTGCTCGCCAATCTCTATCTCGTTTGCACTTTGCTCTCGACGATCTTCACGCTCGGCGACTTCAATACCGCAACTTTCGTCTCCGGCGGCGGGCCGGCGCTGACGACCCATGTCTTGGCCACCATCGGGATCCGCGACGCCTTTGAGATCGCCAGGCCCGAACTCGGCGTGGCCGCGGTGATGTCGGCCTTGCCGCTGATGATCCCGCTGGTGCTGATCTTGATGCGTAAATTGCGCACGTCGGAGGTACAACTATGAGCGCGATCCTACTGGAAACCCGGGCGGCGCGACAGGCGTCGGCCGCCGGGGTGAAGCGAAAGAACTACCGACTGCGGCGTGCGCTGACCGAGGTCGGTTGCCTGGCGCTCGCCGCCGTACTGCTCGTGCCCGTATACAGATCCATGCGTCCGAACCATGCGCGCGCCAGCCTGCTGGTCGCCCTGATCGTCCCTGTGTGCGCATGCCTGCTGCTGCTGTTGGCGTACAACCAGGCGCGCTTTGGCAATCCCCTGGAAGTCGGCGTCAAGTATCAGCTCGCCGGCTATGACGCGCGCACCGCCCGCTTCTCCGACCTCAGCTACGTGCTCCCCGGCGCCTGGTCGTATCTGATCACCCCGCCGCGCCCGGCCATCCTCTTCCCTTTCCTGGTGCTGTCCTCGCCGTCGTTCACATACCCGTTCGCCCTGCCTGCGCACTACATGCCGATCGCCGAGCTCACCGGCGGGCTGCTGCCGATGGCTCCGATAGTTCTGTTTCTCGCGGCGCTGCCTTGGATCTGGCTACGTCGCCCGGCGCTGCTGGGACCGCTTGGTCCGCCCCTCATGCTGATGGCGGGCATCGGCATCGCAGTGCTGTTGTTCTTGTCATACGAGATCTTCAGCGCCACCGAGCGTTACGTGGTCGATTTCTCCACCCTGTTGCTGTTCGGCGCTGTCGGCGCATGGCTGGCGATCTCCTGTGCAGCCCGCGGACTTCGTCGTCGGGTCGTGCGGATCGGCGGAGGATGCCTCGCCGCGTGGGCGTGCCTGACCGGCCTGGCTGTCAGCTTCGTCGGCTACTACAACCTGCTCGAGAGAGACCATCCCGGCACGTGGGCCACATTGGAAGACGCCGGCTCGCCGCTGTCGACCGCGATCGTCGAGCTTGCCGGGCATCCCTTGCTCGCGAGCCTCTCCACGCCCAGCATCCAACAGCACGACAGCGTGAGCTCCTCCTCGCTGGGCACGAGCGTGACGTCGTTCTCCCTCGGCGCCGACCAGCGGGCGCACCTCACGATTGTTTCGCCCGACGACCGCCAGGGCGCGCTGGTGGCCGACGCCCAGCCGGGGGCCGAGCTTGCCGCCCGCGCCAGATACGGCGTGACCATCAGCGGACCCGGAAGCTCATCCTTCAGCCAGACATTGCCCAAGCGCGACGGAGCGCTGAGACTTCCAGTGATGCTCACGCGTGGGATCGACCATTTCACACTGGCCCCATACGCCAGCGCATTGGCACGCGACACCCCCCCGGGGGCCTCTCACAGGGTCTTGCTGACCGTCACTCACTTCTCACTCGTGAGCCGCGGGTGATGCCGACACCGTCCGCCGCCCGACCATCGCAGTCATCAACCCCCGGTCGTCGGCGGCGCCAGCCGCGCGCATGCCCGTGTTTGAGCGTCGCGCGTGACGTCTGCGTCTACCCGTCCCCGCGGGCGACGCAGGTAAGTCCAATCAAGAGGTTGAGGTCGATGAGCGGAACGCGGGTTGGGAAATAGGTGACATCGTCCAGCTCAAAGCGCTTGCGCAGCTCGTCGATGATCTCGTCCGCCTGATTCACATGTTCGCTTGCTATCAGCCACTTGTAGCTGGTGTTGTATCTGTGCTCGAACGCGCGCTTGCTCGTCACACGACGCCCTAGGGCGTAGCCAAGGCCGCCCTCACACGGAATCACCACCGAAAATAAAAGAGCGAGTCATGGCAAGCCCGAGAGTACTGGCAACGGATCCGCGACGGCCTACTGTCACCGCGCCGATCGACCGGTTTTGTTTCTATATCGACAGGCGCAACGTCCTTGACAGCGGTCGGGCAACCGCTAATGTGAAAAGTCTATATAGAGGCGCGGGAGCCAGGCAGCGAATCCGCCGCCAGCACCGCCGGGCGCGCCTCGTGCAACAGCGGCGCGCCGCAGTGCCAGCAGTAGGCCGCGCCGCGGCTGTGCACCGCGCCGCACGAGCGGCACTGGCCGTGGATGCCAGCCTCTGCGTCTGACAGCAGCCGCTGCACCTCGCCCAGCTGCGCGTCGAGCTCTTGCAGCTCCGCCGCCCTGCGCGCGAGCACGTCCAGGCGATAGTGGTCGCGGATAGCCATCTCGTAGGCCAGCCCGCCGAGGTCCCAGGTGAGCGCGGCCACGCGCTCGGCCAGCTCCAGCCGGCGGCTGCGCAGCTGCGACATTGAACCCTCGATCGCCACCGCGCTCATCAGCCGCCGCCCGTTTCGATCGGTTGTTCGCCCAACGCGTTGACTTCTTCCTCGTGCTTCTTGCCCGTCGAGCTGCCCAGTTTTTTCAGTTTGGTAGAGCTCGGTTTGACGACCGCCGCGTGTTCCACTTTGGCGGCCTGCTGTTTTTCGGCTTTCGCTTCTTTGGCGAGTTCTTCGGCTTCTGCCTTGGGGCTGGATTTGGCGGCCGCCTGCGGCGAGCTCGCCGTGGGCGTGGTGGTCGTCGGGGCGGTGCTCGTCGCGGCCGCGCCGGTACCCGCGCTGAGGCCTTCTACTTTTATGATTTGTGTTGGGGTTGCTGGTGCCGATTTGCCCTGGGTGACCCAGTGGCCGACCAGCAGCCCGGCGATCAGCGCCAGCAGCAGCACCGACGCGACCGCGAACAGCGGCGTGTAGCGGCGCAGCCACGCCGGCGAGCCGGACGGCTCGAGCAGCGGGGCGTAGGTGACGGGGGTCGTCGCGAGAGCGCCCGGCGCGGACTGCTGGCGCTCTGACTGCAGCACGTCCAGGAAGGCCAGGCGCACAGGGGAGACCGGCTGCCCGCAGGCCAGGCAGTAGCGCTGGTCTGCCACCAGCGGGGCCGAACAGTTGGCGCAGGTGGGGCTCTCGGAGGGCACCGGCGCGAGATTTCCCTTGGCGCTCACCGAGGGGCCTCGCGCGCGCGGGAGCGGGCGAGGCTCGCCAGGCCGCGCCGACGTCGCGCGGGGGTGGGGCGCGTGGCGCTCACCCGAACGCTCCGCTGACGTAGTCGCGCGTGCGCGTCGCGCGCGGTTCCTCGAAGACCTCATTGGTGGTGCCGTACTCGATCAGGTCGCCGAGGTACATGAACGCGACCTTGTCGGCCACGCGGTGGGCCTGGGCGAGGTTGTGGGTGACGATCACCACCGCCAGTTCGCGGCGCAGCTCGTGGATCAGCTCCTCGATCACACCCGTCGAGATCGGGTCCAGCGCGCTGCATGGCTCGTCCATCAGCAGGACCTCCGGGCGCAGCGCGATCGCGCGCGCGATGCACAGGCGCTGCTGCTGGCCGCCCGACAGGCGCAGCGCTGGGCGGTCGAGGTCGTCTGCGACCTCGTCGTACAGGCCGGCCCGGCGCAGCGCGTCGATCACCAGCGGTTCCAGCGCGCGCTTGCCCGGGCGCTTGCGCGACTGCTCGCGCAGGGCGAAGGCGACGTTGTCAAAGACCGACATCGGGAAGGGGTTGGGCTGCTGGAAGACCATCGCCACGCGCGAGCGCAGCGTGGTGTCGACGAGGTCGTGGATGTCCTCGCCGTCGAGCAGGATGTCGCCCGAGCGCGACGCGCTGGCGGTCAGCTCGGTGAGGCGGTTGAGCGTGCGCAAAAGCGTCGTCTTGCCACACCCCGACGGCCCGATCAGCGCCAGCACCTCGCCCTGGTGGATCGATAGCGAGACCGACTTGACCGCCTCCTTGTCGCCGTAGGCCACGCTCACGTCGCGCAGGCTCAGGCGCTCTGGCCCCGCGGCGGCGGGAGCGAGCCTGACCGCCTCGCGGTGCTCGGTGGGGCGCGCGGGCGTGGGCGGACGGTCGAGCACGATCGTGCGCACCGGCGGCACCGTGCCGGCGAGTGGCTCCGTCAAGGCGCCAGCGGCGGTCAGAGGCTGCGGGCGCTCGCCGGTGGAGTCCTCCTCCTCACGGCCATCCGCGGCGAAGCTGAAGGGGTCGAGCACCATCTCCTCAGGCGTCATCGGACACTTTCTCAATCAACTTGACGTTCTCAATCGGCTTGACAATGGCCATCAGAACACTGAGGTTAGCGCTCTGCCCCATCGTTTACAAGGGCTCCGCACGCTTCGCGAACGCCCCGAAACACGAGACATAAAGAAGACTCCTTTATGTTGTCGCATGCTAACATGATATCTGTAATGTCTGCATCTTTGGGGAAGAACCCCTTTCGCCCCGGGGTCGGGACGAAGCCGCTGTACCTGGCGGGCAGGGATCAATCATTGCGACGCTTCAAATCGGTCCTTCGCGCTGCTCCCGAGCAGCCGGCCAACATGCGACTGACAGGACTTCGCGGCGTCGGCAAGACCGTGCTGCTCGGCGAGTTTCGCGCGGTGGCCCAGGAGCTGGATTGGGCTAGCGCATTCCTTGAGCTACAACCTGGCCACAACACAGACGACGCGGTGTCGGCGGCCTTGACGGCCACACTGAGGGCCGTACGCGAGGAGATCTCTCGGGTGGAGAGGCTCAAAAGCGCTGTCGGCGGGGCAACGCGCAAGGTGGGAACGCTCGGTATTGAATGGGGGGAGTTCCGCATGACCTACGAGCCCGGTGCAAGCCCGTCGCGCGAGGATCTGTCGCGCGCTCTGTTCGAGACCGTCGACAGCGTCGTCTCGCACGGCAGGGACGGCCTGATGCTTCTACTCGACGAGGTCCAGGTGATCCGCGACGAGACCCGCGCATCCGGCCAACACCCCTTGTCGATGCTCATAGCCGCCGTGTCGTCGCTGCAGAAGGCCGAATTGCCGATCGGGATGGTGCTCTGTGGACTGCCGACGCTTACCGGCAACCTTCTTAGGGCTCGCTCCTACACCGAGAGGATGTTCAGGGGCGAGGAGATCGGGTCGCTGGGGCCTGACGATGCGAAGGACGCTCTGATCCGTCCGCTGAGCGGGTCCGGCGTGGTGCCCGAGCCTGGTCTCGTCGCGCGCGTCGTCGAGGAAGTCGAGGGCTATCCGTACTTCCTCCAGCTATGGGGCGCCGAGCTGTGGGACGCGGCCGATGCCGCGGAAGTGGATCGATTCAGCGAGCAGCTCCTCGTCGCGGCCCGTCCCGAGATCTACCGCCGGCTCGACCTCGACTTCTACGATCCGCGAGTCGCGACCCTCACGCCGGCCGAGCAGGATGTGCTGCTCGCGAGCGCCGACTGCGCGTATCCCCCGCTGGCGGTCGCCGATCTCAACGAGGCAATCAGCAAGACCCCTGGCAACATCAACGTGCTGCTCGGCCGGCTTGTCGACGGCGGCGTGCTCTACAGAGTCAGAAAGGGTCAATACGAATACACCGCTCCGAAGTTCAGGGACTTTCTGCTTCGGCGCGTCAGCGACACGAGCACGACGACGTAGCTCCGTCCCACACAACCGCACCGGCGAGACGCCTGTGCTGTCCGTCACACGACCGCGCCGGCCACGGTCATGCCCGAGGCGCTCATGTTGGCGCGGCCGATCCGGTCGACGATCACGTTGAGGGCAAGCACGAACAAGAGCAGCACGAACGCGGCCGCGTAGGCCTTCTGCGGGGCCGCTCCTTCGCCCGCCGGCGACACTTCGTAGACATAGCTGGTCAGCGCCGAGCCGGTGCCGCGCAGGATGTTAAGGCCGGGGACGCCGCCCTGGCTGTCGAAGCGCAGGCCGCCGAGCAGCAGCAGCACGATCGCCGTGGAGCCGATGATGCGGCTCATGCCCAGCGTCACGCCCGTTGCGATGTTCGAGCGCACCGCCGGCACGAGCACGCGGCGGATCGTCGCGATGCGCGTCTTGCCCAGCGCGAAGGCGGCCTCGCGCATGTGCGCCGGAACCGCCTGCAGACCGTCGCGCGAGGCCGCGTAGATCGGCGGCAGGGCCAGCAGCGACATCATCGCGCCCGCCGCGAAGAACGAGCGCCCGTACACGCCGCCCGCTTCCGCGCGAAACGACAGCGGCGCGAGGATACCCAGCTGGAAGATCGCCAGGCCGAACAGCGCGATCACGATGTCCGGTGTGCCCGCGATCACCTCGATCGAGGACTCGACCGCGCGCGCCAGCCAACTCGGCCGTCCGTACTCCGCCACCCACACCGCGCAGCCGAGCGCCAGCGGCAGCGCCAGCACCACGCCGATCAGCGTCAGCAGCAGCGTGCCCAGCAGCGGGTCCAGCAGGCCCCCCGAGACGGCCGCACCCGAGCTTTCGCTGATCTGCGGGCGGGTGAAGATCAGGCTCGGGCGCAGGTACTGGATGCCGCGGTAGCCCATGTAGATGACGATCGCCGCCGCGATCGCGCACAGCGCGAGGCCCGCACCCCACGAGCACACGAGCACCAGGCGGTCGCTCCAGCGCCACGTCCACGGGGATGAGCGCCGGCCGCGGCCGCCGGGGCGGCGGGCGCCCGGTCGGCGAGATCCGGGGGGATGGGCTCTCGATCCGCCGGCGGGTGGGCTGCCAGGGTGGGGCGCGTCGGGGAGGTAGGTACTCATCGTGGCGGCTCGCTCATCCTCGGGTCTGGTACTTGCGCAGCGGGAGCTTGATCAGGTAGCCGCCCACCGACAGGGCGAACGCGCTGAACAGCAGCAGCCACGCGATCGCGTACAGGCCCGCGCGCAGCGCCGGCGCGGCGATGCCTTCGTGGAAGTCCACGATCGTGGAGGCCACTGTGCGCAGCGGCTCAAAGAGGAAGACCGGCACCCCGTGGGAGAGGCTGGGGGTGAAGAAGCGCCCGCCCGAGACCATCTGGATCATGACCGCCTCGCCCAGCGCGCGGGCGGTCGCGAGCACGGCCGCCGCCACGATCGCCGGGCGGATCGCGCGCAGCGTAACCGCGAGCACCGCGCGCAGGGGGTGCAGGCCGAGGGCGACCGCCCCCTCGCGCCAGGACAGCGGCACCGACGCCAGCGCCTCGCACGTCAGCGCGATCATGATCGGCGTGATCATCACCGTGAGGATCACCACCGTCACGCCCAAGCCCGCGCCGGTCAGCTCGACCGTGCTCGCCAGCGATGCCTTCTCCGGCGCGGTGATCAGGTGCTGGTCGACGAACGGCACGAGCACGAGGATGCCGATCAGCCCGTATACGACCGATGGCACCGACGCGAGTAGGCGGATCACCGGGACCGCCACCGCGCGCAGCCGCGGCGAGGCGAGCTCGACGATGAAGATCGACGACAGCACCGCGATCGCCAGGCCCATCACAACCGCGATGCCGGTCGTGATCAGCGTGCCGTAGATGATCGGCCACGCGCGCAGGTGATAGGCCGACGCGGCCGGGTGCACGCTCGCCGCCTGCATTTCCGCGAACTGCGATTCCAGGTGCCCGCCCGGGGCGAGCCAGGACAGGCCGTTGTGGGCGAAGATCGGCCACGCGCGGATCGTGACGAACACGATGATCCCCACGATGATCACGCTCACCAGCAGCGACACCGCGCGGAGCAGGCGCTCGGCGCGGTGGTCGGGCCAGGGACTGCGTAGCCGTTCCAGCACGGCTACCCGCTGATCGGGATCCACTGGCTGGAGATGATTTTCTTGGCGGCTGCCGAGCCTTTGATCCAGCCGATGAACGCGGACGCCGCGCCCTTGGCCGGGCCCTTGGTCACCTCGTAGAAGCGCGCGATGCCCGCGTACTGGCCGGATACGGCGGTCGACAGGTTGCACGGCACGCCGTTGTAGCCCACCACGTTCACGCCGCCGAGGCCTGCCTGGTAGTTGGATACGAAGCCGATCGAGCTGGGGTCGTTCTCCACCTGCTGCTTGAGCAGACCCTCGGAGGCCTCTTCGCTGGCGATGCTCGCCACTTTCTTGCCTTCCAGCAGCAGCGTCTGGAAGCTCGTCAGCACGCCCGCCACCGATGTGCGGCTGATCAGGTCGATCGGTCCGCTCGCGCTCGCACCCGGGACCTGGCTCCAATTGCGCGTCTTGCCGGTGAAGATCGACACAGCCTGCGCTGCCGTCAGGTTGCTGAGCGTGTTGGTTTTGTTGGTGATCATGCAGATCGCATAGCGGGCGACCGGGTAGAAGACCAGGCCCCCCGGGTCTGTCGGCAGGGGATCGCGCGAGACGTCAGCGATCGTCACGCGGCCGGCCGCCACGTCGTTGACGCCGACGGTCGCTCCGCCCTGGGTGATCTTGAACTTGACCTTGCCGGGGTGGGTCTTTACGTACTTGGCCGCGAGCAGCGACACGAGCGGGAACGACGCGGTGGCGCCACTGATGGTTACGACGCTCGTCGCGCTGGCGACCGCGGGCGCCGCTACCCCGAGCACGCCAGCCACCGCAAAGGCGACGGAGAGACGGCGGATTCGATTCATTGGATGATGCTCCGTTTCAAATCGGTTGACAAATAGTTGACATCAGCGGAGGGCGACAATAGCATATCCCTATAGACCTGATCGAGATTAGCTATTTTATTGGAGAAGTCAGGAACCTCCGACGCCATGGACAACACGCCCGACCAGCAAAAGTCGCCCCCCGCGGAGCGAAAGTCCTCCCACGAGGGGCCAAAGCCGACCCGCGAGAGGCGAGAGTCGCCCCTCTGGGCGGGGATGTCGCCGTTCCTCGCGCCCTCGCCGCGCGTCACCGCGGCACTGGCCGCTGCGATGCTCGCGATCGGCGTGGCCGTGGGAGCTGCCATCGGGCCGGCACCCAGCACATCCTTCGCGGGGTCGTCGGGGCTGCCCCTGCCCGTGCTGCTACGAATGCTTGGCGTGGGCGCCGCGCGCCCGAGCACGACGGGCACGGCCAGCGTCCAGCCGCCCCCGGTGGCCGAAACCGCCACGCCGGCTCCTGCAAGGCGCCGGCGCAGGCACAGCCAAGTCGCAGCGACGCAGGAACCAGCTAACACGACAGCGCCAAGCTCGGAAACGAGCGCACCAGCGGAAGCCGCGCCCACGTTGACGCCCACGCCGGCCGGCAAGGGCAAGGCGAGCACGCTGGCGCCAGTGACCAAGGTGTGGCTGATCGAGCTGTCCGGCTCCGGTTTCGGCGAAGCGGCCGCCCAACCCGCCGCCGCGCCCTACATCGACACGCAGGCCGTGCACCAGGGCACGCTGCTGAGCGGCTGGTCGGCGCTCGACGCCAGCTCGTTCGCCAACGACGCCGCGCTGCTCGCCAGCACGCCGCCGCAGCTGCTCGACACGATCGTCCAACCTCCCTGCCCGGCATCGTCACCGCAGGGGGAAGGATCGGGCGCGACCCAGTGCACACCCGACACCCCCGGCGGGATCAAGGCCGCCGACGAATTTCTCGAGCAGGTGCTTCCCACGATCACCGCCACCGGTCTCTATCGCGAAAACGGCCTGATCGTGGTCACCTTCGCCACCGTCGCCTCCGCCACCGCCACCGGCCTGCCCAGCGGCGCGACCACAGCCACGCTCACCTCCCAGCCGCCCGCAGGCGCGCTGCTGATCTCACCCTTCGTCAGCGCCGGGGCGCGGTCGTCGATCGCCTTCACACCCCAGTCCCCCGCACAGAGCCTGGAAAAGCTACTGCGCGACAACCGTACGAAGTAATCAAAAAAAACACAAACCAATGAACGGAGAACCGTTGCATCTCTCTCAAACAGCCCACCGCACCGCCGCATGGTGGCTGGCCGCAATCGTGGGCTGCCTTGCCCTGCTGCTTGCCGCCCCTGCCGTTAGCCATGCCGAAGAAACAAACCCCAACAACTACAATTGTCTCGGCCACACCGCGCCCGGCAAGCCCGAAACAGGCAGCGAAGAACAGCAGGTGACATACGTGTTCTACTGCACCGGGCCGATCACCGGCTATCAGCTGCAGTCACAGGTTCCCGTCACAGGCATCCAAGGCCAGCCGCTGGTCACCAACATGCAGGGCAACGCGCTCACCGACACGTTCTCCTGTTCAGGTGAAGTGCCCGGCTGGGCCGACAACTGCGTCGGATCCACCAAAGGCAGCTACGAGACGATCACCGGGCAGTTCGCCATTGGCTCCAAGATCTGCAAGGAGCCACGCGTCGACCCGCTGCTGACCGTCACCTACGCGTACCTCGAAAAAGGCGTCGTCACGCAAGCCATCTCCGGGCCGTTCGACCTTGGGCGTCCGCTCGGCTGCCACTCAGACGGGCTGTCCGGGTTCGATCGGCTTAACCCCAAGCCGGAAACGCACAAGAAGGCCAAGGGGGGCAAGGGGCACGGCAAGGGCAAGGGCAAGAAGCAGGGCGGCAAGAAGAAGTAGAGGTGTGAGCGCTGGCAGGGACGTGCGCTGGCCTACAGCGCTCCAGGGCCACGCGGGGCGCGTCGCCGTTCTACCGGGTGACGCGCCCCCACACCGCCACGAGATCAGCAGTCGCTGAACGGATTCTCGACGCGGACTCCCGCGTATCCACCCAAGCGACGCACCGGACCTCCCCTCAGCCAACGATCTCCATGAGGCGCTGCTCGCGGGACGAAGTGATCCAGACGGCCGACTGGTGCCATATCACTGCACCGGTCGGTGCTATATCACTGCACCATATAGTGCTATAGTTATGCACCTATGGGTAGCCCGTTCATCTACGAGGATCCCCTCGATCCCCCCGAGCCCCTTGCCGACCGCACCGCAGAGCTGACTCTGCTGCGAGATCGCATAGCCGAGAGCCGAAACAGCAGGCTCGAGGGACCGCGCCGATACGGCAAGACGTCTCTGCTCAAGGCCGCGCTCGCGATGGCCGACAAAGACGGCTTCATCCCGATCTACGTGAACTTTCTTGGCGTACTGACGGCCGGCGACGTCGCCGAGCGCATCGAGCGAGCCTATCGCGAGCAGCTCGAGGGGTCGCTCAAGCGCTGGTTCGCGGGAGTGGTCGCGACCCTCCGACCGCGCCTGAAAGCAACGCCGGCCGGCGTAGGACTGGAAGTGGCGCCGACAACTCAAATGCCT
>Ga0116217_10005518_pt1 | contig 11109 bp, 11 predicted proteins | sample Sb_taG_6_FD_89697 | JGI IMG/M metagenome (GOLD analysis project Ga0116217, IMG submission 89697) | Peat soil microbial communities from Weissenstadt, Germany - Sb_50d_4_PS metaG | ecosystem: Environmental > Terrestrial > Soil > Wetlands > Peat | place: Germany: Weissenstadt | collected 2010-09-21 | reverse complement strand
TGCGAAACAGCGAGAGGTCGAGCATCGGCGCGCGCGAGCGGCTCTCGATCAGCACCCACAGGGGCAGGAGCACGAGCGCCACCGCGAGGCCGACGAGCGTGATGGGGTTGCCCCAGCCGCTGAGACCCCCGCGTGAGACGCCCAGCACCAGCCCGGTGAGGCCGACGATGAAGGTGAGCGTGCCCAGCGCGTCGTAGCCGCGCACCGTGTCGGGCTTGGCCAGCTCGCGTAGGATCAAAGCGCCCCACAGCGCACCGCCGAGGGCGAGGGGGACGTTGAACCAGAAGACCCAGTGCCAGCTGATGGCCACGAGCGCGCCGCCCAGCACGGGGCCGAGCACGAGGCCGATGGCGGCGACCATCGTGTTGGCCCCCATCGCCAGGCCGAGCTGCTCCAGCGGGAAGGCGTCCGTGACCAGCGCCGCGGCGTTGGCGAAGAGGAACGCCGAGCCGATGCCCTGCAGCACGCGCCAGAAGATCAGCACCGTGGCGTCGGGCGCGAAGCCCGCCCCGAGCGAGGCCAGCGCGAAGGCCAGGAAGCCGCCCACGTAGGCGCGCTTGCGCCCGAAGAGGTCGCTCAGGCGGCCCGCCGTGAGCACCAGCACGGTCGCGGCGATGAGGTAGGCGAGGATGACCCACACCAGCGCGAGCAGGCCGGCGTGCAGCGAGCGCTCGAGGTTGGGCAGCGCGATGATCAGCGTGCCCGAGTTGGTGGCCGCCAGGAGCATGCCCAGGCTGGTGCACGAGAGCGCCCACCACTTGTAGCTCTCATGACCGGCCGCGACGCCGAAGCGATGGTTCGTTGAAGCTGACGTGAACGTAAGGATAAGGATAGCAGGTGGCCGCGTGGTGGTGGACCGGCGCCGAGTCCTCGTATGGCGACGCGCCGGTGCGCCTGACGCGCGGGGCCGCGTGGTGCTGTGCGGGGCTGCATGCTGCTGTGCGGGGCCGCGTGGTGCTACAACGTCCTCAGATGGCCGAGCCCGAAGTGGTCAAGTCCGAGGAGCAGTGGCGCGAGGAGCTCACACCCGAGCAGTACGAGGTGCTGCGCCGGGCGGGCACCGAGGCGCCGTTCACGGGCGAGTACGTCTACAACAAGGACAGCGGCAGCTACCGCTGCGCGGCCTGCGGGGCGGAGCTGTTCAGCTCCGATACGAAGTTCGAGTCGGGCACGGGCTGGCCGAGCTTCACCGAGCCGATGGTGGCCCAGGCGGTGGAGCTGCGCCCGGACAACAGCCTCTTCATGCGCCGCACCGAGGTGCTCTGCCGCCGCTGCGGCGGGCACCTGGGGCACGTCTTCGACGACGGCCCCGGGCCGGGCGCCCAGCGCTACTGCATCAACTCCGCCGCGCTCGCGTTCGCGCCGCAGTCCGATCCCCTGTCGGGGTCCGAGCCCGAGTCAGAGCCCGCGCCGGAGTCCGGCTCCGCGGCGGACGACTCCTAGACTGGGGCTGGCCATGATCATGATGGACCAGTCACGGCGCCTGCGCGAGCCGCTGCGCTGGGGCCGGCGCGAGAGGTCGGCGGTCGCGGCGGTGCTGGCCTGCGCGGTGCTGGCCGCGCTCGCGCTCGGGATCTACGGCCTCTCGAGCGGGGCGCCCGCGCGCGCGGACTGCATCAGCGTGACGTTCGCCAGCACGCTGGGCGGGGCCCGGCTGCACGCCTGCGGCGCGCGCGCGCGCACGATCTGCTCCGCGGGGGGCTACAGGGGCATCGAAGACGCCCTGCGCGCGTCCTGCCGGCGGGCGGGATTCGCCTTCCGCGGCCCGTAGGCAGCGCTCACGCGAGGATCGGCGCGGCGAGCCGATCCCTCACGGCTCTTCACAGCTTTTCCGACCGGCGCATGCGCCGGTCGGCCGGGCCGCACATGTGCGGCCCGAGGCAGGGCCGCATGCGGCCCTGCCTTCCCGGATCTCCCCATGTTCGCAGACGCCTGCCGCCGGCGACTGGACAGATGTCGAAAGAGGCCGCCGAAGTGTTGGCCATCGTGGCCCTACCCGTATGCCCGCGCGTCGGCTTTGATGCTCCCGGCAATCGGTGCGCCGGCCTGCGCGAGCCGGCTCGGCCACCACCACACGACAACACTAGGAACGGAGGCATATGTCCGTCTTGGCAGCAGCCACATGGGTGCCATATGAATCATGGCTGAATCCAGGTGACAACGCATGGCAGATGACCGCAGCCACCTTCGTCGGGCTGATGAGCCTGCCCGGCCTGGCGGTCCTCTACGGCGGCGTCATGCAGAAGCGCTGGTCGGTCAACAGCATGATGCTCACGTTCGTGGCCTTCTCGCTGGTGCTCGTCGCCTGGTGCCTGTGGGCGTTCAAGATGGGCTTCGGCCATCCGATCGCGAAGAGCGGCGGGGGCATCTTCGGCACCAAGGGGTTCCTGGGCACGGCGCTCGGCGAACCGGGGAGCGTGCTCGGGCACGCGGCCGAGGAGGGCGAAGCGGCGATCCCGTCGATCACGACCGGGCCGCCGTTCCACTTCCCGGAGTCCTCGCTGGTGTACTTCCAGTTCGTCTTCGCGGCGATCACGCCGATCCTGATGCTCGGCTCGGTGCTCGGGCGGGTGAGCTTCAAGGCCTGGATCCCGTTCGTGCTGCTGTGGATCACGTGCGTGTACACGGTCAACGCCTTCCTCATCTGGGGCGGCGGCTACTTCGCGGCTCACGGCGCGCTGGACTACTCCGGCGGCTACGTGATCCACCTGGCGGCCGGCATCTCGGGCTTCGTCGCGGCGGCGGTGATCGGGCCAAGGCTGCAGCGAGATCGTGAGGTCGATGCGCCCAACAACCTCCTCATGGTCGCGGCCGGCGCGGGCCTGCTGTGGCTGGGCTGGAACGGCTTCAACGGCGGCGATTCCTACTACGCGGGCCCCAACGCCTCGGCGGCGGTGCTCAACACCAATCTCTGCACCGCCGTGGCGATGCTGGTGTGGATCGCGTGGGACTACATCTTCCGCGACAAGCCCTCGCTGATCGGTTCGGTCAACGGCATGATCACCGGCCTCGTGGGCATCACCCCCGCGGCCGGCTTCGTCAACGGCTACGGGGCGATCGTGATCGGCGTCGTGGCCTCGACGATCGTGTGGATGTCGATCCGCTTCCTCAGCCGCGCGCCCGTGTTCCGCAGCGTCGACGACACGCTGGGGGTGGTCTATACGCACGGCATCGCGGGACTCACGGGAGGCCTGATGGTGGGGGTGCTCGCCGATCCGCACATGATCGAGTACTTCGGCGCCGGCGGCGGCGCGGAAAGCCTGCCGGGGTTCGCCGGCGTGGTGCATGGCAGCTGGACGCTCCTGCGCTGGCAGGCCGAGACGGCGCTGTGGGTGATCGTGTTCAGCGGCATCGTCACGTTCGCCCTGCTCAAGCTCGTCGCGATCTTCGTTCCCCTGCGCCTCTCCGACGAGGAGCTCGAGATCGGCGATCACGCAATCCACGGCAACGAGGTTTACCCCTCGGACGTGCCCACGCTCGGGGGACCCCACGCCCCCGCGTGGCAGCCGACCCCGGCGCCGCCGGCGCCGGTGGGGGGCACGGCATAACGCAAGGAAGCCACGGGCGGGCACCTCACTCCTTGGGTGCCTCGTCCGGCATGGAGATCGACACGCGGCCCCGCTTCGGCGGGGTCGCGGTGTTTCCGGGGCCGCGGTATTTGGCGGGGTTGCGGTGTTCCGGGGCCGCTTTACTCCCCGGGGGGCGGCGCGCCCGCAACGAGCCCCACCGGGCAGCTCACCCCGGTGCCGCCCAGGCCGCAGTAGCCGCCGGGGTTCTTGGCGAGGTACCGCTGGTGGTAGTCCTCGGCGTAATAGAAGGGGCCGGCGGGGGCCACTTCGGTGGTGATCTGCCCGTGGCCGGCGGCCGTGAGCACGCGCTGGTAGGCGGCGAGCGACTCCTCGGCCTGCCGGCGCTGGTCCTCGCCCTCGTAGAGGATCGCCGAACGGTACTGCGTGCCGATGTCATTGCCCTGGCGCATGCCCTGGGTGGGGTCGTGGTTCTCCCAGAAGAGCCTCAGCATGTCCGCGTAGCTGGTGCTGGCGGTGTCGAAGGCCACGAGCACCGCCTCGGCGTGGCCGGTGCGCCCCGAGCAGACCTCCTCGTAGGTGGGATCGGGGGTGCTCCCGCCGGCGTAGCCCACGGCCGTGGCCTGGACGCCGGGGGCCTCCCAGAAGACGCGCTCGGCGCCCCAGAAGCAGCCCATGCCGAAGATCGCCTGCTCGAAGGACATTCCCTCAGGTTAGGAGATTTTCTGCCGATTGGGTTTGGTTTTGAGCTGTGTGGGCAACATGGGGAATGAGGAGCTTCCCTCCCTCATTCCCTCCCTGATCGGCCCGCTCCCCCCGGCGGGTCGATCTATGGGTGGGCGCTGGTTCCGCGGTATGCTCAGAGCGAGGAATCTCGACTGCACGGGGGTTTGAGATGCCAGGGGGTTCATGCGTGCCTGCACTCACGGGCGCTGTGCGACGCACCGGCGCGACGGCGGCGCTGACGATCGCGCTGACGGCGCTGCTCGCCGGCGCGGCGCAGGGCAGGTTGGTGCACATCGGTGGCAGGACCTACGGCGTGATGCTCGCGCCCGCGGCACAGGTCCCCTCCGCGACGCAGGTCCCGTCCGCGGCGCAGAGCCTCCAGCTGGGGGCGCCGCTTCCAGCCCGCCCCCTCGCCTCCGGACGGGCCGCTCCGCTGAGCAGCGGCGGTGGCCCGGGGCCCGTCACCTATAGAAATGGGCCGCTGATGCTCTCCTCGACCCTGTACCTGATCTTCTGGGGCCCGCATGGCAGCTTCCCGGCTTCCTACACGGACCCGATCGTGCAGTTCGCCAAGGACCTGCACGCCGACGAGGGGAAGACCACCGACGACTTCTCGGTCGCCGAGCTGTATGCCAACGGGAACGGTGAACACATCAGCGGCGCAGTGAGCCTCGGCGGCGAAGCGTTCGACACCACGCCCTACCCCGCCCCGGAAAAGGCCGGCGGCTGCGAACGCGCCTACTGTCTCACCGACGCGCAGATCGGCGCCGAGATTCGCAGCCAGATCGAAGCCCGGGGCTGGCCGACGGACCCCGAGCAGGCGCCGCGGACGCAGTACCTGCTCTACACGCCGGCGGGGGTCACCGTGTGCCTCGGCCCGGAACGCTGCACGCTCCATCTGACGGGGTTCTTCGAAGCCCGGGGCTTCTGCGCCTACCACAGCTTGCTCTACACGGGCGCCGTGGCGGTCTACAGCGTCCTGCCCGACGTGGAACTGTGCGACCGGGGGGGTCCTCCGCCCGGGCTCAACGGCACGCTCAACGAGGAGATCCACGAGATGATCGAGTCCGCGACGGATCCCGAGTACGGGGGCTACCGCGACGAAGAAGGCAACGAGGTCGCCGACAAGTGCGTTCACCCCCTGGCCGCCGCCTTCCCCGCCGACTTCAGTCCGCTGCTGGAAGGCAGCCCGGGCGAAGGCCTGCTCGGCAGCCCCTCCGCGAACGCGTACAACCAGCTGATCGACGGCAACAAGTACTACCTGCAGGACATCTGGAGCAACCCGCTGGGATGCGTCCCGCGGATCGGGCCGTCCCCGTCCTTCACGGCGCCCGGGTACAGCCCGCCCGGCGAGGCGGTCAGCTTCGACGCCAGCAGCTCGTTTGACCTCAGCGGGCCGATCACATCCTACGAATGGAACTACGGCGACGGCTCCGCGACCGAAACGACCAGCGCAGGGACAGCGGAACACGTGTACCTGAAGCCAGGCACCTACCAGGTGTCGCTGACGGTCGGCGATGCCTCCGGGCACGCGAACGCCTCGACGCAGACGCGCTCGATCGACATCGCGTTCAGCCCGCCGAGTGCCGCGATCGCCTCGCCCGGCAGCGGCCACACCTACGTGCAGGGCCAGGCCGTCGCGACGAGCTTCTCCTGCGCGGAGGGCGCGGGTGGCCCGGGGATCGCCTCGTGCACGGACTCGAACGCCAGCACGAGCCCCGGCGCACTCGACACCACGACCGTGGGGCCCCACACCTACACCGCCACGGCGCTCAGCCGCGACGGGCAGAGCGCGACGGCGAAGATCGAATACACCGTGGCAAGCCCCAGGAGCAGCCCGTCAGGGGGCACCCCGGAACCGAGCCCCGGCTCGGGCTCGCAGGGTGGCGGAGCCCCGCCAACGGGCCCGCCATCCCCGGGCTCCGGTCCGAGCAAGACCTCCACCGGCGCAAAGCCGGCCGCTCTGAGCAGGTCCGAGAGGCTCGCCCGCGCGCTCGTGGCGTGCCGCAAGCTCAAGAAGAGCAGACGGGCAGGCTGCATCGCCGCCGCCAGGAAGCAGTTCGCACCCCCGCACAAGCGGCACAAAAGTCGTGGGGCAGCTCCAACTCCTGGGTCGATCCGCACGGTGGCTTCGGCAGTGCTATCAGTCTCAGCATGACTCTCGCCTTTCCGCGCGGCTGGGGCGGACGGCGACCGAACCCTCCTGGCATGTCCGGTATCGCAGCCTGGGGCCCGGACGAGAAAGCTTGATACCGTATTGGTATGAAAGGTGCGGATCTGATCCTGATGGCTCGCCGGCGGGCGCGTCTGACTCAGCGCGAGCTTGCCGGGCGAATCGGCTGAGAGCCGCAGCGATGAGGACGACGAGCCGCGAAAGCCGGGGTCGGCCCTTGGTTGGCCGCTCCTTTCTCCCGAGACCGGAAGCCAGCTCCGGCCTTAAGTAAACCGCATTGCGCCTAGATCGCTTGTCGCACAGCCATCTCCACGAGAGCAGCTGCCGCAACTCCGAGCACGATCACCATCATCAGGACGGCAACGCGGAGACCCTGCGCAGCCTTGACCATGGCAGCTTCGGCTTTCTGGCGATCTTCGCGGTCCAGCCGGGCGACGAGAAAGCGCAGCGTCTCGCTCGCTTCGAGATTGGCCGCAAACCGCCGTCCGATCCGCATGCCGAACGCGTCGAACGCGTCGTCGTCGATATCGCTTACCTTCGCATCCTTGGTATTGGCGATCAGGCTCGCAAGCCGACGGAGCTCCACGTCGTCCTTTGGCTTCGCCGACGCCGTGATGCGTGCACGCCACCGCGCCTTCGCGTTGAGCGTCAGGGCCGCCGACGAGCGCACACTCCATGGCGTGAAGCTGTCCTCCGCCAACGCACTGTTGAGTTCTTCCCGCGCCATCCCGATGACCTCCTTGAGTACCTGCCTGTTGCTTCCTGTCAGCGCGACCGCAGTCGACTTCGCCGGGCGGGCGGGCGATGGCTGGCTCGCCTGCGACTCTGGGTCGTCGAGGAGGACGCCACCACACGCAAGGATCTCTTCAGCCGCCTGGCGTTGAGCCGCGTGCCATGCCCGGCGCTCCCGAGGGTGTCTTACCCTCTGCCAGCGGCCGGGGATACCCGAGCTTGCGTCCGTCGTCGCTAGAGCGCGCGTAAGACAGGAATGAATCTCGGCCAGCTCCTCTTGTCTGAGAGCAAAGCGAGCTGCCGCGCCAAGTATCTGACCTACGAGCGGCACCACCTCAGCGAGGGGAACCAGCTCCTCGAGGCCACCTTTCTGTGCTGGCGCAGTCATATCGCCCGTTAGGTCAGCGTCCCGAGTGCGAGTGGTACGACACGCTGGGCGCCGGCGAGGCGAAGCTGACCGCCGACCATTGCGAGCGTCCAGCCCGAGTTGCGACGATCGTCGAGCAGCACGCCGGTATCTGGTGGTGGCGTGGCGATGATCTTGAAGGCGCCGCGGACGTTATCGGCTTGCTGCACGGCGTTAGCCATGTTGAGCTGGGGCGGGCGAGCCTCGGTGCGCGTCACGAGCTCTACGTGCGGGACCCCCAGCTCGGTGGCGAGACGCTGGGCTAGCCTGGTCGTTACGTCGCCTAGGCGCGTGGAGGGGACAGTCGTGATCCAGGCGACGGGTGTGCCCGCACCACGCAGGACGTCCGCGAGCCCGATGACGACCTCGTGGTCAAAAGATCCCTCGAGTAGTCCACGCTCGACGGCGGGCCACCAGCCGCCGTCGCCGAAGCGCGCGAGCGCCCAGCCTGGCTCCGTGCGTACATGCTCGGGGATCTTGCGCATCGCGCCGGCGTCGTCGGGTGCCATCTTCTTGGCCTCTAGCTCTACCGGTCTGGCGCGCAGGTGACGTTCGGCCAGCTCAACGAGGGCCTGGTCGGGCGGTTGAGCGAAGCGTGGCTGGGTGCAGATCGAGCAGCGACCGCAGTCCTGTGCATCTTGGTCGTCGAGTTCGTCCTGCAAGGTCCGCATCAGGCAACGGCCGTCGGCTCCGAACGCGGCCATCGCTTGCTGCTCTGCACGGCGCAGGGCGGTGACCCGCCGATAGCGCTCCGCGTCGTAGGTCCAATCCGCGTCCGGGATTGACTGCCAACGGGTTCCGTTGCGGCGGACTGCGCCCTCGACATCAAGGATCTTCAGCATCGCTTCGATGCGGCCCATGCCGAGGTTTATCACTGCCATCAGCTCGCGCGTTGTGCGGCCCTCCTCACCGGCGGCCTCCAGTTCCGCGAGAACCACTGCTACCCGCTCGCTATCGGGAAAGGCCTGCTCGATGAAGAAGTCCTGGATCCGACGATCCTCGCCGCCGCGCAGCAGGACGACGTCAGCGTGCTCGACGCCGCGTCCGGCGCGGCCGACCTGCTGGTAGTAGGAGACGACTGAGCCCGGCGCCTGGTAGTGCACGACGAACGTCAGGTCGGCCTTGTCGTAGCCCATTCCGAGCGCACTGGTGGCGACAACGGCCTTGACCTCGTTGCGCAGCAGACACTCCTCGGTGGCGACGCGCTCCTCGGTCTGCTGCTCGCCGCTGTAGGCCAGCGCAGAGATCCCGTTCGCCGTCAGGAAGGTCGCGACTTGGTCTGCGTCGCGCTTGGTCAGCGTGTAGACGATCCCCGAACCGGGGAGCGTCGGCAGATATTGCACCAGCCAAGCGAGCCGCTCGGCGGGCCGCGGCAGCTCAAGCACCTCAAGACACAAGCTTGTGCGCGCCAACGGCCCGCGGTAAGAGCGCAGCGGGTCACCGCCCGGAGCGGCCAGCTGCTCAAGGACGTCACCGACGACACGGTCATTAGCGGTAGCCGTCGTGCCGAGCACAGCGACCCCGGGCGCAAGCGCATCGAGCATGTCCTTCACGCGCCGGTAGTCCGGGCGGAAGTCGTGCCCCCAGTCTGAGATGCAATGCGCCTCATCGATCACGAGCAGCCCCACCGATGCGGCGAACAGCGGCAGCATGCCCTCCCGGAAACGCGGGTTGTTCAGGCGCTCCGGGCTGATCAGCAGTAGATCGATCGTGCCTGCCTCGAGTCGGTCGCGAACGTCGTCCCACTCCTCCCGGTTGGTGCTGTTGATCGTGTGCGCGCGCAACCCCAGCCGCTGTGCCGCGGCGATCTGGTTGCGCATAAGCGCCAACAGCGGGCTGACGATCAACGTGGGCCCCGCGCCCGCCTCCCGCAACAGCGCAGTCGCGACGAAATACAGCGCGGACTTTCCCCAGCCGGTGCGCTGCACGCACAACACCCGTGCGCGGTCAACGACTACATCCCGGATTGCCTCCAGCTGCCCCGGCCGGAACCGTGAGCCGTCCTCGCCAGTGAGTGAGCGCAAGCGCTCCAAGGCAATCTCCGCCAATGTCTCCGAGGTCACGGTCACCACGGATTCATCGTCTCACGCGGACCGGAAGACTCCAGGTGCTAGACCGGAGCTGCTGCAATCGCGCACGTCCTCGCTCACACAGCGAGCTCGCGCTCAAACCAGGCCCGCGGTGTTCGCGCTCGCGGCAGCACGATTTCGGCTCGTGGCCGCGTCATGGGCCACCCGCATCGACGCGGCTCGCGTGCTCGACTGCCCCCGAGCCGACGGGTGCGGGTCAGGCGTCGTTTGCCGCAGCCGTATTCCTCGCCTTTTTGGTCTTGGGGTTGCGAGGTCCCTTGGTTGCGCCGGCGGGGAGCACTCGAGTTCGCCGGCGGCGCATCGTCGAGGTAGTCCCGACGCTGAGCGAGACGCTCTCGCCGGGGAACGCGGCTCGGATCTCCAGGCGTCCGCCGAGGGCCTCGATGTAGCGGCTGAGCGTGGACAGCCGAACATCGGCCTCTCCGCGCTCGATCTGGGAGATGTTCTCCTGGGTAACGTCGAGTCGGTCGGCGACGACGGCCTGGGTAAGGTCGAGCCGGCGGCGTAATTCGCCGAGCATGGCTGCCTTGTGCTTCTCGACGTTCGCGCGACGCGCAGGGTCGGCATCGATCTGCTTGCGCAGTTGGTCGAAGCTCTTGGGCCTGTTTGTGGTCTTGGCAGGGGTCACGGGATTGCTCCTTCATCGCGAAGTGTTTGCAGATGCTCGTCGTAGAGGCCGTCGGCGGCCGGGATTGCCTCGGCGTACCAGCTGCTCCAGCGGCGAGCCTTGTCTCCACCCATGAGCAGGATCGCCATGCGACGGGGGTCGAAGGCGAAGAGCACACGTATATGCCCGCCGCGGGGGCGCAGCTCCTTCATGTTTGGATGGCGAGAGCCTTGAGGGTGTCCACCAGCGGGCGTCCGAGGGCAGGACCGCCCTGCTCCAGCAACTCGACGGCCGCGGTGACGCGCTCTTGCTCCTCGGCCGTAAGCTCGTCCCACCACGATCCGAACGTGTCGGTGTACTCGACGTCCCACACCCGGCAAGTATAAACCAAAACTTGTAGAAGTCAAGACTTATGGCAGAAGGGGCTGTCCCGGTCCGCCATCGTAAGCTACTGCTGAGCTGTAGGGGCCAGAGAAGAAGCGGCCGTAAAGCCACGCCGACAAAGCCGACGGGAATGCTCCAAGAACGCTTTGGAGTATTCCCAGCTCCCGGCGTATCCCCGACCCGCTGAAGGTCTCTCAGACCGTGTGAGAGACCTGCTGGCCGGGCAACCTATCGCGTGTGTCCGAGGTCTCGTTCCGGGGTTCGCGGACCGGCCGTGCGCCGAGCCCATCCCACGGCAGCGCTTCGATGATCTGGAGCTGGCATACCGCACCGCGCACGGCTGACCGGCCCCCGTTTGCTGGTCCAGGCGTTATGAGAGTGTTGGGGTTGGTTGGTCCTGCTTGTTGGTTGTGGTGGTGGTCCATACCGCGGCGTACTCGTCGGGTGTGAGCCCGCCGAGCGCG
>Ga0116217_10005516_pt1 | contig 11110 bp, 9 predicted proteins | sample Sb_taG_6_FD_89697 | JGI IMG/M metagenome (GOLD analysis project Ga0116217, IMG submission 89697) | Peat soil microbial communities from Weissenstadt, Germany - Sb_50d_4_PS metaG | ecosystem: Environmental > Terrestrial > Soil > Wetlands > Peat | place: Germany: Weissenstadt | collected 2010-09-21 | reverse complement strand
GCTGAAGATCACGATGGACGTTTCGGCGGTCACCGGCCAGTCCAACATCGGCGGCATCAGCCAGCCCATCATCGGGCAGCGCAAGATCGAACACGAGATTCGCCTGCGCGACGGCGAAGCCAATCTGCTGGGCGGAATCATGGAAGACCAGCAGACCAAACAGTTGACCGGCATTCCCGGGCTGGCGCAGATTCCAATCCTGAAGTACCTCTTCGGCCAGACCACTCAGGATCACTCGGAAAACGAAATCGTCTTTGCCATCGTGCCCCACATTATCCGCGGCACTGAAGTGAGCGAGATCAACCAGCGGGCCATCGACATCGGCACCGCGACCCAGATCGGACTGCGCCACGTGAGCCGCCCGCAGGCCGCCCAGGCGCCGGCGACCTCACAGCCCGCCGCGCCCACGCAGCCTCCGGCCAATCAGCCTCCGGCTAGCCAGTCGCCGGCTCCGAACACGGCTGCCACGCCCAGCTTCCTGTTTGATCCACCCACCGTTCAGGCCGCAAAGGGCAGCACTTTCGTGGTGAATCTGCTGCTTTCCGGCGCCCAGAACGTGCATTCCGTGCCGGTGCAGTTGAACTACAACCCGGCCATGCTGCAACTGGTCAACATCTCGAATGGCGGCTTCCTCTCCCAGGATGGCCAGGTAGTCACGCTGGCTCATCGCGAGGATGAAGCCACGGGGCAGTCGCAGATTACAGCCTCGCGCCCACTTGGCGCCGGAGGAGTTTCCGGCCAGGGTGCGGTGGTCACCATCACGTTCATGGCAAAGGCTGATGGACAGACTCCCTTGACGATCACTCGCGGCGGAGCCCGCGATCCCGGCTCGCAGGCCATCACCGTCAACGGGGCGCAAGCCTCGGTCACGGTTCAGTAGGGGAACGACTCTGGAAGCCTCGATTCGTTGGACCTGAGAGCCAATTTGTGACCGGCACGGATTCAGCCGTGCCGAATGTTTCAGCCGCGAAGCGGCGCAAGAATGCAGCCACGGCGCAAGCCGTGGGGACGTAGCTAGAAAGTGAACTAGCCCCAGCGGGGCGAAAGAGCAGTTCTCGTGTCCACATCTGGCCAGCGAGAAACTCCGCTCCTGACCGATGGGGACAAAAAGCAAGACCATGAGGCTTCACCGATTCCATCACGGGCCGAGCCCGAAGCGCGCACAGGGTTTCACGCTCCTTGAGTTAATCATCGCGGCGACCATCCTGGCGGTGCTCACGCTGATGGCGCTGCCCCTGGCGCGCGTCACCATCCAACGCGAGAAGGAGAAAGAACTCCGCAAGGCGTTGTGGGATATGCGCGACGCCATCGACCGCTACAAAGATGCCGCCGACCGGAACATGTTCCAGACCAAATTGGACAGCCAGGGCTATCCACCAACTCTAGAGGAACTGGTCAAAGGAGTCGAAGCCCAGGGCGGCAAGAAAATACGCTTCCTGCGTTCTATTCCTATCGACCCCATGACCAAGAGCAAGGAGTGGGGCATGCGCTCGATGCAGGACGATCCCGACTCCGACTCCTGGGGCGGACAAAGCGTGTTCGACGTCTACACCAAGTCAGAGGGCACCGCGCTTGACGGGACGAAATACAAGGATTGGTAAGTAAGGACTGGTAAATGCTACGGGGCGTGAATCACTTGGGGCGAAGCCGAACTGGAAATAACGGCAACGCATCGGCGCGCCTGTTCGCCCGCTGCCGCAGGCAGAGCAACGCCAGCGGCTTTACGCTGCTGGAGATGATGATCGTCATCAGCATCATCATCATTTTGATGGCGATCGCGATTCCGAATTACAACCGGACCGTCATCCAGTCACGCGAGTCGGTCCTGCGGTCCAACCTGAGCACGTTGCGCAGCGTCATCTCGCAATACACCCTCGACAAGCAGAAAGCCCCCCAGTCGCTCGACGACCTCGTCACCGCCGGATACCTGCGCCAGATTCCAGTGGATCCCATGACCAAAGAGACCAACTGGGAAGTCGTGCAGGAAGATGTAATGATGGCCGTCGACCAGCAGGAGCCCGGCATCACCGACGTGCACTCGGCCTCGCCCGGCACCTCCACCGACGGAACCGCCTACAGCACCTGGTGATTCTCCAGTCATGCCCCCTGTCTTGCCGAGCGAAGCAGTTACCGGCGCGAAGCGAAGGCAACTGCGCAGTCGAAGCATCCCTACCTGCTGAGGAATTCCAGGGGGACGTACCACCATCTGATTTCCGCCGATCAACTTGAAGCCGCTGGCGGCAGCAACCTTAATCTGTCCGCAATTGCCCTTTCAGGTACGTCCGTAACTTTCACCCGCCGATCCAGTCCTCTAGCCTAGGCGTGAAGGTCGCTGAGGAGAGGACTCTAATATGGTGAACCGTCGTTGGCTTTTGATGGGAGCGACTCTGCTGGCCGCGGGTGTAGTCTTTTGGGCAGTGGGCCAGGCCGTGAATCCGAGCAGCGGGGACACGGAATTTCAGAAAACTCTGGATTCACTGATGCAAGTCAAAAGCTTTCGCGGCGCCTATATCGAGAGCGCGTCGAGCCCCCAGCATTCGGAAAGGCTTTGGGAGGTGGATTGCAACCGGGGCATTGTCCACCAGCAGTCTCACGACTCGCAAGCCAACCCTGATCCTGCGTTCGAGATGAAAGAAGATGAGTTGCTGGTGGGCGAGCAGAGGTTTAACCGTGGCAGCGACGGATCGTGGGAGAATGCCGGGTACGCCGGCGAACGCTATTCAGCCAAGTGGTATTGCGACAACCTGGCGCGCGGCACCATCACCGATCTGCTGCCGGATCTGCGTACGATGATAAGGCACGCCATCACTGAAAAGGGCGACAAGAAGACGGTCAACGGTGCCCGCTGCCGGGAATGGAAGTTCGCCATCAGGACCGCCGTCCTTGCCCAGGACGGTTCGATGTGCATCGGCGTGGACGACCATCTGCCGTATGAGATGACCACAAAAAACGGCGGCCACTACACCTACTCCGATTACAACCAACCCATCCAATTCGAGGCGCCTGAAGCCGTCCTGCAACCCGCCAGTTCGACTGGCGGATCGAACTGAGCCAGCCCCCGAGGCCAGGTGACCGGAAAAAGGGTCTCTACCGATGCCGGTGGCCCAGGTTTTGGTCTCCCTTTGCCCCACCAACACACGGGGTGCCCCATCCTAGCCGCGCCCTTTGCGGCTAGGATGGGTTCTGAGCGCGATCGCCTGATTACGACAGTTATCTCCGCTGGATGTTCATGCTCATCGATAATTGCCAATAGTGAAGCCACCTAGAAGCGAAACTTCTTCGCGATGGATGGGACAACGCATGTCCACGGATAATGTGGCGGAGCAGGTCAAGTTGAGCGCCATAAGAGCTGCATTTTTTGCGTCAATTTTTTTCTTGGCATGCTTGGTTCTCTGGGACCTGCCCCTCCGGATTCTCGACCCAACAGTGAGAACGTCTTGGCGCGTGTCTATTGGACTAGCCGGAACCCTTAGCGGCGTGATATTCGCAGCTACGTTCGTCTCCACCTTCCTTGGTCTGCGAACATCTGATTACCGCAAAGAGACAGCTGTCCGGTCGTTTGGGGCAACGGTTTTTAGCCGGATTTTTTGGGCGAGCGCAGGGCCGTCTGTACTAGTCTTTTGGTGGCTTGGTGGGTTTGGGGACCAACACGACCTCTTTTGGATGCTAATACTGAGCCTTTCTCTTGGGTTGCTGGCTTTCTTTCGTTGGCCGCGAACCATCACGCTGAACGGCGTCGGAATTAGTCAACGTTCGTTGTTTGGGATTCGCCGGACAATTTCGTATAGCGAGGTTGCGCACATCAGCTATGAGCCGAAGAAGCAAACGACGTTCGTTGTAGGGCCAGCGGTAACGACGATCACGCACACGTTATTTCATTCCGATCGAGAGCTGTTTCAATCCTTGCTGGAAGAGCGAACGAAGAAGGAAGTCCAAGTCCCAAGATAGTTTCCGGAGTATTTTGACTCTAAGTCGTTGCGGCTCAAGATTTTATCTCGATTCCACGCGATCCACCCAAAGTAAGTTCTTACGAATCAGGATTTTACCGAACGCGAAAGAAAAAAATAGCGAGCGATTTTCCCGCCGCAGTCCCGCTCCTTCCGCCCACAGACGCGAGCCCCTCAAGCGATTTCCACAGCGAGCCGGGCGGCCCCAGCTTTTGATTTCGCGTTGCCCAACCAACACACGGGGTGCCCCATCCTAGCCGCGCCTTTTGCGGCTAGGGTGGGTACCACGGATCTCTGTTGCGGTTCTCGGACCCTTAAACCCCGACAATTTGAACTGGGCAGCGCCAGAGAAGTACCATCTATTCATGCCCGTCGAAACCGAGATCCAGGCCCCTGCGTCCATTCGCGCGCCGCGCGGCAACTCCATCACCTGCAAAGGCTGGCAACAGGAAGCCGCCATGCGCATGCTGATGAACAACCTCGATGAGGAAGTCGCGGAGCGCCCGCAAGATCTTGTCGTCTACGGCGGAACCGGCCGCGCCGCCCGCAGTTGGGAAGCTTATCGCGCCATCGTCGCGACCCTGAAAAATCTGGCGAACGACGAAACCTTGCTGGTGCAGTCGGGCAAACCTGTCGGCATATTCAAAACGCACGATCACGCCCCCCGCGTTCTCATCGCGAATTCCAACCTGGTCGGCCACTGGTCCAACTGGGAGAAGTTCAACGAACTGGAGCGCGCCGGCCTCATGATGTACGGACAAATGACTGCCGGCTCCTGGATCTACATCGGCTCGCAAGGCATCGTGCAAGGAACGTTCGAGACCTTCTCCGCCGCGGGAGAGCAGCATTTCGGTGGCGACCTGGCCGGCAAGCTGATCGTTAGCGGCGGCATGGGCGGAATGGGCGGAGCTCAGCCCCTGGCCGCGACCATGACCGGCGCGGCGTTTCTCGGCATTGACGTCGATCCCGAGCGCATCAAGAAGCGGCTGAAGACCGGCTATTGCGACTTCATGGTCACCACGCTCGATGAGGCCCTGCGCATTCTGAAGAACGCCATCCGCAAGAAAGAAAATGTTTCCGTCGGTCTGGTGGGAAATTGTGCCGACGTGATTCCGGAACTCGCCGAGCGCGGCGTTGTCCCCGACATTTTGACCGACCAGACTTCGGCCCACGATCCGCTGAACGGATATGTGCCGAATGGCATGACGTTCGCAGAGGCTGTCGAGTTACGAAAAAACGATCCGCAGGCGTATCAGGAGCGGTCTCTCGATGCCATGGCCCACCACGTCGAAGGCATGTTGCGCTTGCAGAAGATGGGGTCCGTTACCTTCGACTACGGAAACAACATTCGCACTTTTGCCTTTCAGCGCGGCGTGAAGAACGCCTACGACTTCCCTGGATTCGTGCCCGCCTATATTCGCCCGCTGTTCTGCGAAGGCCGTGGGCCATTCCGCTGGGTCGCGCTGTCGGGCGAGCCGTCCGACATTCACGTCACTGACGAGTTGGTGCTGGAGTTGTTTCCCGACAACCGCATCCTGCGGCGCTGGATCGACCTGGCGCGCAAACGCATCAAGTTCCAGGGCCTGCCCGCGCGCATCTGCTGGCTGGGCTATGGCGAGCGCGCGCAGTTCGGCCTCGCCATGAATGACTTGGTGAAGAAGGGCAAGATCAAGGCGCCAATCGTGATTGGCCGCGATCATCTCGACTGCGGCTCAGTGGCGTCTCCGTTCCGCGAGACGGAAAGCATGAAGGATGGCTCGGACGCCGTTGCCGACTGGCCCCTGCTCAACGCCCTGTTGAATACCGCCGCCGGCGCGTCGTGGGTCTCGATCCACAACGGTGGCGGCGTCGGCATCGGCTACTCGCTGCACGCCGGACAAGTCACCGTGGCCGACGGCACCGACGAGATGGCCAAGCGCATCGAGCGCGTCTTGACCACGGACCCGGGCATGGGCGTCATCCGCCACGTCGACGCCGGTTACGACGAGGCGAAAGAGTTCGCGAAGAAGACAGGCGTGAAGATACCGATGGGTTCTTAATCGCTGATCGGTCACGTGGGCACGTTAGCCACGTGGGGTTCGAGCACGGAGGTATTCCCCTGGTAAGGCGATGATCATCCCCTCGATCTTCTTGCCGAAGTAACCCCCGAAGTGTCGAATATCCCCCGTCAACAGGTGAGTCGCCCGGGATGCGATGGCAGCGAGCAGGATCGGCAGATCCTTCTCCGGCAGAGTGACCCCGTTAGGACGCGCCGTTTGGGCGGCTTCGAACAGATGAATCGCTTCCGACAGCTTGTCCAGACGCATCCTCTGATCGTCGTCCCTGAGATTAATTCTGGCTTCTTCCAGGGCGTAGCGGGAACTGCACAATGTCACTTTGTCGAGCTTCCAGAGTCGGAGAAGACCGGCGTTCGGCCGGTACGCGGCAGAGAACAGAACATTGGCGTCAAGAAACAGACGATCCATCTAGATAGGTCGCCGGTGCGGAATCGAATTCGGATCGAGGCCCAATTTCCGGACCGCTCTTTGCGCCTTCAGGTAGTCCGCCTCATCGATAGCGTTGGACAGAAGGAATTCCGCTTTACGCTCGGGACTGTACCTCTCCACGGGTACCACCATCGCGGGACGGATGAGGATGCCGTCTTCCTTCTCTTCGGCGATCACTATGCTGCCTTCTTCAATGCCAAAACGCTTTCGCAGTTTTGCAGGTACCACGATCGCGCCGCGTTTTCCCACTCTCGCCGATTGCATGATTTCCCTCATGAATGTCTGATTATACTATATGCCCAACAATCAGACAAGCTGATCGGCCGACCGGGGTCTAAGCCGAGGGCTGCTGTCCCGACATGAGCGCTCACTTCGTTAGCCGACTGATGTTAGCTGGCGATGAGACTCTGACAACCCCGCGAATCAAACTCGTCGACGGGCCTCTCGTTGCCTTCATCACCGGAGGTGCTGCTAGACTAATTACACGTGAGCACCGCAAAGCGCAGATCCCAGCCACTCAAAGCACTGCTATTAGTCAATATCGGCCAGTTACTCACGTTGCGCACCGCATCGGCGAGACCTGCTTCGGCAAAACCTGGTCCACTTCGCGGGTCCGATCTGAAAGAGCTTGGCATCCTGAAAGACGGCGCGGTGCTTTGCCTGGGCGGCAACATCGTCTCCGTCGGAACCACCAAAGACGCCTTGCGCGACCCGTGGCTCAAGCGAAATCGAAGCCACGTCACCGAGATTGACTGTGCCGGCAAGGTGGTGCTGCCGGGCTTTGTGGATTCCCACACGCACCCAGTCTTTGTGGGGCCGCGACTCGTGGATTTCGAGAAGCGCATCGAAGGCGCATCCTACGAAGAGATCGCGGCGGCGGGCGGCGGAATCCGATCCAGCCTGGAGGCAGTTCGCAAGACGCCGAAGAGCGCCCTGTCCGCGAGAATCGTGACCGCCCTCGAAGCAATGGCGACTCACGGCACTACTACCGTAGAAGCTAAATCCGGCTACGGACTCACCGTCGAGTCGGAACTGAAGTCGCTGGAAGCCATCAAGGACGCCGCCTCCCGCTGGCCGGGGACGGTAATCGCCACGCTTCTCGGAGCTCATGTCGTCCCAAAAGAATTTCAGGGTTGCTCACAAGAGTACGTTGAGATCGTCTGTAAGGAGATGATTCCTCGATCGTCTCGGGGGAAGCTCGCCCAGTTTGTGGACGTCTTCTGCGATCAGGGAGCGTTTACTCCGGAGGAAACGCAGCAGATCTTTGCAGCCGCTGAACAGTATGGCTTGAGCGTCCGCGCACATATGGGGCAGCTTTCGGAAACGGTTCTCTGGCCGTTCTTGCATTTTAATCCGGCGTCTTTCGATCACATGGACCACGTGAACGAGGACGACATCCCACAGTTGGCCAAACGCGATACCGTGGCAACACTGGTGCCGGGAGCAAATTATTTCCTGGGTTTGAAGGAATATCCAAATGCCCGCCGCTTGATCGACGCCGGTGTCCCGGTCGCGCTGGCGACGGACTACAACCCCGGCACTTCGCCCACAATCAGCATGCCGATGGCGATGTCGCTGGCCTGCACGCACATGAACATGTCACCGGCCGAAGCGGTCGCGGCAGCCACCATCAATGGGGCGTGGGCTCTGCGTATGGCGAATCGCAAGGGAAGCATCGAGCCGGGAAAAGACGCCGATCTGGCGGTGTTTGACGTCAAGGACTACCGCGAAGTCCCCTACTGGTTCGGCGCCAACCATTGTGCGGTAACCGTCCTGAACGGGGTGGCCGCCGCGCGCCATTGAACTATCGCGAGGCGACATCCGTACCGAACTGGAGTGGAGTGGTACAACTGCGGTTGCAAGCACTTCGTAAAACACAATCAAGAAAGCAATCTGATTCAAACTCTTGAGGGAAACAATGAAGCGCATTTTTGCGGTTATGACCTTTTTCGTACTCGCCTTGTCGCTGGCTGCAGCGCAACGGCTGCCCGAGCTGGCTACACCCGAGAATTACAAGCTTACGTTCACGCCTGACCTCGACAAGGCCACGTTTGAAGGCGACGAAACCATCGCGATTATGGTGCTGAAACCGACGTCGAAGATCACGCTGAACGCGGTCGATCTCGACCTCCACGATGTAAGCATCATCAGCGGCGGCGCCATGCAGAAAGCCAGGGTCACGGCTGACAAAGAAAGAGAAATGGTTACGCTGACCGTCGAGCAACCGCTGGCCGATGGACCGGCCACGCTCCACATTACGTACTCCGGCATTCTGAATAACGACATGCGCGGCTTGTACCTGGGCAAGGACGATCAAGGGCGGAAATATGCCGCCACGCAGTTTGAGTCGACGGACGCGCGGCGCGCGTTCCCCTCTTTTGACGAACCGGACTACAAGGCTACGTTCGATATGACTGCGGTCGCCGACAAGGGCCAAGTCGCAATCTCGAACCAGAAAGTCGCTTCCGATACCGCCGGCCCCGGTAGCAAGCACACGGTTCGTTTCGCAACCACGGCCAAAATGTCTTCCTATCTCGTCGCGCTCGTGGTAGGCAACTTCGAATACATCGAGGGTGCGGCCGACGGCATTCCGATTCGCGTTTACAGCACTCCGGGCAAGAAAGAAATGGGCAAGTTTGCCCTGGAATCCGCGGAATACATTCTCAGCTATTACGACAAGTATTTCGCCATCAAGTATCCCTACGGGAAACTCGACCTGATCGGCCTGCCAGACTTCTCCGCGGGCGCGATGGAGAATACCGGCTGCATCACCTTCCGGGAAGCGATTCTTCTCGTTGACGAAAAACGAGGCACGGTCGGCGTGAAGAAAGCCATCGCCAGTGTCATCGCGCACGAAATGGCGCACCAGTGGTTCGGCGACCTGGTCACCATGAAGTGGTGGGACGATATCTGGCTCAACGAAGGCTTTGCCACCTGGATGGAGAGCAAGCCGGTCGAGAAGTGGAAGCCGGAATGGAACTACGATTTGGACGACGTGAGCGGCACCGGCGGCACCCTCAACATCGATTCCCTGGCGAGTACTCGTCCGATTCATCAGGCGGCCGAAACTCCAGCCCAGATTCAGGAATTGTTCGATGGAATCGCGTACGGCAAAGCGGCGTCGGTGCTGCGCATGCTGGAATCATATGTTGGCGAAGAAACTTTCCGCGCCGGAGTGAACGCCTACTTGCAAAAGCATCAATACGCCAATGCCACGGCGGAAGATTTCTGGGATGCTCAGGCGAAAACCTCGAAGAGGCCTGTGAACAAAATCATGCCCACCTGGGTGAAGCAGGCAGGCACTCCCATCGTCAACGTGAAGACACAATGCTCCGGGAACTCCACCAGCGTTACCCTGACCCAGCAGCGCTATTACTTCGACCGGTCAAAGTTCGAAGCCGCCAACAATCAACTCTGGCAGATCCCTCTTTGCCTGAAAGGATCGGCAACGGGCGAGGGCGCGCCCAAGTGCGAAGTGCTGACCAGGAAGGAAGAAACCTTCACCCTGCCCGGCTGCTCGACCTGGGTTCTGGCCAACGCCGGAGCGACTGGCTACTACCGCACCGCTTATTCCGCGGATGCGGTGCGGGCTCTGGCCAGCGATGCCGAGGCCAAGTTGACCCCTGCCGAGCGGATCACGGTGCAGAACGATATCTGGGCCTCAGTGGGAGTGGGTCGCCAACCAGTGGGTGACGCCCTGGCCTTCGCGCAAGGGCTGCAGGTGGACACCAACCGTGCGGTCGTGGAAGACGTGCTCGGAGGGCTCCACTACATCGGCGAGCACCTGGTGAGCGACGGCGATCGCGATTCCTATCGTGCCTGGTTGCGCCAGTATCTGACCCCAGCCATGAAGCAGGTCGGATACGAGCCCAAGCCGGGCGAGAGCGACGAACAGAGGGCTCTGCGGTCGCGGGTGTTCGACGCGCTAGGCTACGATGCGCGCGATCCAGAGACTCTGCAGGAGGCGCGCAAAATCGCGGACAAAGCTCTGGCCGATCCGGCTTCGGTCGACCCCGAACTGGTCGGCGGCGCCTTCGCGCTTGCGGCGTTGGAAGGAGACTCTGCGTTTTACGACCGGATATTCGCTGCCACGAAGAATCCCCAATCACCGGAGCAGTACTACACCTATCTCTCCACACTGGCCCAGTTCAGCGATCCGAAGTTGCTGCAGCGCACCTTGGAATTCGCGGTTTCGCCCGACGTGCGATCGCAGGATGCGCTGCAGGTGGTCGGCGCGGTGATGGGGAATCCGGCCGGGCAACAACTGGCATGGGATTTCGTTCGGTCCAATTGGGACGCCGTGGCCAAGGCTGGAGGCCCGTTTGCCAGCGCCGACGTCGTGGGTGCAACCAGCGTCTTCTGCGCTGCGGGATTACGCGATCAGGTGACGGCATTCTTCGCCGCTCATAAGATCGAGGCGGGCGAGCGTGCCTACAAGCAATCGATTGAGCGCATCAATATCTGCGTCGACCTGAAGTCGCGGCAGGAGCCACTACTCGCGTCGTGGCTGGGACAGCACGGCAGCGCCGGCGGAAAATAGATGGCATGAGGTAAATGCGGCCCGGGAGAAATCCGGGGCCGTTTTCTTTGACGCCATCTTAAATGGTGCGACTTCTAGGGCACGATGGGCAGCACCAGGTGCGACGGCAGATCGGGCGAGCAGTAGACGCGCTGGGT
>Ga0116217_10005515_pt1 | contig 11111 bp, 6 predicted proteins | sample Sb_taG_6_FD_89697 | JGI IMG/M metagenome (GOLD analysis project Ga0116217, IMG submission 89697) | Peat soil microbial communities from Weissenstadt, Germany - Sb_50d_4_PS metaG | ecosystem: Environmental > Terrestrial > Soil > Wetlands > Peat | place: Germany: Weissenstadt | collected 2010-09-21 | reverse complement strand
TGGACAGGGTGAAGATGCAAGGGTCCCAGGTGATCAAGGCTCCCGCGGAGGTCTGCCCGCTCTGCGAGGGTACAGGATGGAAAACCGTGAAAGCTGGCTCCGGCGGCAGCACCAACGACCGCCGCGTCACGCGCTGCGACTGCCGCTTGCGGGCACGGGGCGAGTCCCTGCTGGCCGCCGCCCGCATTCCGCCCCGCTACGAGAACTGTGAACTCTCCAACTTTGAGTTTGACGGTCCCTATCGTTCACTGGCCCCGGCTCGCATGGCGGCCTGCAAGTTTGTGGAGGAGTATCCGATCGACAAGACTGGTCTGCTCGTGATCGGCACGATTGGTGTAGGCAAAACCCACTTAGCCGTCGGCATGATCAAGGAACTGATCCTCGGCAAAGGGATTGCCTGCCTCTTCTACGACTACCGAGAATTGCTGAAGCAGATCCAGAATTCCTACAACGATTCCGTCAAAACCACCGAACTGAACGTGCTGCGGCCTGTATTCGAAACCGAGGTCTTGGTGCTCGACGAACTGGGCGCGGTCCGGCCGACCGAGTGGGTTTGGGACACTGTGAGTCTGATCCTTAACACGCGGTATAACGACAATCGCACCACAATCATCACGACAAACTACCCAAATCTCCCGGAACGCGACCGGCTTAGCGGCAACGTGAGCAGTAGCAGCCCCGCGGCTGCCAAGTATGCGGCCGAGAGAGAGACGCTAGGCGACCGGATCGGCGATCGCATGCGTTCTCGCCTCCTCGAAATGTGCCGCATCGTCACCATGGAAGGCCAGGATTACCGTGAGCGAGTCAAGAGCGCCAGCTTTCGGTGAAGCTCCCGCCCTGCTTTCAAATCTCCATCCTTTGATTTATCCGTGTGAATCCGCGCAAATCCGTGGCGAAAGAAGTTCTCCCGAGTGTTCTCCGAGGCGCTCGCAAACTAGAATGATTCCGTGCTGACCGAGCGCCTCGAATTCGCCCCTGAGCGGGATGCGGAGGTCTTTACCGCGGTCCCCGCCGCTCCGGCTGTGTTTCTTCTTCGCGCCGCGGACCCCCATGCCGAACCCTACGTCAGCAAAACCGCAAACCTGCGGCGCCGCCTCCAGCGGTTGCTTGGCCCTGTCGAAGAGCGCACCAAGAAACTCAACCTGCGCGATCGGGTGCGTGTCATCGAGTATGCGCCCACTGGCTCCGACTTCGAGTCCGGCTTCCTGCTCTACAGCGTTCTGCGAATTGCCTTCCCCAAGACCTACTCAGATCGCATGCGCTTCCGTTTTGCGCCGCTAGTGAAGCTGCACCTTGAAAACGAGTACCCGCGGGCCTCCATCACAACGCGGCTTGGCCGTCTCGGCGGACGCTCCCTCTACTATGGCCCGTTCGTTTCGCGCGTAGCCGCCGAGAAGTTCATGAACGATTCGCTCGACTTCTTCAAAATGCGGCGTTGCGTGGACGATCTTCATCCCGACCCCAAGTTTCCCGGCTGCATCTATTCCGAGATGAAAATGTGCCTGGCTCCCTGTTTCAAGGGCTGCAGCGACGAAGAATATGTGGCTGAGGTGAACCGGGTGCAAGCCTATTTTGATTCCGCGGGAGAGTCTCTGGCTTGTGAACTTTCCGCCGAGCGCGAAGCCGCTTCCTCCAGGCTTGCGTTCGAAGATGCAGCCGCGATTCACGCGCGCGTGGAAAAACTCAAACCCATCCTGAGCCAGCTACCTGAGATCGTGCAGCGACTCGACCGGCTTTCGGCGCTCATGATTCAGCCCAGTTCGGTCGCGGACGCGGTTGCGTTCTTCCGCGTGGAATGCGGGCGAATCTCCGGGCCGATCCGCTTCAGCATTCAGCCTGCGGAGCACGCAAAGTCGCAGTCGATGGAGGCGCGAGTGCAGGAGATTCTGCCATCCTTCCCGCCCGCGAAAGCAAAGTCCGCCCTCGAAAACATGGAGCACCTGGCGCTGCTCAAGCGCTGGTACTATCGCGGCAGCCGGACCGGTGAAATCTTCTTCGCCCATGCGAAAGGCGAACTGCCCATGCGCCGCATCGTGCGCGGCATCTCGCGAGTGTTCCGCGGCGAGAAGCCGGAAGAGGAAGCCAGCAAGCTTGCCGAAACATCCTGAACGGTCGCGCCGGCAGAGAAGGTCCAACCACGGAGGACACAGAGAGATTTCGACTTGTCCGATCGCACCGTCATCCCTACAGTGTCGCTTCGGTCCAGCCAAACCACCGCCGCCCCACCCAGCGCACCATTCGCCACCCGGTGATTGTCCCTATCACAATCGTTCCCACCCACAACAGCGTCGCCGGAAGATAGAACAGAATCGTGGTCATCGCCGTCGCGTACGTCGCCAGGCTCTCCAGGCCGTCGCGCAGGGCCAGCTTTAACTGGTAGCCCGGCCGCCAGTTCAGACCGAACACCTGTGCTTCAGCCTCAGTCCTGAGCGAGATGGTCAGTGCGACGGTCTCGATCTGTCGCGACAGTGCGTTGAATTCCGCCTGCTGCCGCTCAATTTGTCCGCGCACCTCGCTCAGCCGTTCGCTTACCGCGAGCATGTCTTTCACCGTATGCGCCTGCTTCAGGATCGCCAGATATCCCGACTCCTCCGCCCGCAGATTACGAAGGTTCGCGTCCTGATCCACATACTGGCGAGACACATCCTGCGCGTCGATTTTTTCGCTCTCCACCCGCAGTCCCAGCTTGCGGATTTCCGCTCGCGCCTCTTCAAATCGAGCCGCCGGCACGCGAATCGTGACCATACCGGCGGTGGCATTCTGCCCGCCGCCGTCGGCGCTCACCAGATATCCACCGAGACCCACCGCGAGTGACGTGATCTTTTCCGCTGCTTCCGCAGGACGCTGCGCCACCATCTCCATCGAACTCGTGCGAATGATCTTTCGCCCGGCAGCATCGTCAGACAACACTAAGGCCGCACCCGCCCTGACCGGTTTCGCCGATTCGATTTCCTGTGACAGAGCGACAGGCTTAGCCTTTGACGGCATCGCAGCATAGAAATCCGGCGCCGGTTCGGTCCGCGCGATCTGCGATGCCGGCTCTGTCGTGGCCCGATTCATTGATGGAAACGCGATCGCACCCCAAATCAGCAGGATCGCTCCGCCCACCGCGATCCATAGCCAAGGCTTCTTGATCCCTCCCAGTGATTCCACCGAAGTCGACATGTTTTAGCCCCCGCAGAAAGAACGCCGGGCTGGCCTCGCCTTGCGACCGATTTCATGGCGGCAGCCGTCCCGGGCAAGGGAGAGAAGCTCTACGTCAACGAATTGGACTCAGCCGATCCTGCCGGCGTTGAAAACATCGGTTCCATCCTAATGACCGCGGAGGCGAACACCTGCGTTTTCGGGGTACCACCGCATGCTCGCCGATCTTTACCTGGTGGAAGGATTGAAATAAGCAGAGCTGAAATAAGCAAGCTGAAATAAATAAGCCCGCTCAGACGTTTGCTGCCTAGTTGCCGTGTGCTGCGCTCACGCGATAAAAAATGCTGGCGTGTGGACGCAGCCGCGCATGAATACGGTCCGTCGATCCCAGCGAACGGTGCGCCCATAGGTCGCGAACGCCTTCCAACGCACCCGAAATCCCTACCTGATTCCAGACCAAGTTCACATCTTCGTTGGATTCACCCAGATTGAATATTGCCACGTAATGCTCGCCCGGGCTGGCGCCGTCGGCAACCCATGCGCGGATATTTCCCCGATCCAATGACTGATGTCCGCCACTGCTGTGCTGGTTTACCGCAAGCACTTCTTCATTCGTGATCAGCGCGGTGGTGGCGGCATCGTTGCTGGGCAGGTCTCCGCCGAAGATCAGCGGCGAGCGGAAGATGCTCCACAGCGTCATCACGGTCTGCTGCTCATCGAGCGTGAATTTGGTTGGCGTGCCGCCACCTTCCTTGTCGGTCACCTTCAGTCTGCCCAGTGGGAGCATGTCTGCGTCGGGCCAGGTTCCGTTCTTGCCCACGAACGGTGCCCAATCGCGCGTGAAATCGAACTGCTGGCGCAGCAATTTCCAGTCATCCCAGAAATCGTCGGAGATGCGCCACATCTGCGCGTATTTCTCGAAGAACTCGACTTCCGAAACCGGCGCTGGGCCCGGTGAAATGCTCAACACCATCGGCCGCCCGGTCTTGCGGATCGCGAGACTCAGAGCTTTCATCTCGGCCGGCTGGTAGAGGTGGCTTCCCATGTCGTCGGCTTTGATGAAGTCCACACCCCACGAGGCATACAACTCCGCGATCGAATCGTAATAGGCCTGCGCTCCCGGCTTAGTCGTGTCAACGCCCCACATGTCAGGATTCCAGCGGCATGCGTTTTCTTTGTCGGCGATGTCAGCCGCGTGATACGACGTGCCTTTGATCGGAAGATTCTTCTCGACCGCCTGCCGCGGAATGCCGCGCATGATGTGAATGCCGAACTTCAATCCTTTGCCGTGCACATAATCCGCCAGCGGCTTGAATCCGGCGCCGTTGGCGGACGATGGAAAGCGGTTGACCGCGGGCAGCAGGCGGCCGTACTCATCCATCGTCAGCGGAGCGCCTGGCTTGTAGTCGTGCCCCTGCGCGTTCGGCTCATACCACTGGATATCGACCACAATGTACTTCCATCCATACTTGGCAAGATGCTCCGCCATCCAGTCCGCGTTAGCCTTAACCTGCGCTTCGCGCACCGTGGTGCCGTAGGAATCCCAGCTGTTCCATCCCATCGGGGGAGTTGGAGCGGAAGGAGGATCAACGGCATGCAGTGTGGCTGTCAGAATTGTGAGTAACAGGAGGCAGAAGAGCACGCGGTGGCGAATCATAACGGCACATTGTAAGCCGTTAAGGCCTGAGTGCGGGCGCAAACAAATCGGGCGACCCGAAGGCCGCCCAAAGTTTGTATTTCCTATCCGTGCAAATCCGTGAAGATCCGTGGCTAAAGGGGTTCTAGATATCCAAATTCTTCACATCCAGCGCATTCTCTTCGATGAACTTGCGCCGCGCTTCCACGTCTTCGCCCATCAGCGTGGTGAAGATGGTCTCGCACTCGGCGATGTCCTCGAGCCTGACCGATAGTAAAGTCCGCCGCTCGGGATCCATCGTGGTCTCCCACAACTGCGGCGCGGTCATTTCGCCGAGACCTTTATAGCGCTGGATGGTGAAGTCCTTGCGCCCTTCGTTGATGACGTAATCTCGAAGGTCGCGGACGTTGGTCTTCTCCACCACTTCGATATCGGTCTTCCGCTTGGAGGGCTTAGTTGTTTTCTTGTCACCGTCGGCGGACGCAGCCTCGCCGTCAGCCCCGTCCCCATTCCCGCCCGCGGGCGCTGCCTTGACCAGCGTCTCGACCACGAACGGCGGCTCCATGTAGGGCTCGATCTGCTTGTACTTCGAGATCAGCTGCCGGCATTCCGCGCTGGAAGCCAGCACCCAGTTGATCACGTGTTCGGCGCCATGCTTGTTGACGAAGTTCACTTCCCACAGGTTGTGCTCTTCGTCGAAGCGCGTCCCCACACCCTTGAAGCCTTCTTCCTTCTGCAGCTTCTTCAGTTCTTTTTCCAGGTGCTCGATCTTTTTGGGTGGCGCGGTCTTGTCTCCTTCAAAATCTGCGCGCTTGGCTAAGTCGAGTTTGGGAATCAGTTCGGTGACGCGCTCGTTCCGCACCCGCTTGTCGAGCTTCTCGAAAAAGCCCAGATACTCGTCGAGTACGGTCATGAAGCGTGCCAGGTCTTTGCCCTCGATCTTGGCCGCGCCTTCGCCGTAACGCACGCTCAACCCATCGGCGGCGCGCTTCACCATCACTTTCACGAATTCGCGCTCGTCCTTGATGTACTGCTGCGACTTGCCTTTCTTCAGCGAGAACAGCGGCGGCTGCGCGATGAACACGTTGCCGCGCTTGATCAGTTCCTGCATGTGGCGGAAGAAGAACGTCAGCAGCAGCGTGCGAATGTGGCTTCCATCGACGTCGGCGTCGGTCATCAGGATGATCTTGCCGTAGCGCACTTTCGTGGGATCGAAATCTTCCTTCGAGATTCCGGTACCCAGCGCCGTGATCATGGCTCGAATTTCTTCGTGCGCCAGCATCTTGTCGTAGCGCGCTTTTTCCACGTTCAGGATCTTGCCCTTCAGGGGAAGAATCGCCTGAAAGCGCCGGTCGCGGCCCTGCTTCGCCGTCCCACCGGCCGATTCGCCCTCTACCAGAAACAATTCGCAGCGGTTGGGATCGCGCTCGGAGCAATCCGCCAGCTTGCCCGGCAGGCCGCCGGAATCGAGTGCACCTTTGCGCCGCGTCAGATCGCGCGCCTTACGGGCAGCTTCGCGGGCGCGCGCCGCGTCGACTGCCTTGTTGATGATCTTGCGTCCTACGGTCGCGTTCTGCTCGAAGAACGCGCCCAGCCGTTCGTTGACAAACTGCGTGACCGTGCCCGCGATGTCGGAGTTCAACTTGCCTTTGGTCTGGCCTTCGAACTGCGGCTGCGGCAGCTTCACGCTGATCACTGCGACCAAACCTTCGCGCACGTCGTCGCCAGTCAGATTCTCTTTAACGTCTTTGAACAATCCCATCTGCTGCCCGGCATAGTTGATGGTCCGGGTCAGAGCCGTGCGGAATCCGGAAAGATGCGTGCCGCCGTCGACCGTATTGATGTTGTTGGCGAAGCTGAACACCGACTCCGAATACGCGTCGTTGTACTGGATTCCAATCTCCATGTGCACGCCGTTGCGGTCGTCTTCCATGTAGATGGGCTTGTCGTGCAGCACCTGTTTGCCGCGATTGAGATGCTTGATGAACTCGGCGATGCCACCGTTGTACTTGAAGTCGGTGTGCTTGGCCTCGCCCGTTTTCGAATCGGTGTTGCGCTCATCCGTCAGCGTGATCAGTAAGCCCTTGTTCAGGAATGCGAGTTCCCGCAGTCGCTGCGCCAGCGTATCGTAGTTATATTGCGTCTCGGTGAAGATCGAGCGGTCGGGCAGGAAGTGAACTTTGGTCCCACGCTTCTTGGTCGCGCCCGTCTTCGTCAGCTTGTTGGTGGGCTCGCCCTTGGAATAATTCTGCTGCCAGGTTGCCCCGTCGCGCCAGATTTCCAGATCAAGATCTTCGCTCAGCGCGTTGACGCACGAGACGCCGACACCGTGCAATCCGCCGGAAACTTTGTAGGTGGACGAATCGAATTTTCCACCCGCGTGCAGCGTGGTCATCACCACTTGCGCCGCGGAAACTTTCTCGCCGTCGATCACCATGTCGTCGCAAGGAATGCCGCGCCCGTCGTCGATGACCGTGATCGAGTTGTCGAGATGGATGGTGACTTCAATCTTGATGGCGAATCCGGCGAGGGCTTCGTCGACGGAGTTGTCGACCACTTCATACACCAGGTGATGCAAGCCCAGTTCGCCCGTCGAGCCGATGTACATCGCCGGACGCTTGCGCACCGCCTCCATGCCGCCCAGCACCTTGATGGAGTCGGCATTATAGTTGCCCTCGCCGTTCGTGGCTCCGCCGTTCGATGTGGTAATCGGAGTCACTTTGCCGTTTTTTGTCTTGGTGTCAACGATGGGAGTATGAATCTCTTTGGTGGCCATTCCGCTCCGCGAAAATGTCCCGATTTTTTCGGTGACTTCGGTCTTGCGAGTCCTGGAATTCGGCTGGAATTTGCGCCCCGACTCAACCGCCCTGAAGCCCCCTGCAAAAGACTTCAAGTTATTGAAATTCCTAATACTTAGGGTCGTGTTGCGACTGTTCAAATTATACCACAAATCGACGTTTTTCGAGCCTCTCGGAAAGCCCTCGAATCGACTGAGTAACAGGCCCAGTTTCAGCAGGCAGAACGGGATAGTGCGCGGGCTATCTCGCAACGTAGCGCTGCCGTCCCGGCGGCTGTCCGGCGGGCGTCCTCGCCCGCCGCGTTCGAGGGCGAGACGCCCTCGGGACAGCCGGCAAGCTGTCAGCGCTACAAGACCGCAAACGCAAAAAATAAGGGCGGCCATTGGGGCCACCCTTAGGATTGATTTTCCGAAGATGCCGTTACGCCGTCGCCGGCCGTTCCCCGCCCTTGGCGCGTCCCGGCTGCAACTCCGGCTTGATGACGTGCTGCACGCCGTCGTCCTTGGAGGACGGCGGTGGCTGCACCGGCGGCAGTTCCTGGCCCTCGACCAACATCTTGATTTCGTTCGCGTCGAGAACCTCGCGCTCAATCAGTGCACGGGCAATCCGCTCGAGCACATCGCGATTGTCGGAAATGACTTGCTTTGCCGTGGCGTAACCAGCGTTGACCAATTTGCGGACTTCCTGATCGATCTTTATTGCCGTGTCTTCGCTGTAATCGCGGTGCTGGGCAATCTCGCGGCCCAGGAAAATCTGCTCTTCCTTTTTCCCGAACGTCATAGGGCCAAGATCGCTCATGCCCCACTCACAAACCATCTTGCGCGCCATTTCCGTAGCTCGCTCAATGTCGTTGCCAGCACCCGTGCTCAGCACGTTCAGGAACAACTCTTCCGCGATGCGTCCGCCCATCAGGATCGCGATCTCGGTCTCGAGATAGTTCTTGTAGTAGTTATGACGATCATCCGTGGGCAACTGCATGGTCACGCCCAGAGCCATGCCGCGCGGAATGATCGTAACCTTGTGCAGCGGATCGGAGTTCGGCATCTTCGCCGCCACCAGCGCGTGTCCGGCCTCGTGGTAAGCCGTGTTCTTCTTCTCCTCGTCGGTAAGCAGCAGCGACTTCCGCTCCACGCCCATCAGGACTTTGTCTTTGGCGAGTTCGAAGTCGTATTGCAGAACGGCCTTGCGATTCTGCCGAGCTGCGGCCAGGGCCGCCTCGTTGACCATGTTGGCCAAGTCTGCGCCGGAGAATCCCGGAGTGCCGCGCGCCAACACCGAGAGATCGACATCTTCAGCAAGAGGAATCTTACGCGTGTGTACGCGCAGAATCTCTTCGCGCCCGCGCACATCCGGACGGCTCACTACGACGCGCCGGTCAAAGCGCCCGGGCCGCAGCAACGCGGGATCGAGCACGTCAGGACGGTTGGTCGCCGCCATCAGAATGACGCCTTCGTTCGATTCGAAGCCATCCATTTCAACCAGCAGTTGATTCAAAGTCTGTTCGCGTTCGTCGTGTCCACCGCCCAGACCAGCGCCGCGATGGCGTCCAACGGCATCGATTTCGTCGATAAAGATGATGCACGGAGCATTCTTCTTGCCCTGCTCGAAAAGATCGCGCACGCGGCTCGCGCCCACACCGACAAACATCTCGACAAAATCCGAGCCCGAAATCGAGAAGAACGGAACGTTCGCCTCGCCCGCAACCGCACGAGCCAGCAGCGTTTTACCCGTTCCCGGAGGCCCAACCAGCAGCACGCCCTTCGGAATACGTCCACCGAGTTTCTGGAACTTCTGCGCTTCGCGCAGGAATTCGATAATCTCGCGTAGTTCTTCCTTGGCTTCTTCCACTCCAGCCACGTCTTTGAATGTGACTTTCTTCTGCTGCATGGAGAGCAGCCGCGCCCGGCTCTTGCCGAACGACAGGGCTTTATTCCCACCCGTCTGCATCTGCCGGATCATGAAAAACCACAACGCTCCCAGCAGAATCAGCGGAGCCCAGGTGCCTAACAGTTGCAGGGGCAAGCTTCCGCTGTTGACGTCGCGGAAGGTGATGTTGACGCCCTTGCTCTGCAAGGCTTTCAGCATTTCCGGAGTGAAGTAGTTGCCCGGCGCGGTGGTGTGGAACGCGGAACCGTCAAGGTGCTTGCCGCGCACTTCCATGCCGTTGACCAACAACTCTCTGATGTTGCCCTTATCCACATCAGTCATAAACTGGCTGACGTTTAACTCTGTATCCTTCTGGCCGTCGCGGGCGCTCTTGACCACGGTCCACAGCAACAACGCCGAAACTCCAATCAGCAGCCAGAACAGCACGGTCTTTACAGTTGAGTTCACCTAGAAGACTCCTGAATTCCAAACGGGTGGCCGCCTACACCAGCCCCCGAGGTTCCTACTGCGATTAGATGCCCATCCCCGACTTTCGATTGGTGAAATCCTTTAAGGCCTTTATTCTACCTTTTCCCTGTCAAAAAGGCGCGTTCCGTCTCGCGTGACCTAAGTCATAGAGGCTCTTGGATTTGGTGCCGCCAGGTAGGGCAGATTCCGGTTGGTCTGCTCCACCGCTCCCAAGCCGTAGCCCACCAGGAAAGTTTCATCCACCAGGAATCCGAAATAATCCGGCTGCAACGGCACGCGGCGCGCCGACTGCCGGTCCAGCAGCGTCACCAGCTTTACCGAAGCGGCCCCCCGAGCCCGCAGGTCGCTCATCAGAAATTCGCTGGTCACGCCGGAATGCACCAGCCCTTCCACCAGCAAAATGTGCTGCCCACGGATGTCCGGCTCATGGCTGAAAAAAATCTCCATCGCCTCGTGCGCCGCTCCACTCTGCGGCGGCGTGTATTTCGGCTTGATGAACTGGCACACCACCGGTACGTCGACCGCCCGCACCAGGTCGGCCAGAAACATGAATGCGTTTTCCAGCACCGCCAGCATCTGGACGGTCTCGCCCTTGTAGTCGTCGGAGATTTGCCGGGCCAGTTCTTTCACCCGCTTCTGGATCTGATCCGTCGTGATGACTGGGCGAAGGGGCTCGACTCGCAGACCGTTCATGAAATTTGCGTGCCTCCCGGCACATCTCTCTTAATCTTCCGTCGTGGCCTCGTGAGTCAAAGGCTTGTCCACAATTATGATCGCCGCCCGCCCCGCCTGCGCCCGTAACTTCGCCGACGACGGAAACCCACGCACCCACACAATCTCATCGCCGCTCACCACCACCGGCCAAAACCTGCGCTCCGGCTGGGCTACATGACGCTCCTGCAGCAGTTCCTTGATCTTCTTGGGGGACTTCGTATGGGCCGGACAGAATCGGTCTCCAGGACGCCAGTTCCGCACCCTTAACGGTCCGGGCAGAGATTCCGCATCCAGAAGGTGATCAGGATTATACCCCGCATCCGCACCCGCTGGAATGGCCCGCGTTTCAATCGTGGATCCTGCTTCGTACACCATGATTCGCCCGGGGACGGGCAGTTCGTACTCATAATCCTTCGGAGGCGCGGGGTCCCGCAAATCGGGAGTCACGAATCTCAGTTCCTCGG
>Ga0116217_10005513_pt1 | contig 11113 bp, 8 predicted proteins | sample Sb_taG_6_FD_89697 | JGI IMG/M metagenome (GOLD analysis project Ga0116217, IMG submission 89697) | Peat soil microbial communities from Weissenstadt, Germany - Sb_50d_4_PS metaG | ecosystem: Environmental > Terrestrial > Soil > Wetlands > Peat | place: Germany: Weissenstadt | collected 2010-09-21 | reverse complement strand
GTCTGGGCTGCGATGCGCAAAGAACGCGATGCCGGCCGCACCCGCCTTCTCGGCGTAAGCAACGTTTCGCAGCGCCACCTGCAGCAGATGGCAGCCGCCCGCGCTGAGGTTCCCACATTCGTGCAGAACCGTTGCTACGCCCGCCTGGGCTGGGACCGAGCTGTGCGACAGTTTTGCCGCGAGCGCAAAATTATCTATCAGGGATTTTCGCTGCTCACCGCAAATCAGGAGGTGCTTAATCATCCTCTGATCGCCCGACTGGCCGCGAGCGCCAATGTTGCGCCGGCGCAGATCGTTTTCAGCTTCGCGCGCAGCGTCGGGATTCTACCTCTCACCGGCACCACCAGCGCCGAGCACATGAAGCAGGATCTAGCCAGCCGCAACTTAACAATCCCGTCAGAAGCAGTCCAAGCCATCGAGTCTCTAACCGGCTAACCAGCCTGTGAGGACATAAGGTTGTGGTTGTGTGGGGACGGGGGCGCCCTCGCCCGTCCAAGCCGAGCGAAGCTCGGCAACTGCCGCAGCCGCGGCGATTTTCGACTCGCTCCAGCTACTTCCCCTGCGCCACCGCCTCGCGTTCGCCAACCTGCTGCCGCCACATGGCGTAGTACAAACCTTTCTGGTCAAGCAGTTCAGAGTGCCGTCCGAATTCAACGATGCGTCCGCGTTCCAGGACGTAAATTCGGTCGGCATGCATCACCGTCGACAGCCGATGCGCAATCAGAATCGTGATCGCCTCCTGATTGGTGGCGACTTCGCGAATGGTGCGGCTGATTTCTTCCTCGGTCAGCGAATCCAGCGACGACGTGGCCTCATCGAACACCAGCAACTGTGGATGCCGCAACAGCGCGCGAGCAATCGAAAGCCGCTGTTTCTCGCCTCCTGAAACCTTCACGCCGCCTTCCCCAATCAACGTGTCCAAACCCCGATCCGCGCGCGAAAGCAAGCTGTCCGCTGCCGCCTGCTGCAAAACCGCCACGCATTCCTTGTCGGTAGCCTCAGGATTCACGAACAGCAAATTCTCGCGAATCGAGCCCGAGAACAGCTGCGTGTCCTGCGTCACAAATCCGATTTTTTCTCGCAGCAGATCCAGATCCACGCGATTTGACGGAATCCCGTTGTAAAGAATCGCGCCTGCCTTCGGAGCGTACAAACCCACCAGAAGCTTCACCAGCGTTGACTTCCCTGCTCCCGAGGGCCCCACAAAAGCGATCGTGTCTCCCCGAGCCGCGCTGAACCCGATCTCGTCCAGCGCCAGACACGTAGAACTCTGATGCTGAAAACTGACGCCCTCAAACTGCAGGGTCATCAGCTCGTCCACCGATTCCGGATCGGCCGGCTTCGGGTCGCGAGGAGTATCGAGAATTTGCTGGAAGTTTTGCAGCGAGACTTCCGTCTCGCGATAAATATTGATGACGTTGCCCAGTTCCTGCAACGGCCCGAAGATAAAAAACGAATAAATCCACAAGGAGAAAAATTGCCCGATCGTTATCTCCTGCCGAAAAATCAGATAAAGCATCAAGAACAAGATGCTGCTCCGCAGTGCATTGACCGCTGTCCCCTGAATAAAGCTGAGGCTGCGCAGGTACTTCACCTTCTTCAGTTCGAGTTTGAGGATCCTATCCGTGATCCCATTCAGCCGCCCGACTTCCTGTTGCGCCAATCCCAGGCTCTTCACCAACTCAATATTGCGGAGCGATTCCGTAGTCGAACCCGCCAGCGCGGTGGTTTCGGCCACAATCGTCTTCTGCATCTTCTTGATCCGCTTGCTCAGCACCGAACTGATGATTCCCAGCAGCGGCACCGTGAGCAAGAACGCCGGAGCGATACTCCAGTGCACACGGAAGGCGTAGATCATCACAAAAACGATGCCCACCAGCGAAATGAAAAGCACATTGACGGCGGCAGTGATGAACCGTTCCACGTCGTTGCGAACTTTCTGCAATTTGCCCAGGGTTTCGCCGCTGCGCTGATCTTCAAAAACCTGGTAGGGCAAATCCAGCGAATGCCGGACCCCGTCCGAGTACATCCGCGCCCCCAATCGCTGCACGATCACGTTCACGAAATAGTCCTGGAAGTTCTTGGCCACGCGCGACACAAACGCCACTCCCACCGCCGCCAGCACCAAAAGCCCCGCCCCGTGAACGAATTGCCCGAGCGTGTATTGGTGATACTTGGTGGCATAGCTGTCGATTACATGACGAAAAATCAGCGGGTCGAGAAGCGAAAACACTTGGTTGGTCGCGGCCAGCAAAAGAGCGACCACAAACAGTTTCCAGTACTGCTTGGAATATTGGTAAAGAAGATCCATAGGCGTCAGCGCGCGCACGCGAGCAATGCAGCTTAGATGGTGCGCCGACGCTTTCGATTCACGATGCGCAAATTTGTAGCGCCGGCATCCTGCCGGCTTCTCCGAGGGCGGCCGGTCCTCGGCGGGACTAGGCCGTCCCGGTGTTAGCCAGCGCTTCCACCGCTTCCCACGTCGTGCTGAAAGTCACAAAGAAATCCTTGACCTTGGTAATTTCCATGATCTTCCGCACTCGCGGCTTCATCCCCGTCAGCACCAGACACCGTCCGGTTTTCTGATGCGATACGTACGCTCGAACCAGCGACCCCAATCCCACCGAATCAATGTAGGGAACATCCGACAAATCCAGAATCATCGTCTCCGCGCTCTCATGGCACACCGCCCGCTCGAATTGCGGAGCGGTTTCCATCGTGATCGGCCCGCGCAGCAGCAGAATCCGCTGATCGTCCGCCACTCCTTCATAGCGCTCGACCGTGAGTTCCTGCAATCCCATGGCTGCCGATTGTAGGACACCCAGCCCTCTCTGTCACGCACCAATAAAATGTTATGTCTGCCCCACTTCCCGCCCCCAGCGGCCTATTGCGGTTTCTTGTCGTCCCCGTGATTCTCATAGATCGAATACTGCCCACCCGGATGCTTCAGCTTCACCGTGATCTCCATCTCCGGCTTGTTGACCTCGTAGTCCTCCCCAAAAGTCTGGAAATGCGGCGCCAGCACCTGCACCCGCAACGGACCATACGGAATCCCGTCAACGCTCGCCTTCCCCTCTGGATCCGTCTTCAACTCCATCTCTCCCTGCGCCTGCTTGCCCTTGCGTTTCACCGGATGCAGCACCACCTCCGCATTCCTCACCGGCTTCCCGTCAGAGTCGCGCACCACCACAAACCGCAAATTCGACATCGGCCCTTCATCATCCTGAGCCCAAACCATCCCAATGACGCCAAGCATGATCACCAACGCCATCACTATCGGAACATTTCTTTTCATGTGCACCCTCACTCGAAGCTCTGCCCTCGCGCCTCTCATCCGCGTTACTGCGGCGGCGCCGCCGGCGGTTTCTTGTCATCTGCCTTCTTCGCGTCTCCGTTGCTCCCCAACGACGAGTACTGCCCAGCCGGACGCTTCAGCTTCACCGTAATCTGCATCTCCGGCTTGTCGATCTGATAGTCCTCCCCAAATGTCTGGAACCCGGGCGCCAGCACCTGCACCCGCAGCGGACCATACGGAATCCCGTCGATATTCGTCCGCCCCTCGTTGTCCGTCTTCAACTCCAACCCTCCCATCGCCTGTTTTCCCTTCCGATTCACCGGATGCAGCACCACCGCCGCATTCCTGACCGGCTTGCCGTTGTAGTCTTTCAACACAACAAACCGCAAATCCGACATCGGACCCTCATCGTCCTGATCCTTCTGAGCCCGCGCCGACCCAATCATGCCAACCCCAACCATAATGATCAGCGCACTTGCCATCGAAAAACTCTTCTTCATGTCGTCCATTCTAGAACCGGTGTAATAAACAAGCCACGGAGGATCACGGGCGTACTCGCGGTCGAACTCAAGATGAGCGCTGGAGTAGCCCCCATCTCCAGCGGGTAAGTATAACGCGCATGTCTTTTGCGGTTGACAGAGAAGAGAACGGGGCTATTTCTTATCCACGTGGACCACCACATCGAGACCAGATGCAGCGTCGCCCTTCAAATACTTGCCAAGGAATTCCTCGACCAGGGATCGGGTGGTTTCGACGGTAAGCAGCACCCGCTCCAGATCCAGTTCCAATTCCAATGACCCGCTATTCGCTTGACCTTCGCTGGAGAACTGACTCTGAATCAGGCGCGCGTCGGTGAAACTCATATGGTCACTGCCCGGGACCACCACATAATACGTATTCGATTCGCTCCCGGAGTATTCCCGGCCGTGGGTTTCCGGTTCCGCAGCGTGTTCCTCGGTAGCAATAAACAGCAGAGGCTTATGCAGTTCAACCGGACGAAGATCGTTGTTCATGCCCGGGAAAGTGGATCCGTCCAGATTTACGCCCGCCAGGATACGCCGCTCCTCCTTGGTCGCCAGCGCCGCTGTCGTGCCCCCCATCGAATGTCCGACGATGCCAATCTTCGCCAAGTCAATGTGACCGCGCCAGAACGTGTCGCGCGAATTCATTTCCTGAATCTTGTCGAGAACGAATCGCACATCGGCCACCAGAACATCCTCTGCGAACTTTCCGATCGCGACACCCTGCGTTCTGCGATCCGCATTTACCGGCCAATATGGTTTCGACCTGGCTTCCCGTCCATCCGGGTACACCGCAATCAGAGAATCCGGAGGATGATTGGTGGCCGCCACCACAAAGCCGTGGCTCGCCAAGCCCTCAGCAAGAATGGTGTAAATCGCCGGCACGACCCCCGAGCCGTGTTCCAGAAGAACCAGCGGAAAACGCCCGCCAGGTTCCATCGTCGCTCCCAGCTTGGCATTGGTCCGGACACGGCTCGCAAAGTTGGGCTGCAATTTCCACTCGGCCGCGAACGCAGCCGCAGTCTTCCCGTCCATGTACGGAGCCACCACCGCCCCGCGAGGCGCCGGATACCAGAACGTGACCAGCAGATCGCGGTTGCGGGACGCGTCGCTAAGCACCACCGTTCTCGTCCCGACCGCGTGACAGCCATCCGGTGGAGGAAGCTGCAGCGTTGCTTCGCGGTTCTGGGCGAACAAGGAAGCGAGCATTAAGGGGACCACAAGCAGAAGAAAGCCGGCACGAAGCGTCGATTTCCCCCCTATTCGCGCTTGGTCGACGCGGGTCACAGGTTTATAGACGCGTGGAGAATAGCGTGGTGAGCGCGAGACAGGAGACTACTTCATCCCCTTAACCACATACACCTGCGACAGAGTCTGGTTGTAGACATAGGCGTAAGCACCCCCGTCGCCCGAAAAATACGAGCCGCTAAAGCTCACCGCTCCCGCCGGCAGGCTTTCCCCGAAAGTTTTCCACGGCTCCATTTTCCCCGTCACTGCGTCCGTCCGATAAACCGTGCCGGTCTTCTCCCGCTGGCGTTTCGACACCACGTACACCGATCCCCCATCCGGCGACCAACCAATCACGCGGTAGTTCGAATCCAGCCCCGGGATAAAACGCAGATCGTTTCCGGCAGGATTGGAAGACTCGAGCCGCCAAATTCCCCATTTTCCGTCCGCTCCCAGCACCACCGTGTTCCGACCGTCCGGCGACGGATGCACACCAACCGTACCTTCCGGCGTGACTGTCCTGGAATCGCCACTGCTGGCCTCAATCACGTAGTCGCGCACCCCATGTCCGGTTTCGATGCCGCTCGCCAGCAACTCCTTGCCCCCGGCCAACCAGCGCACAGTCTCGTAGCTCACCTTGTCGTGGGTCAGCTGCCGCGCCTCGCCTGCTCCCGTCGGCACCACGCTGAGCGGACCACCCTTCGGCGGCTTCGTGATTACCCACTTGCCATCCGGCGAGATCGCGAAGCAATCTCCTTCGCCAATACGCACCGGAGGCGACCCGTCCGTGCCTCGGACAAACACCGTGTAATTCGGCCCGCCGCCATCGCCTGCCTCCACGAATAGGATCTTCCGGCCGTCCGGCGTCATGTCGGTCAGACCCGACCATCCGAACCACCCCAGTTCCAGCTCCTTTGTTCCATCCGGCGGCATGCCACGAATCCCGATCCGAGACTGATGAGTCACCATCAGCGCCACGCCGTTGCGCATATCTTCCAGCCACATTCCTCCCGGAACGTTGGTGATCGTCCGCAACCTGCCCGCAAGCGTTACCGCCCGCGGGTTCCCGGCGCTCCCGCTGTTGGACGACGTAAACCAGATTTCATCTCCCGCCGGCGACCAGACGACTCCCTGTAGCGTTTTCCAGACTGGAGAAAGAATCTTCTCTTTGTCCTTACCGTCGGACGCAATCACCGCGATCGAACCCTCGTCGTCGCCGGTCGAGTTTTGATGATCCGCAAATGCTATCCACTTCCCGTCCGGCGATATCTTGGGATGGCTGATCCAGTCAATGCCGTCTAACACCACCTTCCCTATCGGATACTCCAAACGCCAGTGACCGCTTTCCGGCACAAAACGGACGACTGCCATATTCTCCCCGTCTGCCGCCCAGTCCGCGTCCTGCACGTTATCGAGCACTTCTCGCGGAGATCCCCCGCTCATTGGAACGCGCGCCAGCGTACCGGCCTGCGCATAACCATTGATACGCGCCGTATTGAGCCGTACCGCCAGTTCTCCGCTCTTCGAAATCGACAGCAGCTCCGCATCTTTCACCCCGAGTTCGCGTGCCCCAGGATCGTCCGTGCGCCCCACGTACAACTGGTTCTCGCCGCCGTCCCACGAAGCGCTGTAGACGATGCCACCGTCCGGCGTAAATCGCGCATTCCCGACGGAGCCGCTGCGAAATGTAATCGCCTGATACTCCGCTAAAGGCGGGCTCCCGCCGCGTCGGCCCAGCCACCAGCCCACGACCAACATCAAAGCCGCCAGCACCAGCGCGCCGGCCAACTCCCGCCACGTGCTGCGCGGAGCAGCTTCTTTTTTCTCCGCGGTCGCCTTCTCCGTAATCGCCGTCTGTGCAATCTCTGACTGTGCAATCGCCGACTGCGCTCCCGTCCTTCCCACCACCGAGCTATCCGTGAGCGCTTCCAGATTGAACGCCAGATCTCCCGCCGACTGGAACCGCTGCGCCGGATTCTTCTCCAGACAATGCCGCACCATCCGTTCCAATGCCGGAGGAACATTGCGCACCGTTTCCGAAAGCTCGGCGGGCTCCTCCTTCAAAATCGCGCTCATGGTATCGGCCGCAGTTTCTCCACGAAACGCGCGCTGCCCCGAAAGCATCTCGTACAGAATCGAACCAAAAGCAAAAATGTCGGAGCGGTGGTCCGCCGCCTTTCCCCGTACCTGCTCCGGCGACATGTAGCCGACCGTTCCCATCACCTGGCCTGGTTCGGTGTTTACCTGTACCGTTGGCTCTTCCGGACTCGCGTTCGTTTCGGGACGCGTTAGTTTCGCCAGACCGAAGTCGAGAATCTTCACGCGGTCGTCATTGGTCAGAAATAGATTTTCCGGCTTCAGGTCGCGATGCACGATTCCCTTCTCGTGCGCCGCCGCCAATCCGCGCGCCACCTGCAACGCATAGTCAATCGCCTTGCGGCTGGAAAGCGGACCGCTCCGGATTCGCTCCCTCAGCGTTTGTCCTTCGAGCAGTTCGGAAACAATATAAGGAGCGCCGCGATCTTCTCCAATATCGAAAATCGAAAGAATGTTTGGATGATTCAGCGCCGCCGCCGAGCGCGCTTCCTGCACGAACCGTTGCAACCGCTCCGCATCCGCCGAGTACGAGGTGGGCAGAACCTTGATGGCCACGACGCGATCCAGCCGCGCATCGCGCGCCCGATACACCTCGCCCATTCCTCCAGAACCGATCAACGACTGGATGTCGTAGGGACCGAGTTTTGTGCCGGAAGCGAGCGCCATCTGAGCTGTGGATTATATCGGACTTGATGCGGAGTCGTTACGGCGCAAGGTCTGGTTTTTTCGAGAGGGGAGTGGGTCGGACCGTCGGTCTTAAGCTCCCACCAAATGCTTCAGCGCTGGCCGGTTATGGATGATCAGAGTCGTGCCCTTCAGTTCCGCCATCGCGTTTCTCCGGAACTCGGAGAGCAGGCGGGTGATGGTCTCGCGGCTGGTGCCGATCAGTTGGGAGATTTCTTCATGGGTCATGGCCAGCCGGACGCGCACTTTTCCGTGCCTGACCTCCCCATCGGCGGAGCTTTCCAGCAAGAATCTGGCAAACCTTTCCGACACCGAATGTGACAATCCGATGGTGCGCACCACGCCATAGGAATCGGAGCAGTCGCGGGCAAGGTGCTGGGTGGCATGCAGAGAAGCGTCCGCATGCTCCCCGAGAAAGTGCAGCATATCTTCTCGTCCCACGAAGTCCAGCTGGCAGGGCTGCATGGTTTCAACCGTCAGCTCGTACCGCTTGCCCGTAACCACTGCGTGCAACCCGAGAACTTCGCCGGCTTCGGCGATACGCACAATAAGCGTCTTGCCGTCGCGCGAGGTAGTAGAGAGCTTGGCGCGTCCCTGGCAGAGAATGAAAATTCCGCACGGACTTTGTCCCTCGACCAGCACCACGGCGTGTTCGGGAAATACCGCGGCATGTTTTATTTTGTCGAAAGCCGCGATCGAGTCCGGCGAGAGATCGCAGAAAAAACTGCGCGAACGCAGATGGCAAGTAACACAGCTTTCCACGCAGCTCAAACCGGACATGCTCATAGGCGCTCCTCCGTCTTCTCGCAGACAGGTGCCCCGGGTTGGCGAGCAACGATGGAAAGCAGTTACTAGTTGAATCTCGTGGCTGGCCAGATCGCAGCTTGCGGAAGGTGGTAATGGAGCGATTGCACTCCGACTGCCACGGCGGCCAGTCCCATTTTGGGTCTGAAACTCAATGCTTGCAGCGCTGATCCCGTCCGTAGCGCCAAGCCCTAAGCCGGGGCGCTGGCAAGCCTGCCGACGGTTGGGCGACGCTGGCAGCTCCCAGCCGGATCGGACCGTGCCGGCAGGAGGTCTAAAAGTCGCAAGGAGTGGAAGTCACCTATTGTGTAGATTCTACACGGTTTGTTCCCCTCTTCCGTCTCCGCTTGACAACTGACCGCTCACATTCCTATAATTAGCACTCGTGAGCCTCAAGTGCTAACAGTCCTTGTTTGTTTCTGGGGCAATTCCGAATTTCGATTCAACCCTACTTAACCAACTCTTGAAAGGAGTACGCAACTATGGCAACTAAATTTACCCCGCTGCATGACCGCATCCTGGTCCGTCGGGTAGAAGAAGCCGACACCACCCGCGGCGGCATCATTATTCCCGACTCCGCCAAAGACAAGCCGCAGGAGGGAGAAGTCATCTCCGCCGGCAAAGGCAAGATCAGCGAAGAAGGCAAGGTTCGTCCGCTCGACGTGAAGGAAGGCGACCGCATTCTGTTCGGAAAGTATTCCGGCACCGAGATCAAGATCGATGGAGAAGACTTCATCATCATGCGCGAAGAAGAAGTGCTCGGCATCCTCGTGGGTTCGACCAAGAAAGAAACCGCCGGATCGCGCAAATAAACGTGTGGTGACGGGGCTCTGCCCCGTCCTGAAACGGAAAATTCCGCAGGCCAAGCCTGCATACATCTTAAGGAGCAAACAGCTATGGCAAAGCAAATTATTCACGGAGAAGAGTCGCGACAGGCCATTCTCCGCGGCGTCAACATACTGGCTGACGCTGTGAAGGTTACTCTTGGCCCCAAGGGCCGCAACGTGGTCATTGAAAAGAAATTCGGCGCGCCCACCATCACCAAGGACGGCGTCACCGTAGCCAAGGAAATTGAATTGCCCAACGGCATCGAAAACATGGGCGCGCAGATGGTCCGCGAAGTTGCTTCCAAGACTTCCGATGTTGCCGGCGACGGCACCACCACCGCGACCGTTCTTGCCCAGGCAATCTATCGCGAAGGCGTGAAAACCGTTGCTGCTGGCGCCAATCCCATGGCCATCAAGCGCGGCATCGAAAAATCGGTCCTGCTCATCACCGGCAGGGTCGACAAGGAAGGCAACCGCGAGAAGGGCGAACTCGACAAATTCTCCAAGCCCGTCACCGGCGACATGATTGCCCAGGTCGGCACCATCTCGGCGAACAATGACGAGACCATTGGCAAGATCATTGCCGAAGCCATGAAGAAAGTCGGCAAGGATGGCGTCATCACCGTAGAAGAGTCGAAGACGCTCGACACCCAGCTCGACGTGGTCGAGGGCATGCAGTTCGATCGCGGCTATCTCTCCCCGTACTTCGTCACTGACCCGGAGCGCATGGAATCAGTGCAGGAGAACGCCTACATCCTCATCCACGAAAAGAAAATCAGCTCGATGAAAGACCTGCTCCCGTTGCTCGAGCAGATCGCCAAGGGCGGCAAGCCGCTCCTCATCATCGCTGAGGACGTGGAAGGCGAAGCGCTGGCGACTCTGGTCGTCAACAAACTCCGTGGCACGCTGCAAGTCTCGGCCGTCAAGGCTCCCGGCTTCGGCGATCGCCGCAAGGCCATGTTGCAGGACATCGCAACCCTGACCGGCGGCAAGGCCATCACCGAAGACCTCGGCATCAAGCTGGAAAACGTTACTCTGGCCGATCTCGGACAAGCCAAGAAAGTCACCATCGACAAAGACAACACGACCATTGTCGAAGGCAAAGGCAAGCCCGGCGATGTCCAGGGCCGCGTGAAGGAAATTCGCAGCCAGATCGACAAGACCACCAGCGACTACGACCGCGAGAAGTTGCAGGAGCGGTTGGCGAAGCTGGTCGGTGGCGTTGCGGTCATCAAAGTAGGAGCCGCGACCGAAACCGAAATGAAGGAAACGAAAGCCCGTGTGGAAGATGCCATGCACGCCACCCGCGCAGCCGTTGAAGAAGGCATTGTCCCGGGCGGCGGCGTAGCGCTGGCGCGTTGCGTAGCGGCTCTCGACAAGCTGAAGCTGGAAGGTGACGAGCAGATCGGTGTCAACATCGTGAAGCGCGCCATCACCGAGCCCTTGCGCCAGATCGCCGAAAACGCCGGCGAAGAAGGTGCCATCGTGATCGGCAAGGTTCACGACTCCAAAGACAATAACTACGGCTTCAACGCACTGACCGGTCAGTACGAAGATCTGGTCAAGGCAGGCGTGCTCGATCCGACCAAGGTAGTGCGCACCGCACTGACCAACGCCGGCTCGATCGCAGCCTTGATGTTGACGACCGAAGCGCTGGT
>Ga0116217_10005511_pt1 | contig 11115 bp, 6 predicted proteins | sample Sb_taG_6_FD_89697 | JGI IMG/M metagenome (GOLD analysis project Ga0116217, IMG submission 89697) | Peat soil microbial communities from Weissenstadt, Germany - Sb_50d_4_PS metaG | ecosystem: Environmental > Terrestrial > Soil > Wetlands > Peat | place: Germany: Weissenstadt | collected 2010-09-21 | reverse complement strand
CCTTGGAAGACCGGGCCGTATGTAAAGGTGAACTGCCCCGCCATCCCCGGGACGCTGCTCGAAAGCGAACTGTTCGGCTACGAAAAGGGAGCCTTCACGGGCGCCTTCGGGTCGAAGCCCGGACGAGTGGAAATGGCCCACCGCGGCACTTTGTTTCTAGACGAAATCTCCGAACTCGATCCCTCGCTGCAATCGAAGCTCTTGCAACTTTTGCAGGATGGGCAATTCTGCCGAATCGGCGCCCAGGAAGACAAGAAGGTCGAGGTGCGAGTGGTTTGCGCGACTAACCGCAAACTGGAAGCGGAGATCGAAGCGGGCACTTTCCGGCAGGATCTTTACTACCGCATCAACGTGGTCAATCTGCACATGCCATCGCTGCGGGAACGCCGCGGCGACATCGAAGATCTGTGCACCTACTTCCTCGAATACTACAACCGCAAGTTCAACTGCCGCGCGCGGCCCGTGTCGAATGAAGTGATGGCGGTGCTGCAGAAATATCACTGGCCGGGAAATATCCGCGAACTGGAAAACCTGATCAAGCGCTACGTGATCCTGGGCCATGAGGAAGTGATCACCAATGACCTGGTGGCCCGCGAGCCTGACTTTTTCAATCCCGAGATCAATCTGGACGGCCCGATTTCCTTGAAGAAACTGACGCGCCAGTGCGTGCGCGAGCTGGAGCGCAAGGTAATTTTGAAGGTGCTGCAACAGCACCACTGGAATCGTAAGCAGTCAGCCCGCACGCTCGGCATCAGCTATCGCGCCCTGCTTTACAAGATCCGCGACGCCGGCCTACCCTCGAACCGTGCTCTGCGCCTGCGGCAGGCGGAGAAGAATGGCAACAACAACGTAGATGACGGCAACTCCACCACCGGAGTGGCCGCCGACTGAGTCCGCTCATACGATGGAGGGACGGGAGCCCCTTCGACAAGCTCAGGGCAGGCTCTCGCCCGTCCAAGGCGAGCGCAGTTCGCCTTTCTCTCAGCTGCCCGAAGCTGAACCGGAGCGAGTGCTCATGAACTCAGTCTTCCTTCCAGGTCACGAAGCACCGCGCTCCACTCATTCAACCCTTCCGCCTCAAGCCATAAATCTTTGAGCTCGGAGCTGGTTCGCACCTTCTCCACGCCGCGACGGGCCAGTTCTGACATTTCGGAACTCGGGGCGCCCTCGATCTTGCCGACCCATTCCGCAATCTGGCTTGGCACCGCCTGCGGAGGGTTGCCCCTGGCCGTGGCAACAATCTCGGCAACAACGATCACGACACTGCTTTCGGGAGCGTCCACATAATCCAGATCGGCGGCGCGGGCTAGCATTGGTCTCAGGTCGTCGATTCCCAGAGAACCTAGCCGCCCCAGAAAATTCTGCGCATCCTCGTTTTCGAAACTGCCCGCGCCCCAACCTGGCATGGAACCTCTCGGAGAATTATAGAACGCGCGGCTTACTCGGCTTCAAAGAGCTGCTGTCGCCGAGGCGATGAGTGAAAGGGTGATGTTGCGCCATCACCCAATCCCTCACGCCCAATACGTCCGGTCGAGCGTTCTGTACTGAATCGCCTCGGCGATGTGTTTGGGTTCGAGCAGCGGAATCCCCTCCAAGTCAGCAACCGTACGCGCGACTTTCAGAATGCGGTCATGGGCGCGGGCGCTGAGTCCCTGCTGGGCCATAGCGCTTTCCAGCAGGCGCTCGCAATCGGCCGACAGCTCACAGAATTTGCGAATCGACTGCGGCGGCATCTGGGCATTGCAGTAGAGCTTTTGGCGCTCAGCGGAAAAGCGCGCCAGTTGGAGGTCGCGGGCGCGGATCACGCGCTCGAGGATTTTGGCTGAACTTTCCGGCTCCGACGTGCTGCGCATTTCTTTGTAGTTCACCGCCGGGACGTCAATGTGGATGTCGATGCGGTCCAGCAGCGGCCCCGAGATCTTGGAAATGTAGCGCTGGATCATGGGCGGCGTACAGTGGCATTCGCGGGTGCGGTCGTTGTGAAATCCGCAAGGACACGGATTCATAGCGGCGGCAAGCATGAAGCGCGCGGGGAAGGTCAGCGACATGGCGGCTCGTGCGATGCAAACGGTTCCGTCTTCGAGCGGCTGGCGCATGACGTCAAGAACGTTGCGTGGGAATTCGGGGAACTCGTCCAGGAACAGTACCCCATTGTGAGCGAGCGAAACCTCGCCCGGCCGGGGGATCGCGCCGCCACCAATCAGACCTGCGTCGGAGATGGTGTGGTGAGGCGCACGGAAAGGGCGCACGCCAACCAACCCGGCGCGTGCGTCGAGCACGCCCGCCACGCTGTGAATCTTGGTGGTCTCGAGTGCTTCTTCGAAAGTAAAAGGTGGCAAGATGGTCGGCATGCGTTTCGCCAGCATCGTTTTTCCGGATCCCGGAGGCCCGATCATCAGAATGTTGTGCCCGCCGGCGCAAGCGACTTCGAGAGCGCGCTTGGCCGTCTGCTGGCCGCGAACGTCTTTGAAATCCACGTGGAATTGCTGCGCCTGGCTGAGCAGTTGATCGGTGTCGACTTGCAAACGCGAAACGCCGTTGCCGGAATTGATGTAATGAATCACGTCGAGCAGAGACTTGACGGGAAAGACCTCAACCCCTCCGACCATGGCGGCTTCGCGAGCATTGACTTCGGGCACGATCATGCGTTTCACCTTGGTTCGACGCGCCTCGATCGCGATGGGCAAAGCGCCACGAACTCCGCGCAGGCTTCCGTCGAGCGAGAGCTCGCCCACAAACAGCGCGTCGGGGATCTCCTTCTTGTTCAGACCACCATATGCGCCGAGGATGCCCAGCGCCATGGGCAGGTCGAAGCCGGAACCCTCCTTGCGAATGTCGGCAGGCGCCAGATTAATGGTGATCTGGGTGGGTGGGATGTCGTAGCCACAGTTCTTCAGCGCCGAGCGCACTCGGTCGCGGCTTTCGCGGACGGCAGCATCGGGCAGTCCCACCGTGTGGAAGTGGTCTTCCGTCATTTTGACGCCAGAGACATCCACTTCGACTTCGATAATGTTCGCGTCAATGCCGTAAACAGCGGCACTCAGGGTCTTATAGAGCATGGGGGCACCAGTGGGCACACAAAGGGGGTAACGCGGATGGGAGATTCCTGTCGTCATCATAGCCGGCGCAAATCCGGAACGCTGTGATGGGCATCACCCGGTAACCGTGATGGAACGGCAAAACGTTCTGTTCGTGAAACTGCCGTCTTCGGTGCTAACCTAAGTCAATCCGCGGAAACGCGGAGTTCCCCCATGCCCAACGAAGATCCCACTTCAAACCGGCCCGATCTACCGCCCAACCGTCTGGAGCGGGAAGAGAGCCAGTTGTGGCGATGGGCACTCCTTCTGCTCGTTTTGATGGCAGCGGCGGTGGCGGCGTTGTCGTGGGAACAATTGAAAGACCTGCCTTACCGGCTGTGGGCAATTCCGGTCGGCCTCTTCGTACTGGCCATCCTGTTTGCCACCTATGCGTTCGGCCGCAAGCGTGAAGTTTCCGAGCTCAAGCAGATTCTGAAAGGCTTTCAGGACCGGGCGGGAGTCACGCCCTCGGAAGAGCAACTGGATCAGTTGGGCCAACTGATCATGCGGTCGCAGCGCAATTTCAAGGATCTGATCGATTCTCTGGATGAAGTGGCGCTCGCGATCTCACTCGATGGAACCCTGCGCACGGTAAACCGCCGAACCTCGGAGATTCTCGGTCTTCCTTATCCTCAACTGGTCGGTCACAAACTCGAGGAATTCATGGCCGCGCCGCTACGTACCGAGACGCCAGCGGACCTGGGGCGGTTCCTGGAGAAGCGGAACTGGTCGGGAGTGATCGAGGTCCACCTTAAAAACGGCTTCCGGCGTCTGTACTACGACTGCGTCATCAACGCTATCGTCAAGGGCGATGATGTGACCGGGGCGAGCGTTCTGGCGCGCGACGTCACCAGCCATCGCGAGAAGGAACAGCGTTTCACACAATTGTTCGAATCTCTGCAGGAAGGCGTGTACATCAGCAATTCGCAAGGCAAGCTGCTCGAGGTGAACCCGGCGCTGGTGACGATTTTAGGCTACGAGAGTAAGGAAGAATTGCTGAACCTGCCGCCCGAGCAACTGAGCGCGGACCCCGGCGGCGAGCCCGCGCTGGGACACGGTGGAAGCCAGAGCGGACGCACCCGCACTCGAGAGGTTCGACTCCGAAAAAAAGATGGCGGAGTCGCGGTGTGCGTGGATACCTCGACCGGCGTAATGCTGGAGGGACGCATTATCCGTTATCAGGGCACGCTCGTCGACGTCACTGAGAAGCACGCACTGGAGCGGCAGTTGCGGCGGCAGGAAGAATTCCGGCAGCACTTGCTGGAAAGCTTTCCTGATCTTATTCTGGTGCTTGATCTGAAGGGACAGTACACGTTTGTGAGCGCGCGCATCGGCGAACTCCTCGGGTTCGGGCCGGAACACCTCATGGGCAAGAACGTCGACGATTCGGAAAATACTTCACCGGAACTGGCCGAGATCTACCGCACCGTCGCCAGTGGTCAGAGTTCGCTGATTTCATGCGAATACGGCTCCCGGCATCACGACGGCAGTTGGCGCACGATGCTGGGCATGGCGAGTCCGCTGCTGGATGCCGAAGGGAAACCAGCGGGCGTGATTATCTCCGTCCGCGATGTGACCATAGAGAAAAAACTGGAGCAGCAGATTATTCAGAGCGAACGTCTAGCCGCCATGGGGCAGATGATCGGCGGTTTTGCGCATGAACTCAACAATCCGCTGACCAGCATTCTCGGCATGGCGGAACTGCTGCAGGAAGGCGAGACCAGCGAAGGCGCCCGCAAACAAATTGCAATTCTGCACCAGCAGGCGCGCCGCGCTGCTGAAATCGTGCAGAACTTGCAATACTTCGCCCGCCCGCCGGTTCCGGGACGCAGCCAGGTCGATCTGAATGAACTCGTTCAGCGTACTGTGCAGATGCAGGCGTATCCCCTGCGCAAGAGCAACATCACGGTCGACTTTCTGCCGGAACCGGGGATGCCTCCGGTCGAGGCCGATCCCAACCAGCTGATGCAGGTCTTCTTGAACCTCCTGCTGAATGCGGAGCAGGCGATCCGTGAAAGCCGGGAGAAAGGCACGATTCGTGTGCGCATGGGCCGCAAGCCCGACTCGGTCTGGATCGTGTTCCAGGACGATGGCCCCGGAATCGCAACCGAAAACCTGGCGCACATTTTTGATCCGTTCTTCACCACCAAGCGACCCGGCCGCGGAACCGGCCTCGGCCTGAGCATCTGCAAGACTGTGCTGCGCGAGCATCAAGGCAACATCGAAGCCGCCTCGGCTCCGGGTGGAGGCGCGGTGTTCACCATCACGCTGCCGCTGAAAGCGGCGGCAGAGACGCCCCCAGCAGCGGGTGCGTAGGGACAGCCGCCTACCGCTCCACCGCCATCGCCACCGCATTCCCGCCGCCCAAACACAGCGCCGCAATGCCGCGGTGCACGTCGCGGCGAATCATTTCGTAGATCAAGGTGACCAGCACGCGGGCCCCACTGGCGCCGATGGGATGCCCCAGAGCCACCGCGCCTCCGTTCACGTTGACGCGGTTCATATCGAGTCCCAGTTCGCGGCAGACTCCAAGCGCCTGCACCGAGAAGGCCTCGTTCAGTTCGTAGAGATCGACATCATCTTTCTTCCAGCCCGTCTTCTTCCAAATCTGCTGTACCGCGCCGACGGGAGCCATCATGACCCACTTCGGCTCGACTCCGCTGGTAGCCTGCGCGACGATACGAACCATCGCCGTCGCGCCCAATTCTTTCGCGCGCGCGGTGCTGGTCACAACCAGCGCTGCCGCTCCGTCGTTGACGCCAGGAGCATTACCGGCGGTGACGGTGCCATCTTTCTTGAAGGCCGGCTTGAGCGAGCGCAAGACTTCGATGGTTGTGTCTTCGCGCGGCCCTTCGTCCTTGTCAAAGATTGCGGGCGGCTGGCCTTTTTTCTTAGCGGGGATTTCGACCGGGACAATCTGCGCCTTGAAGCGGCATTCTTTCTGCGCGGCAATGGCCTTGCGGTGCGAGTTCACCGCGAACTCGTCCTGCTCCTCGCGCGTGATGCCATATTTTTCGGCAACGTTCTCACCGGTCAATCCCATGTGATAGTCGTTGTAAATGTCCCACAGTCCGTCGTGCACCATGGAATCGACCAGCTGTCCGTTGCCCAGCCGATATCCCTTGCGCGCATTCGGCAAAAGATAGGGCGCGTTAGTCATGGACTCCATGCCTCCGGCCACGACGATGGAACTGTTGCCTGTCTCGATGGCCTGCGCCGCGAGTGCGACCGCCTTCAATCCCGAGCCGCACACCTTGTTAATTGTCATGGCACCTACTTCGGGTGCCAGTCCGCCGAATAACGCCGCCTGCCGTGCCGGGTTCTGACCGATTCCGGCCGAGACGACGTTGCCCATGATGCACTCGTCGACTTGCGCCGGCTGCAGATTCGCTCGCTTGACGGCTTCGCGCACCGCGACTGCGCCGATCTGCGGAGCCGTCATATCGCTCAGACTTCCCTGAAATTTTCCGATCGGCGTGCGGCATCCCGCGATAATCACAACTTCATTCGAACCCGCCATGGTTGAGCTCCTCGACGCGCTCTCTGTTGAGTTGCGCGTCTTTCCCACGTCATAAAACCGTCATTCATTATAGATCGTACAAACCTTCCCGAAGATTCGCTGACGCGCAATCGCTCCGGCATCTTTTCGCAGCGTTCCTTCTGAAACCTGCGGGCGCCAAACACAACATGATCGGGTGAGTTGTGATGTCACGCGAACTTTTCTCTCGTGCGTGTCGCGCAGGTGACCTTGGTGCATCGTTGCGGGCTTCTCTTACGATCATTTTTCTCTTGACTTCGTTCTGCGTTGACTCTATACATTCAAACAGTTGCAACAAAACACCGTTGCGAAATTCCATGAAGAATGGAAAGGGAGAATAGATCCATGGCAACCAAAAAGAAAGCCGCAAAAAAGAAAAAGCACTAACCACACGGCAACAGGCAACGACAAAGGGGACGCGATGAGCGTCCCCAAAGTTTTTTGCGGCATCATTACGGTGGAGAGACGGGCGTCTCGCCCGTCCACCCGTGCAGCCGCCGCCCTAGTTCACGCGAGACGCTGATTTCTTCTGCGGACCCGCAACCACCTTCTCCGTAGCCGGACAGAGATTGCGGTAAGGACAAAACGCGCAGTGATATCCAGGATCCGCCGCAAACTTTCCCTCCGCAATCCCGTCTGCGGCCTTCTGCACGCGCAGTTTCGCCGCTTCCAATTCCGCCTCGTTCCGCGTCGTGAAAACCGGCATGTTGTTTTCGAGGTTATGGAAGATCAGCCGGTCGGCCCGCTTCCCCCACGTCTCCCTGGCCGCAAGCGCATACAAGGAGAGTTGCAGGCTCTCATCCGCATCCTCCTGTGACTTCGGCTTCCCCGTCTTGTAATCCACGATGGCAACCGTGTCGGGACCGGTGCGGTCGATGCGGTCCACGCGTCCAGTCAGCTTCGCCGAGCCCACATGCAGATCAAACCCGCGCTCAGTCTCTACGACCTCGGGCGGCGCAGTGCTGCGGGCAGACTCGAAGAACTGCCGCAACTGCTCCATTCCCTGCCGCAGATACAGCTCATACTGGTACCGGTCGGCAATGCCCGCGGACGCGAGCGCTGACCGGAATTGTTCCAGCAATTCATCGTCGCCCATCTCGCGTTGATGGCGTTGCGCGTCGTAGAAAGTCTTCAGCACGTCGTGCACCGCCTTTCCATAGTGCAGGGACGCGGAAACCTCGCGCGGCAGGTTCCACTCCTTTTCGAGCTTGAAGCGCAGCGGACACTCTTCGTAAGTTTCAATGGACGAAGCGCTCAACCCGGTGGCAAAACTCGCCGACGGCGGCATCATCAACCAGGCGGCAACATTCGATTGCTGCAAGGCGATTCTCTCTTCTTCGGCAAACAAAGCATCCTGCACGGCCGCCGCTGACCGTGTGAACCAGAATTTTCGGTAACCAGGATTGCCCATCAGGTCGCGCAGGAATTGGGTTGGCTGGGGACTCTTGCCCCGGCCCCGGTGCGCATAGATCGCGAGCGTGTCCTTGGCCCGCGTCATGGCGACATAGAAAAGGCGGCGCTCTTCTTCTTCGTGCAGTTTTTTGTCGTCAGTCGCGTGCCCGTCCGAAAACTTGCCCGACGTGCGCAGTTGCTCGGGAAACGCAATCAGCGGTTCCTTATAGCCGCACGGGAACGTGGTAGACGATCCCCGAATGATGGCGACGTGCCGGAACTCCAATCCTTTGGCAGCGTGCGCAGTCAAGAGTTGGACGGCGTCCTCCGTGCTGCGCGGGAGCGGAATCGAGCCTCGTGCCTGTCCAAAATAGTCGAGGTAGTCGAGGAATTCGGAAGGACTTCCAGTCTCATTAATTGCTTTCGTGTGCCATGTTTCCACAAACTTGACGAACGCGCCGACCAGCTCCGACCTCTGTAAGGCGAAATGCCGAATGACCAATCTCGTTGCGTCGTCCGCACGAACTCCGTCTTTCTCGAGTTCGCTGTGCACCTGGTCGACGCTCTCGAGCACGGCCATCCCGTTCGGCAGCCTGCCGAGCACGCTGCGGAGATCAAGTTCCCGCCGCATAGCCCTCATCGCTGCCCGCAGTTCCGTCGCATTGATGCCAAACTGCGGCAGCGCAGCCACACGAAACAAGCTGGTAGCATCGTTCGGCGAAACGGTAGCCGTCAGGCAGGCCACTACGTCGCGAACCTGGGGCGTATCAAGGACGTCCAGACCTTCGATGGAGAACGGGACGCCGCGCTCAGCAAATTCATGAACCAGCTCTTCGCGGTGGCTGTGAATACGAGAAAGCACAGCAAACTCGCTCCAGCGGCAGCGCTGTTCTTTACGCATCTTCTGGATACGCCGGGCAAGGTCAGCGGCCTCGACCTCCTTATCCCCCCAGGTAACGATTTCGACGGGTGGTGCGAGGGCGGGTTCTCCTTTTTGTATCGCCTCCTCGTCGCGCAACGATTCGAGAGGCTTGCGCTGATAGGAAATAGAGGTTCCTTTTTGATCGAACACTGCCGGGTTCTCATTCACAATGCCAAAGGCACAACCCAGGATCGGCGGGAGAGAACGGCGATTCTTTCCCAGCACAACCGCGCGCGCCGCGGGAAACTTCTTCACGAACAGCGTGAACGCCTCGCTCGAAGCCCCACGGAACTGGTAGATCGCCTGGTCCGGATCGCCCACCGCAAAAACGTTCGCCGCCGGCCCCGCGAGCAGCGAGAGAATTTCGACCTGGGCAAAGTTCGCATCCTGGAACTCATCGACCAGCAGAAAGCGAGTGCGCCGCCGTTCTTCTTCGAGCAATGCGACATCGTTCCTCAGCAAATGGTAGGCCCTGGTGATCATGTGGCCGAAGGTGCCTAGATTCTTTTCCCGCAGCATGTCTTCCACGGTCGCAAATACGCGCGAGATTTCCTGGCAACGTTCCCGAATCTCCACGTCTTCCAATTCCGTTTGCTTCTTCGATCGCGTAACTCGAGGCAGCGGAAGCTCGCCGCGTTCCAGGCGCTCTACATAACGCGCGTAGTCCGCGGGGCCCACCAATTCGTCCTGGCAGCGACGCATGAAATCGAGCAGGCTATCGAGAAACTGGCCGACATTGGCGGCGCGCACGAAATGCTTAAGACGCAGGTCGCGGATACGGCGGCGCAAGAACACCCACAGATCCTTGTCGTCAAGCACACGAAAATCCGCGCCGCGACGTTGCAGCAATCCGTAGCACCAGGCATGAAAAGTGCAGGCCTGCAGCCCGTCGATGGCGGTGCCCTTCAGTTCCCCGTGGACGCGGGTCATCATTTCTGCCGCGGAATTGTCGGTATAGGTGAGCGCAACAATTTCGTCAGGGCGGGCATGACCTTCACGGATAAGGCTGGCCACACGCTGCGTGAGCACGGTAGTCTTCCCGGTGCCAGCCCCGGCGATCACCAGCATTGGGCCGTGCACGTGTTCAATGGCTTGCTGCTGCCTTTCATCGGGAACGATCTTGGTCGCAGGTAAAGCGGTTGCAATCACGTGAGAGTCTCTAGCCGGAGAATATCAGAGGCGGTTGTGGAAGGCTTCTGAGAATCCAACCCCGGCGGGGCGAACCAGCTTAGCCCAGCGCCTTAACGCTGGGAAAAGGCAGAAGAGGTGTTTCAGTCCCGGAGGCGACGACCGAGTTCCCGCTCATGCTTGTTGGGGGGTGGGCGTAGGTCTAATCGGGGTCATCGCAGTGCTTCAAGCGCGAGCGCAGTGGCAATGATCGCCGCAGTCTCCGCGCGCAGGATTGTCGCACCCAGCGAGGCGCCAACCCATCCCGTTTCGTAAAACCACGACAGCTCGCCATCGGCCCACCCGCCTTCGGGGCCCACCGCGAGCACAACTTCACCGCTGGCAGACTGCGATTGCAAAATGTCTCCCAGCCGAGCGTCTTCTTCCGATTCAACCAGAGCTTCAGCAAGAACGACGCGCGTTGCATCCGCCGGCAGCACACCATCGCCAGCAAGATCCTTCAATTTAACCGGAACTGCAATCTCAGGCGGAGCAGACCGTCGCGACTGTTCGGTCGCCTGACGAACGATGCGCTGCCAGCGTTCGTGGCGCTTCGTCGCGGCGGCGGCTAAATGAGCATCGCTCCGTCGTGCGATGACGGGGATGATGCGAGCGACCCCGATCTCCGTACATTTCTCGATCGCCCACTCCATGCGGTCGAACTTGAAAACGGCAAGGGCCAGCGTAATCTTCGCAGCGGCCGACGGCTTGGACCTTCGCACATGGTATGGCTTCCCGCCGAGCGCGAACTCAACGCGATCATAGGAGATCGTGGTGATGGTTCCGCGGCGGACTTCCTCTCCAGTTGCGATGTCAAACTCCTGCCCGACTTCAGCGCGCAGCACGCGGGCCAGATGAGCGGCATGTTCACCCACCAACGCGGCCGTGTCTCCGGTAACTTCGTCGGCGATCCAGCGGCGGCGCATCATAATTCAGTTGTCAGTTGTCAGTAGTCAGTAAGACCCACAAACAACTCTCTACGCAAACATGTCCTTCACCCGTCCCAACAGCGACCGGTG
>Ga0116217_10005509_pt1 | contig 11116 bp, 4 predicted proteins | sample Sb_taG_6_FD_89697 | JGI IMG/M metagenome (GOLD analysis project Ga0116217, IMG submission 89697) | Peat soil microbial communities from Weissenstadt, Germany - Sb_50d_4_PS metaG | ecosystem: Environmental > Terrestrial > Soil > Wetlands > Peat | place: Germany: Weissenstadt | collected 2010-09-21 | reverse complement strand
GCGCAAACAAGGTTTCAGAGCCGCTTGACGTGATGTGGTAATCGAGACGCGTAATGTAGGTATTGAAACTGCGCTTCACGTTTGGGGAAAAGCGATACCCTAATGTATTCGAACCATCTCCGGCTGTATTTTCATTGGCCGGTTGATACTGGTTGAGAAGGGTCAGGACATTCTGATTGTTGCCGATTACCTTGGGATCGATCTGTTTGATCTGGGTCGGGCCCAGCGCGTAATAGCCTGGCGTGACGCCGGGCACCCCATTGACAGTACCTCCAGGACAATCAATTGTGTCCGGACTGCCATCCGGATTAGTCTGGCATAAGTACACGAGGTCGCCTGCGGCTAGAGTTGGACTGGGGACCGTTCGCAGTGTGCTGCTGCCCTCGGCGTCGCGCCGCCCTTCATAGTTGGCGAAGAAGAAGAGACGGTTCTTCATGATCGGCCCGCCGGCCGTGACGCCGAATACGTTACGCAGGAGTTTCGGCGCGGTGTTGGATTGGCCGCTGGTTAACTGCGAATTCTTCAGGAACGGATCGTTGGCGCTGAAGATGGTGTTGCGGTTGTACTCGTAGGCCGAACCGTGAAAGTTGTTGGTTCCGCTCTTAGTGACCAGCGCCACCTGTCCTCCGCTCGAGTATCCGGTATCGGCATTGGAGTTGGCGGTGGTAACTCGGAATTCCTCGACCGAATCGGGCGGAGCATTCAGCACGCTGGTAAACGCGTAACCATTGTTCTGGTCGTTGACCCCGATGCCGTCGAGCGTGACATTTGATTGGTCGCTGCGCACGCCATTCACCGCACCGCTGCGGGTGTCCGTGTCCTGATTGATTTGTGTCCCCAGGAACGCTACTCCAGGTTGCAGGCTCAGGAGATAAGTCACATTGCGGTCGGCAATGGGTAATTCCGAGATCTGCGCGTTCTCGAGAACGTTCCCGAGGGACGCGTCAGTGCGATTGATGAGTGGCGCTTCAGCTTCTACCGTCACCTTGGTCGTTCCGCCCGTAACCTGAAGCTTAATGTTGATAGTGGAGGGCAGTTTGACAACCAGCGTGACGTTCGACACCGAAAATGGCGCAAAGCCGGTGGCCGCAGCCTCCAGTTGATAGGTGCCCGGGGGCACGTCCAGGAACTGGTAAAGCCCCGACGTGTTGCTGGTCGTAGTCCGCTGAAATCCGGTGGCTGCTTCCGTCAAATTGATCTTCGCGCCGGACACCGCCGCGCCCGACGGGTCAGTCACGCTGCCATTCAACTGGCTGGTAGATTGCGCCGCCGCCAATGCGGACAACAGCGCCAACACTGCGAACACCCAAATCGCTCGCTTTGCTCCCTGCTCACATCGAATGCCCAACTCGTACCACAGCTCGTGCTGCTTGCCACTCACTTGCTGATGGATTCGTGTCATCGACATAGTCCCCCCGGGAAGCAACGGCGGGCGAAAAACATGTGAGAAGAAAATTAGATATGTTCTTACTCCCGCCCGCCGTGCGCCGTTTTCGATTCCCTGTGTGGTTCTGGATCAACCAGATCCAACCCTTCCCGCACCGAGTGCCGCGGATTATACCTGAAGACAAGATCAAGGTTCATGCAGAAAATCTGATCGCTCGATGCTGTTTCTTGTCGCACCGGAGAGGGCATGAAAGACGCCGGATTGGGCGGGATGGGATCACGCCATAAGTACGCTTCCGCGAGAAGTAAACCCACCAAACTCTGAATCCTTTTTCCGGTTGCTGAAATCTATTTGGAAACGAATGCACTGTCAGTCTGGTCGCCCACCCAGACGGAACCCAGCTGTTTTGTTGCAGATTTGGAGAGTCTATGGCGAAACGAATGATCCTGACGTTAGTCGTGCTGGCCGCTCTGTTGGGGGGCCTCGGATTTGCGAAATTCCGGCAGGTTGAGACGGCGATTGCCAAGGGTGCAAGCTTCCAGCCTCCGCCAACCGCGGTGACAACGGTGGTTGCCCAAAGAGAGACATGGCCTTCGACATTGTCGTTGATCGGCACGGCAGCTGCGATTGAAGGCGTGACCGTGAGCGCCGACTTGCCAGGAACAATCGACAAAATTCATTTTGAATCGGGCCAGTGGGTGCGCGAGGGAGACATACTGGTCGAACTCGATACTCGCCAGGAACGGGCGCAGCTCGCCAGTCTCGAGGCACAGCGCGATCTGGCACGCATCAACTACGATCGCGCGCAGGAACTGGTGAAGGCAGGCGTGATTTCCCGTTCGGAATACGACAACGCTACCGCCCAGCAGAAGGCGACCGAGGCGCAGGTTGGGGACATTCGCGCTGCCATCGCTCGCAAGACGATCCACGCTCCGTTTTCGGGATTACTGGGAATTCGGCAGGTCAGCTTGGGGCAGTATCTGGCAGCGGGGCAGGCCATTGTTTCCCTGCAGTCTTTGAGCCCGATCTATGTAAATTTCGGAGTGCCCCAGCAAGAGACTCCCAAGGTGATACCCGGGCATGTTCTGCGGGTTACGAACGGCGATCTGTCGGGCATGGCTTTCACCGGTCGAATTACTGCTCTCGATTCAGTAATAAGCGAGCAGACGCGAAACATTCAGGTGCAAGCCACAGTTACGAACAAAGACAACAAGCTGTGTCCGGGGATGTTCGTCCAAGTCGAACTTCCGATGGGGCAGGCGCGTCAAGTTGTTCCGTTGCCGGCTTCGGCCATCAACTTTGCACCCTATGGTGACTCGGTGTTCGTGGTCTCCGAAATGAAGGATGCGAAAGGAAACACTTATCGCGGAGTGCGCCAGCAGGTTGTCAAAGTCGAGGGTTCTCGCGGCGATCAGGTTGCGATCATCTCCGGCATCAACCCGGGAGATGAAGTTGTGAGTTCGGGCGTCTTCCGGCTGCGCAATGGCGCACCCGTTCAAGTGAACAACACGATTAAGCCCGAAAACAGTGCCAGTCCCAAGCCCGAGGACAGCTAAGCATGATCGCTAAGCGCGATCGCTAAACATGACAGCTAGACCCGGCTTGCCTCTGGAGGAGCACGCATGAAGTTCACAGATTTATTCGTTAAGCGCCCAGTTCTGGCGATCGTAGTCAACCTGGTTATCCTGATCGCCGGCCTGCAAGCCATTCGTTCGCTGAGTGTACGGCAGTATCCGCGTAGCGACATCGCGGTCGTGCAGGTTACGACCGTCTATGTAGGCGCGAACGCGGATCTGGTCCGCGGATTCATCACGACGCCAATCGAGCGTGTCATTGCCAGCGCCGACGGGATCGACTATATGGAGTCGACCAGCGCACAGGGCTTAAGCACTATCCAGGTGCACCTGAAGATCAACTATGACACTACTGCCGCTCTGACTCAGATCCAGGCGAAGGTGGCTCAGGTCCGTAACGATCTTCCTCCGGACGCACAAATCCCGGTGATCGATCTGCAGACTGCCGACACTCAGTTCGCGGCGATGTATCTGGGATTTTCTTCCGCCGACCTCGACCAGAACCAGATCACCGACTACCTGACCCGTGTGGTGCAGCCCAAGCTGAGCGCGATCAGCGGCGTGCAGCGCGCCGACATTCTGGGAAATCGCACGTTTGCGATGCGCATCTGGCTCAAGCCCGAGGAAATGGCCGCGCGCGGCGTGTCTCCTTCCGACGTGCACGACGCCCTGTCACGCAACAATTATCTTTCGGCGCTTGGAAGCACCAAGGGCTCCATGGTCTCGGTCAACCTGGTGGCCAACACCGACCTGCGGACCCCCGATGAGTTTCGCCAGATGGTGGTGAAGCAGCAGAACGGCGTGGTGGTGCGACTAGGCGAGATCTCGGACGTTGCTCTGGGAGCGGAGAACTACGACCAGGATGTCCGTTTCAACGGCGAAACAGCAACCTTTATGGGCGTCTGGGTTCTGCCCACTGCCAATGCGCTGGAAGTGATTCGCGAAGTGCGCAAGGCGTTGCCCGCGATTGAACAGCAGTTGCCCACCGGCATGAAGCTCGGAGTTCCCTACGACTCGACGGCGTACATCCAGGACGCGATCAATGAAGTGCTGCACACTTTGGCGGAAACTTTACTGATCGTAGTGGTGGTGATCTTCCTGTTCCTCGGTTCGTTTCGTTCCGTGCTGATTCCGGTGATCGCGATTCCCATCTCGCTGATCGGAGCTGTGTTCCTCATGCTCCTGGCGGGTTTCACAATTAATCTGCTCACGCTGCTCGCGATTGTGCTCTCGGTGGGCCTGGTCGTTGACGACGCCATCGTGATGGTGGAGAACGTTGAGCGTCACTTGCATCTGGGCAAGTCACCATTCCAGGCGGCGAAGGACGCCGCTCGCGAACTGGTGGGACCAATCATCGCCATGACGATCACGCTCGCGGCGGTATACGCCCCCATCGGTATTCAAGGAGGCTTGACCGGTGCACTGTTCCGCGAATTTGCATTCACGCTGGCCGGCGCAGTTGTAGTGTCAGGTGTCGTTGCCCTCACCTTGTCGCCAATGATGGGTTCGAAGCTGCTGCGTTCCGGGGACACCGAGCGTGGCTTCGCCGGAATCGTGAATCGTCGCTTCGAGAATGTTCGAAATCTCTATGGCCGCCTGCTGTCGGGAACATTGAAGTATCGTCCCGTAGTGCTGACGCTGTGGGCGATCGTGGCCGTACTGATGATTCCGTTTTACATGTTTTCCCAGCGGGAACTGGCGCCGGCCGAGGACCAGGGCGTGGTGTTTGGGGTAATTCAATCCTCAGCCAACTCCACGCTCGACCAAACGAATTTGTTCACTCAGCAGGTCTACGACGTCTATCACTCGTTCCCTGAAAGCGCTAGCATTTTTCAGATCACGAATCCGAACGGCGGCTTCGGCGGGATGGTGACCAAGCCGTGGAGCGAGCGCAAAAAGACCACGCAACAACTATTGCTCGAATCCACCGGCCCTCTGTCCAAGATTTCCGGCGTGCGGGTCATTCCGCTGACGCCGCCGCCCCTTCCCGGAGGAGGCAACTTTCCGGTCGATTTTGTGATTGCATCGGCGGCTGAACCGCAGCAGGTCAGTCAACTTGCCGAGCAGATCGTGCAGAAGGCCATGGCCAGTGGCCTGTTCATCTTCGCGGATACTGATGTGAAGTTCGACCAACCGCAGACCGAAGTGGTCTTTGACCGCGACAAACTGCGCTCCCAAGGCGTGGACCTGACCCAGGCCGGTCAGGACCTGTCCACTATGCTGGGCGGAAACTATGTCAACCGGTTCAGCATCCAGGGACGCAGCTACAAAGTGATTCCGCAGGTCAAGCGCGTCGAGCGGCTGACTCCGGACCAACTCTCACAGATTTATGTGAAGGGTTCTTCCGACAAACTCGTGCCGCTCTCGACCTTTGCCACTCTGCGCACTACGACTGAGCCCAGATCGCTCAACAAGTTTCAGCAGCTGAATGCCGTTCGAATTCAGGGTGTCATTCCGCCGAACGTGCCTCTCGATCAGGCGCTCACCTTTCTGGAGAATGAAGCGAAGCAAGTGCTGCCGCAAGGATTCACTGTGGATTACGCGGGTGAATCTCGGCAGTTGCGGGTGGAGGGCAGCAAGTTTCTGGGGACCTTCCTGCTTTCGGCGATCCTGATCTATCTGGTGCTCGCGGCGCAATTCGAGAGCTTCCGCGATCCCTTCATCATTCTTGCCGGCTCAGTCCCGCTGGCCATCTCTGGCGCCCTGGTGTTCTCGTTCCTGGGTTTCACGACTCTTAACATTTATAGCGAGGTGGGATTGATCACTCTCGTCGGGCTGATCGCGAAGAATGGAATTCTGATCGTTGAATTCGCGAATCACTTGCAGGAAACCGGCCTGAGCAAGCTTGCAGCGATTACTGGAGCGGCAAGCACGCGGCTGCGTCCTATCCTGATGACTACGGCCGCGACCGTCTTCGGACATTTTCCTCTCGTACTTGCGAACGGCCCCGGAGCGGGGGCGAGAAACAGCATTGGCATCATGCTGGTGAGCGGCATGATTATCGGCACGGCATTCACGTTATTTGTCGTGCCGTCTATTTACATGCTGGTGGCGAAGACCCACGTACGGGTCCAGAGCGAGGATGAGATTGCGCTCGTGGAGCCGGCGGAAAATGCAGCCTGATTGACTGGGGTCGCTCTAAGAGGAGGTGCCTTCGGCCGAACTTGTATTTACTTAGCTGCCTTTGTTCGCCGCGTTCACTCCCAATCCGGTGACGGACCCGAAGGCCTTGCGGAAGATCGAGAGATTCAACCCAATCCCGAAATAGGCGCCGTGGGTCCATTTCTGCGGTCCGGTGAAAGCCGGAGTCGGACTCGAAGGATAAGTGCCGCCGTTCATGAAGCCCACAGCGAGTTGATCTTGCCGGTAGAAATTCACCCCGCCCATGAATTGCACGCCATGTGCGATCTGCAAGTCCGGTCCGAAGTAGTAGTCGTTGAGATTCTGTACCGAGAGCCCGCCGAAGATACCGAAAGCTTCCTTGAAGGCCTGTCTGGGATGCTTCCATGAAAAAGCTTTTGGAAATGTATCGTAGCCGTAAGGGTGGAACGACATGCCGAGGATCACGCTGGAGTGGGCGGGACCTGTGGAGACTGTGACCTGGGTGCATGTAGCCGTCGGTGTGCAGACGATCGGATTCTGTGCAGTTGAGACGGTCGCCGTTCCGTTGACAATCGTGGTGGTCTGGATCGAAGTTTCCTTCAATCCGGGGGAGAACGCAAACGCCGCCACCATCGTGGCCCTGTAACGGTCATGTACGTCGAGCACGCTGCTGCTGACGGGAGTGCCAGACGGTTGAGCCGCGCTGCTTGTTGTGCTGGTCGTAGCTGCCGCGGTCGTGGTGGTTGTCGTGGAGGCGGCCGGTGGCATGGCGATCGTGGCTGGCGCAGCCGTGACGACGGCGCTAGCTGAGGAACTACTCGGGATGGAAAAACGAGGGAACGTTTCCGTCTCGTAAATGGTGTAGTGCACGTGGAGATTGCCAGAGTTGCCACCCAGGTCGATCGCCTTGTCAAGAGGAACGGCAACCTGGGAGCTATCATAGATTTCATTGGCCCGGGCCAGCAATCTGCTCTGTTGAATGTTGACTTGGGTTATCTGCGTCGGAAGGCACTGGTTAAGGTTCGCGTGCGCCTGCTGGAGCTTGGGCGAATATTTCCCGTCGATCTGGTCGGCCAGACAACCTAACCTTGCCCCCCTCCCATTCGCTTCAGAAGAGCAAACAGTTGACGCGAATCCGAGAGCCTGGTACGTCTGTCTGATCGCCTCAAACCATAAGAGATTGGTTGCGGAGAGGGCTCTGAAGCTCTCCTGGCGGCCAGTTGCACTTTGCGCGAAATCGTAGAACTTGTCGGTAAGCTTGTTCAACTCCGCATCATCGAGCACCGGTTTGGCGCCGCCATTCAGGGTTTGCATGAGCCTCGCCTTGATCTGAGCTTTTGCCATCTCGGGCCTCATGGGCCCTAACAAATCCTCGGCGTCCTGGAGGGCTTGCACATTGCCGGCCAGGGTGTTCATGTCGGCCCGCAGCGATGCGAGGTCACCATCGAAAGCGCTCAACTGATTGGTGAGCAACGGCGTTTGCTGCGCCAGAGTGCTACCCAACAGAGCAACCATTGCGATTGCATCGTTGTCTCGGACAATCAATTTGCGAAATTCATCTTCGTCATCATATGTGCAGGCTTGGAGATCCGCGGGGTGTGCGCCGAATCCCTCCGGTGTTTGTGAGCCTGTTCGTTGGGGTGTGTTGGTTGTTTGTTGTGCGCCGCAGGTCGGTGCCGCATCGACAAATGGCTTGGTGTGTTCTTTTTCGTTCAGCAGATTCAGGCAGGCAACGGCGGAGATTAGCGTGGGCGCCCCAAACGCCGACAAGCATGAGGCTGCTGCATTATCTGGACCTCGGTGGAGATTGCTCCACAACGCGTCAAAGGCGTCAGCGTCGTTTCGCACGTTTTCTACCTCACGCTTTACCACAACCCAGTCCGAGGCAAGCTCGTTCGCGGGATTTGAAACGGTTGCCGGATTCAGCAACTCGGCAATCAAATCTTGGGCAGTTCGAAGTGCCAGCGTCCCACTGGTCGCCAGGCCTTTGGGAACTGCGCCCTTACTGACTCCAGTTGCGGGAGAGGCAGGGAGAGGGGCTAGATTGGCGGCTTCGTTGAGGTCCTCAATCGCAAAATTCTGGATGGGCGTAACCTTGTCGACGTAAAAAGAGTAATTGGTCAGAAACCTCCTGTGCGTGACGCGCAACTGATTCCGTTGCCCCTGGACCAGGTAGCCCTGAATCAAAAAGCCTGCGCAGTTTTGGCTAGGCGGTATGTAGCGCATGTCGGAAATCACGCAAGAGATAGTTTTCTGCTGCGCGTCAAAAAGCACCACGGCGTTTTCCTGAGCGATAGCAATGGTCGAGGCAAGGCAGAGCCCCGCGGCCAATGCGAATCGAATGGGAAGATGCATGCGTCGCTCCTTACTGGATCATCGATGGCGATCATGGATCGAGTCGCCAAGTTCTGAACATCAGTGAACCGTTTGCGGGTTTCCGAATAGTACGAACTGCAGCAGCGTCTTCTGCTTGTACTGCCACACGTTCCCCGACCGCAATTCGGCCGAGTCGTTGAGATAGAGTTTGCGCGCGTTGCTCAACGCCACGCCGATCGGCTGTCCCATTCCTACGCCCTGAAAGAAAGCGCGCGCCAGAAAATCGGCGTCTTCAAGAAACACGTCGGAAGCAAGGTAGGAACCAAAGGCTAAACCAGTGGCGCCGATGAAGGTCGCGCCCTGCTGCACCAGCTTCAAAGCGCAACTATCGTCAGCCGAGCGGCCCTGAATCTGCGCTCCGTAACAACATTCAGCAAAGCTGAGCGCCCCGGCGACGCACGATCGGTCTATTCCATCGGGGGTCACGGCGGGCACAAAGTTTTTTTGGACCATGCTGTAACACTTCCAATCCGGGTCGTCTTTGAAGCCGTGCAGATTGAAGTAGAGAACGGAGCGAGCAGCGTCCTGTCGAGTCGCCTCATTCATTTCGTACCCTGGCGTCAAGTGCCAAATCAGAGGATCGGGCATGGCCTGTGCGACCTTGCGGCTGAAGTCCGCCCAATCCTGGTTTACAACCAGAGCGGACCCAGGCTGACCCGCAACGGGCCCGTTCGCTCGATGCGGAAACGCATCGAGCAGAGCGACGAAGTCATTGACTGCCGCCCCGTCTGGAACGGCGAGTCGCCCCACCGGCAGGGAAGGGGCCAGGGATTCCTGCCACGGATCGGCGAGAGCTCCGTAAGGATTGTCGGAGAACACTTCGCCGTCGGAGTCTGTCGACCGATCCGTTACGGGATTTGGTAAGGAGAAAAAGGGCAAGATGGACGATCCTCCGGCCAGCAGGATACTTTGCGCGATCGTGGGGTAGAGTCGGTTGGCCTGTCGAATTGCTCTCGGGATGTCGGCTGGAACGTTCGTTGCCGTCGGCAACTTCATCGCCTGCATGTCGGCTGGGTCGTCGACCGCAACCACACGATCCCCGTCGACGGCTGCCCACGCGTCAAGGGCCTCCCGGATCTGGGCGTAGCCGCCAGATCCGTAACTTTCCTGAATAGCGTTTCTCGCCGTGATAATAAGCATCGCGATTAAGGCTCCGACTCTCCTGATCCTCCGGGCTTTTTTTGCGCACCTGTCCCTGGGGGCGTAACGGTCTTACCCGGAGCAGGAGGTGAAGATGGTGCTGGGGTGGGAGGAGGTGCGGGTACTGGCGCGGCACCTGGGCGTAGCCTAAGGTTCGTGTCAGCTAGTTTCTTCTTTAGTTCTTCCCTGTCTTGTGCTGCCTGAGCCGCATCCAAATCGTCTCTGTTCGGCTCAGAGGGAGTCTTTGAAGCGCTTCCGGTCGGCCCGAGAGTAGATCCACCCCCAGGCCCCGATCCGGTCGGCGGTTTTGTAGTGTCGCCAGGTTCGACCTCATACTTGGTCAGCTTTACGATCTTCGCTGCCTTCAGAGCTTCTGCGATCTGGACTGCCACACTCTTACTACTCTTGTCCGTTGCGGATTTTTCATTTTGCTCGCAGGCCTTAAGGAATGCGCTGGAGATCAGGCTATCCAGTTCGGCAAGATATTTGTGACGGCGATCTACGCCTGTGATCAGCAACAGCACCTCTCCCAGTCCCAACGTCACGAAGATCCAATGGCCACCCAGGGCGAACTGTGGGGTAAGCAAAACCGCAAGGACGAGAAGGAAGAGCGGAAGCATCGACCCCGAACTGATGAGACTTTGACTGTAGTAGCTGTTCTGAAGAGCCTCGAAATCGGACCGTGCCATCAGTCCTTGGCCGATCGCATATTGAGGCTGAGAGAGTTTCTCCCATAGTTTGGCCAGCTTTTGTTCGCAAGTCAAGGGCTTCATCGGGCCCTTAGCCAGCTTTGTCACCAAGTCTTTCGACAGTTGTTGTATCAACTCGTTGGCCAGCTTCTGCGCGTCGTTAGGTTGATCTTCCTTATGGTTGGGCTGATTCTGGATGTCTTCTACCAGCTTTTGCACCAGGTCTTCTGCCAGCTTTTGCTCGGTGGCCGAGGGCGTCCGCGAGTCCTCCCCCTGCTCCTCATTACTGGACGATGGGTTTTTCATGGCTTGCAGTTTACTTAGCAGACCTGCCGCCACCTGTTGCGCGAATTTGTCAGCCAACTCTTGCTCCCCTGTCGACGCCAAGGTCTTCAGCTCCTGAAGCAGTCCGTTTGCCAGATCTTCGACCAAATCTCTTGTGTGCTCTTGATCACTGGTCAACCCTGTCTCCATTTCTTCTGAGGATGATTTCTTGAACGCTTTGACCTCCTTCTTGCTCGGAAATTTTTCGGTCGGATCCACTACGGGGGTGGGGGCGAGTTTTTTCAACACGCCAGGCAGCAAGAAAGCGACGCCGATGGCGAGAAGCGTCACCGCGATGCTCTTGTAAAACAGAGGCCAGAACGGTGGTAACACCGGTGTGGGCAAATTCGGGACGACTGGGAGGCAGTTAGTGGGCGTTTCAACTGACAACGTGCTTGTGCTTAAATCAGCGTTGGAAACACCTAGGCAGGGTGGTTTGGGAGCGCGCTTTGACGGCTGCAATTTCTGCACGTTCTCCGCCACCGTCACACTGTTGCTTTCCTCGAAATTAGAGGAACCCTTGT
>Ga0116217_10005508_pt1 | contig 11116 bp, 10 predicted proteins | sample Sb_taG_6_FD_89697 | JGI IMG/M metagenome (GOLD analysis project Ga0116217, IMG submission 89697) | Peat soil microbial communities from Weissenstadt, Germany - Sb_50d_4_PS metaG | ecosystem: Environmental > Terrestrial > Soil > Wetlands > Peat | place: Germany: Weissenstadt | collected 2010-09-21 | reverse complement strand
CAAAACCCCAGTATCCAAGCCGAATCCGGCCCCCCTGGCCCGACCAGCCAAACCCCTCCGAGTCTTCGAAAAACGTTTCCGAGTAGGGTGGCTACCCCGCGGAGGCCCCCTGCGCCCCCTTCTCGGAGACCCCCCGGGAGTCCCCCCGCACGCCCCCGTCCCCGCCTCCGCCGCCCTTGGATGCGGCGAGCCCCGGCATCCCCGCCCCCTTGGGCGTGGCGGACCCCTGCTGCCCCCCGGACCCCTGCCCCCCCTTGCCCGGCCGGCGGCGCTTGTTGCGAGCCCTGCGCTTGGGGAAGTTCCGCAGCAGCTCCCGCGCGAGCGCGGGGGGCTTGCGAGCCATGCGCGTGCGCGCCCCCCGCAATGCCTCTTCGGCCTCCGGCGTGTGCGCCAGCGCCGCGGCCAGAAGCGCAGCCGCCAACCGCCGATCCTGTTTGCGCGAGGCATGAATCAGGCGGCGCGCGTTGCGAGCATGCGCCCCCCCCGAAGAGTTCACGAGCAGCCCGAGCAGCCGCTTGGTCTCAGGCCAGCGCTGCACCGCATACTCCTCGTGCACCTCGCGCGTGTATTCCGCGAGCCTCCAGATCCAAGCGGTGGCCTGATCGCGCCGCCCGATGCGCCGATCCACCAGGGCCCGAAGCATGATCTTGGTGGCCTCGCGCCGTTCGTCCCGAGGCCAGACCCCGATGATGTCGATGGCCGTGTCGAACGCATCCGGATCCCGGAGCGTGGCGATCTCCGTGAGCGCGCGCATGCGCAGAGCGGGGTTGGTGTTGCGCTGCAGCGCCGTGACCAGGAACCGCGCCCGCAGCTCCCCGCTGCGATCGAACTGCAGCATGGTCCGCACGCGACGCCATCCGCTCGGCGCCACCCGCGCCCCGGCGAGGGCGGCCCAGACGTGCTGCTCCCCGTAGTCCAGGTTCTCGACGGCGATCCGCCAGAGCTCGCGCTCGAAGACCTCGAAGCGCCGCTCCTCCTCGGCGCACACCGGAAGCACGCGCCGCTCGACGCGCATCCTCCTCCCCCGCCCCCGCCGCACGGGGCCGACGACGATGGCCCCGCCGCGGTAGACGTCCCGATCCAGGAGCGAGTGCAGCGTCACGACCGGGTCGTCGTTCTTGGTGGCCGGATGCACGAAGTCGACCACGAGCCCGGCCTCCTTCCCCGGATGGCGCCGCGTGACGCGCCCCACGCGCTGCTGATACACCCGCCGCGAGGCCGTCGGCGCGAGGTGCAGGCAGACCGTCGCCCGGGGCGAGTTCCAGCCCTCGGCCAGGAGCTGCGCGTTGATCAAGACATCGACATCCCCCCGCTCGTAGTGGGCGAGGATGTCGGCGAGTTCGCGCTTGGGAGTCTCTCCCGAGACCGCCTGCGCCTTGATGCCTTCGGCGCGGAAGGCCTCGGCGAGGTTGTAGGCGTGGCGCACCCCCGCCGCATAGACGACCCCGGGAACCCCGTTGAAGCGCGTCTTGTAGAGATTCGCGGCCGCCAGGTTGAAGGGATGGTGGTCGAGCACCTGCGCCAACTCCTCCTGGTCGAACTCCGTATCGACCTCCCCCCGCCGCAGGGGCACCTTGGCGATCGTCCGCACCCCTACCCCCGGCGGAATGCGCACGCAGCGCAGCGGCGAGATGACCCCGCGGCGCGCGGCCTGGGCGAGGTCGAAGCGCGATGTCTGCGTGGGAAAGAGATCGGTGACGTGGCGCGCGATGAGCGCCCCCGTGGCGGTCATGCCGATGAAGACGGGCCCGGTCCACTCGCGGATGGCGCCGCTGGTCTTCTCGCCCAGGGCGGTGTGGGCCTCGTCGCAGATGACGATCGTGTAGGCGCTCGAGATGCGCCCGGCGTTGCGCACGAACCACTGGTAGGTCTCCACCGTCACCGGGCCATTCGCGCGGTCCTCGCCCACGTACAACGGCCGTGAGATGCGCCGCGAGTAGCCGCGCTGGCGCAGCTCGCCGTGGAACTGTTCGACGAGGTTGCGGCGGTGGGTGAGAATCAGGATGCCGCCGGTCTGCGATGACTCGACGAACCCGAGCGCGGCGACGGTCTTGCCGGCCCCGGTGGCGTGCTCGAACCAGAAGCGCTTGGCGGCGTTGGGGTCCTCGGGCTGCTCGGCGAGGGTCTCCTCCTCGTCCTCTTCGACCCAGTCGCGGGGCTCCTCGTCCTCGTCCTCGGCGTCGATGTCCTCGTCGGGGGGCAGCGCCTCGAGCTCCTCCTCGGCGCCGGGGAGCGCGGCGATGTCGTCGAGGTCGAAGTCTTCGTCGAGGTCGGGGGCGGCGGGAGCGACGGAGCCGAGGTCCTCGTCGTCCTCGTCCTCCTCCTCATCCTCGTCGTCCAGATCCTCGTCGTTGTCGAGCTCGTCCTCGTCCTCGTCCTCGCTCTGGCCGTCCGCACCGAGGGCGAGATCGTCCTCGCCGCCGTCAGGACCGCCCTTCCCTGCGGGCCCGGACCCTCGCCCCCGCTCGCTGAGCGCGGCCACCTCCCCCTCCCCATCCCCATTCCCGTTGTCCTCGACGCCGAGGATGGCCGCCGAGGCAAGCAGCTCGGGCGAGGCCGCGGCGGCGGCGGAAGCAGAGGCGGAGGGGCGCCCGTTGCCGGCGCCCGCCCCCGAGCCGTTGCCGTTGCCGAACGAGCGCTGCGCCTCGGCGAGGAGCGCCGTGAGCGTGCCGGAGAGCGCGTCGACCTGGTGGGGGTCCAGCGTGGTGCCGTCCTTGAGATGGGGCTCGTCCTCGGAGAGGATGCGTTCCAGGCCGAGCAGCAGCGAGAAGCGCCGGCGCCAGTCGGTGGAGGGGTGCTTGGCCCTCTCCGCGAGCTCCTCCAGCGCGAGGTCGAGCGCGCGGCGGCGCACCGAGCCGATGGCCAGGACGACCTCGGGGTCCTCGCCGTCGTGGAGGAAGCGCTCGCGCACGAATTTCTCCGCGCGCGTGAGGTCGGCGGTGCTCGGAACGGGCGCGGCCACAGGGGCCACTGACGTAGGCTCGGCCATTGAGGCTGTGTGTGGACTTCGAGACGGAGCCGGCGCGAAAGCGTTGTTTTCACGCGACCCAATGCCGGCGCGGGGCCGGCGAACGAACGCCGGGTGCTCAGAGCGACCCGGCTCTGACGTTCCATCAGGATATAGCAGGTCGGCCCGAGATTGAAGCGCCGCCCCGGATAGGCTGCGCTGAGCGATGACCCCAAGGCTCCTATGGACAGCCGTCGCGGGCGTGGCGATGGCGCTGGCGGTGGTGCTGACGATCGCGGTCGCGGAGCTGCCCAAGGGCGGCGGCGAAAGCCCGACCCGGAGCCGGCCCGCGGCGCTCACCCCCGCGCAGGTGCGGGAACGCCTGGAGGGCTCCCCGCCGGCGCTGGAGGCATTGCACGCGCAGGGCGGCGAGCTGCTGGCCGGCGGCGCGGGCGCGTGGGCGGCGCGGCTGCGGTCCCTCAGGGGCCTGCCGGTGGTGGTGAACAAGTGGGCGTCGTGGTGCGTGCCCTGCCAGGGCGAGCGCGTCGCCTTCCAGCGCGCGTCCGCGGATTGGGGCAGGCGCGTGGCGTTCCTGGGCATCGACTCGGGCGATACGAGCAGGGCGGACGCGCAGGCGTTTCTGCGGGCGACCCCGGCGCTGAGCTACCCGAGCTTCTACGACGCGAGCGGCGCGCTGGGGCGGAGCGTGAGCGACTCCTCGTTCACCCCCGTGACGGTGATCCTCGACGGGCGCGGCGGACGCTACATCCACCAGGGCCCCTACGAAAGCGCGGGCGCGCTGGAACGCGACATCGAGCGCTACGCGCTGGCGGCGGGAGCGTAGAGGGAAGTGCCGGGAGCGTGGGCATGCCCGAGGTGAGAGTGGACCCGCTGAGCGGCCACAAGACGATCGTGGCGGGTGAGCGCTCGCGCAGGCCCGGGGGCGAGCCGAGCTGCACGCCGGCGCAGCCGATCGACCCCGAGAAGGACCCCTTCGCGGAGGGAAACGAGGCGAGGACCCCCCCGGAGCTGTATGCGCTGCGGCCCGGCGGCGGCGAGCCGAACTCCCCCGGCTGGACCGTGCGGGTGGTGCCGAACCTGTATCCCGCCCTGGCCGAGCCCGGCGCCGAGCAGCCCGCCGCCCCGGAGGCGAGACCGGAGCTGTTCGCGTCCGCGCCCGCGACGGGCTGGCACGAGGTGATCGTCAACGGCCCGCAGCCGGTGGGATCGCTGGCGGAGCTGGCGCTCGATCAGGTGCAGGCGGCGATGGGGGTGTGGCAGGAGCGTATGCGCACCCACGAGCAGTGCGCGTGCGTGCAGCTGATCGTCAACGAGCGCCGCGAGGGCGGGGCGTCGCTGGAGCACACGCACGCGCAGCTGTATGCGCTGAGCTTCGTGCCCGCGGAGGTGGCGCGCGAGCGCGAGCGCGCGGGGGCGTACGCGACGAGAACCATGGGCCACGACCTGCTCGAGGATGTGGTCGCCGAGGAGGTGCGGCGCAAGGAGCGCATCGTGGCCATCGACGAGGAGGCGGTGCTGCTGGCCCCGTGGGCGTCGCGCGTGCCCTATCAGCTGATGCTCTGCCCGCGGCGCCCGGGGCCGCGCTTCGAGGAGGCGCAGGCGACCGGCGCGGCGCTGCTTTACGACGGCCTGAGGCGCCTGCGAGGGCTGCTGGGCGCGAGCCCGCCGCTGAACCTGTGGGTGCGCACGGCCCCGCGAGGCGTGGAGCGGATGTGCTGGCGCATCGATGTGCTGCCGAGGCTCACGCACCTGGCGGGCCTGGAGCTCTCGACGGGCGTGAATCTGAACATCGTGGCCCCCGAGGACGCCGCGGCGAGGCTGCGCGAATAGGCTTCAGGCGTGCCTCCCGAGGAACGCCCGATGCCGCGCTTCGCGGCGGAGCCACCCCAGGAGAGCCTGCCGTACGGTCGCTGGGAGGGGCGCCTGAGAGAGGCGCTGATGAGCGCGATCGGGGACATGGAGGACGCGCCGGCGCAGCTGGGCGAGGTGGGGGAGATCGTGTGGTACCCCGATCGCAGCTGGCACGGCCGCACGTACGTGCCGGCGAGCGCGATGACGGACGGCGGCTGCGAGATCTATGGCTACGTGCGCATGGTGACCCCCGCGGAGGGCGCCGAACCGAGCGATCTGGAGGCGCGCGCGGACTTCACGGAGGAGACCGCCGAGGAGCACCCCGAGTGGAGGATCGACCTCTGCGACGAGCCGATAGGCCGCTGGCGCGGCGAGATGGGCGGGACGGCGACGATGACGCTGGTATGGGGCCGCCCGCTGGTGCGCGGCGGCGCGCTGGTGACGGCGGAGCTGGGAGGCGTGGCGGTGGACCAGTGCGCCCTCCTGGAGGAGCGCTTCACGCTGATCGCCCCCGACGACTACCGCCACGATCTGCTGGAGATCAAGCTGTGGGACGCGCGCGCGCGGGAGCTCGCGAGCGAGTCGCTGTACGAGAGCGAGTAGGGAAACGAACCGCGAGCAGGCGCCCGTGAGGCCTCAGCGTCCGCCTCCCGAGCCGGCCGCGCCGCTCTCGTCACCCCTTGGCGAGCTCGATCCGTCCAGCTGTTTCAGCCGCTCGACCGCCGCGCCGACGTGCGTGAGATATCGCTTGACCGATGTTTGCACGGACGGCTCCGCCGCGTGATCGGGAAGCGCACGCAACAGGTTGAGCCGGCTCTTGGCCGCCCACGCCGAGAGGTCGGGCTCGCTCAACCACCGCCCCTCCGTTCTCCATGTGCGGCTGATCATGCGCGGCCAGTCCTCGATGCTGCCGGCGTATGGATTGGGTGGACAGAGTCGGTTCCTGTCCGCGTCGTCGTCGCGGTGAGCCTCGACGAAGCCGACGAGGGCTGCGTTGAAACACGGCGAGAGGTGGCGCACCTGCTGGAGCACGATCCGACCGGGCTGGAAGATCGGTGTGGCGGGGGCGTTGCTCAGGCCGAGGGCCGTGCAGTCCACATGCAGGACATCGGGGCCGGTTCTTGTCTCCCCACGCTCGAGCACGATCCGATCGGCCTCGATCCGCAGCACCCGGCCGAGCCTGACGATGTCGCCTATCTGTCGCAGGGCCGCCAGCTCACGAGCGCTCAGCATGGTGCCGCGGTACATCCTCGCCGGCCACGCCGGGTCGATGCGCGCCAGTCGCCCCGAGGTCTCGAGCCGCTCGAAGAGGTCCTCGACGTCCGCCGCCTGGGCGCCGGCCTCGGCGTCGAGAGCGTTCCCCTCCATGATCGCGCCGACCTGCTCCAGCGGCTGAAAGTGGCTGCGGTCATAGAACCACGCGTCGCGGGGCCGGATCCAACGAATCCGATCCGGCTGTACGTCGTTGTCCAGAAGCCACATGCACGCGTCCACAGCCGTCTTGCCGGACCCGAGGATCGCGTAGGAGCAGCCCGCTTGCGCCGCCGCCGGCAGGTCGTTGATGGGGACGAGCCGAACACCCGGTGCCACCTGAAACGGGGCGGCGTGGGTCGCCGGGATCGACCCCTCCAGATATCGAGCATCGACGACCCTGCGACGTACGGCGACATCGTGAAGCTCCCCGGTGCTCAGGTCTCTGACCTGCTCACCGTCGCTCCCGGCGCCCAGGTGCTCATGGCGGGCGAGCACGCGGCAGCGGCCTGTCTCCGTGAGCCGCCTGGCCGCCACGGCGAAGTGCTCGCGGACCTCCTCGCCCGTTGCCCGCTCGTAGTACCCGGCGTTCTCGCCGACCTGGTCGACGCGGTCCTCGCCGAGCGCCAGCGAACTCACGCCGTAGTACGCGGAGGGGGTGTGCAGGCGAACGAACGGATACGCATCCACCCAGTGACCTCCCGGGGCTCCTCGACGGTCGATCACGGTCACCTCAGCATCCGCCTCGGCCACCAGCGCATCGGCGAAGGCAAGGCCGCTCGCACCCGCTCCTACAACCAGATAATCAGTGCCGATGAGCATGATGGTCTGCGCCGAAAGCGCGGTCCTTCTTTCGACCGGGTAGCCGGTAAGACAATAGCCGAGCGGTTGCGTGTCGTGGGGAAGCACGTGGCGCCGGCCGCGGCGATCCGGCCCGAACGCCGCCAAGGACGCCTTCCCCACGTGACCGCCGTCGAGCCACTGGAGGGCTTCCGGCTGCGGCTGATCTTCACCGATGGCGCGATCGGCTCTGGACCTCGACGGGCGCCATGGGAGTCGTCCGATGTGGCGAGCAACCTGTCGTCGCCATGGTCAGCTTCGAGGAGCGCATATAGCCCATGGTCGATCTCGCTCTTGCGGACGCGTTTGAGGCGCAACGCGAGGCGAACGCAAAGGTAGTCAGATGGTTGGTCTTGCTGCTGGGCCTGGCCCTCGCCGCGCTCATCCTGGAGACCACTGGTCTTGCAGTCGCAGCTGCGCTAGCCTCATAGCCATGGCAGACCGTCCCCTCAGCACTCCTTCGTCGCCCTCCAAGCCTGGCAATGCGCCTGCGCCGAGTTCCGTCCCCAAGTTGCCCAAAACGATCTTCAACCTGGAGAAGAAGGGCGGATCGGGCCACATCGGCTCCGTGCGTGGGACTGAGCAGAAGTAGCTCCTTGGCGTAGAAGCGCAGAGGCGCCTCGCGCAGACGGCCCACCCTCAAAGCCACCCAACAGCAGGGCCTTCCCCCCATGCACCTGCTTGGGATCTATTCGAACCAGGAGCTACAGGGATCGCTTGGCGGATCGTACCCAGCCATACTATGAATAGTTTCAGATTTGCGGTCCTGCTGCATGGAGTTCGGAGGCATGCGCTGGACGCACTCACCGTTGCTCAAACCTCGATCGGACGTCTACGCTTGTGCTTCGTTATACGAGCGCGTGCGCGGGTCGTCTGGACCGAGGCTCCCGCTCCGGACGAGGAGTGAGCGCGTACCGGTGGCCTCTTGACATGCCCCCTCCGGGACAAGCGCGCAGCTGGAGTCGGCCCTTGGCTGGCCGCTCCTCGCTACCGCCGGACGGCTCAGGCCACGGCCAGCGCCTCGGCCAGTGCGTCCGGGGCGACGGCCACATGCTCGGGTACTGTGACGTTGATGGCGTGGTCGCGTTCGAGCAGCCACTTGGCGTTGATGATCGTGAGCCCGATGACCTCGCCGTCGGCGTCGAAGCGCAGGACGTGCCCCTCGGGCGTCTCCTCGCTCCCCGCCGCCTCCCGGGGGTCGCCGACGTGCAGGTAGAGCACGTCGCCTCGCGCGTCGTAGGAGGCGCGATCGAAGGTCAGGCTGCCGATGGTCACGGTCATAATCGTGTCGATCCTGGTGGGTCTTTGCGGTTGGCGTATGCGGTCACGATTCGTGCCGGTGTCTCGTTGAATTGTACGACCACGAACAGCCAGCGGCTTGGGCCGACGTCTCGGCTGTAGTAGCGCTCCCGTCCTGGACGGGGGTCCGGACGTCGGTGATCCGGGGAGTTGACGGTCGCCATGATCTCCTGACGGTAGGGAGCCAACTCGGGGTGCTCGTGGAGTATGTGCTCCCAGCCCTCGTCGTCCAGTACGACGGCGCGTGCGTCCGGGTCGGTTGTTTCAGCGAGGACGCTCAACGTTCAACCCTGACAGTCCGGGCGGTTCAGCGACCGCCATGCCGATCCCCGGCGCTCGTCGCGCACTGCGAGGGAGCGTCGATGAGATGGCTTGGCCATGCCTCAACAGGCTATCGGTCGAGTGCGGCGCCTCGTCCTACGCGAGTCGGCGACACACGAATCGCAAGCCGACGCCTCCCGGTGGTTCGACTAACGACGTTTACGTGTCGCAAAATGCACCTGCCAGGAGTCGAACCTGCTACCGCTTAGGAGGCGCCATGCGAGGGAGGTCGGGGAGACCGGAAACGCTGGCCGGCACTGGGATTCTGGGCCTTGGTAGTGCCTCGTGATGCGGCGCGATTGGGCACGATCTGGCTGGGTTTGGGCACCAGAAAGCCGCCAGTGCCCAAACGTCGGCAGCCCGGCATCGCCGCCGTCACCGGCAGACCGTAGGCTGCGTCGATGAGCGCAAGTTCGGCCAAGCAGTCACAGTCTGCCGGGCCGCCCTTCTCCAAGGGCCAGGTCAACCGGGCCGGTCGGGTCCTCCTGGGCATCGCGGAGGCGGCGTCCCGCGCTGGCGCCGATCAAGCAGCGAAGGAATACGACCTCGATGAGATCGCCACGGCCGTCCAGATGGTGAGGTGGTGGCGGGGCCTGCACACCCGACCGCTCTCCAACGTCGCCGCGAACCTCCGCTATCACGTGGACAAGGAGGACGGTCGCATCGGTGGTCGGATCGAGGTGGGCCAGCGGTTGAAGCGATGGACCACGATGATCGACAAGCTGGCGCGCGAGCCCAAGATGCAGATCACGCAGATGCAGGACATCGGCGGCGTCCGCGCACTGCTTCCGAGCCTGCCGCACGTCCACGCCGTGAGCCGCCGCCTGCGCAAGACGTGGACGATCATCCGAGTCAGGGACTACATCGCCGAACCGAAGTCCTCTGGCTACCGGGCGCTGCACCTGATCGTCCGCCGTGGTGGCTACCCGGTCGAGGTGCAGCTGCGCACCGTCCTTCAGGACGCCTGGGCCAACCAGGTCGAGGAGGACGGCAGGCGGATCGGCGTCGGACTCAAGTTCGGTGCTGGCGCAGCCGACATCCACGCGTACTACGTTGTCGTCTCCGACGCCTTCGCCTTCCTGGATCGAGGCGAGGCGATCCCCGCGGAGCTGGCGGCGACGCTCAACGAGCGGTATGCGAAGATCAGGGAAGCCCTTCTCCGCGGGGAGAGGAGCACACCATGAGCCCAGCCGACATCAAGCACTTCCTCATCGTCTACGACATCCCATCGGCCCACGCCGATGTTCGGCCCTACGGCACGGACTACGACGCCGCGCTCGCGGCGTATGAGCAGGCCGAGCAGGACACCCGCGACCGCTCCGACGTGGAGGTCGTCCTGCTGAGCGCCGACTCGCTGGCGACGATCAAGCGCACCCACTCCAGCTACTTCCAAACGCACGATTCGTTCGAGCGGCTTCTACCGGCTGGCATGCTCCGAGGGTAGCTTCCGGTTCCCGGCCAAGCTGACGGACATCCTGCCGCGCGATATTCGTAGTCAAAGCCGACTCGTAAGGAACTGCTCTCTTCGTAAAGACTCCAATACAAGGTGCGGCACAGCTTCAAGGGTCTCATCCAGCGCGACCTCCCACACCCACTTGCTGATCGCACCGGTGATCACGACGTGGCTGTGCAGCTGCGGGTCGGGCGCATGATCGCCGCCCACACCCCTCGCGGTAAGGCCAGGCGGGGAGCGCAGCGCGACAGCCGACCAAGCCGACCGAAGGGAGGCGCATCCACGCCGGGCGCAGCCCGCGTGCTGACGACGGGAGGCGGCGAGCCAGGACACGGCGCCCGGCGTGGTCGAGCGGGTTGCGCCGAGGACCCCTCGGCGTGGCCACTTGGGGAGGCACTTCTGAAATTGGGTGGCCGGTTTGACGTGTTCGCGGTCATAAACACCGATGGCCTGGCCCACGCAACCCGTCCGCACCACCATCGCGCCAGCGCTCACACAGCGAGAACAGCTCCTCGCAGCTGCCATCGCCGAGCAAGTGGCCGTCCTGCTGCACGACAACAAGCTGTCTATCCGGATGGTGGACGCCGCGACACTCGCGGCCGAACTCGGAGTCTCGCGCGACTTCGTGTACGCGCACGCAAGCGAGCTGGGTGGCCAGAGGCTCGGCGCCGGACCGCGCGGACGCCTCCGCTTCGACCTCGCACAAGCCCTCGCCGCGTGGGCTTCCCGCCCCCCACGCACGGAGCCATCAGGACCCCCCACCCCCATCCGCGCGCAGCGGCGTAGACAGCCAGGCGGCGACGGGAAGCTCCTGCCCATAAGAGGCGGCGCGACCGCCACCGACGGCCACGAGGGACGCCCATGACCGCCCGTCAGCGCTTCGGCGGCGGGTCCTGCTTTTCGGCCTCGGCGAGCGCGTCAGCGAGCTGGTGCAGGTCGGCGCCGAGAGCGTCCAGCAGGCGGCGGAAGGTAGTCCAGCGGACATCGCGCCGTCCGCTCTCGACGTTGGAGACGTACGCCTCGCTGATATGGACGTCGGTTTGTCAAGTGCCCAGCACCGGATGCCCGCGGCGGGGGCGGGCATCCTGGTCGGTCAAGGGGGCGGCGGGCCTGGCGGGTGCGCGACGCGCGGT
>Ga0116217_10005507_pt1 | contig 11117 bp, 12 predicted proteins | sample Sb_taG_6_FD_89697 | JGI IMG/M metagenome (GOLD analysis project Ga0116217, IMG submission 89697) | Peat soil microbial communities from Weissenstadt, Germany - Sb_50d_4_PS metaG | ecosystem: Environmental > Terrestrial > Soil > Wetlands > Peat | place: Germany: Weissenstadt | collected 2010-09-21 | reverse complement strand
GAAATCCTGGTGCTGCCGTACGCCAAACAGAGCCTCGCGCCAGTGCGTTGGGTACTCGCGGTCCCGGAAGAGGCGCCGGTGAAATCGGTGCGGGATCTCGAAGGGAAAGTGATTGCGACGGAGGTGGTCAACCTCACGCGCCAGTATCTCGAGCGCAACGGCGTCCGCGCGCGCGTGGAATTTTCCTGGGGCGCGACGGAAGTAAAAGTGCCCCAGCTTGCGGACGCCATCGTGGAAGTCACGGAAACGGGCTCCTCTTTGCGCGCCAACCGGTTGCGCATCGTTGAGACGGTTCTTGAATCGCGCACCGTGCTCATCGGCAATCGCGCGGCTGTTGCCGATCCCTGGAAGCGCGAGAAGCTTTCCAACGTCGCGCTTCTCCTTCAGGGTGCCATTGCCGCATACAGCAAAGTGGGACTGATCCTGAACGTTCGCCGGGATCAATTGCCGGCGCTGGTGAAAGTGCTTCCGGCGTTGAAGACGCCCACGGTTTCTCCCTTGAGCGATCCTGACTGGGTGGCGGTGAATACGATCGTGGATGAGGACGTGGTTCGGACGCTCATCCCGCGCCTCAAGGCCGCGGGCGCGCAGGGAATCGTCGAGTATCCCCTGAATAAGATCGTGTTGTGATGCGCATCATTTCACTTACGAAATCCACCGCTCGGCGCTACCTCGATCGTCGCCGCGCCGCAGACCCATCGGCCGAAGGCGCTGCCGCGCGCATCGTTGCCGATGTGCGCCGTCGCGGGGATCGCGCGCTATTTGCTTGGACAAAACGTCTCGACGGCGCGAAGTTGACGCCGCGCACGCTTTGGATGTCGCGCAGGGAAATGGCCGCGGCGCGCAAAGAAGTGTCCCGCGATTTCTTGATCGCCATCGAGCATGCGGCCCGCAATATTCGCCGCGTCGCAGAGCGGCAATTACCCCGCTCTTGGAGTTTTGCCGTCGAACCGGGCGTGCGCGTCGGGCAGCAGTTTTCGCCGCTGGAAACGATCGGGTGCTACATTCCCGGCGGCCGGCACTCGCTCGTCTCGACGCTTCTGATGACGGCGGTGCCCGCGCAAGTCGCGGGCGTCGCGCGGATCATCGCCGTATGTCCTCGGCCCAACGCGGCGCTTCTTGCGGCCGCCGATTTTCTCGGCCTCGGCGAGATGGCGCATTGCGGTGGGGCGCAAGCGATTGCCGCGATGGCTTATGGCACGAAGTCGATCCCTCGCGTCGACAAAATATTCGGGCCGGGGAATCGCTTCGTCACGGCGGCGAAACAGCTCGTAAGCGCCGACTGCGCGATCGATTTGCCGGCGGGGCCGACGGAAGTCCTCGTCGTCGCCACGCGCGGCAATGCGCGATTTATTGCCGCCGATTTGATCGCGCAGGCGGAACACGATCCCGACGCGCGCGCCGTGTTCGTTACCACCTCTCGTCCGCTCGCTCGCGCCGTGCAAATTGAAATTTCAAATCAATTGCGCGAATTGCCGAACTCGAACCCGGCGGCCCGAGCCATGGCGCGCAATGGCGGCATCCTCGTCGCCAAGAGCGTGGCATCGGCGATCGATTTCGCGAACCGTTTTGCACCGGAGCATATCGGCGTCACCGGAGGCGAGCGAGCACTGCTCGATGGTCTGCGCGCGGCGGGCAGTATTTTCGTGGGGCCGTGGAGCGCGCAACCCATCGGCGACTACGCCAGCGGCAGCAATCATGTGCTGCCCACAGGCGGGTGGGCGCGCGTGCGCGGCGGCTTGACCGTGCTGGATTTCTTTCGCTCTTCAAGCATGCAGGAGATTTCCCGCCGGGGGTTCAAGAGTCTCGCCCCCGTCGTGCGCGCGCTGGCCGAAGCGGAAGGTTTGGTGGCGCACGCGCGAGCCGTGGAGGTGCGGCGATGAGGACGCGTCTGCCGCGCATTCCGCTGCGCCGCTCGGTCAAGAAACTTGAGCCTTACGCCGCTCCCGTAGAAGGCCGCGCCGGCAAATTGCGGCTGGATTTCAACGAGAACACCATCGGCTGCGCGCCATCCGTGCTGCGGGCGTTGCGCCGCCTGACGCGCGAGCAGATTGGAATCTATCCCGAATACGAGGCCGCGGTTGCGCGGCTCGCCCGGTTCTTCCGCGTGCGCACCTCCGAACTATTGCTGACGAATGGGGTGGACGACGCGCTCCACGTCATGATGGACACGTTTATGGAGCCCGGCGGTACGGTGTTGCTTGTCGAACCGACGTTCAACATGTATCGCTTTTACGCGCAACTCGCGGACGCGCGATTCCGCACCGTGCGCTACACGGAGGACATGGGGTTCCCGCTGAAAGCGGTGTTGCAAGAGCTGCGAAGAAAGCCGGGCGCATTTCTACTGGCCAATCCGAATAATCCGACGGCGACGCTCGTCACGCCGGCCGAGATTCGCGCGATTTTGCGGGCGGCGCCGCGCACTCTGGTGTTGGTGGACGAGGCGTACTTCGAATTTTGTGGCGTGACGGTGCTTCCGTGGATTCGCCGCTACCCGAATTTGATCGTCTCGCGCACCTTCTCGAAAGCGCCGGCGCTGGCAGGATTGCGCTTGGGCTGCTTGTTCGCGTGCCCGGAAATTATCGCAGCCTTGAAACGTGCGGACTCGCCCTATCCGGTGAACGTGGCGGCGCTGGTCGCGGCGGAAGCCGTAATTCACGATCAGCGAAGCGTTCGCGCCTACGCGCAGCTGATCCTGAAAAGCCGCGGCGCGTTAGCGAAGGGCCTGACGGATTTGAACGTGAAGGTATTCCCAAGCTCCGCAAATTTCGTACTGGCGGATTTTGGGCCCGGCGCAAAAAGTCTGCTGCGCAAACTCGAAGCGCAGGGAATTCTCCTGCGCGATCGCTCCGCGGAGTTCGGACGCGAAGGATATGTTCGCGTGACCGTGGGAACTCCTGCGCAGACGCGCCGTTTGCTGCGCGCCATCGAGGTGTCGCGGTGAAACTCGCGCCGGAGATGCTCATCTTCGATGTGGACGGCGTCCTTGTGGACGTGCGCGGCTCGTTCCACCGCTCCATACTGGACACCGTTCACTTTTTCACCGGGCGCCGCGTGACCTACGCGCAAATTCAGGAATGGAAGAGCCGCTCCGGCTACAATGACGATTGGCGGCTCTCGACCGATTGGATCGCGTCGCTCGGCGGCGAAACGTCGTATGCCGAAGTGAAGAAGCAATTCATGAAATTCTATTGGGGAGAGAACGGTCGGGGCGGCAACGTCGAGCGCGAAAAGTGGCTCGTTCCGGTGCGGCGCCTCGAACGGTGGGCGCGCCGCGTGCCGCTCGCTCTTTTCACGGGGCGCACGCGGACCGAGCTGAGTTATACGATTGACCGCATGAAAGTGGGCCGCTTCTTCGACAGCATCGTGACCATGGATGATCTGGAGAATCTGAAGCCGCATCCCGAGGGCCTCCAGCGTTTGCTGAACGGCCTCGCGCCGCGCAAAGCCCTCTATCTCGGCGACAATGTGGACGACGCGCTTTCCTCTCGGCGCGCCCGCGTTCCTTTTCTTGGCGTATTGCCCCGCGGCAGCGAAGCCCGGCGCCTGCGCGGCGCCACGCTGCGCAAGCTCGGCGCCATGCGCATTCTGGATAATGTGAACGAACTGGAGAAATACTGGTCATGAGACGCGCGACGCTTCGCCGCACCACCACCGAAACGGACATCGGCGTCCGCCTAAATCTCGACGGCCGCGGCCGCGCGCATATCTCGACCGGAATTCGGTTTTTCGATCACATGCTCGAACTGGTCGCGCGCCACGGCGCAATGGACCTCGAACTCATCGCGCGCGGCGACCTCGACGTGGATCAGCACCACACCGTGGAAGACGCCGGAATCGCCCTGGGCGAAGCCGTGCTCAAAGCGCTGGGCTCCAAGCGCGGAATTTTCCGCGCCGGATATTTCCTGATGCCCATGGACGAAACACTGGCCGCGGCGGCGATCGACTTGAGCGGCCGGCCGCACTGTGTAGTGCAGTGCAAGTTCAGCGCCCGCCGTGTGGGTGATTTCCAAACCGAGCTTGTGGAGGATTTCTTCGGCGGCTTCGCCCAGGCCGCGAAGGCCAATGTGCATCTTCGCCTGCTGTACGGGCGTTCTTCGCACCATCAGGTGGAGGCGATCTTCAAAGCTTTCGCGCGCGCGTTGCGATTCGCTGTGTCGCGCGATCGTCAACTCAAGCGAATTCTGCCTTCGACGAAAGGCTTGCTGTGAAGGTCGCGCTGGTCGAATACGGGGCGGGGAACTTGCCTTCGGTGGAGCGGGCGCTCGCTCGCTTGGGCGTCGAATCCGTCCGTGCGGCGAATCCTTCCGCATTGGCCGGCGCGGACGCCGTGATTCTTCCCGGCGTCGGGCACTTCGGCGCGCTGATGCGCCAACTCGGCGCGCAAGGCATGATCGCGCCGCTTCGAGAGCACATCGCGGCGAAAAAGCCGTTCCTCGGAATTTGCCTCGGTCTCCAAGCGCTATTTGCTTCGAGCGACGAGGCTCCGGAAGACACGGGCCTCGCAGTGTTCTCAAGCCGCGTGGCCGCCTTGCCCGCTACGGCCAAGCTCCCGCACATGGGATGGAATCAAGTGGAGCGCTCCGGCGCGCCGCGGCTTCTCGAACGCATTTCTCAGGACGAATACTTTTATTTCGCGCACACGTACGCGGCGATGGAGGCCGAGGGCGCCGTGGTGGCCACCTGCGACCACGGTACGCGCTTTATCGCGCTGCTTGAGCGCGGCAATTTGTGCGGCGTGCAATTTCATCCGGAAAAGTCCGGCAGCGCCGGCGCGAAGCTTCTTTCCAATTTTCTGCAACTCGCAGGGAGCGCGCCGCGATGACGCTTGCCCGGCGCATCATTCCGTGCCTCGATACCGACGGCAGCCGCGTGGTGAAGGGCATTCAGTTCGTTCAGCTTCGCGATGCCGGCGATCCCGCTGAACTCGCCGCGCGTTACAACCGCGAAGGTGCGGATGAGCTCGTGGTGTTGGATATCGCGGCCTCGCGCGATCATCGCCCCACTTTCTTGGAAACGATTCGACGCGTCGCCGCGGAACTTGCGATTCCGCTTACCGCGGGGGGCGGCGTCGCAAAGCTCGACGACGGCCGCGCGATCCTCCGCGCCGGGGCGGACAAAGTGACGGTGAATACCGCCGCCATTCGCCGCCCGGAATTACTCACCGAGATGGCCTCCGAATTCGGCGCGCAAGCCGTGATTCTCGCGATTGACGCGCGCCGCACCGGGGATCATTGGGAGGCCTACGTGCGCGGCGGACACGATCCGACCGGCATCGACGCCGTCGCGTGGGCGAAAGAAGGCGTCGCGCGCGGCGCGGGAGAAATCCTGCTGACTTCGATGGATCGCGACGGCACGCGCAGCGGCTTCGATTGCGAGTTGACGGCGGCGGTGTCCGGTGTGGTGTCCGTTCCGGTGATCGCCTCCGGCGGCGCGGACACACCCGCTGATTTTCTCGAGGTCTTCGAGAAAGGCCACGCCGACGCGGCCCTCGCCGCCTCGATCTTCCACGACAATCTTCAAGGGTTCGCCATGCTGAAGCGTTTTCTGGCCGAGCGCGGCGTACCCATGCGCGTGAGCGCCTAGACGATGCTCGTTCCCTGCATCGATCTTCAGGACGGCCGCGCCGTGCAACTCGTTCACGGACGCCGCTTGCGCCTGGCTGTTGAGGATGTGCTCGGCCTCGTCGAAAAATTCAGCGTTTACCCGCGCCTGCACGTCATCGATCTCGACGCGGCGATGGGCAAAGGCTCGAACGCCCGCCTGGTGCGCGAAGTCTGCCGCGCGGGGCGGCGCGCCGGGATGAAGGTCCGCGTCGGAGGCGGTATTCGCACCCTGGCCCGGGCGCGGCGAGTCGCGGCGTTGGGCGCGGAAAAGATCATTGTCGGCAGCGCGGCATTCCGCGGCGGACGCGTAAATCACGCGTTTCTTCGCCGGCTGCGCGCCGCCTGCGGAAAGCGACGCATCATGCTTGCGCTCGATACGGAAGGCGGGAAAATCGTCGTTCGCGGCTGGCAGGAGCGCCTACGGTTAAGACCGCGCGATGTCTTGGAGGAACTCGAGCCCTACGCGTCCGAATTTCTTTGCACGTACGTGGATACGGAAGGCTCGATGAAGGGCACGAATCTTGCGTGGTTCCGCGAATTGCGCCGCGCGACCCGCCTGCCCATCACGGCAGCAGGAGGAATTCGCAGCCAGCGGGAAATTCGCGCGCTCGCACGAATGCGGATGGACGCCGCCGTCGGCATGGCGCTTTACCTGGGCAAATTGTCCTGGCCTATTTCGGCGCCGAGGAATCGGCCTCGAATTCCGCCACCGGAGCAATTCCGGCTTCTGGCCGCGAGGGAACCGGCCAGAATTTCGCGTTCGGCAAATTGAACTCGATCGCGACCTCCGTCGTCTTCGTCCGCCGTGGGCCGAGATACACCACCGTGCACTCTTGCTCGACTTGGGTGGTCTTATTCATCAGCAAGAGCTTTTGTCCCGGCCGGACGTTCGCACAAAGCACCAGCAGCCCGCCGTATGCGCTCACGCCGAGCGTATGGGCCTCTTCGTGAAACGGCTCCTTGCCGATCCGGTGGCCGTATACGAACACCGGCACGTCCAGCGTCCATCTTCGGCTGCGGCGGCGTTCCCATCCTTCGCCGTCGCTCGTGATTGCAGTTTTATCCTGGCGCGGCGCGACGCGAGTCCGTTCCGCGCGCTTGATGGCATCGAAAATTCGGCTCACAGGGTCCTTTCCGAGGGGGTGGGCTTCCTGTTTTGTTCACGGAGAAGATATCGCGAAGTGCGGCGGCAGGCGGCGGCGGTTTTAAGGCCAGCTAGTCAAAAAGTTAACAGTCCAAGCGGGGCGTTTACGCGCGGAGGCAACGCGCCGCCGGGCTAATCGGAGGTCGGAGGGCGCCGCGTGTGCCAGTCTGAGTGCTGCTGATAGAGGCGCGCGGCGGCTACGACGGCGGCGTCGTTTCGGACGCGCGCGAGAAACTGAATTCCAATCGGCATCCCCGCGGGATTGAATCCGCACGGCACGCCGATCGCGGGCAAGCCGCAGAGATTGCCGATTCCGCCGAGCGGATCGGCGAAGGTCAAATCGGTCTCTAGATTCGTGTCGAGGGTTGTCGCGGTCACGGGCTGTCCCGCGGCGGCCACCACGTCAAACGTGTCGAAGAGCGTGTTAAGTTTTTCTTGGAGCACTTCGCGGACGCGCAGCGCCTGCAAGTAATCGGCTGCGGAGATCTGTTTGTAGGCGTAACCGTTGATCTGCCCCAGCGGGTCGGTGAGTTTAGCCACGCCGCCGGTTTCGATTAAATCTTCAAACGCCGATGCGCATTCCACGGCGATCATCGCGCCGCCCGCGTCTTCCCACGGGCCGTCGGGCAATTGCGCGTCCTCGACCGTGCATCCGTTTTGCGCGAGGACTTGGAGGGCGGCGTCAAAAGCGGAGGCAATTTCCGGGGCGGGCTTCTGCCACGCGTTCGTGAGCCGGCCAATCTTGAGCGGGCGCGGCTGCGTTCCGGCGGAAGCGTCGAACTCGGCCTGGCCGGGCGGCAGCGAGCTGCGATCCCGCGCGTCCGGCCCGGCGATCGCTTCGAGCACGATGGCCGCGTCTTCGGCGGTGCGCGCGAGCGGACCAATCTTGTCCATCGAGTAAGCGAGCGCCATCGCGCCCCAACGGCTCACGCGCCCGAACGTCGGCCGCAGTCCGGTGATTCCACAAAAAGAAGAAGGGCAGAGAATCGAGCCCCACGTTTCGGTGCCGATCGCGAAAGGCGCCAGGCCCGCCGCCACAATCGCCGCCGAACCGCTCGAGCTGCCACAGGTCCAGCAATTCAGGTTCCAGGGATTCTTCGCTGCGCCCGTCAGCGAGGCCGATGCAAAGCGGTAACCCATTCCTCCCGCGAGCTCGATCATCGCGGCTTTGCCGATCAGCACGGCCCCGGCTTGATCCAATTTCTCGATGACGGCGGCATCGTAATCGAACCGCTGATCCGCGAACGGCACCGCGCCCCACGTGGTCGGGTAATCGCGCACGGCCAGCAGGTCTTTCGCGGCGTAAGGAATTCCGTGCAACGGCCCGCGATAGTGGCCTGCCGCAATCTCTTGTTCCGCTTTCTTGGCAAAGATTTTGGCCCGCTCTCCGGTAAGGGTAGCGTACGCATTGTAGCGCGGCCCCAGCGTCTGTCCCCGCTGCACAAAATAATCGGCCAGCTCGACGGGCGAAACCTCGCGCGACTTGATCTTCGCCGCCAGCTCCGTCACCGGAAGAAACGCGGCGTCTTCGATTTTCATGGCCGCTGCCTGCCCGAGTTGACGGGCGGCGTCTTTGGCTGGGGTTCAATTCCTGGTTCGGGGTAGAGCCGCAGCACCGTTGCCGGCTGGATTCCGTTCGCCAGCGCGTATTTCCGCAACTCGACCAGAGGCTCGACGCCTTCCTTGATCAGACGCCGCAAATCCGTTTTCTGCTCGTCGGTGAGCCGCGCACCGTAAACCGCCAGCGCGTACTCCGTCTTCGCTTCCGCTTCCGCCAGTCCCGCTGCGGAAAGCTTGTCGCCGGGGCTGGGAGGTTGTTGCGCGGCCGCGCCCGTCCCGTGCTTGACGGCTCGCCCGAAAACTTCAAGCGGCGCAGCGGCAATTCCAGCGGCCGCCACCGTCGCGCGGCGCGCAAATTCTCGTCTCGAAAGCCCGCGGGATTCCCGGCCCTCGCTCGGCCGCTCCCCGGATTTGCGTCTCATTGGCAGCGTCACCTTTCTGGAATCGCCTGGCTGATCTGCCGGGCAGGCGCCGGGGCCGGTGGCGCGGTGCCGAGCGTTGTCCCCGCATAGTAAAATGCAAGGATCTCGTCATACTTTTTCCCGGACATTCCCATCACGTCGGCCCCCTTCTGGCAAAGTCCAATGCCGTGGCCGGAGCCGTATCCCCGAAATACATATTGGCCGTTTTGCAGCGAGACTTCGTACAGATCGCTGCGAATAACATCGCCGAGCACACGGTTGACGTCCAGCCGGAATTTCGCAGCGGAAATCAATAGTTGGCTCGAACCCGCAAGTTTCAGCAATTTCACGCGGCCCGATTTCCGGTGCGAGACGACCGTCAGCGAAGTCCAATCCGCCGGCGCGGGAACGCGGCGCGCGGCCAGCGCTTGCGCGATTTGATCGTGCGTCAGCGCCGTCGTCCACTGCGTGCGCCCGTGCAGCACGCAGTAGGGATCGGCGTGCTCCATAAGATACGGCGTGTTGTGGTCGGGCCAGTCCTGTCCGCCGGCCTCGGTCGTGCCGCCGCAATCGTAAAAGTAGTAGGTCGCGGCGGGCGCGCCGGCGTACCACAGCAACTGCCCGCGCGTAGCCAGCGCCGCCGCCGTGAACCGCGCGTCAATGCCTCCAAGCCGCAGCGTCTGGCAATGCGTCCCGTCGCAAAAATCAAATCCTTCCGCGCGATGACGTCCGCGGAATCGCACTGCATACGTCCGCACCGCGACGGCCATCGCTTTGAGCGCTTCGCCGGATTGGAAGTTACTCGCCTCCGCCGAGAGCACGCGCGCCACATACTCTTCTTCGGGAATCGAAAGCGTGAGTTGCAGGCGCCCGCCTGCGGCCGTCACGGTCGCGCGCTCGTTGGAGTGGGCGTAGCGGTGACCGGTGTGCGACGCATTGCCCGGCGCCGCACTCGGCGAAACCTCCGCGGAATGTTCCGGCACGATTTTCCAAGCGCCGAGGAGTGTGACGGATCTGGCCGGCGTCGCGCCTCCCGCCGTGACCGTTGCGCCCACCGCATGCAACTCCACAGGTCCGGCCATGCGGCGCGGCGCGCACCCGGAGCAGGGAATCAAGCGGGCGGAAGCGTCACGCGGAATTGCTTGAGCGGCGGCAGGCGCGTCACTTGCATTCGAGCCGAACGTGACGCGAAGCAGGAAGTCGCCCTCTGCGGCGCGGACAGCCGCCGTCGTCTGTGCCGGCGGAATGGAAAGAGTCGAAGCTCGCTGTTGCTGGCGTGCGGCGAGCGTCGTGAGACAGCTCGCCATAAACGTTACGAGCAGGACAGCCGCTGCGGGGTGCCGCTTCAAATTAATGTTTAATCGCTAAAGGTGAAATAGCCTGAAACGCCGCCTGGATATCGTTTGTCGGTCCGAAAAAGTCCCAGTTTCCTTGATGATCCACTTCAAGGTGGAGTTCCGTGCCGGACATCTTGGCACTCTTGATCGATCCCTTCGGGAAGGTGACCCGGTCGCAGCGCCCGCTCGGGTCAAATGTCCTGGTGCAGTAGTAGCTCACCGTGCCGTCGCCGCCGATCGTCAGAGTTCCCTGACAATAGTCCTGCTGCGCGCCGTGCTCCCAATTGACGTGCCGGTGATTCACCACGAAGCGCCGCGCGGTGCCCGTGGCCCCGCCGCCGGCTCCTACGCCGGAGGCTTGTTCGATGGTTGCTTTGTCCTGCAAGAGCTGCGGATTGCCCGGATAGAACGCCAGCATGTCGTTGACGATGCCGCCCGCGCCTTCCAGGTTCTTTTGTGAATATAGAAGCTTGATCTGCCCCATCTCGAAATTGATGATCTGGTTCTCGATGGCCGCGCCGTCCGCACTCCCTCCCTGTCGCGCAGTGATCGCCCAGAAAAGTGCGCAGTCGTTGTGCGGTTCAAGAATGCGATTCTGCGCCATTTCGGCGCGCGCGGTTTGCGCGGCGTTCGCAGCCGGACTCGCCGCCGGCTGTGCCGGCTGAGAACCGCCTCCCGAGGGAGCCGCCGGAGGAGGCTGCGCTGGCGTCGCCGGCTGCGCGCCTACGCCTTTCTTGCCTGCAGGTGCCGGAGGCGGGGCCGCATTGTGCGCGGGAGTTGCCGGTGCGTGCGCGTTTCCCCCGGTCGGCCCTGGCGGAGGCGGAGTGAAAGTACCGCCAACCCCGGTTCCCCCACCGCCCCCGGCGGGTCCGCTCGCGGGGGAACTTCCACCGCCAATTGTGTTGCCCGCACCTGGGCCACCTCCCGGCGCGGGAGCGTAATAGTGGGCGTTGCCGCCGCCACCGCCACCGGTGGAGTAGCGCGTTACCGATGCACCGCCGCCTCCACCACCGCCGCCCGTGGTTTGACTTTGATTGTGATGAGCGATCGCGATCGCCCCGACGACGAT
>Ga0116217_10005504_pt1 | contig 11120 bp, 10 predicted proteins | sample Sb_taG_6_FD_89697 | JGI IMG/M metagenome (GOLD analysis project Ga0116217, IMG submission 89697) | Peat soil microbial communities from Weissenstadt, Germany - Sb_50d_4_PS metaG | ecosystem: Environmental > Terrestrial > Soil > Wetlands > Peat | place: Germany: Weissenstadt | collected 2010-09-21 | reverse complement strand
TCCCACGGGCGACCAGGATCTAGAGGTCATCGTGCGTTGGGCACTGATGACCGACGAAATTCGGCGGTGGCATAGCCGTCTCAGTGACCTGAAACGGCTGCGCAAAGCTCTCGAAGATCCTTATGGCAGGAGCGACACGCTCGAGGTGGAGCTCGATGATGGATGAGCTTCTCGTCCTCAAGGGCATCGACAAGAGCTACCGGCGTGGAGAGCGGCGCCTACGCGTGCTGGCGGATCTATCGCTCACGGTCGCCGTTGGTGAGATCGTCGCGGTCGTCGGCGCGCGCTATGAGGGCAAGACGACATTGATGAAGATCGCGGGCGGGTTTGAGCAGCCAGACGCTGGCGAGGTGTGGTTCTCAGGTCGCGAGCTTGGCGGGTTGCGTCTCGGCGAGCGAGAGAAGCTCTGGAGGAACGAGATCGCGTGGGTTCATCGTAAGCGCACGGGCCTTGAGTTTGAGGTGCTCGACCACGTCAGCTTGGCGCTGCGGACAGGGCGCCGGCCCTCGCGGGAAGTTGAAGAGATCGCGATGGCAGCGCTTGAGCGCGTCGGGGTGCAGGATACCGCGCGACGAAAGTGGGAGGAGCTGTCTCACTGGGAGCGAGTGTTGGTCGCCTTCGCTCGAGGGATCGCGACCAGTCCGCGTCTGATGGTCATCGATGACGTGATCGACGGTCTTGGGATGAGCAAGACCCGCGAGGCGGGCGAGCTGCTTTGCTCGCTCGCACGGGAGCTTGGGTGCGGCGTGTTGATGACCGTGTCTGATTCCGAGGCGGCGCTGGTCGCTGATCGCATGTGGTGCTTTGACCGCTGTGCACTGAAGCTGCTGTACGAACGGACCGACCGCGAGGCGAATGTCATCGACTTTCCCACGGGTAGCGTCTCTGCGGGGCGAGGTGTCAGCGGCCCGGGCTCCTAGGTGCTCGAGCTACGCGCTCTGCACAAGCACTACCGCCTGGACGGTGGAGATCCGATCCGCGCCGTGGATGGCGTGTCGATGGCCGTCGCCGCGGGGGAGTTCGCGGTGTTGTATGGCCCGAGCGGGTCTGGCAAGACGACGCTGCTCGATCTGATCGCGGGGGTGCAGCCGCTTGACAACGGCACGGTGCTGGTCGGCGGGCGCGATGTGTTTGCCCTCTCGCGCAAAGAGGGCGATGAGTACCGGCTCAGAGAGTTGGGCATCATCGGCCAGCCCCACAACTTGACTCCCGGCATGCGTGCCATCGAGAGCGCCTCAGTGAAGCTGTGGCTCTCGGCAAGCCGCAGCGCAGATGCCGAGTCCATGGTCACACCGCTGCTTGAACAGCTCGGTCTTGGCGAGCGTATGTTCCACCGCACCGAGCAGCTGTCGATGGGTGAGCGCCAGCGAGTCCTGATCGCGCGGGCGCTCTCGACCAACCCAAAGCTGCTGCTCGCAGATGAGCCGACAGGGAGTCTGGATACTCAACGCACGCGAGAAGTACTGGAACTGCTGCGCGATGTCTGTGCCCAGCGCGGTGCTGCTCTGGTGCTCGCGACCCACGACCCACAGGCCGCAGCGTTTGGCGATCAGGTGCACGAACTACGAGACGGCCGGCTGCAGACCTATGAGCCCGAGGAAACACTCGTCGAGCCCGGATCGCTGCGACAAGGCACGCGTTGATGGCCAGGATGAGCCTCTCGAACATCGTGGCCGTCTACCGGGCACGACTGCGGGCGAGGGCCGTGCTCGTTCAAGAGGCCTTTGCGATCGTCGGGATCGCTGTCGGCGTCGCGCTGCTGTTCGCGACACAAGTCGCCAGCACGAGCCTGACGGGCTCGGTCCGGGAGCTCACACGCGAGGTCGTCGGTAACGCTCAGTGGCAGCTTGACGCGAGAGGACCTGATGGGTTTGACGAACGACTGTTGGGCGAAGTGCGCCGGCTTGCGGGCGTCAAGGTGGCGTGGCCGGTGCTCGAGCAGCAAGCCAACGTGATCGGGCCGCGCGGTGAGCGCGCCGTGGACCTGATCGGGACCGATCCTCGGTTCGCCAACCTCGGTGGATCATTGTTGCGGCGGTTTTCTGCTGAACAGATCGCAGCTCAACGAGCTATCGCTCTTCCAGAACCACTCGCAGAAACGATCGGTGCTGGCCCGTTGCAGACGATCAAGCTGCAGATCGGCGCCAAGGTGGTCACGACTTTGCTTGCGGCCACGCTCAAACAACGCGACATCAGCGGGCTGGTGCACAGCCCGGTCGCGCTCGCGCCGGTCGCCTACGCGCAGCAGGTCGCTGGGCTAAACGGACGTATCACCCGTATCTTCATTGAGCCCGAATCGGGTCAGAGACCCCAGCTTCAGCGAGCCCTCGCGTCAGTCGCGGGCAAGGCGGGGGCAAACCTGGAGCCTGCCGACTTCGACTCGACTCTGTTCGCGACGGCGGTGGCGCCCGAGAGCAAAAGCGAGGCGCTGTTCTCGGCCATCAGTGCGCTGGTCGGGTTCATGTTCGCGCTCAACGCGATGCTCATCAGCGCTCCCTCTCGGCGAAAGCTGCTCGACGAGATCCGCCCACATGGTGCGACTCGCCTGATGATCATCCAGATCCTGCTTTTCGATGCCGTCGTGCTCGCGGTGCTGGCGTGCGCGATGGGGCTGTTGCTGGGCGAGGTGCTGTCGCTCGCGGTGTTCCACTCAGCGCCGGGCTATCTCTCGTTCGCGTTTCCCGTCGGGAACGACAGAATCGTGACAGTGCGCAGCGTCGCGTTGGCCCTCGGCGCTGGCCTGGCTGCTGCAGTCGCTGGAGTGTTCTGGCCGCTTCGCGACGTCCTGTGGTCCGGGCTACACGCGCAAGATGGCGCCGATCACGCAAGGCGGCGCTCGCTGCGGCTCATCGCCGGCCTGGCTTGTCTTTTCGTCGCAACGTTCGTCTTGGTTGTAGATGCCGACGCGGCGGTCGTTGGCAACATCGCGCTCGTACTGGCACTCGTCTGTCTCCTACCCTTCCTGTTTGATGGCCTGGTAGCGCTCTTTGGTCGCACACGGCGTGTCTTTCGTGGTGGCGCGACGCGCCTGGCGTTTGCCCAGCTACGCACCCCGCAATCGCGTGGCCGTTCGCTTGCAATCGCGGCAACGGCGGCCATCGCGGTGCTCGGCGTGGTCGAGTTCCAGGGCACGCAAGCTAACCTCACGTCGGGGTTGGATGCCTCTGCTCGCGGCATCGACTCAAGCGCTGATGTGTGGGTCACCCCGGGCGGTGAATCCAACGCGTTTGCGACAACACCATTTAGAGACCAGCACGCCGATGCCCTTTCACGCCTACCGGGCGTGGCCGCTCTTGGCGCCTACCGCGGCAGTTTTCTGAACTGGGGCAAGCGGCGTCTTTGGATCCTGGCGCCGTCGAGCATCGCAAGAGACCCGATCCCAGCTCGCCAGATCGCCAGCGGTAACCCGAGCCTGGTTGCCTCCCGCCTGCATCAGGGAGGCTGGGCAGTGCTCTCACAAGCACTGGCCTCCGAACACAACCTCCACGTTGGAGAAATCTTCACGCTGCCAGCACCGCGGCCTATGACCCTACGCATCGCTGCGCTCAGCTCTAACCTCGGCTGGCCGCCAGGCTCGATCGTCATAAGCTCAAACGACTACGCACAAGCCTGGGCGAGCAGCGAACCCAGCGGATACCAGATCCAAACGACGGGCGGGTCGCCAACGACGGTCCGGCGCCTGGTACAGCATGCGCTCGGTTCAGAAACGGGCTTGGTGGTCGAAACGTCAGTCGAACGCGAGCGCCGCCATGACGCACTTGCTAGCCAGGGCCTTTCGCGCCTGACCCAGATCAGGCTGCTCGTGCTGATCGCGGCGATCCTCGCGGTCGCTGGTGCCATCGGAGCGATGCTCTGGCAGCGCCGTGACCGCGTCGCGTTCTTCAAGTGCGAGGGCTACTCGCGGGGTGTGCTGTTGCGCTGGCTGTTGTGCGAGAGCGCGGTCGTCCTTGCGGCAGGATGCTCAATTGGGGCTGTGTTCGGCGTCTGTGCCCAACTGATCGGCAGCCACTTCTTGGCGAGCGTCACCGGCTTTCCCATTGCCTTCGATATCGAAGGGTTCGCTGCGCTGTCGAGCTTTGCGCTCGTCACGGCGATCACGGTCGCGATTGTTGTGCTGCCGGGATATCTAGTAGTGCGTGTGCCCGCGCGGACGGCAAGCCCGGCGTTCTAGCCGACCTGCGGCCAGCATCTGTAACGACACCGGCGATCCGGCGCCCCTCTCGCTTGCCCAGATCGCCGTTCTCACACAGGCGGTATGGCGCGAGCTCTCGTGGGGGCTAGCGAGGGTCAGCAGCGAGGTACGCGCGTGGCGGGCGCTCGCGAATGCCATTCCCTGCGAGTCGATCCGTCGTGACGCGCTGAGCGCACTGAACACCAAGCGTGGACACATCGACGGCGCAGCGCTTTTCTCCATCCTGCCCCGTGCGCGAAGCCGCCCCCTGTTGCGGGTGCTTGTCGCATACGAGATCATCTGGGACTTCCTTGACAGCGTCAACGAGCATGGCGCGCAAGCCGGCCAGAGCAACGGTCGCCAGCTTCACCTAGCGCTTATCGACGCGCTGGACCCAAGCCGCGAAATCTCTGACTACTACAGCCACCACCCCTGGAAACAGGACGGTGGATACCTGCATAGCCTCGTAGAGGTGTGCCGCGAAAGCGTCGCAGAACTCCCGTCATACCAGCGCGTTCGGCCCCTGGTCATCGAAGAGGCAACACGCGCTCAGGTGCTGGCCATCAACCATGAGCTTGACGGCGCCCAACGAGATGTGGCGCTCGAAGACTGGGCTGCACAACAGTCACCCAACGCAGACGGAGCCATTTGGTTTGAGCTCACTGGAGCGGCAAGCGCGTCGCTCACCATCCATACCCTGCTTGCGCTATCCGCCGAGCCGGCGTGCAGCGACACGGAGCTTACTCGCACCCGCGAGGCGTATTTCCCGTGGATCTCTGCGGCGACCACGATGCTCGATAGCTACGTCGACCAAGCCGAGGACGCCGTCAACGGCGACCACAGCTACATAGCGCACTATCCGACCGGCCAGATAGCCGTGAGGCGCACCCGCGAGCTAGTCCATCGCAGCCTGCTTGAAGCCAGCGCACTGGCACGGGGTCGGCGACACACCCTGCTGGTCGCCTGCATGGTTGCGATGTACCTCTCAAAGGACAGCGCCCGCACCGCTGCCATGCGCCACACGACGAACGAACTCGCCCGCGCTGGCGGCACGCTCACCAGATTTCTGCTGCCAATCCTGCGGCTATGGCGAATCGCCTACGCCCAAAGCTCGACTTAAACCACAACAACCAGGAGATACCATGCCACTCACAAGCAAGTCACCACTGATCACGCGCATAAAGCGTGATCTCCCACCAGCAGCGCCGCTCCCGGCCGCCCTACAGACACTCGGCTGCCGCATGCGCCCCCTCGCCTACATGGAAAGGTGCCGCGCGCGATTCGGGGAGCGCTTCACCGTCTACCCGATAGACATGCCGCCGCTCGTGTTCCTCTCAAACCCACAAGATATTCGCACGGTTGTCAGTTCACCCGCCAATGTTCTCCACCCAGGAGCAGGATCAGCCATCATCGCACCACTAATCGGTGAACGCGCATTCATCTTGTGCGAGGAAGATGAGCATCTATGCGCACGTAACGCAACATTGCCTGCCTTCCACCACAAGATCGTCGAGCAACACAACGCAATGGTCGCCGAGATTGCGTCCCGCGAGATAGCGTCATGGCCGCTGGACCGGCCGTTCGCGTCGCACCCCTTCATTCGCGCGTTGACGTTGAAGGCCGTGTTGGGGGCGCTCTTTGCCGGGGAGACCGCGACCACCCTGAACTCGCTCCAACACCATACGCTCGCAATGTTGTCGATAACCGAGACCTTTCTGCTCCAAGAGCCGCGGCTGCGCCACCTTCCAGGGTGGCGCACGACCTGGGGAAGGTTCGTGACCGAGCGCGCGCATGTCGAAGCGCAGGTCTTCGCGCTGATCGCACACCGCCGGGACGAGGGCGCGGGCCGCGGCGACCTGCTCGACATGCTGATAGCTGCACAAAACCCTGACGGCACGCCGATGACAGACCGCCAAGTACACGACCATCTCATGTCGATGATCGTCGCCGGGCACGAGACCACCGCAGCCGAGGTCGCCTGGGCCTTCCAACTCCTCGCCCACCATCGCTCGATACAAGACCGACTCATCGACGAGATCGACACAGCCAGCAGCGAGACCTACCTCACCGCGACGCTGTTGGAGACCATGCGACGCAGACCATCGTTCATGTTCGCCGTCCCACGCGAAGTCGTCCAGCCCATCGAGATCGCCAGCTGGACCTACCCGCCAGGGACACACCTCGTCCCATGCACCTACCTCATGCACCACAACCCCGACCTGTACCCAGAGCCGCACGCATTCCGGCCGGAGCGCTTCATCGACGAAACGCCGCAAGCCGGCACATGGCTGCCGTGGGGGGCCGGCCGTAAGCGATGCATCGGGCGCCACTTCGCCCTCCTAGAGATGAAGGCCGTTCTCCGAGCGGCTCTAAGCACGCGTACGGTGCAACCTGCAAGCGAAGCCATCGAGCCGCCACGCTGGCGCAGCGCCATCCTCGTGCCCGCCGCAGGATCACGCATCATCATGCGCAGCCGACCGCGCACGGCTCGCCAACCACAACGCAGACCCGCTCACAGCACGACTCATCTTCAACAGACTTCCCTCCAGGTCGTGCGGCAATCAAGTCACGCAGCCCGCACGATGGGACACGTGATCTGAGTCACCGCTCGTTCTCATCGGAGTGTTTTTATTCCCATCGGAACGAATTTCTAGCTATTCGCGTAATCCCAGAGTAAGCATGCTGCTGCCCATGCAGTGGCTTTCAGCATCTCACTCGATCTGCTTCTGCTCATGCGAGCGGTCACTCGACGACCCGAGCGTTTCAGGGGCGGCTGGGATGAGCGCGTCTGGCGTCTCGCGGTGATCACCTGTGCCAGCACAAGCACCAGCCATGCTCACGCGGCTGATTGCGGTCACGCGGCACAGACATGCGCCGACGAATCTCCGATGGAGATGACCCATCCCACAGCCGAGCAGACAAGGTGGATGCGAGGACCCTCCGCGGCTCTGCGAGGCGCGCTGCTAGGCCTGCTTCTTGAGCGTCCAGGTCACGGCGCAGACCTCGCCAACCGCTTGATCGCGCGCCTCGGCGAAACCTGGCGTGTGGATAGCAACGATGTCTACCGGCTGCTTGAGCAGCTCGAGAGCCACGCGTTGGCGGTCTCTCGCAACCAGTCAACGCGCGGCAAACGTCAACGCACGAAGTTGGTCTATCACCCGACGTGGGCGACGGCTGAGGCCCTGACACTCTGGATGGAGACGTTGCAGCCGCACGAGCCAGTGCGGCTGGCGTGGCAGGCCAAGCTGGCGGTCGCCCGCCCACAAGACGCACCGCGCCTGCTAAACGCCCTGCACGCATACCAGCGCGAGTGCCTCCTCCTGGCCACGACCCTCTCGCCAACTCGTGAGCAGGAGCACTCATGGGCGACCCTATGCATGGACTGCTCGCGCGAAGCAGTGCTCGCACAACTAAGCGCCGAGGCCGAGTGGGCCGCACGCACTCGCAGACGGATCAAAGCGGCCGGCAGGTCCATCACATGACAGTCCTCAGCCGGTACATGATGCGATCGTCGCTCATTCAGTCCACAACCGTTACCGTATACGCTCGCAGAGCGGCTGCCAGAGATGGCGACGTCGCTGATTTCCATGCGCGGTAACGCGCGATGGTCAGCTTGGGCGTTGTCGGTGCAAGCACGCCTGTGCCGACGAGCAACTGCACGCGATCGGACACGCCAGTCCCATCCGTGCGTCTGGGGCGCTGTCGCATGAGCGAGCCGCGGGATGGGTCTGAGCCGCACATTCTCGCGGCCGGCTCTGACCAGCCTGCAGGGGGCGATTCCGGCCAACCACTGCAGGCATGGCTGCCCGGCGACGGCCCATCGGGGTCAATTGGCGGCCTTGGCGTAGTCGAGGTACAAACTGAGCCGGAGCTGCTCAGTCTCGTTGAGTATGTACTCGGGGACCGTTGCCAGCCTGTGATCGCGCTTGCGTCGATGGGGCAAGCGCATATGGCAGTGCTTCCGCCACGGGGCGTGCGTGCGATTATCGGCTCAGCCCCGCCGATATACGTCATTCGGTGCGCCTACCTGCTCGGCCGTCTAGCCGACGCGCTTGGAGGTGCACTAGCTCTTACAGCAGGTGCGGCACGCATATGGTGGCCGGGTCTTAGCACCGCGAGCGATCCGCTGGATCATCCGCTCGTTGTTCAGATGGAGAGCGAGCGGGCTGACAGCCTGCTCGAGGAGTTCGCTCTCCAGTTCGATCTCAGTCGTCCACGAGTGCGGGTCGCGATAAAAGCACTCGATGATGTCCGCGCTTTGATCGAACAGCAGCTTCAACGCACGAATCTTCAGCTCGTCCAAAGTCGGCAGCAGCTCCGTGACGTTCAGGTGGAGCGCCATCGTGCACGGACTCGTGCCGAGTCGGCTGAAGCACAGCTAGACGCGCTCCTGCCGGAGCGGGGAGCGGAAGATCTGGAGCGGTCGCTACATGCCGCGATCTTCCGCGAATGGATGACCCTCACGGAGGACGACCGGCGTGAGTATCCGCTCGGTAGATATGTCCTGACCCAGCAGCTGCTGAAAGATCTAGAGCGCCAGCCTGACCTGCCGCGGGAGCGTCTGGCGTGGGTGTGCACGATGCTCGCGTCGCGTTATACATCGGGGCTGGCTGGCATTGCCCAGCGTCATTTGGTGAAAATGCCGGGTGGGGAACAGGTCAAAAGGTCGACCGACGGCGCTATAGCTGGGCGGTGCAGCCTGAACTCAAGCACTCACGGAGAAGGTCCATATCTGGACTACTGGGAGCGCCCGGACGGCACGATCGAGTTCGCCGCGATCTCTAGCAACGACGAGACAAAGATCAGAGAACCATGATCCTTGTCTCAAGCCCCTACCCCGAGGCGTCCAGGAGGGTCCGCTGCATTCGGCCGCCCGGCGCCTCGCGGGCTCTGTCGATTCGCTCGCATGATGACCGTGGCATTGCGCAATCAAGCACTGTCAATACGGGCTGGCCGCACCGTGCAATCTCGGCGAGTTGAAGGGTGATCGCGAAATGACGCCCACAAAAGTCCGCCCGCTTGAGGTGTCTGACCTGCAGATACTCGCCGCGCTAGACCGCGCAGCGCGCCACAACCGTACCGACAGCGTCCCGGGGTTTCGGCTAGCAGAACACCTGGGACTCCGTCACGGCACGTCGACCACTCGGCATCTGCGCCCCCAGATCGAAAAGCTGACCGAGGCCGGACAGCTTGTGCGTACTCGGCGTCATGGGAACAGCGCATTGAGCCTGACAAACAAGGGGCGCAGGCGACTCGCGCGAGCGCGACGGGAACGACGAAATCTCGACCTACCGGAGTCGCCCCAACATCGACGTTGGCGCACTGTCCAGGACGAAGCCAGCAACCGAATTAACGAGTTTCGCAACGAGCTCGGAACGACGCTCACAGCCACCCGCAAGCTCCTGCGGCCCGGCGAGCAGGATTTCAAGGCTGCGTTGGAGGTCTTGACACGATTGCGAGGGCAGTGCGACCGTCTTGCCTGGGCGATGTACTGCCTGTATGAGTGGGCCGAGCCCGACGACGCCCACGCCGACATCGACATTTCAACGCGCCAGCGAGAAGTGCATCTCGTCGGCGTGAACCTGACCGGCGGGGCGCTTTCACAATGCTAAGCGACGCCGAGGCAATGCCTGGTGCCGCGGGTCGCTCGGTTGAGGCGTCTCGGGTTGTGTCGGGCGGGCAAGAGATCACGCTCGAGCTGACTGCGGCTCAGATCAGTCAGGTCCTGAGCACGATGGCCGAGGGGAGAAATAGAGCCAAGGCGGTTGTGTTGTCAGGGCTTGAGGATGCTCGCATGGTGATCGAGGCTGATCGTGCGCTGCTGTCGAACCCGCATATGAGTAGGGGGCTGCTGACCGGGTTGGTGACGTTGGCTGCCTTTCCGGCTGACGGAAGCTATATCAGCAGCGCTGAAGTGGCCAGAGCGCTCGGTCTTCACCCGAGCACGGCCCAGCGCTACCTCGTGACGCTTGAGGCGGTCGGTCTAGTAGAGCGCGATCCGGCGACGCGAAAGGTGCGCCTAGCAGGATGAGGATTGGTAGTGCTCATGACATGGAGCGTTGCGGTGGCAGCTGAGGGCCTGATTGGACAGGTTGGTGCTTCGATCGTGCTGACTGATGCTCAGGTCGCTCACGTCACGCGCGAGGTCTCCGATGGCGCGTCCGCCCGCGCATTCGTGGCTGGCCTAGCTGGCGCCGAGAGCTTTCAGGTCTCAGCGCAGCCACTGCTGAGCGACCTGCGCTTCGCGCAGTCGCTTGTGAGGGCCGTGCTCGTACTCGCAGCCTTCCCGACAGACGGCAGCGAACCGGACCTCAAAGACATAGCGTCGCAGTTTGAATGGTCAGAGTCTTCGACGCATCGCTATGTCGTGACTTGGGCGGCGCTGGGCGTACTGGAACAGAACCCTCGCACGCACAAATACAGACGCACTGTTGACCGCTGATCTGCCGCGCTGAACCGGAGGCAAGCGATGCCTAAGCGCTATATCAAGGTCGTGGTCGGACGGTGCGAACCGCTCGTCCGCCGGCGCATAAGTCAGGCGTTGGGGGAGGATCCTAGAATTCGCGTGCTGGCGAGCGACCTGCAGGATGCAGAGCTTGAGCTTGCCGTCGCACAGCAAGCACCCAAGGTCGCGATTTTGGACGAGACCGTCGATATCTCGTTGCTGGTTCGTATGAAAGCAAGTCAGCTGGCGACGGGAGTCGTGGTCCTTGTTGATGCCCCGCCGCGTCTGTATGAGGGCTTCCTTCTGGGGGCGGGTGTGTGGTGGCTTGCGCGAAGTGCTTCAGCGGTGGAGATCCTCGGAGTCGTCAAGCGGGCCGCGCGAGATGAGCGCGTGCCTAATCCAGAGAGCCAGGATGCCGACGCGCCGGCTCTGGAGGGGATTGATCTGCTTTCGCCGCAGGAGCTCAAGGTGTTCGAGCTCACGCTGGCCGACAAGACCTATCCG
>Ga0116217_10005494_pt1 | contig 11126 bp, 8 predicted proteins | sample Sb_taG_6_FD_89697 | JGI IMG/M metagenome (GOLD analysis project Ga0116217, IMG submission 89697) | Peat soil microbial communities from Weissenstadt, Germany - Sb_50d_4_PS metaG | ecosystem: Environmental > Terrestrial > Soil > Wetlands > Peat | place: Germany: Weissenstadt | collected 2010-09-21 | reverse complement strand
TCGAGCGCGATCTTGGCGGCGCGCGCCGCCCGCTCGACTCGGCGGCGGGCCTCGCGCTCGGTGGCCCGCGCAGCTCGCCGGGCCTCCTCCTCGGCCTTCGCCTGTTCGCGTACCGAGCGTTCCTGTTCCGCCCGCTTCTCGGCTCGCTTTTCAGCCCGCGGCGCGGGCGACCCCTCGCCGCTGAACGCTCCCAAGCCCCCCAACCCGACGTGGCGAAGCTCGCGCTCGAGACGGCCCCCGCTCACCTGCGCGCGCGCGTCGTCGTCGAGCGCGGCGGCATGAAGCGTGTCGGCGACCCGCTCGACGATCGTGTCGCTCAACTCGTGACCCTCGGAGCTGAGCAGCCCCCGGGCGGAGTCGGTCAGCTCCTGCACCGCGAGCCGCTCCCGCTCGACCGCGGCGCGGAGCGAGCGTGCGTCGCCGCGTCCGGCGAGCACGTCGTCCTGCGCTGAGCGCAATGCGTCGCCGGCCTCGAGCAGCTCGTCGATCGCCTTGCGCTGGGTGCGGACGAGCTGGTTGACCGCCCATGCCGCCACCGAGGGCTTCCGGAGCCCGGCGACCTCGGTCGCCTGCTCGCTCTCGCCGGCCTTGCGCAGCGCACGCGACAGCGCGGTCCGCTCGGGGACGAAGCGGTCGAGCGGCAACCCGTAGAGGTCGTCTACGTCCACCCGCCCATGTTGCCGCACGGTCACAAGTTCACCCTCGACGCCCCGCCGCCGTCGAGCGAGTTCGTGTGACCCGCATACGTGTCCGAATCCGCGTTCACCGCACGCGGGCGGTCGAGTGCGGAGATGTGACCCGGGGGTGGGCGCCTCAGGCCCCGGGCGCCACCAGGCCCGGGACCCAGGATGTCCCGGCCAGCGGCACCCGCGCCATCGCCGCCGCCTCGATCGTCAGCGCCACCAGGTCCTCGGGCTCGAGGTTCAGCAGGTGCGACTTGCCGCACGCCCGCGCGAGGGTCTGAGCCTCCAGAGTCAAGGTCCTCAAATAGTTCGCCAGCCGACGCCCACCTTCGACCGGGTCCAGCCGCGCGGCGAGCGACGGATCCTGCGTAGAGATCCCCGCGGGGTCGAGCCCCGCCTGGTAGTCGTCGTAGTAGCCGGCGGCCGAGCCGATCGCACGATAGGCCTCGTCGTGCTCAGGCGCGTTGTCACCCAAGGCGATCAGCGCCGCCGTCCCGAGCGAGACCGCGTCCGCACCGAGCGCGAGAGCCTTCGCGACATCGGCCCCGGTCCGGATCCCGCCGGACACGATCAGCTGCACCTTGCGATGCATGTCGAGCTCCATCAGCGACTCGACCGCCTGCGGGATCGCCGCCAGGATCGGGATCCCGACGTGCTCGATGAACACGTCCTGCGTCGCCGCCGTGCCTCCCTGCATGCCGTCCAGCACGATCGCATCGGCGCCGGCCTTGACCGCCAGCGCGACGTCGTAGTACGTGCGCGAAGCGCCGACCTTGACGTAGATCGGGATCCGCAGTCGGTGATCTCGCGCAGCTCCTCGATCTTGATCTCGAGGTCGTCGGGGCCGGTCCAGTCGGGATGACGGCACGCGCTCCGCTGGTCGATCCCGGGAGGAAGGTCGCGCATCTCCGCGACCCGATCGGAGATCTTGTGCCCGAGCAACATCCCGCCGCCGCCCGGCTTCGCGCCCTGGCCGACCACGACCTCGATCGCGTCCGCGCGCCGCAAATCATCGGGGTTCATCCCATACCGCGACGGCAGCAGCTGGTACACGAGCACGCGCGAGTGCTCGCGCTCCTCGGGCGTCATCCCGCCGTCGCCCGTCGTCGTCGACGTTCCCACCGAAGTGGCGCCGCGTCCGAGTGCCTCCTTGGCCGGACCCGACAGCGCGCCGAAGCTCATGCCGGCGATCGTGATCGGGATGTCCAGGTGCACCGGCTCGCGCGCGTACCGCGTCCCGATCACGACGTCGGTCGCGCACTTCTCCCGGTACCCCTCGAGCGGATACCGAGACACCGAAGCGCCGAGGAAAAGCAGATCGTCGAAGTGCGGAACCTTCCGCTTGGCCCCGAACCCGCGGATGTCGTACATCCCCTCGCGGGCGGCCCGCTGAATCTCCGCGATCACGTTCCGGTCGAACGTGGCCGACTCGTACAGCCCGGGCTGCCACCCGCCGTGGTTCGACCCCGCGGAAACGGCCATCAGTACGCGCCCAGGTTGTCGACGTGGAAGTTGTACAGCTGCCGCGCGGACCCGTAGCGGCGGAATTCGCCCGGATCGACGTCCTCGATCCCCGCAAGAGAGAGCAGCTCGCGGACCTGATCGACGTGTTCCGAGCGCATCTCCTTCTCGACGCAATCCGCGCCGAGGCCCGCGACCGACCCGCGCACGTACAGCCGCGCCTCGTAGAGCGAATCCCCGAGCGACTCCCCGGCGTCGCCGCACACCACCAGGCACCCCTTCTGGCCCATGAACGCGCCCATGTGGCCGATCGACCCACGCACGACGATGTCCGCCCCCTTCAGCGAGATTCCGCATCGCGCCGATGCGTCGCCGTGGATCACGAGCAACCCGCCACGGGCGGTTGCCCCGGCGGACTGCGAGGCGCTCCCCTCCACGACGACGAGCCCCGACATCATGTTCTCGGCCACGCCGACGCCGCAGTTTCCGCACACGCGCACGGTCGCGAGCTTGTTCATGCCCGCGCAGTAGTAGCCGACGTGCCCCTCGATCTCGACCTCATACGGCGCGTCGAGCCCGACCGCGATCGCGTGCCGTCCGCCAGGGTTCAAGACCACGACTCGAGCGCCGGCGCCGTCCGAAGCCGGAGCCGAAGCAGGGCCGGAATGCAGAGATTGATTGAGCTCCCTGACCGAGACCTCGGCCAGGTCGAACGACCACAGCGCCTCGCGCGTGATTGGGAGCCCGCCCGCCCTGGCCATCACGCCACCAAGGAAGCGGTGCCCCAGCTGTAGACGTGCCCGGGTGCGGGCTCCCACAGGACTGCGTCCTCCGCCCCCGGCAGCACGGCGATCGCCCGGTACTCGGACGCCATCGCCACCCATTCATCCGTCTCGGCCATCACCGCGGGCTTGCACGCGATCGGATCCCGAAGCACCGCGAAGCCGTCAGCCGTCCCGACCGCGAACGTGTAGAAGCCGTCCAGATCATCCAGGCAGCCCTCTAACGCCTGCTCCAGAGACGCCCCCTCGCGGAGCCGCCAGGTCAGGTAGCCGGCCGCCACCTCGCTGTCGTTCTCGGTCCGGAAGACCATGCCCTCGCGCTGCAGCGTACGGCGCAGGCGGTTGTGGTTCGAGAGCGAGCCGTTATGGACCAGGCACAGATCGAGGCCGGTCGAGAACGGATGCGAACCCGCGGTCGTGACCCGGCTCTCGGTCGCCATCCGGGTGTGGCCGAGCGCGTGGGTGCCGGCGATCTCGCCCAGCGCGAAACGATTGACGAACCGCGTCGGGAGATCCGCCTCCTTGTAGATCTCGATCGAGCGGCCGGCGCTCATCAAGGTCAGCTCGGGACGGCGGTCGACGAGCCACGCCTCGGCGTCCTCCGCCTCCGCGGCGATCAGGAACACCGCGTGTGTCGCTCGTACCTGTGGCGGCGACGCGTCGCCGAACTCGACCTGCAGCTCGGCGGTCAGCGCCTCCCATTCGGGCGTTGCCGAAGGCGAGTACAGCGACACCTTGCACCATCCTGGCGGTGCCGGGTCGCGATAGAACGCGACGCCCGCGCTGTCCGGACCGCGGTCCGACAGCTGCCCGAGCATCCTCGACAGATGTGTGCCGAGTTGCTCACGAAGCGTGGCCGACTTCGTGTAAAGACCCGCTATCCCACACACGTCGGGGTGAGGCTAGAGCCTGGGCATGACCGGTCCAATGGCCTCCACGCGCACACTTTGACCGGTGAATGTGGTTGCGGGCTCTACTTCTTTACGCGTTCTTAGCGGCCCCCACGGGCGAATCGCACACCCCAACTCACGGCGGCGACCAGGCTCCGACGCGCTTCTGGGCCCGCCGCACGACGTGCAGCGCCTCGCGCAGATCGGTCCGTGCGATCGGCGCCAGCTCCTCTGGATCGACGAGGTTGTCCGGGGTCGCCCCCGCCTGCACCTGCGCCGCGTGGTGCTCGAAGCGGATGCCGTTGATGACCACGAACGCCTCGCGCATCGCGTCGGCCGTCGCGCGGTCGAGCTGGCCCACGCTGGCGACGGCCTCGATCCGATCGAGCGTCGGCGAGATCGTCACGCCGGCCGCCAGCGCGTGGAATCGCACGAGGTTGACGAGCGGGATGATCGCCCCGCGCTTCAAGTCGAGCTTTCCCGGCGGATCGCCCTCGTGGCCCGTGGCCAGCTGACCGCGAAAGCCGAGCGCGACCGGGTATCCGGTTGCGGTCCGCGCCATCAGGCGCATGAACTGGGGGTACTGACGCGCGGCGCGAATCCGAGCGGTCAGCTCCGAGGCGACCGCGAGCCCGCCCGCCGTCGGGCGAAAGTCGAACGACACGGTGGCCCGGATCAGGTGAGACTCGTCGGGCTCGCGCAGGCAGTCGTCGAACGTCCGCAGCCACGCGTCCTTCGACATCCGCCATTGGCGATTGCCGGCGAGCACGCCGTTGTTGTCGACGCCGATCCCGCACCGAACGAGTCCATCGTTGACGTCCGCGCCGAGCCGCGCGAAGTAGGCATCCACCTCCGCAGCCGCGTCGGGCTCCACGTTCCCGTACGCGAGCGCGTTGTCCTGGTCGGACGCGAGCGTGAACTCCCTGCGGGCCGCGCTTCCGAGGTCGAGCCACGCCCACGGGAGCGGCGCCGGCCCGCGCTTCCAGATCGAGAAGTCGATCAGCCGCGCGACCACCGTGTCGTGCTGGAGGCTGAGAACCCGGCTCAGGTCGCGGGGGAGCACGCCCGCCCGCGACAGAAGGAGGAACAGCTTGGGGATCTCGCCGGCCGCTCGCACGAGCGTGTCCTCGTCGGGCGCTCCGAGCAGCATGTGACGGAGCGCGATCGGACTGCGGGAGTCAAGCCCGAGCAGGTCGGTGGCCGACAGCAGACCGCAGATCTGATCGCCGTCGAGGACGACCAGGTGCTCGGACCCGGCGGCGAGCATCTCGACGGTCGCCTCGATCGCGAGTTGGGTCGGCGGCACGCTCGCCACCGGGCTCCGTGCCGCGGCGCGCGCCGGCGCGTCGAGCTGCACCCCGTCGACGGCGACCGCCGCCCGTACGGAAGCATCGGTCAGGATCGCGAGTCCCCCGTCGTCCACGCGCATCAGCAGCGCTGAGACCCCATCCTGCCCCAGCCGCGCGGCCGCCGCCCGCAGCGGCTCGTCGGGCTCGCAGAACTCCGCACGGCTCATCACCAGCGACACCGGCGTGGTGCCGACTTCGGGCAGCCCGTGCACGGTGTGGCCGGCGTACGTGATGCGCTTCCGCATCGAGATCGCGACGTAGGCGGCGCCCGCCTCGGTCCCGAGGATCTGGCGGCCGGCCTCGGCGCTGAACAGCGCGCACGACGACGGCTCGCGCGCGCGGACCGTGAACGCCGGTGCCATCCCCGTGAGCATCGACGGATGGCCGAAGCACTCCCCCGGTTCGAGCACCTGGATCGGCTCGCCGTCGTGGACGATGTCCATCGACCCGGTGAGGATCACCCACAGCCCTGGAGTCGGCAGGCCGTCCTCGACCAGCACCGCCTCCCCGGTGTCGTAGGCGTGCTCCACGGCGCCGGCGGCCAGCGTCCGCAGCTCATCGAGATCGAGCGCGTCGAACGGGGAGTGACGGGCGAGGAATGTGTCCAACTGCTCCATGTCGAGCCCCGCAATTGTGTGCGCATCGCGCCTGGGACGTGCACCGGCCACGTGGGAGCCTAACCGCGGCTAGGTACAACCAGGTTTTGGAGGAGACATGTCGGACGGGTCATCAGCGCACCACGACGAGCTCGTCTACGAGTCCGGTGGCTTGCCGAAGACGACGAACTGGTGGGGCGCGTTCGTAATCGGTCTGGCGGGGACGATCCTCGTCACCGGGATCGCCCCGGTGATGGTCACCGAGCTCGGCGCTGCGTCTGTCCCGGTGATCGTCTTGATCACGTTCAGCGGGTATCTGGTGTGCCTGTTGCTCGCGGAACTGTCGGCGATGATGCCAGACCGCTCCGGCGGCCTGCCCTCGTACGCGTATCCCGCTTACAAGGACAGATGGCCCCGCTTCGCCGAGCACGTGAATGGCTTCACGGCCTGGGCGTACTGGCTCGGCTGGTTCCCCGTGGCGCCGCTCAACATGATCCTGGCGTCGTTCTACATCGTCGACCGCTTCCATCTCTCGACCGCCGGCTTCACCCCGATTCACACCCCGATCGCCTGGTGGACGCTCGGCATCTCGATCGGCGGCCTCCTGCTCCTCGCGATTCCAGCCGTGCTCGGGCTGCGGTTCGGGACGGTGTTCGCGACCACGCTCGCGCTGCTGTCGATGATCCCGCTGACGTTCCTGGCGATCTCGTGGATCTTCAATCCCTCCGCGGTCGACTTCAGCTGGTTGTGGCACTTCCGCCACACCAACGAAACAGGCTTCTTCACGCCGCTGTTCGGGCACGGATGGCTGACGTTGTACATCGCGTTCTCGTTCCTGTTGACGTGGAACGTGATCGCGATGGAGGCCGCCGCCTGCTACATCGGCGAGACCAAGAACCCTGACCGCGACGCCAAGATCGCGATGAACCTCGAGGGCCTTTACGGCCTGTTCATCTACACGATGATCCCCGTGGCCTTCATCATCGTGCTCGGCCTCCCCGCGCTCGGCAACGCGGCGCTGGTCGACCCGAAGACGATCTTCGTCCACTACGCCGCGGCTGTGTTCGGGACAGGGACCGGAAGCAGCATCCTCGAGTGGCTGATCGCGATCATGCTGATTCTGGCGCTGATCCTGTCGGCGCTCAACGCGATCACCGGAACCGCGCGGTCGCTTCACCAGATGTCGACCGACGGGCAGTTCCCACGCTTCTTCCAGAGGGTCAACAAGCACGGCGTGCCGAACCGCTCGATGTGGTTCAACGTCGCCTGCTCGATCGCGGTCGTGTTCATGGGCGGCGCGGTCGAGATCTACACGTTCTCGAACGTCGGCTACCTGGCCTCCTTCATACCGGTCCTGATCGGCTACTACCTGCTGCGCAAGCACCGCCCGAACGTGCGGCGGCCGTTCAAGCTGCCCGAGTGGATGAAGTACGTCGCGCTGGTCGTCGCGGCGATGTACGCGGTGATCTACTTCTACGGTGGTCCCGTCTACGCGAACTGCACGTGCAACGCCGCGGGGCGCAAGACGCTGCCGTACTACTTCATCGGATGGGCCGTGCTCCTGTCGTATCTGCTGTTCTACGCCTATCGGAAGCGAGTCGAGGATAAGCGGCCGGCCCCGGCGGAGGAGATGGTCGCGGCGGGTACGCCCGCGCCGATCGCCGGCGCCTCGGACCCGTGAGCGCGACCTCCCGGCTGAGGAAACCGCAGCCCATTAGCCCGTCCGAGGGACCGTTCGAGCGAATCCTGCTCGCGTCCGAGGGCCGACCGTTCTCCGACGCCGCGATCGCGCGCGTGGTGGAGCTCGCCAAGTCCTCGGATGCCAGCGTCCGGGTGTTTACGATCGCCCGCGTCCACGGCGTCGCGTTCGGGATGCAGAGCCCGGGGCTCCTCCCGACGAAGACCGAATGGGCCGAGCAGCGCTCGATCGTCAACAAGGCGGTCAAGCGGCTGGAGCGCAAGGGCATCGAGGCCGACGGGCACGTGGTCGGGACCCGCAAGTCGACCAAGCGGATCCTCCAGGAGGCGGAGTTCGCGGGATGCGACGCGATCGTGATGGGCGCCGATCCCGACCGCAACCGCGCCGTGGCCGACTTCCTCTGGTCCCAGGAGCCGCAGCGGGTCCGCCGCAAGGCCAAGATCCCGGTGTTCCTGGTTTTCGAGGATTAGGGGCCGGCTTCGCCGGCATCGCGGAATCCGCCGCGACGCGGTCCTCGCTGCGGACGTCGATGCCGCGGATTCCGTTAACGGAATCCGGCGCCGTGAGGTGACTGAGCGCACGCGTTTCGGAGCCGGATTCCGCGGGGCCGTTCCAGCGGGTCGCTACCCCTCTCGCGCGGCCGCCGGGCGCCCGTGGAGCCGCGCGAGCTTGATCGCCAGCTCGAGCGACAGCAGGTCGTCCTCGTCGAGGTTGAGTCCGGTCAGCTCCTCGATCCGCCCCAGCCGCTGTCGCAGGATGTTCGGGTGGATGAACAGCTCGCGGGCGCTCTCGATCACGCTCCGCCGCTCGGCCAGATACCGCTCGAGCGTGTCGAGCAGCGACGTCCGCCGCTTCGCGTCGTAGTCGATCAGGCGATCGACCGCGGCCCGCATCCGGTCGTGCGGGGCGTTCTCGGCGGCGATGTGGACGAGGTACCGGTACGCGCCGACCTCGGCGTACCCGATCGCGCCGCCGTCGCCGAGCAGCGCGCGGCCGATCATCGTCGCGTCGAGCGCCTGGCGGTAGGCCCGCGCCGAGTCGACCGGGGCCTCGTGCAGCTCGCTGAGTCCGATCGCGGCGCCGCGGCGCCGGCCGAGCTCCCGGCACGCCCGCACCAGCTCCTCGATCCGCTGAGGGGCGCGAGCTCCTAGCGCCAGCACCGCCCTGACCGGGCCTGGGCCGGCCTCGACCGCGGTCCGCGGCGCGAGCTCCGCGAGGTCGCGCCCGAGCACCTCGGCGGCGGCTCGCCACTCGCCCGAGCCCTGCTCTCGACCCGCGGCCGGCTCCGCGCAAAGCATCAGGTACGGCCGCGACAGATCGCACCGCACCTCTGCGGCCTTGGTCGCCGCGAACGTCGTCGCCCCCGCGGCGAGCGCCTCGAACAGATCCTTGACGATGTTCGCGTTGGTCAGCCCCTCGATCAGCTCGGCGCGCTTGATCGCGATCGCGGCCAGGTGCGCGATCGCGCGCGCCATCTCGGTGTCCTCGCCGGTGAACGGCCGCCGCGGCGGCGCGCCCGCGCACAGCAGCCCGAGCCGCTCGCCGCCCGAGGTGAGCGGCGTCACGAGCAGGTCGGCCACGTCGAGACCGGGCCACAGCGTCCGCGCCGGCGGTCTCGAGGCGCTCGCGTCGAATGCCGCCAGCAGCAGCGCCGTTGCCGACAGCGCCTCCGGTTCGGCGGTCGTCTCGGGCGAGGACGACAGCATCTGAAGGCCGCTCCCGTCACGGTCCAATCGATACAGCTGGCAGACCTCGGCCCCGAGCAGGCGCCGCATCCCGCGAGCGACCGCGTGCCCGATCTCGCCGGCATCGCTCGCCGTCGCAACATCCTGCGCGAGCCCCGACAGGCTAGTCAACGCGTCCACCCGGCGCAGCTGCTGGTGGTAGAGCTGCGCGTTCTCGATCGCGCCCGACACGAGCGAGGCGATGTGGACCAGCAATTTGAGCGTGTCCTCCGTGAACTCGCGCGGCGCCTCGGTGTGGAGCACGATCACGCCGATCGTCTCCGTCGCGCGCGAGACGATCGGAACCGCGACCATCGACTGGAACCGCTCCTCCTCGAGGATCGGGAAGAACTTCATCCGCGGGTCGGCCATCGCGTTGTCGCGGATGAACTCGGGCTGGCGGTGGCGGGCCACCCAACCCGTCAGCCCCTCATCGAGCCGCATCTGCACGACGCCGACGGCCGCGGCGTAGACGGGCGACGCCGCCCGGATCGTCAGCACGCCGCCCTCGAGCAGATAGATGAAGCAGGCGTGGCAGTCGGTCGCCTCGGTGGCCAGGTCGACGATCCCCTGGAGCATCGGGCCAAGCTCGATCGACGAGCCGACGAGGTTGATCACCCGGTAGAGGGTGCGGTTCTCTTCGCGAAGCCCGTGGGCCTCAGACGTAGCCGTCAGGAAATGCCTCCCGTCGTATGTGCGAAGCGCACATCCTAGACCCCGATACGCAGTGCTGGTGGCCATTGCCGGATACCGGTGCGTGGGGATATACCTCGCACATGGCTATCTCAACTGAGCATCTCGTAGAGGTCGCGCCGCAAGTCAGCGACGCCGACGACGTCCGGCGAATCATCAGCGAGCGGCAGATCGAGTTTCTGTTCGCTCAGTTCGTCGACATGCACGGCAAACCGAGCGCCAAGCTCGTCCCGGCGCACCACATCGACGACCTGCTCAACGACGGAGCGGGCTTCGCCGGATTCGCCGCCGGCGACATCGGGCAGGGCCCGCACGACCCGGACATGATCGCGATCCCCGACCCGAAGACGCTGACGATCCTGCCGTGGCGCCCCAACGTGGCGCGGTTCGCCTGCGATGTGACGGTCGAGGGCGAGCCGTGGCCGTTCTGTCCGCGGACGATCCTGCGCAATCAGCTCGCGCGCGCGAAGGAGCTCGGGTTCGAGCTCAAGATGGGCGCCGAGCTCGAGTACTTCCTGGTCCGCCGCACCGAGGACGGCGGGATCGAGGTGGCCGACAAGCTCGACACGCTCGAGCTGCCCTGCTACGACATGCGCGCGCTGACGCGGAACCTCGACTTCGTCTCGCAGATCTCCAAGGCGGTGACCGGACTCGGGTGGGACAACTACGCCACCGATCACGAGGACGCCAACGGCCAGTTCGAGCAGAACTTCCAGTTCGACGACGCGCTGACCACGTGCGATCGGGCTGTGTTCTACCGCTACATGGTCGAGTCGCTGGCGCAGGAGCGCGGGCTGATCGCGACGTTCATGCCCAAGCCGTTCGCCAACCTGACCGGGAACGGCTGCCATTTCCACGTCAGCCTGTGGTCTAACGGCGAGAACGTGTTCGAGCGCGATCCCGCCGACGATCCCCGCGGCCTCGGCCTGTCCGACCTGGCCTACCAATTCATCGGCGGCCTGAAGGCCAACGCCAAGGCGTACATCGCGGTCACCGCGCCGACCGTCAACTCGTACAAGCGCCTGATCGTCGGCGCGCCTACGAGCGGCGCGACGTGGGCACCCGCGTACGTCAGCTACGGCTACAACAACCGCACGCAGATGCTCCGCATTCCGGACGCCGGCCGGATCGAGGACCGGACCGTCGACGGCTCGTGCAACCCGTACCTGGCCGCGACCGCGATGCTGGCGGCCGGACTCGACGGAATCGAGCGGGGCCTCGACGCCGGCGAGCCAAACTCGGCGAACCT
>Ga0116217_10005489_pt1 | contig 11131 bp, 8 predicted proteins | sample Sb_taG_6_FD_89697 | JGI IMG/M metagenome (GOLD analysis project Ga0116217, IMG submission 89697) | Peat soil microbial communities from Weissenstadt, Germany - Sb_50d_4_PS metaG | ecosystem: Environmental > Terrestrial > Soil > Wetlands > Peat | place: Germany: Weissenstadt | collected 2010-09-21 | reverse complement strand
GTTGCGCACACATAGCGAGAGACCAGCTCGGACGGCACGCGTCCCACGAAGCGGCAGCGATCGCTTATCCCTAACTCTCGCGCCCGCATGCGGAGCGGCTCAAGGCCGCTGCCATCTCCGACGATCAGCGCCACCACCTCGGGGATGGTATGCGTAAGCGCCTCGATCAGATCCCAGCCGTATGAGACGCGAAGACGCCGGGAGAAGATCAGGCTGCCGACGACGCCGATGACGAAGGTCCCGTCGAGGTCGAGAGTCCGGCGCAGCTCTGCCGCCGGCACCGGCCGGGCGGCGGATGGTGGAAGGTCGGGTATGTGCGTGGCTCGACCGGGCACATATGCGGCGTGGGCGCGCCCGCGGACCACGGTCTCGTGGGCGCTGCGCAGGGCGATCTGCTCGCCGATTCCTACAATCGCGAGTCCGATGACGCTGCGATTACCGAGCGAGCGCGCCAAAGCGTAGCAGGCGTCGCCGGTATCGAGGACGACACGCTTGTGCCTCAGCCTGCCGAGCACGGCCGCTACCGTGGTGGTCTTACCGACGTCGACGAGATATAGCACCTCCGCTCGCGACGACAGCGCCCGCCAGGCGGCGATAGCCACACCCCTGACGCCGGGCGGTGGCGTGACGATCTCCACGCCTGGAACTTCCGCCAGCAGCTGCTCGGCTCGTGCGGCCGCGTCGGCCGAGTGAGCGATGCACAACACATGAGCTGCGCTCCTGCCCGGCAGGGATCGCCTATTGAGGCGGAGCCGACGGATAGCAGTGGCGGCCAAGGAGCGCACGGCGACATCGTTGCATCGATTCTGACTCGGCGTCGGCCCTGGCACGCTACTCTTTGGCGAGTTGAAGCCGGGTGTTTCGGGCCTTCATGATGGGGCCGATGGCGCAGGAGGAAGATTACGCCCGTTTTCAACGTTCCTATGATCGTATGCCACTTAGTGCCGCCATGGCTGGAGTCCCGACGCGATGAACGAGACGACTGACGCCACTGCCATCTTCGCTCCGCTGTGGAAGCGCAAGTGGCTGATCCTTATCGTGGGGATACTGGTCGCCGGAGCGACCTACGTCTACTACAAGCACAAGCCCGCTGTCTTCGGGGCATCGACGACGCTGTACCTCGGTAGCGGCTCCGAAGCGCAGCTACGGGTAGGCAGCCAGCAGCCCAGCAGTTCCGGCCAGAGCACCGTCTACCTCACCGATCAGGCTCAGCTCATCGATTCGAGCCTCGTGGGCGAAGCGGTCCAAATACGGCTGCGCAAAGAACACGCTCTCGCCGCGGCAGCCGGCTCGGCGCAGGCGACCTCCGCCACGGGGAGCGACTTCATCGCGATCTCAACAAAGGCGGGCACTCCTAAAGCGGCGGCGAAGTTGGCGAACACCTATGCGCAGGTGTATCTGGAACAGCAGAACGCCAGCTATCGCCAGGCGGTCAAGACGACGCTCGCCAGCCAGCGCAAGCAGCTCAAGGCCGCGAGGAAAATACCTGGTACCACATCGCAGCTCCAAGCGCAGACCCTCAACGAACATATAGGTCAGCTCGAATCGGATCTTGCGGTGGGCAGCAATGGCTATAAACAGGTCAACCCTGCCGTCGCCGGTGGGCTGCCCCTCTCGTCGAGTCCGAAGCGGAACGCCCTCTTCGGGTTGGTGCTCGGCATCCTGTTGGCGGCGATCGTCACGTACGCCTTCAGCAGGTTTGATCGTCGCCTGCGCTCGCTCGCCGACATTGAGGCGGCCTTCGATATGCAGATCCTCACGGCGCTGCCGACGATCAGGAGGCCGATCGTCAGTCGCGACGGAGAGCCTACGCCCGCCCCGTCTCTGCGTGAGCCCCTGCGGAGGTTGCATACGACCCTGCAGCTATGGGACACGCTCGAACGCGACGGGAGACCCGCGCCTCGCTCGATCCTGTTCGTCAGTCCGGATGCCGGTGACGGCAAGTCCACGCTGATCGCCGATCTCGCCCTTGTGCAGCGTGATGCGGGTGAGCGCGTGGCGATCGTCGAGGCCGACCTCCGGCGCCCGATTCAGGCCAAGCTGCTCGGCATCGACGGTTCACATGGGCTCACGGAGGTGCTCACCGGTAAGCTCGACATCAGCGAAGCGATGCAGAGCGTGCAGTCGGTTTCTCCGCCGACAACCAACTCCAACTCGACAGGATCCGCCGAGAGTGTGGCCATTGCGATCCAGTCACACGCCCTGGGTGCGGTGTCGGTGCTCGTGAGCGGAGGAATCGTCGCCAACCCACCCGCCCTGCTTGAAGGTCAGACGATGGCTGGGCTGTTGCGGTCGGTGGCTGAGGATTTCAGCTACGTGCTAATCGACGCGCCGCCTCCACTGGCGGTGAGTGATGTCATCCCGCTGCTTCACATGGTTGACGCGATCGTGATCATTGCCCGGGTTGGGCATACGCGCGAGGCGTCAGCTCAGCGGCTCGCACAGCTCCTGAAGCAAACTACCAGCGCGCCGGTGCTCGGGGTCGTGGCCAACGACGTCGCATCTGGAGACATCAAGGCGTACGGCTTCTCCTCGACATACAACGAGCAAAGCCGGCATCACAACCTGATCGGCCGATGAGCACCTCGCACTCGAGCTTGGCCGGTCCGCTTGGGGGGCTGCATCCGGCCGTCCTCAACCGGCGTATCCACGACTTCCTCCTGATCGGCGCCAGCGGGCTGGTTGCCCTGGTGATCGCGCTGGGTATCGCCGTGGAGGTGCCGAATCCAAATCTCCTGTTGGCCCTCGGCATCCTGCTCGGAGTGCTGGGTGTTGTGGCGTTTGCGGTCAGTCCTCGCTACGAGATCACGCTCACGCTCTTGGCGCTCTACTTCGGCCTGCTCGACGGGCCGATCAAGCTGGAGAGCGCGAGCCAGGGCGCGTCCGCCATCCGCGATGTCCTGATCGGCGCGATCAGCGTTGGGGCGATTGTGCGTCTGCTCGCCAAGCGCGAGCAGATACGACTGCCTCCGCTATCAGGCTGGGTCCTGGCATTCGTTGCTCTTGTGTTGGTCGAGGCGGCCAATCCGGGTACCCACGGGATCCTGAAGATCGTGGGCGGGTTCAGGCAGCACCTGGAGTGGGTACCGTTCTTCTTCTTCGGGTATCTGGTCATGCGCTCGAAGGAGCGCTTCCGCAAGTTCTTCATCATCCTCGGCGTCATCGCGCTGGCCAATGGGGTGGTGAGCACGATCCAGACGGAGCTCACGCCAGCTCAGATTGCTAGCTGGGGTCCCGGTTACAACGAACTGGTTAACGGGATCGGTAACGTTTCCGGACGTACCTATGTCAGCGAAGGCCTATCGCGAATACGGCCGATGGCACTGGGCTCGGACATCGGCTTCGGTGGATTCGTTGGTGTGCTCGCCTTGCCCGGCACCCTCGCGTTGCTCGCGACGGGGCGGCTACGCCGACGATGGGCGGTCGTGCTGTTCTGCTTGGGGACGCTGCTGGCGGTGGCGACCTCGCTGCAGCGCACCGCCGTCCTCGGGGCCGTGTTTGCCCTGCTCGCCTTTGCGCTGTTCTCGTTCAGCGCCGGGCGCCGGGTTACACGTGCGCTGACAGCAGTCCTCGTCGTTGTGGCTCTCGGGTTCGTCCTCGGCTCGGTGCTTTCAGCCAATATTGGAAAAGGGGTGTTCTCCCGTTACTCGAGCATCGCCCCGGAAAAAGCCGCGTCGACATCGGTGAGTTACCGGGAAAAGACGCTCGCGCAGATCCCGACCGATATCGCGAACGCCCCCTTCGGCGTCGGGCTTGCAACCGTCGGTGCAGCGGCCTCTTTTGGCGGGCAAGACCGCGCGACGATCGAAGGGCACAGTACCAGCGCCGAGTCCCAGTACAACTTCGTGACGCTTGAGCTGGGGTTGCCTGGACTGCTATTGTGGATCGCTCTCTCCGTTAAGCTGATCGTGCTGGCTGCGCGGCGGTTGCGGCATATCGCTGATGTGGAGCTGCGTATCAGCTTGGTGGCCGTGTTCGCGGCACTGCTTGCCGTGACTCTCATGGGGTTCGCCGGACCTACAATGTCGAGCCTGCCGAGCGGCCCGTTCTTCTGGTTCGCGGCGGGAATCTTTGCTTACTGGTTCGCGGGCCCTGGACGCACGGCCGCGCAAACGCTGCCAGCAGACGCGAGATGATCCGCCCGCGCTTACAGCGGGGAGGGGACTCATCCTCGCAGGCCTCGATCTTGTTACGCCTGCAGCCACTGCTCGGCGATCGCCGCAAAGCGATCGTGGCATTGGCTGGCGCCTCCCTGCTCTCCGGGGTCACCGAAGCGGGGATACTCGCGGTTGCCGCAGAGGTCGCGACCACCCTCGTCAACCGAGAAAAAACGATCCACACGAGCATCGGGCCATTTCATGTAAACGCGACGGTGGGAGCTCTGCTCGCGGTGGCGTTCGCGCTGACGCTCGTTCGCCTCGCGCTGCAGGCGCCGATCTCGATCGTGCCAGCGCGGATCGCCGCTGATGTGCAGGCGCGGATGCGCAGGGATCTGTTCGCTGCATTCACACGCGCCTCTTGGGCGATACAGTCCCGTGACCGCGAGGGACACCTGCAGGAGATGATGACCAGCCAGGTCATGCAGGCCTCCCAGGGCGCGCTGCAGGCGACTACCCTCGTCACCGCGCTCCTCACCTTCCTCGTGCTGATCGTCTCTGCGTTTGCGCTCAACGTCGGGGCCGCCGCCGTCGTCCTGGCCGCGGCCGTGGTGCTCTTCGGCCTGCTCCGGCCTCTGAACGCGCTCGGAAGTCGGTCTGCCCGTGCGCTCTCACAAGCACAGATGAGCTACGCGGGTGGTGTCGGCGAGGCGATCCGAGTCGCCGAGGAGACCCATGTGTTCGGCGTGGCTGCGGCTCAGCGCGGCCGGATCGACTCCCTCATCATCGCAGCTCGACGACTTTTCTTTCGTACCCAGCTACTCGGCCGCCTCGTCCCGAACCTCTACCAGAGCTTGATCTACCTGGTGATCGTGGCAGGGCTCGCCCTTCTCGATGCCACGGGTAGCGGCCATGTGGCATCGCTCGGAGCGGTTGTCCTGCTGCTCGTACGGGCCGGTACGTACGGCCAGCAAATCCAGGGCTCCTACCAGTATGTCCGTCAGGCTCTGCCCTTCGTCGAGCGTCTGCAGGAAGCCCAGCGACATTATGCGGCGAGCAGTCCGACCATGGGACTCAGGTCGTTGTCCGGTGTACGGACGCTGGCTTTCGAGAACGTCTCGTATGCATACCGTCCCGGTCGACCGGTGCTTTCCGATATCAGCTTCGATGCCATCCGCGGCGAGGCGATCGGCGTCGTCGGTCCCTCCGGTGCGGGCAAGTCGACGCTCGTGCAGATCCTGCTGCAGCTACGCACACCCGAGGGCGGTCGCTATCTCGTCAACGGCCTGCCTGCGGAACAGTTCGCGCGTGAGGATTGGCAGAGACTGGTCGCCTATGTACCGCAGGAGCCCCGTCTTGTGCATGCCTCGGTTGCGGACAACATACGTTACTACCGTGATATTGACGACGACGCCGTGGAACGAGCCGGTCGGCTTGCCCGCATCCATGACGACATCATGGCGTGGCCGAACGGCTACGACACGATCATAGGTCCTCGTGCCGACGCGGTTTCGGGCGGCCAACAGCAGCGGATATGCCTCGCACGCGCGCTTGCCGCGCAGCCGGAGATACTCGTGCTCGACGAGCCCACCAGTGCGCTCGACCCACGTTCTGAGGCGCTCATCCACGACTCGTTGAGCGGGCTCAAGAACGAGCTGACGATGTTCATTATTGCCCATCGCATGTCCACGCTCGAGATGTGTGGACGCGTGATGGTGATCGTCGATGGTCGGCTGGAGGCGTTCGAAACGACTGTTCTCCTGCAAAGGAACAATTCCTACTATCGCTCCGCTTCGACACTTGCGACCAGCGCGTCCGGAAAGTAATTGATGGGTGAGCGCACGCATCGTCTTCCCGGAGGTAAGCGATGGTGGATGGTGTAGTACAAGCGATAACTACTCGTGCGTCACAACAAAGGGTACCCGACTTTTTTATCGTCGGCCACCCCAAGTGCGGAACTACGGCGCTGTATGAGATGCTGAGAATTCATCCACAGATCTGCATGCCTGTTAAGGAGCCCTGGTTCTTTGCGCCAGACCGGATGCCGTCGACGGCACGGAGATACTCGGCCACGCTCGAGGATTATCTGTCGTTGTTTGACAATTGCGCATCGGGAAATCTCATCGGCGAGGCCTCGCCGGTATATCTGGTCTCTCGCACGGCTGCGGATGCCATCGCAACGCTACGTCCCGACGCGCGCATCATCGCGATCCTGCGTGAGCCCGCGAGCTTTCTGCGCTCGTTGCATCTTCAGTCTGTTCAGGATCATGTCGAGACGGAGAAAGATCTTCGTAAGGCGATCGCGCTCGAGGGTGCAAGGCGACAGGGGAAAAAGATCCCGCGTCATACTGTCCGGCCGCTCGAGTTGTTGTATTCAGAGCATGTGCGCTACGTCGAGCAGCTGCGCCGCTATCACGCGGTGTTTCCCCCGGAGCAGGTCTTGGTGCTCATCTACGATGAGTTCCGGGGAGATAACGAGGCGATCATTCGTCGTGTGCTTCGCTTCCTAGAGGTGGACGACGCTGTTCCAGTCGAGCTGATCGAAGCCAATCCATCGGTGCGAGTGCGCTCGCCGCAGCTCTACGAGTCCGTGCGTTCGATGTATCTCGGGCGAGGCTTTGTGTACCGAGTCATCAGGACCGCGGTCAAGGCACTCACGCCCAGGCGTTTACGCCACCACGCCCTTGATGTCCTCCGTCACCGTGCATTCTACGGCCAGCCGCAACCGGTGGATGAAGCATTTATGCGTGAGTTACGTGTGCGTTTTAAGGGTGAGGTCGTGGCGCTGAGCGAGTATCTTGGTCATGACCTTGTGAAGCTGTGGGGCTATGACAATCTCGGCTGAGCAAGGTGCCGCGCTCCGGAAGCGGATGCCCGATTTCTTCATCGTCGGCCATCCGAAGTGCGGCACGACCGCGTTGTGGGAGATGCTCAGGGCTCACCCGCAGATCTACATGCCCGCCGTGAAGGAGGTGCGCTTCTTCGCGCCCGATCTGCACCCGCGCTCAAACGTATTGCCCAGCACGCTCGAGGAGTACGCATCTCTGTTCGATCATGCCGAGCCGAGTCAGCGTGCCGGCGAGGCATCACCCCTCTACCTCGTGTCGCACGTGGCTGCGAGCCTGATCGCGGATGTGCAGCCAGCGGCGCGCATCATCGTGATCTTGCGCGAGCCCGCAAGCTTCCTGCGCTCGCTGCACTTGCAATGGGTGCGATCGCACTTCGAGACCGAGAAGGACTTCGGCAAGGCGATCCTCCTAGAGCGTGTAAGGCGTCAAGGTAAGCGCATACCTCCATCCCTGAGCTCACGACCTCAAATGCTCTTTTACTCGGAGTATGTGCGCTATGTCGAACAGCTACGCCGTTACCACAGCTTGTTTTCCCCCGAACAGGTGCTGGTGCTGATCTATGATGATTTTCGCCGTGCCAACGAGGGGACCATGCGTACTGTGCTGCGCTTTCTTGAAGTCGATGACACGACCTCAATCGCTGTCAAAGAGGTCAATACCTCGGTTCGCATGCGCTCCCAGAGACTGGATAATATGTTGCATGCAGTATCCGTGGGAGGAAGCCCGGTTGCGCGAGCAGTGAAGGCAACGATCAAGGCGGTCGCACCCCGGCGACTGCGCCGCCAAGCGCTCTCAGCCACCCACCACCGGATCGTCATGGGCAAGCCCCGACCGGCGGACGAGGACCTCATGCGCGAGTTGCGGGTCCGCTTCAAGGATGAGGTAGTCGCGCTTAGCGAGTATCTCGACCGCGATCTGGTAACACTCTGGGGATACGAGAATGTCGCCTGACCAGCAATTATCGGGCGGGGATCTCGGTAAGCCTTTCGACGACCGGTGGCGCGCGGATGTTGCACGGCGCCAGGAGGCGGTCGTGCCGACTGGGCTTGCGGCCGTCTCGTGCTCAGCACCGTTCGGCGTTGGTGGGCTCGGACGCCACTTCGAGGAGGTCGCTGGCGCGTTGGATCGTCGCGAGCAACCGGTGGCGCGAATCAGTGGCTCCGAGCGTAAAGGAGAGCCCGCGCACTCACAGCGTAGGGCGGTGATCTTCGGTCGCGCGCGGAGGCTCGCACGGCTCTTGGCGCGTCGACCTCCGGGCATGAGCACGCGGGACTTCATGGTGGAGTTCGACCAATATGCGGCACTGCGCCTGCCAGCCGCTGAGCATCTGATCGCTTTCAACGGTCAGGCTCTCGCACAATTTCACGCCGCTAGGCAAGCGCGATATACATCGGTCTCACTGATTTCGGCGAACTCACATCTGCGGCGCGTAGTTCGCCAGCACGCCCGCGCACACGAGCAGTACCCGATAGAAGGGTCGTGGACGGCCCATCTGCTCGGGCGCAACCTGAGCGAGTACAAGCAGGCGGATCGCATCTACGTTGCTTCTCAGTACACGCGGGAGTCGTTCCTGGAGGAAGGCTTCAGCGATGAACGGCTGTCGATGTTTCCGCTCACGCCGGATCCGCGCTATCGGCCCGAGCCCGCGCGGGTCACCTCATCGACATTCGACATTGTGTACGTGGGAAGCTTTGCAGTCCACAAGGGCGTTCCGCTCCTGATCGATGCCGTTCGCCGGCTCCCTTACCATGACGTGACGCTTCACTTAGTCGGTGGCTGGGCAGCCCGCGGTATGCGCCGCTACATCCAGAGGGCTTGTGCTGAGGATCGTCGGATCAGCCACGGCCCAGGTGATCCGCTGCCGCATCTGCGCCACGCACGATTGTGCGTCCATCCCGCTTATGAGGATGGGTTTGCCTATGCCCCTGCGGAGGCGCTGGCTTGTGGAGTCCCAGTTATTGTCAGCGAAGATACCGGCATGAAGGAGATGATCGATCCTGGTCGAACTGGATTGATCCTGCAGACTGGCGATCTGCATGCATTTACAGAAGCAATGGAGGCTGTCTACAATGGAGAGATCCTCGGTGGCTGAGTTGCGGAGACGGCAAAACAGAGACCGATCGCGTTGCGGCCTTTGCCAGGCCATCCCGTTTGCTCGGATATCAGAATAATAAGTGCGTAACAAGGTGGGACCAGACATCGCAACGCATATGCGGAGTTGCACCCAAAGCGGTGCCGTACGACCGGTGCGGATCGCTGTGGTGGGAGTATCCGTAGGTCAAACTTGCGGTGTCAGGGACCATGCTGTTTTGCTGGCTGAGGCGTTAAATCGCGAAGACGCGCCATGTGATCTGAACTGGCTTTGGCGTAATGAGGGGTCGTTGCACCGGGGCCGATCGGAGATACGAACATGGACACAACAACTCGCTGTCGAGCTCAAAAGTAGCCAGGCGGATGCAATCCTGTTGCACTATTCGGTCTTCGCCTACTCGTACCGTGGCTTTCCGCTCTTTGTCCCCATGGTACTGTCGTCCTTGCACAGCTCGCGACTCCCGCTGATCGCTGTGCTGCACGAGTTTGCATACCCTTGGAACCGAATGGGTTGGCGCGGCGCGGCATGGGCGCTTACCCAGCGGGCGTTGCTGATCGCCGTTGTGCGGGCCTCTTCTGCGCTAGTCGTTACCACCGATCTTAGGGTCAAGTGGCTGGTCTCCCGGCCATGGCTGCCTCGGCGGCCGGTCGTGGTCGCGCCCGTATTCTCTAACCTGCCACCTTCGACAATTGGGACAGGTCTGAGTAACTCCCACCCGGTGATTGGGCTGTTCGGTTACTCACACGAGGGAACCGCAATTTCTTCAGTGCTCGATGCCGTTCGCCTCTTGAGGGATCAAGAGTTACCCGTGCAGCTGAGGTTGCTCGGTGCACCTGGTCGTTCCTCCGCTGCAGGTGAGATGTGGCTGGCGGCGGCCCAAGCTCGCGGCATCTCGCACACACTATCTTTCTCGGGCATCCTCACCGCTCAAGAGCTATCGGATGCGCTAGCAGCCTGCGATGTCCTGTTGTTCGCCGACACCGTGGGTCCGTCGTCGCGAAAGACCACGCTCGCCGCCTCGCTCGCGTCCGGAAGGCCCGTCGTCGCGATCGATGGTCCTGCTTGCTGGTCTGAGCTCATCCAGTCTGAGGCGGTTCAGCTGGCGCGGCCGGTCGGGCACGCCGTAGCTGACGCGATTCGGGTTCTGCTCGCTGACGAGGGGCTGCGCAAGACGCTCGGAGGGCGTGGTCGTGTCTTTGCGCAGCAGAGGATGAGCGTCGCTCACAGCGCAGAGGTTGTGAGCGAATTGCTAGGTGACATAGTCGATATACACGCGACGTAACCAGCCCACATGGAGTTTTCATGTGTATGTGACTCGCGCTTTAGTGTAGGAAGCGCTGATAGTAAGGCAGTCCTGCCTGAGCCTCGTTTGGCCGCGACCTCACAACGCGTGCGGGATTGCCGGCGACGATCGCCCAAGGCAAAACCTCTCGGTGGGCAACCGCTCCAGCGGCGACGATTGCTCCCTCTCCAATTGTCGTTCCCGGAAGGACGATCGCGCGCGATGAGATCCATGTCCTGTCTCCGATGGCAACCGGACGGCCACGGCCTTGAAAGATGGGGGAGTCAGGGTCGTGCTCGGTCGTCAACAAGAGTGCTTCTGGCGAGATATTGACAAACGACCCAATCACAAGACCACCGCCACCATCGAGCAGTACACCGTGGTTGATATTGCAGTTCTGCCCTATGCGCACACCTCCGCGCGAGGAGATGCGAACCCCCCGCTGAAAGACACACCGCTCCCCAATCTCGAACTTTGCCACATGCCGCAAGATCGCACGACGGAAGCGATGTCCAGGCATGCGCAGAAGTAGGTTTATGACCACCAAGAAGGCGTCATATCGGTAGCTTCGCCAGTTCACGCCCGACATATTAGCGGTCGTTAGCGGTAGTCAATCAACCCCCGACAGCAAGGTTGGTATAAGCTTCTGTGTCTGCGATCCTGGGTCCGGACCAGCCTGCCCGGACCAGGACCGGACACTTGGATATCATTCCCAGCCGTATGGCTGAGAGTTCAGCACTATTTATGACACCGCTATGGGGGAGGGTCGGTGGCGTGGCGGCACATGTCAAGGCGTGCGCGGAGCTGCTTG
>Ga0116217_10005488_pt1 | contig 11133 bp, 10 predicted proteins | sample Sb_taG_6_FD_89697 | JGI IMG/M metagenome (GOLD analysis project Ga0116217, IMG submission 89697) | Peat soil microbial communities from Weissenstadt, Germany - Sb_50d_4_PS metaG | ecosystem: Environmental > Terrestrial > Soil > Wetlands > Peat | place: Germany: Weissenstadt | collected 2010-09-21 | reverse complement strand
GCGTTCCAATCGACCTGCTCCAGGGTGCTCGACACGACGTACTTCTTTGCCGCGTTGATCGTCTGGGCGAAGGGTTCCATCCAATCAGGTCTCCCTCCATTCGGCGCCGGCGGGCGCCACGCTGATTCCATCATTTCGTAAGTCACCCGGCCAAAGAGGAGGGCATCGGCCTGATTGAGGTTCTCGACCGCGTGACGATGCAAGTCGTCGTCCGCGGGGATTGCACGATGATCGCAGCACCCGTCCAATGTGACGTTGATGGAGTAGCGAAGGGGTCGCACTTCGCCAAGAGTACCGCCGATGGAGTACACCGGCGATGTGTCGCTCAAATAGTGATCTGTTGTAATCACCCAAATCCGATATGTTGTCGGAGACCCGGCATTCCTCGATCGCAACCGATGATTGAGCGTCAAGTCTGGCCGACTCCATCGGACGGCAGTCAGGCATCTTGGCTCCGCACGGGTGCAGGTGAGGCGACATCCGCTTGTGCCCGGTTAGGATACCTCCGAGGCCCGACGTGCCAGGAGCTCAATCCCGGCGATGTTGTCTTCGCACCCGATGGGGAGGAGCACTGGCACGGCGCCAAGCGTGATCATTTCATGACACATCTTTCCATCACCGAGGGCGCTCTACATTGGGGCTCGCATGTCACCGACGCCGAATCCAAAGGTGAGGTCAAGTGACGACGAGTTCTATCGACGGTAGCGGGCGTCAAGCTTTGCACCGCGACGAACCGGCTAATAGACAAAGGAGATCACCATGAAGCATGTCAAGCTCGGCGCTCTCGACGTTGGCAGAATCGGGCTCGGTGCCATGGGGATGTCAACGGCATTCACCGGAGCGGGCACAGACGACGCCGAGTCCATCCGCACCATCCACCGAGCCCTCGACCTCGGCGTCACCCTGATCGACACCGCTGAAATTTATGGGCCGTTCATCAACGAAACACTCGTCGGTCAGGCCATCAAGAATCGACGGGACCAGGTCGTGCTCGCCACAAAGTTCAGTATGGTCTCGCACGCCGGTGGCGGGCCCGGCCATCTCGACAGCAGCCCGGCAAATATTCGTACGGCGGTCGATGGATCGTTGAAGCGGCTGGAAACCCCCCCATATCGACCTCTACTACCAGCACCGTGTCGATCCGGACACGCCGATTGAAGAAACCGTCGGTGCCCTTTCCGAACTCGTGAGTGAGGGCAAGGTCCGATACATCGGCCTGTCCGAGGCGTGGGTCGGCACGGTTCGGCGCGCTCACGCCGTGCACCCCATCACCGCGCTGCAATCGGAGTACTCGTTGTGGACCCGTGATCAGGAAGCAGAGATGCTCCCGATCTTGCGTGAGCTGGGTATCGGTTTTGTGGCTTACTCACCACTCGGCAAGGGCTTCCTGACAGGGAAGATTCGTTCAATAGCCGACCTCGCTGACGACGATTTTCGCAAGACCAACCCGCGCTTCATCGGTGAGAACTTCGAGCGCAACCAGCGCATCGCCGACGAAGTTGAGGCCGTCGCCGCCGAAGTCGGTGCCACACCAGCGCAGGTGGCCCTCGCTTGGCTGCTCGCTCAAGGCCACGACATTGCTCCAATTCCAGGCACAAAGCGCGTCTCAAGAGTCGAGGAGAACATCGCCGCCGATGATGTCGTACTGAGAACCGATCAACTCCGCAGACTCGACAATCTCCCGGTTGCATCAGGCGAGCACCACAACGAAGCCCAGATGCAAATGATCGAACGCTGACCTGCCATATGCGGAGGGTGTGTCGTAGGTGCAAACGGATGTTCGCGACTACCTGCTGTAGTGATGAAGGCGATGGGGACTCGAACCCACGCACCTCTTGAAACCTCGAAACGGCTGAACCGACCGCAATCACTCCGGACCGCGAATACTGCTCGGGTCGCTGTCAGACCAAACCGAGAAGGATCGGCTCGTATCGGTTGGTTTGTATGTGTCGAAAAGGCTAGGCCATGGGCACGATCATGTAGGTCGCTGTTGACCGTGCGAGAGCCCGATCCTGTCCGTCAACGATGGCGCATTCGGCGCTGAGTATCCGTCGCCCTTGGTGGACGAGGCGTGCCTCCGCCTTCAACGGACCCGAGCGCGGTTGCCTGAAGTAACGAACATGCATATCAGTCGTGACGGGCACGTTCGCCGGGTAGTCGTATGCACCAAACAACGAGGTTGAGCAAGTGACATCGGCAAATGTGGCCAAGATGCCACCATGAATCGAACCCTCCACCGTGCCACGAATCCGGTCGCTCATCTCCATGGTCATGATGGTGTGAGGACCCCGCTGCACGGTGCTCAGGCCCATCAGGGCATGCAGGGGAATCGAACGCAAGACCTCGTCACCGGGGTCAATGTCATCATGTTCTACCACAATCGGCCTCCCGTCTGAATAGTAGGAACCGCGCCCCGCCTCCCGGGTCGCACCACACAAGTCTGGCCACATTGCGGGCGTGACGCTCGCGTGCGACGACCGTTCAGAACTCGGCTATCGCTCGACGTATATGGGCAAAGGCGGAACCAAAGCCGTCCGGTACGGCGCCCCTGGGCCCAAAAGGGGTCGACCCTACCCGGCCGTCTCGATTGGCGGAATCGAACGCAGCCCGCGAGACAAGCGATACGACACGGGATCGCCATCCTGAAGAGCCCAACGTTGTGAATTTGCCAACAGTGGGCCTGCTGGGACGAAGCTCGAACCTGGTTGAGGATCGAACCTCTCGGTGGAGGCGAAGGGACTCGAACCCTCGAACCTCTTGACTGCCAGTCAAGCGCTCTACCAACTGAGCTACGCCCCCGGGACGAGTCGCCACGATACCAGTCCCGCTCGGCAGGACCTGTTGGGCCCGACCAGCGCCTGACCGCCTCCCGGTCCCGCGCGGCCGGTGGCATCGATCGCATCTCGGCGGGTGCCCTAGGGGAGGTTGCCCGGGGGCCCGGGCCGGGTTCCCTAGAATCCAAGGATGGCGCGGGCCTACGACGTCCAGGAAGTCGAGCTCAAGTGGCAGACGCGCTGGGCCGAGAGCCGCCTGTACGAGGTCGACACCGCCGACCCGCGTCCGTCGCAGTACGTCCTGTGCATGTATCCCTATCCCAGTGGGGCTGCCCATCAGGGACACATCCGGAACTACACCTTCGGGGACCTGCTCGTTCGGCATCGCACCATGCAGGGATTCGCCGTTCTGTCGCCTTTCGGGTTCGACTCCTTCGGCCTTCCCGCCGAGAGCGCCGCCATTCGCACCGGCGAGCACCCGCGGGTCTTCACCGAGGCTCGCATCGCCGAGCTCAAGGCCAGCGTGAGGCGGCTCGGGGCCGTCTACGACTGGCGACGCGAGATCCGCAGCCACGATCCGTCCTACATCCACTGGAACCAGGTCATCTTCCTGCGCCTGCTCGAGGCCGGGCTGGCCTATCGCGCCCTGGCGCCGGTGAATTGGTGCCCGGGATGCCAGACGGTGCTGGCCAACGAGCAGGTCCTGGCGGACGGCACCTGCGAGCGCTCCGGCGACCTGGTGATCCAGCGCGAGCTCGAACAGTGGTTCTTCCGCACCACCCAGTACGTCGACGAACTGCTCGATGCGCTCGACCAGCTCGAATGGCCCGAGCGGGTCAAGACCATGCAGCGCAACTGGATCGGGCGGTCCGAGGGCATCGAATTCGACCTGCCCGTCGTCGGACGCGAGGGGGAGGGGCTCACCCTCCGGGTCTTCACGACGCGTCCGGACACGAGCTTCGGGATGACCTATGCCGTGGTGGCACCCGAGCACCCCCTCGTGGACGTGCTCACCACCGAGGACCGGCGCGCCGGGGTCGACCAGCTCCGTACCTCGGCGGCAGCCAAGAGCGAGCTCGACCGCACCTCGGAAGAGGGCGTGGAGACCCTGGCCAAGCGAGGTTCCTTCACGGGCGGACACGTGGTCAATCCCTTCACGGGCGAAGCCATACCGGTCTATGTCGCCGACTACGTCCTCATGCGCTACGGCACGGGCGCCATCATGGCCGTTCCCGCTGAAGACGCCCGGGACTGGGAGTTCGCCCAAGCTCACGGCCTCCCCGTCGTGCGGACCACGCAACCCCCTGACGGGTTCGACGGCGGGGCGTGGACCGGTGACGGCGTCAAGATCAACTCGGGATTCCTCGACGGCCTCGACATGGCCGCCGCCAAGGAGCGCGCCATGACGTGGCTCGAAGAGCGCGGCATGGGGCGGCGAACGGTGAACTACCGCCTGCGGGACTGGTTGGTGTCGCGCCAGCGGTACTGGGGGTGCCCGATCCCCGTGGTCTACTGCCCGGTCGACGGGATCGTCGGGGTTCCCGAGGACCAGCTGCCCGTCCTCGCCCCCGACGACGTCGAGTTCCTCCCGACCGGCGAATCGCCCCTGAAGCGCCATCCGACGTTCCGCCATTCGACCTGCCCGGCATGCGGAGGTCCCGCCGAGCGCGAGACCGACACCATGGACACCTTCGTCGACTCGTCCTGGTACTTCCTGCGCTTCTGCGACCCGTGGTCCGAGGACAGGCCGTTCGACCCCGCCCTGGCCAGGCATTTCATGCCCGTCGACCAGTACATCGGAGGGATCGAGCACGCCATCTTGCACCTCCTCTATGCGCGCTTCTACACCCGGGCACTGATCGACGTCGGACTGGCACCGGGGGTGGAGCGCGAGCCGTTCAGCCGCCTGTTCACCCAGGGAATGATCCGGATGGACGGCAAGAAGATGTCGAAGTCGCGGGGGAACCTGGTCACGCCCTCGCGTTACTTCGACACCGTGGGTGCCGACGCACTGCGCCTTTTCCACATCTTCGCCGGCCCCCCCGGCGACAACATGGATTGGACCGAGCAGACCGAGAACGTCATCGAAGGGTGCGGCCGTTTCCTGGACCGGGTGTGGCGGCTCGCGGTCGAGGCCGAGCAGGACTACCGGGACGGCCCCCCTTCGGCCGCGGACACCGAGATCAGCAGGGCGACGCATCGGCTCATCGCCAAGGTCAGCGACGACATCGAGCGGTGGTCGTTCAACACCGCCGTGGCGGCCTGCATGGAATTCTCCAACGAACTGCAGCGCTACCAGCGCGGCCCCGGGGGGCCGCACAAGGAGACCCACGACGCCGCATCGGACGCCTTGCTCCTGCTCCTCGCCCCGATGGCGCCGCACTTCGCCGCCGAGGCATGGGAGCGCCGGCACGGGGAGGGGGCGATGGTCCACGCCGAGTCCTGGCCCTCGTTCGACGCGCAGCTGGCCCGGTCCGAAAGCGTCACGATGGTCGTCCAGGTCAACGGCAAGGTGAAGGACCGCATCGAAGTCTCCCCCGACATCACCGAGGAGGACGCCCTGCAGGTCGCCTTGGCCTCCGAGCGGCTGCGGGGAGCGCTGGGCGGTGTCGAGCCGTCCCGCGTCGTCGCCCGTCCGCCGCGCCTGGTCAATTTCGTGACGTGACGGCGCCGGGGCCCGTGGAGGCCCTGACCGGCGGTCCTGCGCTCCTATGACGACCTGAAGCCTGCCAACAGCTCCTGGATCAGCTCGTGGTTCATGCGATACGGGGCGTAGAAGCTCACGCGTGTGACCATGTCCCCGTAGCGCTCGACCACTTTCGAGGGGATCTCTCCGATCTCGCCGCGCACGGCGAACGCGTCCAGCATGTCGTCGGGAATGAGGTCCGCCATCTGTACCCACTCGCCTCTCTTCGAGCGCGTGTTGAGCTCGCCGAACAAGTCTCCCCACCCGTGGAGGTCGAGCACGGGCCTGTAGGCCGGCGTCGACGCGTAGAACGCCAGCTGTGCCTTGACGGCCTGGGTGGCGGCTTGCACCTCGCCTTCATTGGTACCCGTGACCATCATGGCGGGGTAGGAGATCTCGAACCCGTCTCTGGTCCGTCCCGCCCGGGCCAGCCCCCGCTCCAGTGCCGGCAGGGTCACCTCGCGCATGTAGCGCGCCGTGGTGAATCCGTGGGCCAAGAGCCCGTCGGCGACCTCGCCCGCCACCTCGGTCATGAGCTGGCCCACCGCGGCGAGGAACACCTTCGGGGTGCCGTACGGGTTCGGCCCGGGATTGAAGAACGGGGTCATCAGTGTGTGCGTGTAGAAGTCTCCTCGAAACGCCAGCTTGGTGCCGTCGTGCCAGGCCGACCAGATGGACCGCATGGCCACGATGAACTCGCGCATGCGCGGCGCGGGGTGGGACCACGGCATGGAGTATCGCTTCTCGATGTGGGGCTTGATCTGCGAGCCCAGTCCCAGCATGAACCGGCCCTCGGAGTAGGTCTGAAGGTCGTTGGCGAGCACGGCGGTGCTCATGGGATTGCGAGCGAACGCCACGGCGATCCCGGTGCCGAGCTCGATGCGTTGGGTGTGCTCGGCCGCCAGCAGGAGCGGTAGGAACGGGTCATGGCCCGTCTCCGCACACCACAGGCCGTCGAAGCCGTCCTCTTCGGCCTGGCTCGCCGTCTTGACCGCGTCACCCGGATCGAACCCGATCCCACCGTCGACTTGCATCGGGGCACCATATCCGAAGCGCGTCGGACCCATGTCTGGGCGTGCCCGGGCAGGTCGAGGCGGGAGAAGTGCTGAAAACCGTTGCAGTTCTGCACCCCGGCGGCCGACAATTGGGGGATGGGCACCCCCGGCTCCGCGTTCGAGGACGGGTATGAACGCCTCCCCGAGGGAGCACTGCCCGGCGCGGCAGGCGGGCCGGGTCCCTCTGGGGCCATCCCGCCGAGGTCGGACGATCCCGACACCGGTCTCGCGGCGCGCGAGCCGTACCTGCGACGCGTCCTGGAGGAGTTCGAAGGTGGACGCCTCGAGCCCTACGACTACACCCAGCGCGTCCTCGCCATCAACGCGGCGGTGTCGGCGCAAGAGATGTCGGCCATCGTCGAGCGGCTTCCCGCCAGTTCCTCCATCGGTGGCGACCCCGTGACCGGCCGAGGCCTCGACGCGGTCGATCTGGCCCTCCTCCGGTCGCAGCGCCCATCGGGAACCCGCCCCCAGGCCACTCGCTACGTGGCGTTGGCCATCGTCTTCGTGTTGTTCGCCATGCTGATCGTCATGGGGATGTGGTTGGCGACTCGCGTCCACGGGGCCGCGTCCCCCGGTGCCATGGTGGGTGGCACTGTCGCCCTCGTCGCCCCCGTCTTGCTCTGACCGGAGCCCGAATCCCGCTCAGCGCGAGGTCGCACCAGGCGCCTCGAGCCAGCGCGGGTCGAGGTCTGATACCGACGGGCAACCCATCAGGCTCAGAGTGCGCACCATCTCGGTGTGCAGGACGTCGAGGACCCGTCGCACCCCTTGCTCACCGCACGTGGCGAGCCCGTAGAGATAGGCGCGCCCGATCATGACGGCGTCGGCCCCCGCTGCCAGGGCCTTGACGACGTCGCTTCCCCGCCGCACGCCGCTGTCGAGCACCACCGCCGCGGCGCCGCCGAGGGCTTGCGCGATGTCGGGGAGCACCCGCATGGTGGCGGGAGCCCCGTCGAGCTGGCGGCCACCGTGGTTCGACACGATGACGGCGTCGCAGCCGACGTCGATGGCGCGGCGGGCGTCGTGGGCAGAAAGAACGCCCTTCACGGCGAGCGGGCCCGTCCACTGTCCCCGGATGGCGGCCACGTCGTCCCACGAGAAGGGCGAGGCGCCCATGGCGACGAGCCGAGCCGTGGGCTCAGGCGCCGAGGATGCGGTGGCGGCGGGGGAGGGGGTTCGTGCACCCATCTGCGCCCGAACCATTCCGGCGAGCCATCGGGGGCGCACGGCCACCTGGGCCGTCAGCCGGCTCGCACTCGCCGCCGAGAACCGGAAGGGCTGGGTCACCCCGTGGCGGACGTCGCGCTCGCGATTCCCGAGGGCGGGGGTGTCGAGGGTCACCACCAGCCCGGCATACCCGGCCCGCTGGGCGCGCTCGACGAGCAGCGCGCTCTGCTCGGGGCCGCCCGGGGCGTAGAGCTGGAACCATTTCGGGCCCGAGGCCGACGCCGCCACCTCCTCGAGCGACGAGCCCGCCACCGTGCTCAGCACCGACACCGTACCCATGGCCGCGGCAGCGCGGGCCACTCCGAGCGCCCCGTCGAAGTGCATGAATCGCACCAGTCCGCACGGCGCCAGGATCACCGGCATCGACAACGTGGTGCCCAGGAGTGTGGTGGATGTCACCGGCACTCCCTTCGTGCCCGCCATGCGGGGCCGGAAGGCCACTTCGCGGAACGCCTTGATGTTCTCGTCCAGCGTGACTTCGTCCTCGGCGCCCCCGTCGATGTAGTCGAACAGGGCCCGGGGCACCGACCGGGCCGCCCGGCGGCGGGCATCCCCGACGCTGTAGATCCGTGAAGCGTCCACCTGCCACCCCCGTGTGTCGTCGCCGTACCCGCGGTTACACCCATCGCGCTGGATGTGGTGGGTAGTCTGCCCGGCGTGGTGCGTCGATTCCTTGTCCCCATGATGGTCCTGATGGCCCTCGTGCTGACGGCGTGCGGGTCGAGCACCCCGTCGACGACGGCGTCGACAGAATCGGGGAGCCCGACGGCCTCGGGCGCGGGCCCGACCGTGGGCCCGACGACCACGGGGAGCCCGACGGGCTCGTCAGGCCTCGGCGCCGCCAACCCGCCGGCGGTGAACGGTGCCACCGACCTGAAGGCGGAACCCGTCATCGGCCCCGGGTCGTCACCGCCGCCCACCACTCTCGAGACCAAGGATCTGGTGGTGGGCACCGGGGCGACGGCGGTGGCGTCGAACACCGTGGACGTCTTCTACGTGGGGGCGGACTACACCAACGGCAAGGTCTTCGACGACACGCCCTGGAAACAAGGCCAGGCCACCCCGTTCCCGCTCAGCGGCGTGGTGCCGGGCTTCGCCCAGGGCATCGTGGGCATGAAGGTGGGAGGGCGCCGGGAGATCGTGATCCCTCCCGCCCAGGGTTACGGCGCCACAGGCTCACCCCCGGCCGTCTCGCCCAACGAGACGCTCGTGTTCGTCGTCGATCTCGTCTCCGTGAAGTAGGCCCCGCAACCGGAGTGAGACGGCTCCGCCCCGAGTTGGGCGAGCAGCGTCCTCAGGCGTCGTCGGCGGCCCCCCCGTCGCTGCGCTCGTCGCGTAGGTAGCGTTCGAGCTCGGCGGCGAGCTCGTCGCCGGTGGGGAGCGTCCCCACGTCGAGAGGATTGCCCTCGGCGGCGTCGACGCTGCGCTCGAGTTGGCGCACCATCGAGGTGTGCTCGGCGCTCTTGGCGATGAGGTCGTCGACCTGCTGGAGCGAGGCATCGGCGGCGGTGTGGAGTTCGGTCGAGTCCAGCGAAAGCTCCCCGAGCGCGGCCAGGCCGTCGAGCAGCGCCGCGCTGGCGGAGGGGAAGGCCATGCCCGACACGTAGTGCGGGACCCGGGCCCACAGCCCCACCGCGGGGATTCCCGCCTCGCCGAAGGCGATCTCGAGCGCGCCCCACACCCCCGATGGCACATCGATCTCCCCCTGGACGATCCCCACCCGGGCCACGAGCTCCGCCGACTCCGGGGGGGCGGTTGCCGCCAGGCGCACGGGCCGGGTGTGGGGGGCCGGGGCGGGGAAGGCTCCCAACCCCACCACCATGCGGACGCCGAGCTCACGCGCCAGTGCCACCACGGAGGCGACGAACGTGGGCCAGCGGAAGTCGGGCTCGGGCCCGACCAGGTAACAGACGTCGGCGCCGGTTCGATCGGTCCCCACCCGCAGCTGGATGACCGGCCACGTGAGCCCCTCGTTGACGCCGTGGGAGATGTGCACCACGGGCCGCCGGGCACGCTGGTCGATGAGGGCTTCGCCGTCGAAGGTGGCGACGAGCTCGGTCGGTTCGGCCGACAACAGCGCCGTGATGGCGCCGTCGGCACCCAGCCCTGCGTCGACCCATCCGTCGAGCGCCACCACCAGCACCGGACGGTCGAGGGCGCGACCTGTGTGCCGCTCGTAGAGGGTCATCTCGGTGGGTCGCCGCTCATGCGCCTTGCAGCGCGCCGAGTGCCATCTCGGCCAGTCTGACGACGCTGCGGCCGAAGTCGTCCACGCTCGAGCGGTCTCCCGCCGCCGCGCCTCCCACGTAGCGCGCGTAGACACCTTGCAAAATGCAAGCCAGCTTCCAGTAGCCGAAGGCGACGTAGAAGTCGAGGTCCTTCAGGTCACGACCCGAGGCTGCCGCGTAGCGGTCGCGCATCTCGGCGCGGCTCGGAAAGCCGGGAACGGTGGTGGGTGTGAGACCGAGGATCGCCCCCTCGTCACCGGGGTCGGTCCAGTACACCATCAGGAGCCCGATGTCGGCGAGGGGGTCGCCGAGGGTGCAGATCTCCCAGTCGAGCACGGCCAGGACCTCACCGTCGCTGCCCAGAACCGTGTTGTCGAGCCGGTAGTCGCCATGGACGATCGAGGTCCCGAGTTGGGGCGGGACCCGTGCTGCCAGCCGATCGTGCACGGAACCCACGATGGTCGCCGTGTCCAACCCCTCCACCTGGGAGTTGCGGAACTGCTCGTACCACCGTCGCAGCTGACGCTCGATGTAGCCGTCGCGCTTGGCGAAGTCACCCAGCCCGACGGCGTCGACGTCGACGGCGTGGAGAGCTGCGAGTGTGTCGGCCAGCGACTCGCCGGCTCGGCGGCGCGCCTTGTCGTCGAGGTCGTGCTGCGCGATGTGCGCGTCCCGGACGATGTGACCCTCCACGAAGCCCATCACGTAGAACGGCTGTCCGTTGACGTCGGGATCCTCACACAGCCCGAAGGTGGCCGGCACAGGCACTGCGGTCGGCCCGAGCGCCGTGATCACCCGGTATTCACGAGCCATGTCGTGGGCGGTGGGGAGCACGTGGCTGAGCGGCGGCCGGCGCAGGGCGTAGAGACGGCCGCCGGAGTCCGCCACTCGGTACGTCAGGTTCGAGCGACCTCCGGCGATGAGCGCGAACGACAGCGGGGGCTCGCTGCCCGTCACGTGGGACGAGAACCAAGCCGTCACGCGTTCGGAGTCGATGCCCTCGACGCCGTCGACCCGGTCGGCAGTCGTCATGGACAGCACGCTACCCGCGGCACGCGCAGCGGCATGGGTGGCGATCCGCGCCCGGTATCGTCTTCGGCGTGATCGACGTCACCGACGCCACCTTCGAGCAGGACGTTCTCGTGCGCTCCGAGCAGGTC